>Ga0315321_10000537_pt1 | contig 28149 bp, 25 predicted proteins | sample M180m21515metaG_FD_203464 | JGI IMG/M metagenome (GOLD analysis project Ga0315321, IMG submission 203464) | Ammonia-oxidizing marine archaeal communities from Monterey Bay, California, United States - M1 80m 21515 | ecosystem: Environmental > Aquatic > Marine > Intertidal zone | place: USA...
CTGGTTTCAACAACCACCGGGAAGATGGACAGCGTGATTGCTTGAATGATTTGCAAAAGCCATTCGGCCGCATACAGACTGGGCAACGATTTCTCCTTGGAGATTTTACAAGCTTGCAGTCGCTTGGTGCGACCACATCTTCTTCATGTACCAACACGATTCAAGTACCAACATGCTGGGTCGATAGAGGCTTTTGTCAAGCAATTCACGCGACAAATGCTACCACCCCCTACTCCCTATGGTAGCAGGCGAGCCATAGGCGACCAACGCCCGCGAGGCGCGAGCAGTTTTTTGTCTGGCAATGTGACGTGTTTTCGGCGATGACACCGAGTTTTTGCCTGATCTGGATGATTCTGGTCGGTGTCTCACCAGGGTCACGCATTTCTCTGCTTTTTCCCGTCCGGTGGCCGCAATCTCGCTCTTGAGGGAGATGTGGCAAGTTTTGCATTGCCAGTTTCTTACTTTTTGAAAAGCTTGCTTGGCAAGAACGTTGCACCCTTTGCCTCAGGTCAAGCCGACAGCCTTCGCTCGCCGACCGTGTTCGCTTTCCTGGTATGCGAAAGCCTCTTCCGGAGAGAGCGGCTTGAGCGTACCCGCCTGTTCTGCTGTTTGTGGCGCTGCACTGTTTCCGCGGAAGTGGGTGTTCGTTGAGCTGGGTGTTCGTTGAGCTGGGCTCGTGGCCTCGATGCTCATGAGCGGGTCGTACTCATGCGTCTCGACTGGACAGATACGTGTAATGCTCCAACGCCTGTTCATAAAAGGAGACGGTATCGCCAGCTTGTTCGTTGTTGATATGGCCATGTTGCACGGCATCTTCAACAGCTTCCTGTAGTTTGTCGACCAGTTCGCGACCTTCGTATTGAACGTAGCCCAAAACCTCGCGTACTGTGTCACCTTTAACAATCGACTGTACTTTTGCCTTGCCGTCGTGGACATCGACATGAACTGCATGGGTGTCCCCAAATAAATTGTGCAGGTCGCCTAAAATCTCTTGGTAGGCGCCGACCATGAACACAGCAAGTTGATACGGTTCATGAGGGCGAAGGTTGTGCAGCAGTAAGGTTCGTTTTTGTTTGCCGCCGTTGATGAAACGGTCTACTTTTCCATCGCTGTCGCATGTGATGTCACCGAGCACGGCGTGGCGTGTTGGTTGCTCGTCAAGCCGATGCACTGGCAGTACGGGAAAGAGTTGGTTGATGGCCCATGAGTCAGGAATGGATTGAAATAGCGAAAAATTCACGAAGTAAATGTCCGAGAGCATCCGGTCGAGTTCCTTGAAGTCCTCATGGACCTCACCCTGAGTATTTGCGATGTCACGAATGCGATGGCAAATTGAAAAGAACAAATCCTCTGCCGTGACTCGTTGTTCCAGTGGTAAGTATCCTCCGCTAAACAGACTCATGCACATGTCGAGGGCAAGTTGTGCATCATGGTAGGATTCGCGAATGTTGTCGGTTGTCAAATCGCGGAACGTCATCCACAGGTCAAGCACGGGCTGCTCGTAGTGATCGGGCACCTGCATCGGAACCGCTTGAACGTTTCCTTGTGAGGTGACCCCCAGGGTTTCCACGACAAGTACGCTGTGGTGGGCCGCGATGGCCCGGCCGCTTTCGGATATCAGTTGGGGATGCGGCACAGATGCCTCGTTACAGACCGTTTGGACGTGGAAGACAACGTCGTTGGCATACTCCTGCACGGTGTAGTTCATGCTCGAATCGGTGTCGCTTTGGGAGCCGTCATAGTCGACACCAAGCCCGCCGCCTACATCCAGATATTTTAATCCAGCTCCACGTCGATGAAGGTCAGCATAGATCCGCGAAGCTTCCATGATTGCAGCCTTAAGTTGACGAATGTTGCCCACTTGGCTGCCAACATGAAAGTGCAGTAACTGGAAACAATCGCCCATGCCATTGTCAATCAGACGGTCCAACTGGGTGAGCATCTCTGCAACCGTCAAGCCAAACTTGCTGCGGTAGCCCCCGCTGGCCTGCCATCTGCCTGAACCACGAGTAGCAAGTTTGACTCGCATGCCCAGCGTCGGTCGCACGCCAAGCTCGTCAGAAATTTTGAGAATCAAGTCGAGTTCACTGACCTTTTCTACGACTGGAATGACAGTGCGACCCAGTCGCTGGGCAAGCAGTGCCATGCGTATGAACTCAGCATCTTTAAAACCATTGCAAATGATCGGGGTGTCCGCATCGGTCATCGCAACTACTGCCAGCAATTCCGGTTTGCTGCCAGCTTCTACCCCTGATCCAAATTGTTGCCCATGGTGAATGATCTGCTGGACAACATCACGCTGTTGGTTGACCTTGATTGGATAAATGCAGCGATAACCGTTGCGATACTCGTGATCATCGATTGCTTTCTGAAAGCAATGGCTCAGGGTTTTCAGGCGATCCCCCAAAATTCCGTTGAATCTGATCAGAATGGGCAGGTCTAGGCCCCGCTGTTTCAAGCGGTCGATCAACTCCTTCAAATCGACCGCATTCTCAGCATTCCGTGTTGGTGAGACCGTGATCGTTCCCTCGTCGGAAATGTTGAAGTACCCGTCGCTCCAGCGATCAATTTCATAAAGCAATGCGCTCTGTTGCGGTGACCAAGATCGATTTGTGGCGATGTTCATCGTTTTCGCAACTCCCTTGTGGGCACAGTGATGCTCTTTCCCCGAGTGAAGCCACAATTTGGTGACACAATCTGTAACAAGGAGCAAGTGTTCCGACCCAGTGTTCCGGCCAATTGCTGTTACCAGGTGTTCCGACCAATCGCTCTTCCAGGTGACCAGTCTAACCAGCCTACCGTCTTGACGTGGGCATCACGGCATCAGCATCGGAGTTCAGTGTATCGGCCACTGTGTCGGTCTAACCAGCGGGCGTGGATTTGCGTTCAGAGGGTGCACTCAGACAGGACTCGGTATTTTAAAGCTGGCACCGAGTGATAACGAGTGATGAGAAAGCTCCATCTTTTGGCTCGTGTTTGCAGGTGCTGGTTTTGATCGTTTCGCTGGCAGGGGAAATGCTGGGTACTGACGGGCGGCTTGATTGAAAACTGCAGACGCAAGCTGTGCGGCTTGATCAGGGCCGAGGTGCTGAGACCAGATGGCTGGCGAATGACACTGATGAATGACGCTGTCCGGTGGCTTGACTGATCCCTTTTCTGAAGGAAGGCATGCAGCGGGAAAAAACACCTTGCAGAGTGATTTGGGTCTGGCCCCCGCCTGCTCACGCTGTGCTGCGTGGTAGGTGGGTCCTTGATAGCAGCAGCCGGAATGGTCGAAATGTTGATGTTACAATTGCTTTACATCCGGGTTGAGATGAAATGACTAAACTGTCAGCATCCCGGTTTGTGACTGAGGAGGTCTGGGTTGATGAATGCGAGCAAAGCTGATTGCTTTGGATTTGCGACGTACCAGGCGGTGTTGTTAACTTGAACGAGGAATAAACGCATGATGAGCCAGAAACACACCATCTCTGCACTAAGGTCCGCATCGCAGCGGCATTTGAGTTCGCTGGATCGCCGGTCCATGTTGCAGATGTCTTCTTTGATTGCTGCCGGGTTCGCGATTCCGGGTTGTTTTGCCGATGAGGTCGCGGGTGGTTTGGTGCGAACTGCCAGCATGGTCGAGGGTCCTTTCTATCCAGATAAGCTTCCCCTCGATACTGATAATGACCTGCTTTTGATCAATGATTCTCTTAATCCAGGCGTTGGTGAAATTACCTATCTCTCCGGCCGCGTGCTGGGGAAAAATGGTCAGCCCATTCGGAATGCATTTGTGGAGATTTGGCAGTGTGATGCCGGTGGGGCCTACCTGCACAGCCGTTCCAGCAACAAAACCAAGACCGATGGTAATTTTCAGGGGTACGGTCGCTACTTGACTGATAGTCAGGGACGCTACTTTTTCCGTACGATCAAACCGGTACCGTACCCGGGAAGAACACCTCATATTCACTTTGGCGTCAGTAAGAATGGCCAACGTGTTTTGACCACACAGATGTTGGTCAAGGGACATCCGATGAACCAAAAAGATTTTCTGTTCAAACGGATTTCCAATCAAGCCGCCCGCGATTCGCTGCTGGTCGGATTCAATCCGATCAAAAGATCTAAAATCGGTGAACTCGAGGCGAATTTTGACATCGTGCTCGGTCGCACCGTGCAGGAACTTGATGACGGCACGCTTGGTGGCGGACTGGCAAAGCCCGATCGTGCTCCAAGCTGATCGTTGAAGCCTCTGAATAGTCACACAAAGTGAGGCTCGCAGATTGGGTCCCTTCACAGCAATCCCCTGCACTGTGATTCCCTTCACTGTGATTCCCTTCACTGGTGAATCATGATTTGAATCAGGTCTTGTTGCTGTGCTGCACTGTTTAGGACAAGCTTAATCCGATAGTGAGAAGGTGAGCGGTTCGGCTGAATCCGAACGTCTGGCCTGCAAGGTCTGCGGTTGGTGAACAACATGAATCTCTGCCGTGGGGGCCATCACGATCAGGTATTGGTTTCGGCCATTACTGATGTTGATTGACCGTTGCACTCCGTTAGCGAGCAGGCCATCCTTGCCCCCCAAAGGCACAACTTGGATTTGGTGAGATCCTGCGGGGAGTTCTGTTCGCAGGACTTGGATCTCTCGGGGCAGCAGTCCCCAGCATCGGGTGTCAGCCTTTTCCATGCCACTCCATGCTGAGGCAGTGGCAAAGTGAAACAGTGATCCCGCGGTTCCTTCCAGGCCCATGGCGTCACCGATGGATGCGACGGTCGCTTCTTTGGTCACTCGTCGAACAATCGCTCGTGCGATCGTCCACGGCATTTCTGCCTGGTTCTGACGAATCGCAAGTTCAGCGACATTGGTAAGCGTTTCCGTTTTTCCGATGGGCTCGCCGTTGACCAAGATTCCCACGCTTGCCACCGGACTGTCAGGAATCACGACCTCAGGGACTTTCACGGAGGCGATGTTAGGGAGAGCTGGCACTTCTTCTGTCTCGCTCTGCTTTGTTTCGTCTCCATTTTCTGTCGGCAGATGATCGTCATCATCGCTCGGTTGGTTTGTGGCCGAGTTCAACACCGAGGATGCGATCGCCAAGGTCGCCGTGGTGGTAGGGGCTACCGTTTCTTTCAGGATCGGTCCGCGCCCCACGCATGAAATGACGTACAAGACGCCATTTCCTTTCGCGCTGTGGGTTCCGCTGTTGGAACGGGCGATGTCGGTAGCCGCAGCAGAAAAATCTGGCTGAACCGTGCTGACGAGCTGGTAATACCTCGACGCGTCATCGTAGTCGTGGTGTGTTGCTTCCCGGAGAACTCCTCGCAGGTAAGGGGCGATTGCGATCGGCTGGTAGATTTTTCCACCCTCGAGTCCTTGTTTGTTGGCGTTTGCGGCCAATTTGGACTGCCGATTGATTGCCTGCAGCGTATAACTCTCGGCGTCGACCTGGTCACCCGCCAGTGAGCAGAGGGCAAGCATGGTACGAATCATGACTTCTTCGTAACCCGCAGGGCGGAAACGTTTTGCATTATCGTCCGTGAGTACTGCCGCTGTTTCGCTCAAGGGATTGATTCTTGCAGTCGCATCGAATCGATCACGCAGTGCTCTGAGGCGGCGTTCGGCTGCAGACGGAGAACCCGTCGCAAGTTCAATGACCGCCAGGTCCAGTTCGGCTGTCTCCTTGATTTGGGAGTTATCGTTCGCCACTTCCTTAAGAGTTGCCGAGGCTGTCGTCAGATCACCCACGGCGAATGCTTGGCGAGCCGATCCGATGGTAGCGACTGATCTCGCACAGCCAGGCAAGTACGCAATTGCAACCAGCAGCAACCAAAGTTCAGCGGGATGCAAGTGACGGGTAGCCATGAGAGCGTTGTTTTGCGATGACTGGAGACTTGGCAAATTTGGTCGCGAACAGTTCGGGTTCGCTTACGCAAAATTTTGGGTACCGCCGCCGTTGAACGCCTGGCAGTGAAATCTTGACGATCGTGATCACGTGAGGATGATCAGTTCGTGTTCACTCAATTGATCTGTCGTGTGATCTGTTGTGTCTGTTTGTTAGGTTTGTGTCACGAGAGCAATTGATCCCACGTCGGGAGCGAGCTGGCAGGCATCCAAAATGGAATCGATTCCCAACCCCAACAGTCATCCAAAGGCTCAGCCATCTGCTTGGTCAAACCACCCGTAGTTCCACCACTTGCCGGCTCGGTTCTTGCTGTAGCCCTTGCGGATCTTGGCCGACTCTTTCAGGAACTCACCCGTGTGCATGTTCACCATTTCCAGAGTGAGTTCATAATCACGCTGGCTGCTTTTATTGCGGTCGGTTGTTCCGGAGGTTACTGTCGCGTAGAGAAGGTAATCCACGGGAGCCCCCTGTCTTCCGAGGGCCGCTGCAAACGCTGCTCGGTTAGCCGGTAGAAACAGCGCGTCGGGGCGGAGTCTCGTTTCCATCAACGCCGCATCGACCATGCGTCGGCTGATGGCTCGGAATGTTGCGGCCGAGTTGATCTGTGTATCAATTCGCTCGTAAAGCTGGTCTTTGAAGTCACCGAGTTCCTCGGAACTCTTGTTCTCGATGCCGATAAAGCAGACCGATGCAGGGCCGGTAGCTAAGGCGGTTGGAGTTCCCGGGGTCAGGCCGGCTGTGTTGAACTGGGCGCCTTCCAAAGATGGGGCGGCATTCGCGAATGTTGATGCCTTATGGAAGGCGGCAGGCTGCACCGCGGGAGGACATCTTCCCAATAATTGGGCAACTGAGGCGTCGACCAGAGGGTTCCAAGTGGCTGCGCCGGCAGCGTGACTGCCGACGAGGTCTTTGTCTTGCTTGGTAAGAATGTGCCCATATTGGCTTGCACAGCCTCCAAGTGAGCCGCACGCGAGCAAAAAGATCATGCTCAAGCGACGGAAAGGGTGAGGCTTGTTCATGGGATGTTTTCCAAAAATATGCCAACGCTTGCGGGATCGGTGCTGAGTCCAGGAAAGTCGGTGGCTGTCGGCTGCCTGGCAAAAAACTGAACCACCACGTTGCCTTGCGGTAATTTCGTTTCTTAATTACTTGTCAACTATCAAATTGTGAGAAATGACGGCTAGGGCAGTGCTGGCACCCCGCCGTGGTCCGTGCGGCTATCCTGTTGCGGTCATGAGGCCGCTCAGCCGGGCCCACCAAACCCAAAAATGAACTGCCGTGTGCCCAAGGCATGACAGACGAAATCGATGGAAGCCGGAGGAGCTGTACTCTGCCTACTTCCGTTCCCATCGGTGATTGGTCATCATTCAGGTTGAAATAACCGGTCAGACTGGGAAAGTCGAATAAAACTGCGTTTTTGACGCATCTTTCCTGTCTTTCCAAGGCTGCCTAGTTATTTGGTGGGCTAAGATCATTTAACCTGCTCACGCTGTACTTACCTGCTGAGTTCGATTCCCGCGACGGCGGAGCTTCGGTAAACTGGGCGGGAAACCTAAATCGACATCACTTTTTCCTGCAGAACCCAATCGTTGATCCTCGCCCATGGCTGTTGTTGATCCCTCAAACGCCGTTCTCGGTTCATTTGTTCCCGCTCCTAACGCTGCCTTGCCGGATGCCGGCGGTACCGTGGTACCTGTTGTCAACGAAAAGGCTGATGAGGATCAGTCCAAAGAGAGCAGCGATGCTGAGGAGACCACTGACGACGAAAAGGACGACGGTGGATTCACTGACGACGAGGAGACAAAACCTGACACTGGTTTTCAGGATGATCTCGATGATGACGATGACCTCGATGAATTCGACGATATCGATGAGGATGATTTCGACGATAACTTCGATGATGATTTCGAGGAAGAACATAAAGACGATTATGAAATCGAAATCGATGATGAAATCAGCACTGAATTTGGGCTAGGTAGCAATGCTAACAAGGAGCCCGAGATCGTCGATGGACTCGAGGACTTTGAGGACTTCGATAACGTTGACTGATGAGTGATCTCAGCTTCCAAGATAGTCGGCTTGAGTGTTGAGTGGTTTGAGTCTAGTCCCGTTGAACTTCAGGATTTTTGGATGCAGTCTCTCGGTACCAAGTTTGTTCAACGCTTTACCCAAAGCAGGTTAACGCAGTCATTCACATCCAACGGGCATACATTCACTTCGCCCGTTCCTATCGTGGATCTTCACATGAAGCGTGGTGTGATGGCGTTGTCGCTCGTCCTGCTATTGCTTTTCTGCCACAGTGATTCTGCGATCGCTGTCGACGATTCGTCTGTTGCGGCCAACAACAGTGCCAAACCGCATCCAAATGTTTTGTTGATTTGTGTGGATGATTTGCGGCCTGAATTAGCCTGTTATGGCAAAAGTTACATCGCTTCCCCAAACATTGATCGCTTAGCATCTCAGGGCAGGATTTTTGGACGACATTATGTGCAAGCTCCAACCTGTGGTGCGTCTCGATACACCCTGTTGACCGGACAGTACGGACCTAGTGACAACGGGGCTCTTTTTCAGCGAGCCAAGCGACTGAGCAACAAAGCAGACGACATCCCACCCAGCATGCCCCGTTGGTTTCGCTCTCACGGCTATACCACCGTGTCCGTCGGAAAAGTGTCGCATCATCCTGGGGGACGTGGTGGAAATGACTGGGATGACGACGGAATTCCGGAAATGCCCCAGTCGTGGGATCGACACCTGCTGCCCGCCGGACCATGGCAGCACCCTCGCGGTTCGATGCACGGTCTGGCGAATGGTGAGATTCGAAAGAACGCGAAAGAGATGGACGTCTTTCAGTCTGTTGAGGGCACGGATGAGATCTACCCCGATGGCCTCATTGTTGATGAATCATTGCACCAGATGGATCTGTTGGCTTCGGATTCGGCTAAGCCGTTTTTTCTCGCGGTGGGAATCATTCGACCACACTTGCCATTTGGAGCACCCGCGAAGTACATGGATGCATACAAAGATGCAGTGTTGCCCCCGATTCCGCACCCCGAAAAACCTGCTGGTTTGACCACGTGGCACGGGTCCGGTGAGTTCATGAAGTACAACCGTTGGGGACGCAACCCGAATGCGGATGCAGACTTTGCCACGGAAGTGCGTCGTCACTACGCTGCCTGCGTGACCTATGCAGATGCCCTGGTTGGACGCTTGCTTAAACGCTTGGATAGTTTGGGTTTGCGAGACGACACCATCATTGTGCTGTGGGGAGATCATGGCTGGCATCTTGGCGAACATGCCATTTGGGGCAAGCATGCCTTGTTCGAGGAATCACTGAGGTCACCTTTGATCATTCAATACAAGGGTTTGAAAAATCCTGGCCAACGGACTGACTCAATTGTGGAATCCTTGGACGTTTTTCCAACTCTTTGCGACTTGTCCGGTCTACCCACACCCACTGAGGCTATGGGGGTTTCTTTGAAGCAGTACATTGAAGACGTTTCGGCAATAGGACATCCTGCAATCTCCTACGCTCGAAAAGGCAGAACCATACGCACAGATCGTTATCGCTTGATTGTGCATAACAAAGGCAACGTCGAGCTTTATGATCACAGTACAGAGCAGGCCGAAACAGAAAACGTTGCTGCTCAGAAACCGGGGATTGTTGCTGAACTCAAGCAATTGCTCGAGCAACGACGACCGTGATGCCATCGTGGGTGCCTTACGTCTCAGAAGTGCTGCGTCACTTATCCGCTTTGACGGGGTGCAGCGTCCACGGGAAAGTGAATCATGGAGCGTGTAATTGCCGTCGGGATTCGCCTCAATGAATCGGGGGAAGTTTCGGTCGATGGGCCGACTGGGCGTGCTTTGTTCGATTTGGCGATTGCCTTGGAGGATGCAACACCGCATCCCGTTGATGTTCAACATGTGCTTGCGGCAATCGTGTTGGCCGAGAGAGATGCACTCGTCGACGAGTCAACGCGATTGACGCCCGATGACCCATCGCTGCAGCGAATCATTCGTGAGTATCTGCCGCTTGTGTTCAAGCGTTATGACGATGAACGGGAAGGCTAGCGGCGCTGCCAAGGCAGCCACGTGAGTTGAAATAGGGCACCTCAGATGGGGATTGCGGACGTGATTCACCGTTCTCACGTAGCAAAGTGTGATTTCAGTTGCGAAGGAGATCGCCGTTAGGTCGTGTATTCAGAATTGAATTCGACGTAACTGGTCGTGAGATCGCTAGACCAGTATTCGACCGTGCCTGGACCTTGCCCGACACGCAGGACGATTGAAACTTCAGGGCTGGCCTTCATCTTCGCGCTCAGGGCTGGTTTGTTGAAAGGAACCGGTGCGCCATCACGATAGATCATGGTGCCGCAGATCTGCAGACTTGTTTTCTCAGGTGAGATCTCAGCATCTGCGTATCCCGCGGCTGAAACAATTCTGCCCCAGTTGGGATCGGAGCCGGTGACAGCCGTTTTCACCAGCGGGCTGGCTGCGACAGTTCGTGCGATGGTTTCAGCAGCTGACTCATCCGAGGCGCCTTCGATACGGATTGCCATCACATGAAGTGCGCCCTCACCGTCGGCGACCAACTGCTTCGCAAGCGTGATGGCCACCTTGGCGAGTTCTTGTTGAAATATTTGCAGCTCGTTTGCGTTCAGGGGCGTACCTTGTCCGCTGGACATTAGCAGCAGCGTGTCGTTGGTACTGGTGTGCCCATCGACGCTGACCCGATTGAAGCTGGTTTTGGCAGCGTGCCGGAGTGATTGCTGTGCCATGTCGGCTGTCAGGGGCGCATCGGTAAGCATGCAGGAAAGCATGGTGGCCATGTTGGGAGCTATCATTCCGGCACCCTTGGCCATGGCAGCCACTCGGAACTGCCGCTGTCCCACGTCGACTTGTGCCGTGACTGTTTTGCGATTCTTGTCTGTGGTCCGAATGGCTTCGGCTGAACGGAGGAATCCAGCCACGGTGGCTTCGACTTGCTGGTGTGCGTCACGGATGCCTTTGCGGATGCAATCCATGGGTAGATGTTGTCCGATGATTCCAGTGCTCATGACGAGTACATTTTCCGGCTGGCAGCCGATCATCTCGGCAACGAGGTCGCACATTTCGGTCGCATCGTGCATGCCTCGGTCGCCTGTGCACGCGTTGGCGTTGCCGCTGTTGGTGACGACTGCACGAATGGTTTCCGAAGGGGTTCTGCTGCGTGACAGGACCACGGGTGCTGCAACGACCTGATTTTGGGTGTAGACACCGGCAGCGACCACAGGTCGGTCCGAGACAATCAGTGACAGGTCAGGGTTGCCGCTCGATTTAATTCCACAGGTCACGCCGGCGAAACGAAACCCTTGAGGCAGGGCATCTTGGCTGCAAGCATCGTGAGTCAATTTGGAGCTATCGGACTTTTCACTTAGGGGGACGTTTTCGGAGCCAGTCATGACGCTTTTGACTAATTTGGGTAGCGAAGTGTGGCGGTTGGCGTGCCGCAGAGCGGGCCAGCGACCGTGTTTCGGGGCATGAAGCCAGTCAGCACAGCAGGACCAGAGAGACCCTTTGCAGGTTCGCGTCCGCTTGTGGCGATTTGACTTACCGGCATACTAGCGACGAAGTGCATTCATTTCTGCGCCGACTGTTCCCTCAAGGCCAAAACAAAATCAGATGAGCCAGTGCGATGAGCTTGCCGAAGCGGAGCAGCCAGAAGCGTCGAGCATGAACGAAGCGGACGGGTTCATTGTTCAGATTGATACGTTAACGAAGCGTTACGCGGGCTTTACCGCGCTCGACGAGTGCTGTCTCACGGTCGCACGCGGCGAGGTGTTTGGGCTGCTGGGCCCCAACGGCGCAGGGAAAACGACGCTTATCCGGTTGATGCTCGGCTTTTTGCAGCCAACTTCTGGTCGTTGCCTCGTGGATGGGTTTGATCCGCTTGTGGACGGGGTGGGCCTACGTGAGCGGGTAGCTTACTTGCCGGGGGACGCCAGGCTACCTCGGCACATGCGTGGGGAGGGAGTTCTTAAGTTTTTTGCTGAGATGCACCCGGCGGGGGACTTGGACCGGAGTCTTGAAGTCGCGGATCGGCTTGAGTTGCAGACTCGTCGGCGAGTGGGGTTCATGTCAACTGGAATGCGACAGAAGCTTGCATTGTCGGTGGTGTTGGGATTGGCGACACCGCTGTTGATTCTGGATGAGCCCACGGCGAACCTTGACCCCACTGTCCGCGCTGCCGTTCTTGATTTGGTGCTTCGCGCCCGAGAGGCTGGGCGAACCGTGATCTTTTCATCGCACGTTCTGAGCGAAATTGAAGATACATGTGACCGGGTGGCTTTTCTGAGGCACGGAAAATTGGCCCATGAGCTGACCATGAAGGATTTGTTTCAGCGACATCGGATTACCGCACGACAACCCGCTGAACCGGTTAACGTGCCAGAGCAATTCAAAGACAGTGTCACACTGGAGGCGGTTCAGCAAGGTCGTTCCGCCCAGTTGCAACTTGATACGGCTGGGGATCTTGCGCCACTGCTCGCTTGGGTTGATTCGTTGAACCTGCAGCAGATTCGAATTGAGCCGCTTGGGCTTCGGGCCGTTTATGATTCTGTGCACAGCGGAAGCACGCCTGTCCGGGGTAGTCAGGTGAGTTCTACGAGTGACTCGTTAGACCAATCAGCGAGGGCGGGGAAATGATCAACCGGATCCTGGTTCGCAAATACATCGGACAATCCTCGCTGCTGTTTTACTCGTGTGGGCTCGCGCTATTCATCTTTGCGTGGGTGAGAGTATGGGTGGTGAGCCTGCTGGATATGGGGCAGTTCAGGACCATCCTCGAACAGTTTCGTGAGTTTGAGAAGTTTGCACCCATTGATTTCGATGCCCTGTTTACCTATCCGGGCCGCGTTGGGATGACTTATGACGAACCCATTGTCATTTTGTGTGTGATCGTATGGTGCATCGCGCGTGGTAGTGATGTTGTGAGCGGTGAGTTGGGACGCGGCACTCTGGAAATGTTGCTGGCACAACCCATCAAACGCAGTACTCTGCTTTTCTCGCATGCAAGCGTTTCGATAGGCGGTCTTTTGTTACTGGTCTTGCTTGTCTGGGCAGGAATCGGCATCGGTGTCTTTGCGACCTCCGTCAATGAAACTGTTGAGCAACCAACATTGCAAATCCCCTTTTTCAATGTCGAAGTGCCTCTGACGGTTGATTCCCCAGCAAAACAGGAGGTGCCGTTGCGGGATCGCGTTGATGTGCGAACTTACGCGGCATCCACGTTCAATCTTTTTGCGTTGGGACTATTTGTGCTGGGTCTCGGTACCATGCTGAGCTCGCTCGATCGCTATCGCTGGAGAACGGTAGGTGCTGTGGTTGCCTTGTATGTCCTGCAACTGGTGATGTATGGACTGGGCAAAGCGGCGGCCTCTCTGGGATGGCTTCTCTCACTGACCTTTTTCAGTTGTTACAAGCCGCAGAAGATGACTTCGCTCGTTTCAGAGGGCGGGCTCGGGGCCCCGTGGAGTTTCACTGAGACAATCCCTGAGGGGATGTTCCCTCCACCAGTGTATCCCCTGATCCTGATTGGGCTCGGCTTGTTGTGCTATTGCATCGCTTATCGGACTTTCCGAAACCGCGATTTGCCGGCACCGTTGTAAATCCAAGGGCTCCGCTTCTCTGGCGTACGTGTTCATCTTCCGCGAGTGAAGTTCATTCAATGGGTGTGTAGGCGATCCCGTCCCCTGTGGGGGGCGTCACCTTGCGGGAATCGTGGGGGGCGATTGTGTTTGCCGCCGAATACTGTGTTTGCCGCCGAATACTGTGTTTGCCGCCGAATACTTCGACGCCGTAGACGTAAATACTCTTGCTTTTGATGCGGCGGTGGTTCCGAGTTCGGAGTTGTGAAACCTTGTGGGTCGGGCTGATTTTAGGCTGGAAAGGTTTTCCAATTAGTGGAGTCCCGTACCCCCCCCGTTGAAATAAAAAGATGGCGAAACTCGGCTTGATTTCGAACTCTCTCTTGCGACCCGGAGTTGCCGAGATTTAGTAGCCCCATGTCATCGGTGCCAATCGCAGATACGGATGGTTGGGATCGGTGATCGGTTGATTCAACTTTGCAAACGAGCGTAAGCATTGTTTGCGGAAAGCTGGCGTCGCATAACGACGGAGGCTTGCGACCAGTCGCGAGTGGGGCACTTGCAAGAGACTTTTTGGGGCAACTTTTATTCTGCACATGTTTACTCCTAGGTCGATTCTATGCGTTTCACTAACTCCCCTGTTTTTAAATCCCTGCAAACACACGCCACCCCACGTCGGCCTGCACGAAGGCGATTCGTGGTGCAGGGTCTCGAAAAACGCGAATTGCTCGCAGGAGACTTGGAATTCAATCCCACTTCGGGTGCACCGTATCGTGTTGTGGAAGGTAAGGCAGTTACCGGATCGATTAAAATTGATTCACCTGCCACGGTTGCGTTGGAAGTTCAGATCACGCTTGAGCAGGCGACTCCGCAAGCGAGTCTCCGGTTCAGTGCCTTTGTGGAAACGAAGGTCGTAACCATTCCGGTCGGGGAAACGGAGTCGCCTAGATTCCTCGTCGCTGCTGTGGTGGACAATGTTCGGGATGGTGAGCATGACGTCGTCCTGAAAGCGTCACTTGCAGGGTAAAGCGATTTGTTGGTCGACATTCGCATTCTTGACGCTCAAGCAGGCAATGTGCCGCCTGCAATTGAGAGCATTGAGGGATTGGGTTTCAGGAATGCGGGCTTGCCAGGGTCTGTTTTTTCAATCAGTGGCAATTTCGATGATTCGGATGTCCATCAAGTCACCGTTGATTGGGGAGATGGGCAATGCGAAGTCTTGTCCGCTTCGGAAGTGAATCAAGTTTCTGATAGCTTCAATGCGGGCCATGTTTATGCAACACCAGGGCTTTATGACGTCGCCGTGACCGTGGCAGAGGCCGACGATAGTGATCGTCAGGAATCAAGAGCCGCAGTTGTCGGTGTCACGCTGTCGGATGAGGGCGTGGTCCAAGTCGTGGGGGCAAGTGGTGAGGATCGAGTCGAGGTCAGGAAAGCGAAGCACGACAAGTTGTATGTCGCGGCACGTTTCGAGGGATTTGGAAAACAATATCGTTCGTTCAGGGCAGGCAATGTCGACGGTTTGAGTGTGATTACTGGCCCCGGTCGCGATCACGTGCGAGTGCAGTCAAAGGTCAAAGTCGATGCTGTTATCAGGTCAGGTGCTGGTCATGATGTGGTGGAAGGCGGAGATGGAGACACAACAGTCTTTGCAGGAGCTGGAAACGATGTGGTTGTGACTCTTCGCGGCAACGACAAAATCATTGGCGGGCGACGGGATGACGTTCTATCAGCTGGTTCTGGCAACGATATCGTCAAAGGCGGCCCCGGTTTCAATATTTTAATTGGCGGGCGGGGAACTGACGTGTTGGTCACCGCTGGTGAAGACATCGTGATTGGTGGGATCCTGCGAGATGAGTCGAAAGCTTGTAAGTTGGTCAAGGTGATGAACTACTGGACTTCGGGTGACGCATTTCAAGAGCGTGTTGATGCCATCGCTGACGAGTTCAGTCGCCACCATCGTGGACACCACCGCCATCATCACCGCGGGCGGCATGGTCGGTTTGTTACCAATGATCATGAAACGGATGTGTTCAGAAACGTTGACCCCGCTCAACGACAGTGGTTCTTTGCAGACAAAAATGAAGTGACCGGCGCAGGTCAAGAAGATATCGTGTCCTGACTGCCCAGCTGTTGCGGTCGAGAGCAAGTCGAGAGCAAGTCACAAACGGCGGTCCCACTGTGGAACCGCCGTTTCGTCTGCTGTTGACGGCATCAGGAGTTTCATGGAGAAGGCGATACCTGCTCATTGAATGATTTTGGTGACCTCGAAATCGCAGGCGATGGACCTCGACAATCCTGCGGTGTTCTCAGCAAATCGCGTGAAAGTACGTTGCATTAATTAACGATTTGTTTCGATTCGGATGCAGCAAAGTGACCGGACCTGCATCAGGCGAGCAGTTTTGACGTGAGACGTGTTTGCTAGGAAATTCTTTTAAAAAGCGAACAGGCGCGCCAAGAGTGGGCTCGTAATTCGCCTTGTATGGTGCCGCCCTGATGGGGGCGGTATACTCGAAACCGCAGCTGACGCAGAAACTATGAGTCACCCGTTCGGGGGACTCGATCGGCTGAGTGCAGCACAAAACCTGATTGGAGTAATCGATATGGGTCTGTTCGACGTTCTTCGTGGTGAATTGATCGATATTATCGAGTGGATCGATGATTCGAATCGTACGCTGGTGTGGCGTTTTCCACGTCATCAGAACGAGATCAAAAATGGTGCTCAGCTGATTGTCCGGCCTGGGCAGGTGGCTGTGCTTGTAAAAGGCGGCGAGCTAGCCGATGTGTACGAGCCGGGGCATTATGAGCTTACAACACAAAACATGCCGATCTTGTCGACCCTTCAAGGTTGGAAATATGGTTTTGAAAGTCCTTTTAAGGCAGAAGTCTATTTCGTCAGCACGAAACAGGTGACTGATCTCAAGTGGGGAACACCGAATCCAATCATGTTGCGGGACCCTGAATTCGGGCCCATTCGTATACGTGCGTTTGGAAGCTACACGCTTCGGGCCGTTGATGCGAAAGCTTTGCTGAAAGAACTGGTTGGGACTGACGGAGACTTCTCTGCGGATGATATCACGGAGCTTTTGCGTAACATCATCGGCTCATCGTTTGCTGACATCCTTGGAAAGCTCCAGGTCCCTGCCCTCGATCTGGCGGCCAAGTACAGTGAGCTTTCAGAGGCGTTGCGCAACGAGGTCGTGGAGAAGATTGATGATGAGTATGGACTGGATTGTCCACAATTGTATGTCGTCAATATCTCGTTGCCCGAGGCTGTTGAAAAGGCGTTGGATACGCGAACGAGTATGGGTGTGATCGGCAATATGGATACTTTTCAGCAGTATCAGATGGGGCATGCGATGACGGCAGCGGCCGAGAATCCTGCCGGGGGTGGGGCATCTGATGGGATGGGGCTAGGCATGGGGTTCGCAATGGCGAGTCGCATGATGCCAGGTCAGGGAGGTGTTGCTCCGGGGACGCCAGTGGCGGGCGGGGCCGCTCCACCACCACCACCCGTTGCCCAGTGGCATGTTGCCGTTGATGGGCAAACTCGCGGGCCCTACAGCATCGAGCAACTCGTCGCGGCGATTGGTGCTGGCGACGTGGGACAGCAAACCATGGTTTGGACCGCTGCGATCGGTGGCTGGACTGCGGCAGGGGAGGTTCCCCAGTTGGCGGGGTATTTCCAAGCTGCAACACCGCCACCGCCCCCACCGGCAACTTGATCTGTGTTACGATTCTTCCAGCCCGTGTGACCCTGCGTTACCCATCGCCGCGGAACCCGTTTAATTCATGAGCACTGTCCAAACGATTCGCGATGTGGTGGAACCGACCGTGGGTACGGGAACGGAGTGGGTTGTGGATGCCTCAGGATGCAGCATCAGCTCATTACGTGACAGCGATCTGATTCAACGGATCTGTCGGCAGGTCGTTGCCGACATTGGGGTCAAAGTGGTTGGGGAGCCCCAGTGTCACCGCTTTGATGGGCCCGGAGGCGTTACCGCTCTCTATATGTTGAGTGAATCACATTTAGCGTGTCACACTTATCCCGAGTATGGTTTAGCGACATTCAATCTTTACTGTTGTCGCGAGCGGGCAGCATGGGACTGGCAGGGAATGCTTTCGAAATTGCTTGCTGCAAAAATTGTGCAAGTCAGGCAGTTGTCGCGAGGTCTATCGCAAGAAGCAGCGAGAGCAGCAGGCTTGGCTGGGCCTGGTATCAATGAATTCTCTGAACAGGGGCAGCATTCATGAAACGTCGAAAGGCTGCTTGTCCGTCATGCGGGGCACCGATTGAGTTTACGGTGGGGTCCGTGGTGTCGGTATGTGAATTTTGTCAGTCGGCCGTGGCTCGAACGGACAGAAAAGTCGAGGACATTGGCAAGGTCGCTGAATTGGTTGAAACGCCATCTCGTCTACGCTGTGGTTTGTCCGGGACATTCAATAAGAAACATTTCACGGTCGTTGGCCGTGTGCAGTATCAGCACCCTGCCGGGGGTGTTTGGGATGAATGGTACCTTGCTTTTCCCGGCGGACGCTGGGGATGGCTTGCTGAGGCACAGGGTAAGACTTACTTGATGTTTCAGCGGAAGCTGTCCAGTGGGGTCAGTCTCCCAGGTTTCGATAGTCTGGAAGTTGGTGGTGCCGTCAAGCTCGGTGAGTCTGATTTCAGTGTGACTGAACGTGGAGTGGCAACTGCTTTGGCTGCCGAGGGAGATATTCCATGGGCATTTCGAGGTGGCGTTGAGCACAAATTTGTCGACCTGCAGGGTGAGAAAGATGTGTTCGCGACCTTTGAGTATGGCAAGTCGGTCAGCGCCTACGTTGGAAAAGAGGTCAGCCTTGATTCTCTCGCGCTGGAGGGAGACGGATGGGATGTGGTTGATGCCGCAATCGTAACTGCGGCTGCTTCTCTGAATTGTCCCAAGTGTGGCGGAGCACTCACGCTACACGTTCCTGACGCATCGCTACGCGTAACCTGTCCAAGTTGCAATTCATTGCTGGACGCCGATAACGGGAAGTTGTCCTACCTGAAGACGCTGTCGAAACCCAAGAAACTGAAGCTCCAGTTGTCGCTTGGCACCAAAGGAAAGTTGTTTGGGGATGATTACATGGTGATTGGATTTCTTGCTCGGTTTGCTGTGTATGGTGGGATCAGCTATCCGTGGCAGGAATACCTACTGTATAGTGAGAAAACTGGGTTTCGCTGGTTGGTTTACAATGACCGTCACTGGTCGTTTGCATCGCCTGCCTCGGGAGAAGCGGCAAAGAATAGCGGGGCTGCAAGTAGAATCAGCTACGATGGATCGAGTTTCCGTATCTACGATCGTGGCGTTGCAACGGTGAAACATGTGCTGGGCGAGTTTTATTGGAAGGTGGAGGCTGGTGAAAAGGTTAAGACCGCCGATTACATCGCGCCACCAAGAATGCTGTCCTACGAGTGGTCCAAGACGACAAAGTCAAGTGAGGTTACTGTCTCGGAGTCCGTTTATGTGCAGACTGATGAGATTGAAGCAGCATTCGGTGTTAAGAATCTGCCTCGGAGCTTTGGGGTTGGGCCGATTCAGCCGGCGCCGTCCTTCGGCAAGAAACTGTTCATCACGTGGCCGGCATTGTCAATTTTTATGATGATACTTTATCTCGCCTTTGCACGAGTCGGCGTTAGTACAGGAGCCGATCCTTGGCTCTGTTTTTATGGCTTGATCGCTATCTCGGCGTTGCCAATTGGGATTCTTGCCTACCAGTTTTCCTTTGAAAGAAAACGATGGGAAGATAGTGACTACAACCCTTATGCAACGGAGTGATTGTAAATGGATTCAAAGTCGAAGTGGTTCATTGGTTATTTGGTTTTTGGTCTGAGCGTTTGCCTTTGGTTCGGGGTTGCCGCCGCTTATAGCTGGCGGGCACCGGATCTTGGAATTCTTGATGGCATGAGTTCTGGAGGCGGCGGTGGTTATGGACGTTCATACGGTGGTTCTTGGGGAGGAGGTAAGTAATGCTCAATATTATTTCTGGAATGGTGGGTTCGGTATCTTTGCTAGTGCAGGGGGGGCAGCCAGCATCAGAGGTCTTGCCAGCAGGGGCTTTTGCCCTGCTGTTATCGCATCTCTTGGCTGCGACGATCTTTGCCGTGTTGGGGATCGTGGTGCTGTTCCTTGCAATCCTGTTGATGGATAAGGTGACGCCCTTTTCAATCGTCAAAGAGGTGATTGAGGAGCACAATCAGGCGTTAGCGACGATTGTCGCTGCGGTGGTTGTTGGCATCGCCGTCATCATTGCTTCGGCGATCCTTGGCTAGTTCTTTGCGATCGGCTCATTGCCTTGCTAAACCGTGCGCCTCTCTTTTTGCTCTACCTGAACGTGCTGGCGGTTGCCACGTGCGGTCTGATCTATGAGCTGATTGCAGGAACCTTGGCAAGCTACCTGCTCGGAGACTCGGTCACACAGTTTTCGCTGGTGATCGGTGTTTATTTGTCGGCGCTCGGGGTGGGGGCATGGTTTTCGCAATACTTGCACAAAGGCTTGGCACGAACTTTCATTGAGGTTGAGCTTGCGCTTGCGTTAGTGGGAGGGCTGTCAGCGCCCTTGCTGTTCGTCTCGTTCGCCTTCGTCCAATGGTTTCAGCTGGTTCTATTCGGAACGGTGTTTGTGATTGGAACGCTGGTGGGATTGGAGTTGCCGCTGTTGATGCGGATCCTCAAGGAACACCTCGATTTCAGCGATCTTGTCTCTCGGGTCCTGACCTTCGACTACATCGGAGCTCTGCTGGCCTCGCTGCTGTTTCCGGTTCTGTTGGTTCCCTATCTGGGTTTGATGCGGACTTCACTTGTCTTTGGGGTCCTGAACGCTTTGGTAGGGTTGTGGGGGACCTATCTGCTGCGCCCTTTGCTAACGAAGCGTGGACTGGCAGGATTGCGTGGGCGGGCGTTCCTTGTGGTGGGATTGCTGGTCGTTGGAATCATCAAGGCGGATACGCTTACGACTTGGACCGAAGAAATTATCCTTGGCAAGGCGGTAGTTCATGCCAAACAGACGCGTTTTCAGCGAATCGTTGTGACCAACAATCGACAAGGGTTTCAGCTGTACCTCAACGGTCATCTACAGTTCAATTCAGTAGATGAGTACCGGTATCACGAAGCACTCGTGCATCCCGCCATGATGGCAGCAGGGACGCCCAAACGTGTCCTCGTGCTGGGGGGAGGAGATGGATTGGCGGTCAGGGAAATTCTCAAGCATGACGGTGTTGAAACCGTGACCTTGGTCGATATTGATCCCGGTATGACTGAAATTGCAACACAGTTGCCCTTGGTTCGAGACCTCAATGATGACTCCCTGATGGACGAAAAGGTGACGGTGATCAACACCGATGCCTTTGTCTGGGTTGGGCAGGAACATGAACCGTTTGATGCGGTGGTCATTGACTTTCCAGACCCGGGATCCTATTCGGTGGGTAAGCTGTACACCACATTCTTTTATCGAAGTTTGAGGCGGATTATCACGCCTGATGCGGTCGTCAGCATTCAATGCACTTCGCCGCTGGTTGCCGGGCAATCGTACTGGTGCATTCTGCGTACGATGGAGGAGGCTGGCTTCAATGTGCGGCCTTATTGCACGGCTGTGCCCACCTTTGGAGTTTGGGGATTTGCCTTGGCTTCCCCGCAAGGTGATCTCGTCGTGCCAAAGCAGTTGGGCAAACTTGAACAGGATTTGTCTTTCTTAAACGATTCGATGTTGGCAAATCTGTTTGAGCTTCCTCAAGATATACAGCCAATTGAGACAGAGATCAATCAGCTCAATAATCAGGTACTGGTTCGATACTACGATGAGGAGTGGCGTGGCAGAGACTGAAAAGCTGAGTCGTCGCCAACTCTTGACCGCCTTGCTGGGGTGTCAGTTTGCCCACAGTGTTGGGTGTGGTGCGTCCAAGTTGCCGCCCGTTGGTGAGCTTACACATACAAGGTTCGATATCGGGCACCTGTTGCGTGATGGTGTTGAAAAGACGATCGCTGCCGATGCATATGAGGATGTAGGCGTCACGATTGTGGGGGGCGGTATTGCGGGGCTTGCCGCTGCGTGGCGTTTGAAACGGGCTGGATTCAATGACTTTGTGCTAGCCGAGCTTGAAACGAATCCAGGGGGAACTGCCCGCGGTGGCAGTCGCGATGGGTTCAAGTTTCCATTGGGAGCTCATTACATCCCTGTTCCCATGCCGGAAAATCAATGCTTGGTCACATTGCTGTCCGAGATGCAGGTCATTGAGGCATTGACCGAGGATGGGCGACCGGTCGTAGCCGAACAATTTCTTTGCCGTGAACCCGGCGAACGGGTATTCAACGAAGGTCAGTGGTACGAAGGACTTTATCCCGGGCATGGGGCGAGTGAGGAAGACTTGCTGCAGCTGGCAGCTTTTCGGGCAGAGATGGATCGCTGGGCCGAGATGCGTGACGGCAATGGGCGACGCATGTTTGCAATCCCGATGGCCTGCGGTTCAGACGATGAATCTGTGCGGCAATTGGACCAAATGTCGATGCAGCAGTGGCTGGATGAACGTGGGTGGGATTCACCTCGTTTGCGCTGGCTTGTTGATTATTCATGCCGTGATGATTACGGTTTGCCGCCAGATCGGGTTAGTGCCTGGGCAGGCGTGTTTTACTTCGCAGCTCGGATCGCTGGTGTGGGACAGGAGTCACAGGAGGTTATCACTTGGCCCGAGGGGAATGGGCGAGTGGTTGATTATCTGAGGGGTGTCGCTGACGATCAGATTCGAACGGGTCTAGGGGTGTTTGGCGTAACAGCCGGAGCCAAAACAGAGCCATCGCAGGTTGCAGCAATCGACACGAGAACGATGAAACCGATCGGATTCAGATCCGAGCAGGTCGTGTTCGCTGCACCCCAAATGATGGCCAAGTACGTCATCGATGGGTTTTCAGCGTCCGGACGCGACAGCACTGGGTTCCGTTATGGGTCATGGTTGGTCGCGAATGTTCATGTGAAGGATCGGCCTGAGAATGCAGGTTTCCCCATGGCATGGGACAACGTCATTCGTGATTCAAGGTCGCTTGGTTATGTAACCGCGACTCACCAGTCGGGTGTTGATCATGGTCCGACGGTCCTGACTTGGTACTACCCGTTCGCCGATGTTGATGCAGTGATCACGCGTAAGCGGATGATGAATTTGAAGTGGGCAGATTGGGTGGATGTTGTCTTGACGGACTTGCGTCGCGCTCACCCTGATATTGATGCCTTGGTAACGCGGGTCGATGTCATGTGCTGGGGGCATGCGATGATCCAGCCGCTGCCAGGTTTTGTGTGGTCCCCAGGGCGGGAGCAGGCTTCTAAACCGTTAGGTCCGATTCATTTTGCCGGTACTGATCTCAGCGGCGTGGCGCTTTTGGAAGAAGCTTTTTTTCATGGCGTTCGTGCAGCCGAGGAAATCTTGGCAGTGCGTGGGATTCTTGATCAGCCCCTCGTCGAAATTCGAACTGGCTGAACATGGCAGTGGCAACTTCATCTCTTTCTGCCGAACAACGTCCAACAACTCGGTGGCTGTTTTCGCCGGCTGTTGATTTGTGGACCTTCCTTGGCAGTGCGGTGTTGGCACTCGCTTTGCTCGCGGCTGGTGCACCGTTCGGGCTTCTCGAAAACGATACTCCTGATTGGATGTGGATTGGTGCGATCTTGATGATCGACGTCGCCCACGTCTATTCGACTGGTTTTCGTGTCTACTTTGATTTGCCAGAGTTAAAGCGTCGACCGTGGTTGTATGGTCTGACTCCGTTGTTGGCTCTTCTTGTGGGGATGGCCATTTACTCAGAAGGTGAGGGTGTCTTTTGGAGACTGCTCGCTTACCTTGCCGTCTTTCATTTTGTGCGACAACAGTATGGTTGGGTGGCGCTGTACCGATCGCGTGCCGGTGAAACGGGGCGCTGCGGGTTCTGGATCGATGCCGTCGCAATTTATATGGCGACACTCTATCCGCTCATTCACTGGCATTCGAATCTTCCCCGCAACTTTTGGTGGTTTCTAGAAGGGGATTTTCAACAATTGCCTGCCGTATTTGAAACGATTGCCGCGCCGATTTACTGGGCAAGTTTGTTCGCTTATTTGGTGCGTTTGGGCTATCGGGGGATGGTTCGTCAGCAATGGTCTCCCGGCAAGGATATCGTCGTCATCACCACGGCCATCTGTTGGTACGTTGGGATTGTTACCTTCAACTCGGATTACGCGTTCACCGTGACAAACGTGATCATTCACGGGATTCCGTACATGGTCTTGGTGTACTGGTACCGCTGCATGGGGAATCAGCAGCAGCCCAAGCGGCACTTCCCAAAGATTGCCACCTTCCTTGGGATTGTATGGATGCTGGCCTATCTGGAAGAGTTTCTATGGGATGCCGGAGTCTGGCATGAACGCAGTTGGTTCTTTGGACCTGCGTGGAGTCTCCAGAATTATGAACTTGTTCTGGTGCCGCTGCTCGCAGTCCCACAGATCACCCACTATGTTCTCGACGGTTTCATTTGGAAACGGAAGGCTCGCCAGGGGATGGCTTGACTCTCCTGTTGAGCAGTGAGTTGGCGCCAATGTCCGTCAATCCCCGTCTTGCAATCCCTATTCTGCAGTCACTGCCATTGCATGAGGGTTATCGCCGGTGGGAAGCTTTTGAATGACTGAGCTTCTGGTTGTTGCATCGCATGTTCGGCGGTCGCTCAGGCTTGTTTCGCAAACAATTCCGCGATTTCTTGACTTGTGCGTTTTTTGACGCAAGTTTGTAGTGGAAGCGTGTGAACACTCCTCCTGCACGGGGGCGGTTGCACCGTTTCAGTCTCACCGATGTGGGTCTCTGAAAAGGTTCTCCGAAACGGCAAACCGACCGCGAGGTCGGGACGAAAAGCCACAGGTCTCTCTGAGATGGCTGGGTTACCGAAATTGAATCTATTCCACAGCGATCGACTCTCATACTCATGTGTGGGGGACTATCCGATCGCGGAGACCAAAATGAAACGTCCTCGTGAATTACGGGCAGACAATCGTGTTGCAACGCACCGTGGTTTGCATGATAGACGCAGCGGCCTTGGCTCTGCCATCAGTGCAACTTTTCTGCGGTTAGCTTCAGCCCCCAGGATGCCTTCGCCGCGCCCGTCAATCGTTCACTGCATTATAAATGTTCCGGGTGATCACTCGGCCTTCAGTACGCTTGGGGGCGTTCGATTGTCGAAATGTCGCTCCAAGGGAGAGGTCAGTGATGCACGTCAGGAAAAGCATCACACGTGTTCGGGGAATCTCCCCGCTGGTGGGTTGGAGGCGACAGTTTGATGCATGCACCTCGAACGCGTGGCGACATATCTGAAATCAATGGCCTGCTCTTGGGGACTTCCGGTACTGGTGGCGTCCCGCAAGCTAATGATCGTGTTGAAAATAAAATCATTGCAATTCAGGAGTGTCGTGCTGACCTGCAGGGTTTTTTGCAGCGAACAAGAAATCGTCTGCAAGCGATTGCAGATAATGTAAATGATTGCATTGATAATCTTCCCAATGAAGATGATGCACGCCGGGTTCTCCGAGGCGCAGACAGTGCTCAACCCTTGAAGCGATTGCCAATCCTGACTCCGACGTTTCAACGCCGTGATGAAGAGAAGAAGGTAAATACTTCCGCAGGTGAGCAGGCTAAATCAGTTGCTCATGGCAGTACTTCCTTTTCGACGGCTCCGTTAGCGTCTGAGCGATTCGCGACGGATGCAGGACGGCAAATGGTTGCCGATTCAAGGCACAATGTGCCAGTCGCACGATCTGAGCATGGCGAGCCGGATTGGAGCGTTTCGAACGCCTTTGATCGCAACACGTACTATGGGCCCACAGATTTTTCCCTCATGCCCGATGACTCGGAATGTTGGGCGTCATCGGGATTGTGCTCAACCGATGAGGTTGCTGCTTCGGATGCCTTCTGCAGCGGCACACCTCCGATAGAATTCGGCGGTGCCCACGCCCAACCAAGCCAGAAGTCCCAATCTTCCAGGCTGCATTTGGCGACTCAAATCCGTCAAAACTGAACACTGTGTCCGCAGGTGATGTCAGCTTCAGTCGCGGTCCCCGTTCTATCGCTAATACGATCTTAAGTCTCTTTGAATCTTTTGCAGCATGGGCCAGGCATCGACTAGGTCAAGTAGGCGGCACATAATGGCGGTTTCAACCGTCCGGAATTCGATGCGGCGAGTCAAATGCATAAGTTTCTTTTGGTGCAGGTGCGAGATCAGGATGATCCTATGTTGGGGCAGGAAGTCGACTGCTTTTCCGATTCGCTCAAGTCTGATCCTGCACAGATAACTGTGTTTGACTTGCTGTCGGGTTGCCCCACCGCGGATTATCTTTCGCGATTTGATGCCGTCTTGCTTGGCGGTAGCGGAGATTACTCGGTTGCCGAGGGCGGTGATTGGTTGCCACCAGCGTTGCAGGCGATGCGGGAACTTTACGACTTGGGGATCCCAACGTTCGCGTCGTGTTGGGGTTTTCAGGCGATGGCGGCGGCTTTAGGCGGTGAGGTTGTTACCGACATGTCGCGGGCAGAGTTGGGGACAGTGGAAGTGTTCCTCACTGATCAGGGGAAATCGGATCCACTGTTCGGCTGTCTGGAACAGTGTTTTCTTGCTCCCGTGGGGCACCAGGATTGTGTGATTGAGTTGCCACCCACCGCGATTCGCATGGCATCATCACACAAAGTGATGAATCAGGCCTTCAAGATTGCAGACAAACCAATCTACGGTACTCAATTTCATCCCGAGTTGAACCGCTTCTCGTTGATAGAAAGAGTGAAGGCTTATCCACAATATGTTGAGGCAATCACGGGCGAACCCCTTGATGTTTTTGTTGAGAAGTGTGGGGTTACTGACCTGCACAAGTTGCTGCAGAGGTTTGTTCAGTCGATCTGATTCTTTCTGGGTTTGTTGGTTCTCTCAAAAGTTGGGGCCTGGTCGCTTGCGTTGAGATGGATGACCAAACCCGCGTGCTATGATGGGCAACTGGGTTAAGGTTTGGCTGTTTCAATCGGATGCCTTCAGGTCAGTCATCGAATGACCTCGGTTGGCGTTTGTTACTTCTGGGGTACTTGCAGTGAAAAAAGTTGTAATCGTAGGTGGTGGTATCGGTGGCTTAACGTTGGCCCTAGCGTTGAAGCAGCGTGGGGTTGGGGTTACCGTCCATGAAAAATATGACCACCAACAGCATCACCAGACAGGGTTCCTGATTTGGAGTTATGCGATCAGGTTGCTTCAGAAACTCGATGTTCCGGTGCATCGGGTGGGGGCCCCGCTTGAAGTGTTTGAAGTGCACGGGCGGAGCGGCCAGAAGATCAGTGAAATGCCGATTGGCGAAATTTCGCGGTCCCATGGTGCTGACAGCTTTGAAATAAATCGCCGGCGTTTGATTGAGTGTATGTCAGAGTTGGTGGCTGATGATCTGGAATTCGGCCACGAATGTGTATCGGTTGAAAACAGAAAGGACTCTGCGGTGGCGTGTTTTGCTGACGGAACCTCAGATGAAGGTGATGTCGTGATTGGTTGTGATGGCGCGCACAGTGTTGTTAGGGCAGCTATTCATCCGGATGCAGAGCTGAATATGATCGATGCAGGTGGATGGATCGCTGTAATAGATCAGCATCCCCCGTTGTTGAAAAACAATCGGCACATGGATTTTTGGCAACCTGGGTGCAAGGCAGGCGTGGCGGATATTGGTAACGGTGAGGCGCGTTGGTACGTCGCTTTCAATCACGGCTTGCCTGATGCTTCCCTTTCAAAAAAACAGCAGATCAAACAGGGGATGGTGAATGTTCCACCGGCGATTCAGCAGTGCATGGAAATGACTGATGAAGTACAGATGGTCTCAACGAAAGCAGGGGACCTACTGGCGTTGGAACCTTGGTACCAAGGTCGGTTGTTGTTGATTGGGGATGCAGCACATGCCACTAGTCCGTACGCAGGGATGGGGGCTTGCACTGCCATTGCCGACGCCTGCTTGTTGGCTGAGATGCTTGATGAGGGCAAGGGGGTTGAAACCGTGTTCATGGAATTCCAAAAGCAACGAAAGCCTGCTGCAGATGCAGTGATCGAAGATTCCCGTCATGGGTTGGATATGTCCACTTGCCGATCAAAATTCAGAAACTGGGTGAGGGATTGGGGGTTGAGCCACATTCCTGATCACAAAATGAAGGAGATCGTTGATGCAATGGTCACGGGACGTTGAGTGCTGCTGGATGGTGAATGTGTTGGGTAGGATGGCGACAGCAGCGGCGTGCTCACGGGATCTGTTTTTAGGAGTGTTCAAGATTTGCAAGTCTGCTTGAACCTTGATGCTCGAACTCGTGCTGTTGTGTGTGATGGTTACCTGTTGTCACGCTGGCGATGGAATTGGCAAGCGTCAGTTCAATCGCGATGTGCCGCCGATCTCGGGAGACCGTTGTTACGCATGTCATGGCCCCGATGATCATTCGCGAGAATCCGGGTTAAGGCTGGATCAACGACGTGGAAATTCTCTCTCGTGTTGCATCTTACGAAATGGCATACCGGATGCAGGTCAGCGTGCCGGAGTTGATGGATCTGAGGCAGGGATCAGAGCAGACGCTTGCCGCCTATGGTGCTGAACCCGGCAAGTCCTCG
>Ga0315321_10000539_pt1 | contig 28137 bp, 22 predicted proteins | sample M180m21515metaG_FD_203464 | JGI IMG/M metagenome (GOLD analysis project Ga0315321, IMG submission 203464) | Ammonia-oxidizing marine archaeal communities from Monterey Bay, California, United States - M1 80m 21515 | ecosystem: Environmental > Aquatic > Marine > Intertidal zone | place: USA...
GGACTCGAACCTGCGACCTGTGGATTAACAGTCCACCGCTCCACCAACTAAGCTATGTCGGCCTAACCTGCCCGCCTGCTCTATCATTCATCAATTAATCGGAAGTAAAAACACCCTCTTGAATTAACAATTTCTTCTTCTGAGCCACTCCACCAGCTCCACTATACCCTCCTAAACTACCGTCAGACCTCAAAACACGATGACAGGGTATCAAAGGGGGGTGAGGATTTTTACCACACGCATTGGCAACTGCCCTATATGACTTCGGAGAGCCGATTAATTCAGCAATCTCCTTGTATGTTCTAACTTCACCATAAGGAATTTTCTTTAATTCGGACCAGACTTTGATTTCAAAATCTGTACCAATTAATTCTATTCTTTCACTCCCATTCAATTGTGCCTGGTGGTTTGTGAGTTATGTCATATACAACACGATTTACTTGACCTTTTAGTGCATTAGTAATTTCGGTACTAATAGATGCTAAAACTTCATGAGGAATTGGCGAATACTTAGCACTCATTCCATCAATACTAGTTACCGCTCTAACAACTATTGTTTCACCATGTACTCTGGTATCTCCATGTACACCAACAGATCGGACTGGCAATAGTGCAGCAAAGTATTGCCAAGGTAAATCACACTTACCGGCTAATGCGGATTCTCGAATTCTTGTTTCAACAATATGGCAAGCTTCTCTACAAGCCTCAACCCGCGATTCAGTTAAATCTCCGAGAACTCTGACTGCTAAGCCTGGACCAGGGAATGGTTGACGTTCACTAGATTTAATTTTCAAGTGCCGGGCTATAGCCCTGACTTCATCCTTATAGAATTCTCTTAATGGTTCAACGATATCTAAATCAACATCTTCAGGAAGCCCACCTACGTTATGATGAGACTTAATCACATCACGCTCGCCTCCACCGGATTCAATCCAATCGGGAGCTATAGTACCTTGAACTAAGAACTTAGCACCACATATTTTCTGTTCTTCTTCAAAAACTCGGATGAACTGTTCTCCAATTATTTTTCTCTTCTCTTCGGGATCTATCACTCCTTCTAAACTTGAGAAAAATCTTTTCGAAGCATTGACAACTTTCAGAGTTATTCCCATTTCAGCAAACATTTCTGCGACTTCAAAACTCTCATTTTTCCTCATAAAACCTGTATCTACATAGACACAATGTAGTAAACTACCGACTGCTCGGTGTGCTAATACTGCAGCCACAGAAGAATCTATGCCTCCTGAACAAGCGATAATAGCGGTATCATTAATTTTATTCTGTAGTTCTTCGATTGCTTCATCCACTAACATTTCAGTTTTCATCAAACTTATTCACCTCGGAGAGATTCATCATCTGAAATAACCTTAGCAGTTTTCATAACTCTCCAAGCATCATATTGCCTTGCTAGATCTGTATCAACTAGTGCGAGCATCTGTACTGCCAATGCACCCGCATTATCACCTCTATCCACCCCTACTGTAGCAACTGGCATTCCGGGAGGCATCTGTACAATAGATAGAAGACTATCTAATGGTACTTTCCCGCCTACTGGAACACCAATTACAGGGAGTGTCGTCATAGACGCGATAACCCCTGGCAAGGCGGCAGCCATTCCTGCCATACCAATAAAAATACGGCAACCTGACTCTATTGACGATTCCACTACTGATTCAAGATATTTGGGTGCACGATGCGCGGAGGCAACTCTTACTTCATGAGATATAGAAAACTCATTGAGCACAGATACACACTTTTCAGCAATAGGCAAATCAGATTTAGAACCCAATATTATACAAACGTCCATGTCACTCCGGTATGAAGACGGTTCAAATGCCTGCCGTTCATAGGGTTAGAGAAAAATAATCATTCTTCCTCTCTAATTACTATCAAATTAGATGGCCATGACTCTCCCGAAATTTTCAGTGGAGGGTTTATCAGAAGTCTTGTTAATTCTACACTCGGTAAAAACTTATTATTGAATGGATCATGAATTATCCTGCCTTGATAAACTATACTAAATGCTATAAATTTATTATTCCCTCTAGTTAATCCTGTGATCTCTGCCGAATAATGGGCCATGTTTTTTGAATATGTTGCAATTAATCCATTTCGGAAATTTTTAGTCAATAAAGTCCACCCTTCATTGAAAATATTATCGGAAAAATCACTTATTGAAATCGGTAATAACCATCTTGCAGAATTAACTGATAAAGAATTGCTAATATTATTAACAGTTTTAAACCAAGAATATGAGAAAAAAAGATAACCTAGCCAACCTAGTTTAGGATCAATGATAATATGTAAAATAAACAGGACTATTCCTAAGATAAATGGAATTATCTCTAGAGGGAAAAAATTCAAACCCTCACTGTTTCCATTAGAAAACCACAAAAACGGAACTAAAACTAAAATCCATGAGATAGAAAAAAATATAATTGCAAGATTCTGGTCATCAATAGGTGTTTCATCAGGAAATATTAGTGGAATAGCACTAGCTATTAGAAAAAATAATGACCAAGCTGTTGTGAACAGAATCTGTGGTCCGATCGGCTGTAATCTCTGCCGCATCCATCCTCTTCCACCAATATCTGGACTAGTGAAATCCCAAGACACTGGAGGATTTTTCTCATCTAATTTAGTTATGCTCTGATTACTTCTAGAATTAGGCCACCACAGTGGATTACCTAGCAGCCAATCTTGGTCAGCCCCTTGCTGCATTATCTCTGCGAGGATGTTATGGCTCTTGTTTTTTTGCTTAATCTTGGACTGTATGATTCCCAGGGTGGCGCAGAATTAAATTTCTGGCAGCCCATACTTCATCGACTCTTCCGACATCAGTTGTATGTGGTGCGGTAGTAACAATTTCAGGATCTTCAGTTAGTATATTGAGGAAATCTTTAGCAAATTGATCTAGTACTTCTTTCGACTCTGTTTCTGTCGGCTCAATCATTAGACATTCGGGTACAATCATGGGAAAATACAGAGTAGGAGCCATGACTCCATAATCTAGTAGCCTCTTTGCTATATCTTTTCCAGTTATCCCTACTTTGTCTTTTAATTGAATCATAGATAATGTAAACTCATGCATAACAAAATCAGTAGGCGCGCCATCTAGAGGCATAGCGTGAATATTAGATGCAACTTCAGGGTCAGGATTCATTATCTTATATCTGAGATAGTTAGCATTCAATACTGCGTGTTCAGACATTCTTTCTAACTCTCGACCATACCTTCTGTAAAATGCCCAGCAACGTACTACTGCACCTGCGTTACCATGCCATTGCTGAACTTTACCAATAGTTTTCTCAGGAGTGATCCAACTATACCAAAATCCATCACCAACTCCTTGAGTATCAGAATCATTTAGTTTACGTCGAGATGCCAAAGGAGTAGGGAGATATTTTGCTAAGTGAGCTTTGACGCCAATGGGTCCACTACCAGGACCTCCTCCTCCGTGAGGTTGACTGAAGGTCTTGTGAAGATTATAATGAACTGCGTCAAATCCCATCATTCCAGGATCTGTTTTTCCAATTATTGCATTAAAGTTCGCGCCATCATAGTACATTTGACCACCAGCAGAATGCACTATTTCTGAAGCCTTGGCGATTTCAGGTTCAAAGACACCAAGAGTTGAAGGATTAGTGATCATCATTGCAGCGGTATCATCGCCAACAACAGATTGTAGAGCATCTAAGTCAATTCGACCATCTTTGCCACTTGGTATCTCAATTATTTCATAACCGCACATCGAAGCAGATGCAGGGTTAGTTCCGTGTGCAGAGTCAGGAACTATGACTTTGTTTCTATGCCCCTCTCCTCTTTCACGATGGAATTCTTGAATACACCTCATCGCTGTGAATTCTCCTTGAGCACCAGCAACCGGCTGTAATGTAACTTGATCCATTCCAGAACATACTGCAAGCATCTCTTGCATCTCAAAGAAAATTGAAAGTATACCTTGAATTTGATGTTCGGGTTGCAAGGGATGCATTCTATCAATTCCTGGCAAGTTAACTATTCTTTCATTAACTCTAGGATTGTGCTTCATAGTACACGAACCTAGAGGATAAAAACCAGTATCAATTCCAAAATTTCTTCTTGACAGCCAAGTATAGTGGCGAACTAATTCTGGCTCACTCGCTCTCGGCCAAGCAGGTGGATTCGATCTCAACATAGATTGAGGAACCGTCTCTTTAATCTGAGAAATCGGTAAAATTGGTTTAGGCTGAGACCAACCTGCATTGGATGAACCATTGAAGGCGAAAATATCACTCAAGATTTCACCTCTTTTATCCATTCTTTAATACCACTAACAAGTGACAAAATATCTGATTCGCTTGTTCTTTCATCACAGCCTATTAGTAAGCATGAAGACATTTCACTCCACCATTGACCTAGTGGTAAGCCTGCCATTACTCCTTTAGAATCCATAAATGCTACCGCTTCTCCGGAGTCGCCAGGTAATTTAATTACAAAATCTCTGAAATTATGTGAATTAGGATGTACTAATTCTACACCTTTAATCGATTGAAGGGCTTTCTTAGTGACTTCCGTAGATGCTGCGACTCTTTGAGATAAGACTGTGATGCCATCTGGTCCTAAAAGAGACATATGCATAGCGCCCATAAGAGCAATTAATGTCTCATTAGAACAAATATTTGATGTGGCCCTATGTCTCCTTATGTGTTGCTCTCTTGTTGAAAGAGTAAGAGTGAATGCCATCTTTTCATTAGAGTCATGAGTTTGACCTACAATTCTTCCCGGCATCTGTCGAATATATTTCTCAGTACAAGCAAATATGCCGTAAATTGGGCCACCAAAGGTAGGTCCTATACCAAAAGGTTGACCTTCACCTACAACAATATCTGCACCCCATTCGCCAGGAGGAGAAACAACACCAAGAGAAACGGCATCTACACCGACTATTAAGGCAGTATTATCACCAATCAATTCCTTCAACTTTAACAGGCCTTCATCAAGTATTCCAAATGAGTTAGGTTGTTCCACATAAACTGCACAAGAACCATTAGCAATAGATGCTGAATCAATATCTAAATGACCATTCAGGTCGTGCTTGAGAATTTGAATATTAATCCCTGCTCCTTGCACATAATTTTCTATGACTGACATTCGATGTGGAGGAACTAACTCAGAAATGTAGATTGTTTCTTTCTGAGTGGCTTTTTTATTATGAACTCGAACTGCACATGTAATTGCCTCGGCTGCTGATGTAGACGCATCATACATGCTAACATTAGATATAGGTAAACTAACAAGTTCAGAAATCATGGTCTGAAATTCCCACATTGCTTGTAACATACCTTGACTAACTTCTGCCTGATAAGGAGTATAAGACGTCAAGAATTCCCCTCTAGTAGCTAACATCCCTACCATCGTTGGTACGAAATTTCTAGATAACCCCGCTGAAAGAAAAGAGGGTCTAGAATCAAGATTAATATTTGAACCGAGTAGGTGTTGAGCATCTCTCCAAATTTCTTCCTCGGACTGAGGAGGAGGTAGTGGTAATGGTTCGGTTCTTCTGACTTCGTCAGGAATATTAGAAAACAGTTCATCTATGGATTTTAGGCCCATTATTGAGAGCATTTCTTGTTCCCTACCTAAATTTGGTAATTGATCCATCTGTATATCCCCGGTTGTATATACCTTAGGAAGTGAAATAATGACTTAATTGTTCGTTGCTGAAAATTATACATTAGACCGATACGCTCTTAGAGTTTAGGAATTAGTCGAGGCATGTTAGAATGAACGTTGCCATCACCGCCTCGGATGCTTTTGTCGCTCCATTTATAGTAGAAATGCTCGGAAAAAGTGCTGTAATCATCCCGGATGAAGCAATTAGCGACCAGCTAAAACTAGATGCAATGTTAACTCCTTGTAATGCATTAATACATATTAACTCAAGACCTGTAGAATCTTCTTTTGAAAGGAATGATCGGCAAACAAAATTAGAGATGATGAATGCGGCAAGACCTATTTTAGATGCAGTAGATAGACATGGAAGTTTACATCTGATAATCATAGGTACACTAAGAGTACATCCTCAATGGGAACCTGGAGAGCCTTTTTATGGCTTAGATTCGACTCTCGCTCCAAGAGATACTGCTGCAGAGGGGCAATTGTGGATGGAAGAGAATGCTTTGGATCGTGCACAAACTGAAAGACCAGTTAGTGTAATTCGGGCTTCGAATGTTCAGGGGGTACCTCTCTCAGGACCACCTGGAAATGGGCTTTTACATCGCTGGGCTAACGAATGCCAAATGGGCTGGATAAATGTACCAGGAGATGGTTCAAATCCTAAAGATTTTATTCATGTAGAAGATTTAGTACAAGTAATAGGAGGCATTATTCAGAATCCACCACTTACTAGGGAAGAGATTGCAGTTGGTTCTGGTAAAGGTATATCAATGCATGATTTAGCGAATATTTATCAATCAAAAACAGGATGTGAAATTGAACTAAATCAACGAGATGATGATGAAGTATTCGGAGTTGTTGACGCTTGGGTACTCGAAGAAAGATTGGGATTCAGACCTAGAATTAGTCTCGAAGAAATGATTGACGAAGCATTTGAGGCGGTTCAGTGAAGATTAACGACTAGTCTTTTCCTAATGCCGTTCCAATCCGCAACCGATACTTCTGAATTCATCTCTGTACCGGATAATATTTTATTAGTATCTATGTCTTTTTTCACTCTGACTTCAATTTCATTAGAATCAGAGGTCACAAGTAAGGTATTACCACCTTTATATTCTTCAGATATCCCAATTCCAAAAGTACGGTCAATAGAACTGACTCTGAAAGATAATTCTAATATTTGTCCTTTAAATTGTGATAATAACTCTCTTTGTTCATTCAAGAACCTTGCTTCACTCATTTGTTTAACTATTTCTTGTAATGGTAATACAGGATTGTTAGATTCAGGGACCGAAGGAGGAGTTGAAGTACTAATTTGAGTTTCAAAATTAGATTTAATTGGGGTGTCCTCTATCTCTGAAGAATTATTGGAATGAGATAATGGCTCACTAACGGTAACTCTATCAGGTAGTTCGACTCTCTCAGGCGCGTCTACATCATGTTCTCTTCCCCATTCTTCAGAACTTATTTGTTCAACGACCTCAACCCTGTCCGGAGCCTCTACATGGTGGTTATCGTGCCAAGATTGATCATTGGTAACTGGCTCTGAAGAAGACTCATTTTCTGATAAAGTATCATTTACTTCTTCTCCAACTTGCGACTTAGCAGAAGCTTGTGCTGCTAATCCACCAACCGCCCCCAATGCCCCTAAACCAGCTGCAATCTTAGCACTATCACCCGATAGTTGATGTTTCGCTGTAGCTACTACCGCATCTGACTTGATTTTCCAGATTGCTCTAGCGGGAGCCTGTAAGATAAGAGGTAATTGAGATATTTCTTGCTCAAATTTCTTAGTGGACTCTAAATGCATATTCTCTATGAATTCAGAACTTGGAGGATTTTCTATCATTTTTTCTAATTCTTCGGCCCACTTATCCGCTGAAGTATTCATGTCAAATTCAGTTTCTATAACTTCAATTTCCTCGGATGGAATTTTATTTTGACTACTATCTATTAATTGCTGACTATCATTAGTTTCTTGAATAGATGATGCAGAAATCGTAATCTTACCAGCACCTACAAATCGACGGACGCCAATAGGAATATTTCCATCGGCAGGAACTCTCGTCCATCCACCGCCATACCAGTCATTGCTACCATCTTGTTCCCTATCGTCTAAACTCCATGAAGGAGCGCCTCCGTCATTAGCATTATAGAAATACAATCTACAACCGCTGCTATTCATATACCAATTTTTACCATTTATCTTATTGGACTGAATCAAATATTCTCCATTATATTTTCCATCTGGATGATCCGAGATTAAAACTGAAGAGGAATTGCCCGCAGTTCTGTTCTCAATTCCCAAGAGAGCCATCAACTCACTTTGTTCTAAGTTACCATTACCATTAATGTCTATTGCAGAGAATATAGGTTGAAGATAAGAGCGAGGGGCACTAGAACCGGTCAACTTAGTTAATCCTTGATCAAATTCATCAATATTTATCTTACCGTCTCCATCAAAGTCAAATTTTGAAATCATTGATTCGGGGGTAAAACCTCTGCTGATTAGCAATTTTTCGAGATTTTTCATTGCTGCTGCAACTAGTTTATCTGAAATGTTCATACTACACCGTGAAAGGACACAGCAATGATACTTGCGCCGACAGTATTTCCCAAAAAATAATCATTAAACAAACGGTGGTTTTACAATAATAGATCTTATTTTACGCCTTGAACTCGCTTGAATCCATAATTCTTGGCCTAAAACTACCCCTTCCAAGTACCCTAGAGCTATACCAGTTCTATTAAGACTTGGAGAAGGACCACCGCTAGTAACATAACCAACGATATTCGCATTATTATCTGAACCATCATACACCAAGTGGCCAGGACGAGGAGATGGCCCCTTTTCTTGACATAGGAGACCGTGCCATTTAGCACCCGAATTCATAGATTTGACAACTGATTTTTTCCCTATAAAATCATGATCTAAATTAAGTCCAAAAGGGACATTAGTTTCGGCAGAATTACGTGCCAAGAAATTATCTGGAAAATCAATTTCGGGATCTATCCCCAATCCTGGCCACAAAAAATCTTGACCCGAGAGAAGATATCCTTTCTCAAGCCTCAATGTATCTCTAGCACCCAATCCAACTGGTAAAGCCCCGGAATTAAGAAGAGCATCCCAAAGTATTGGAGCATGAAAATCGGAGACAAAAATTTCAACGCCCTTTTCACCCGTATATCCAGTTCCTTGAATCCATCCGGTTATGCCTAAGTCATTGGCTGAAATTTCTTGACATCGAAATCGAGAAACAAGATTTGCTTTTCCAAGAACGAGTTCTAAAATTGATGATGACTCTGGACCCTGCAGGGCAATTATACTGGTGTTTTCAGATAGATCCCTCATAGTTATGGATTCATCATCTGGGAGGTTTGATTGAAACCAATCCCACATTATTGAAATCATAGATGCGTTAGGAACTCCAAGAACTCTATTTTTTGAGTCAACAGCAAAAATCATGTCATCGATCAAGTACCCATTATCATCAAGAAAATGAGTATAACCACATTGACCACTTGCGAAGTTAATATACTGTTGAGTACCTATAGAATTCAACCATGATAGAACTCCTTCACCGCAGAATTCGAAAAAACCCATATGGGATACATCGAATAAGCCAGATTTTTCACGGCAAGAGAGATGTTCTTCTTGAATCGAAGTATACCATATCGGCAGTTCGAAACCGTGGAAATCGACTATCTTCGCACCAGACTCTAAATGCTTCTCATAAAGTGCCGTTCTCACGAGTCCGCCATCTCCCATATATCTCTGGGCTGAGGAACGAGTGCAAGAATGTGGCGCTTCGAAAAGCACGAATTAATATTTCAAAACACTACTATATTAAGACTTATTATAACGAGAGGTTTAAATATAGTCGGTTGCACTATACAACTAGAGGTTGATATGATGGATAGAGATGGACATGAACAAGAAATATCATTAAAGCAGAACTCAAAAGAAGGTTCTCGGAATAAATCAATTACCCCTAACAAGAGACCATCTAGAGCAAGAGGGACTGAAGCAGTCACAGGGAAATGTAAAATTTGTAGTTCTAATTCATGGGATACAGATTCTGTTAGAGGGGAGACCATATGTTCAGAATGTGGTTATGTTGCCGCAGAGAATATGATTGACCCAGGCGCGGAATGGACTAATCATTCAGGAGGAGAAGACAGAAGTAGAGTTGGTGCGCCAACAACATTAACTCTGTCTGACAAAGGCCTTTCAACTCATATTAGTAGATCAGATCTGACATCGGGTGCTGCGGCAAGACATGGTATGAGTGGTAAAAATCTCCGTGAATGGAGAAGAAGACAAAGAGTCGATCAAAGAAGTAAAACTAGAGATAGTCGAATTAGAAATCTAACGACTGCTATGCAATTCATCAGAGATAATGGAGGACTCCCCCCACAAATAGAACAGGAAGCTGCTAATTTGTATCGACATGCAATGAAAGAAGGAATTGTTACAGGAAGGAGTATCCGTGGAGTAACTGCAGCCTGTGTGTATATTGCAGCCAGACAAGCAGAAATCCCTCGAAGGATTGAAGTCATAGCAAAAGCATTTGATATGGTTACAGAAGTAGAAGAAAAGGAATTAAAAAGAACTATCAGGTTAGTAGCTAGAAAAATGAATACACATCATATCACAGGACCAGAGGAGTACTTCGAAAAATTCCATTCTGATCTAGAATTACCCCCTTATGTACTTGGAGATACAAGAGATTTATGGGATAAAGTTAGTCAGAATATGGTATGGCAAGGAAAGAAGCCTTCAGGGATAGCAGGTTGTATTTTATACAAAGCGTCACAAAATAGTAATTCACCAAGAACCCAAAAAGAAGTATGCAAAGTTTCTGGCATTAGTGAAGTCACACTTAGAGGATTATTGAAAATATTAAATCAAATGTTATCCGAATAATTTCAATTAACAGTTGTTTAATCTATTTCATGAATTGTAATTGGTATTTTCTTATCTCTGGCCAGATCTATTACAATTCTCGTCCATTTACTGGTTCTAGATGGAATGGCTAGAATATCTGTTGCGGAGGTGAGAATTTTTTCAGTCAGAGTATTTGCCGCCTCAGGCCTACCACGATCTTCCAGAGTTCTATTGGGGTCTCCCCATTCTTCTGTAAATACTGCAATTGGTATAGAATTATTGTCAGACCAACGTTCAGCCATGTAATCTACACCACTAGCGCCCCCTACAATTATTAAGTCAGGATATCCATTAATTTCGACCCAGTCTTCTACAAGATTTTCAAAAACTTCAAAATCATAAAATCTACTACTTCCTACTATTGCTAGATTAATCACATTACCATCTAAATTTAGATCTCTTTTTCCAAGAGAATCAATCACATCTTGACCCACGTCGGCTACCATTACTAGTGCCAAAGAGGTCTGCAAACATAAACTTCGGGTTCAAGAAGAATACATTATTTGATATCTTAACTCCATTTCGGATATATAGAGGAGTAGACAATGCCATTAGACATTCAAGCAATTCGTGCTGATTTCCCAATATTAAATAGGATTTTACCGAATGGAAAGCAATTAGTTTATTTTGATAATGCTGCTACTTCACAAAAGCCCCAGTGTGTTATTGATGCAATGACTAATTTCTATGAGAATTATAATTCAAATGCCCATCGAGCAAATCATACTCTGGCAGATGAAGCAAGTGCCGCCCTAGAAAATGCTAGATCACAAATATCTAATTTTTTCGGCGCGAAACCTGAAAACTTAATTTACACTAGTGGAGCGACTGAAGCGATAAATCTAGTATCATATGGATGGGCAAGAAATAATCTTGACGAAGGCGATGTAATTGTAGTTACAGAAATGGAACATCATGCAGATATTGTACCATGGCAAGAACTTTCAAAGGAAAAGGGTGTAGAAGTAAGATATGTTCCAATAAATATCGAAACATTTGTTTTGGACATGGAGGCATTTGAAGTTGCAGTAGAGGGAGCATCTCTCGTTTGCGTAACTCATACAAGCAATGTATTAGGGATAAGGAATCCAATAGAGAAAATAATTGATATGAGTAAGAAGTCAGGAGCAGCGGTACTAATCGATTGTGCCCAAGGGGCACCTCATGAGAAGATAAAATTTGAAGATTTAGGTGCTGATTTTATCGCGATATCGGCCCATAAAATGGCTGGTCCTACGGGCATCGGATGTCTATTGACAACATCTGAAAAAATTCAACAAATGAGACCATTTATGACAGGTGGATCTATGATTAAAAAAGTAACTACTGATGGAACTATTTTCAAAGATGGCCATGAAATGTTTGAGACAGGTACGCCGAGAATTGCTGAAGCCATAGGTTGGGGGGCTGCTGTAGGATGGTTAGATCAATTTGAAATGAAAGAAATCCATGAACATATCCACAACATTGCTTCTTTGGCTGGCAATGAAATGAAATTAATTCCAGGAATTAAAATCTATGGAGATCCAAATAATAAGGATTCGGCGGGTGCTATATCTTTCTTACATGAAACAATACAATCACAAGATTTAGCTATACTCTTAGACGAGGGAGGTTTTGCTGTAAGAACAGGGCATCATTGTGCTCAGCCACTCATGGATGCGTTGGGGGTGCCATCTACAAATAGGGCATCTTTCTGGATATATAATACAAAGGAAGAAGTGGAAGCATTTGTTAAACATCTGAGATATATTTGTGAACGATTTTCCTAGTTAAGATGAACAATTTCAATAAAAAAGATTCATGTGGTGTAATATGACTAATAATTGGCCCGAAAATCTAGAAAAAATTATCCAAGAGTTTAAAGATTGTTTTGACTCTATGGAAAGGTATGAATTACTTTTTGAATATGCAAAGAAAAATCCTAATTCTTTGCCAATTGAAGAATGGGATGAAGAAAATCAAGTACTAGGCTGCCAATCAAGAGCACATGTCGAATGTATGTTAGATGAAAGTGGTAAATTCTTATTAAAAACTGGTGCTGATGCTCAGATAGTTCAAGGATTAATGGCCATTACCGCAATTGCGGTTAACGGTTTATCAGCATTTGAGGTTGCTAAATTAAGCCCTAATTATGTTGAAGAGATGGGTTTAAAATCATCATTAACTCCGAGTAGAGCAAATGGGTTTTTGAATATGTTTAGAAGGGTCATCTCAGAAGCAGAGGTTTTAGCGGAGATATAATTATGGTAAATAAAGAAGAAGTAATCGAGTCCTTGATACAAGTCGAAGACCCAGAAATGAAAATATCAGTCATTGATTTGGGACTAATTTATGATGTTAAAATAGAAGATACGCATGCAGAAATTGACATGACTTTAACAAGTCCAGGTTGCCCTGTAGCTCCTGAATTGATGGCAGCAGTTCACAGAGCAGCCTTACTAACTAAGGGATTGGATAGTGTTCATGTAAATCTTACATTTTCACCATTATGGGATCCTAAAAAACATGCAACAGAAGATGGGAAATTTGAACTAGGAATATTCTAAAAAAATATTAATTTGATAAATGAGGCTATAGGATGAAGACTTGGGTGTCTGCGTAGTGAATCATGAAAATCGTATTTTTTCGTGGAAAGGTATACCTCGTTCATCAAGAATAATTATAATTACAACTATGATAATTGTAGTTTTAATAACACCAAATTTAGCAGAGGGGTACTACGAAAGTTCTTGGGAACAAGTCGAAAAGAGTTCTGAAAATAATTATAATTCGGCAATAATAGATGAGAATGGAGACGCATGGGTCTTCGGAGATAATGGAGAAATTGTTTTTGGTGACAAAATTGAACAATGGATGAATTTTGAATCCCCTACGAATGAAAATCTCGTAACCGCATATGCAAATAATGAACGAATTGTAGCAGCCGGCAATAATGGTATTGTGATATACAAGGAATATAATTCCGAAGAATGGATAGAAATTAAAATGGAGACTCAGATAGATATAAATTCAATTTCTATGAACTCTAATAATGAAATATTTGTAGTTTCAGATAATGGAGCAATATGGTGTTTTAAACAAGATAATTGGATTGAAATAGAAAGTTTAGTATCAGAGAAATTGAATGACATTGTATTTGAAGGAGAAAGAGGGCTGATTTCAGGATCATCAGGTCTGATATTAGGTTCTGAGAACAATGGAGAAAATTGGGAAATAAGAGATACCCCGAATGAGGTTGCAAGTTCCGACATTATTTCAATAGATTTCTATGGCATTAATAGAGGTTATGCAATTACATCTAGTGGTGAAATATTAAAATCAACTCAAGAAGAACTAACTACAACTGTAGGTTACAATTGGTACCTCAAAGAAATAGAGTCAGAGAATCAAAGTACCAGTTTGGACATTAATCTAACCTCATTAGAGGTACTCAGCACTACGAAAATATTACTTTCAGGTGATAATGGATATATCGCTTTGAGTAAAGATGGAGGGAATATTGTAACCCCTCAACTTTTATCAATAGAAGGGGATTTTTCCATAAATGATATCGCAATGAAGAATGCCTTCGTTGGGATAATTGTGGGAGATAATGGTACTATATTGTATACAGAGAATGGAGGAGAAGATAGCGCAGTAGGATTCGAAATTATTGACTTGAGTGATTTTAGTGAATTTGTAGATTTCACCAAAGATAATCTTCTAGAAGGACTAAAGGCCACCGTTAAGATAGTAATTTTTGGGATACTATTGGGTTTCTTTATCGGAATTGCTCTAGCAATGTGTAAAACAGCGCCGACGACACTAAAACAAATGATAGAAGGCGACTTAGAAAGAACCTTGACTTTATTCTGGATAATCATCCCATCTACATTATTTTGTACTCGAATTTATGGTTCTGGTTTAGGTATATTATCACTATCTGGATTAATTATTCTATTTTCATTATTGAATTATTACATCAATAAAAACAAAATAGAGAAGGAGGGTTTCTTGGGTATTTCAATACCTAATAGACATAGAACTAATTTGATTCGTATACTTGGTTTGACTTTATTGATAGGAATGCCATTAATAGGGAAATGGGAGATTAAAGGGGGGATTGAACTTATTTACACAGCTATATCAGAATTTTATAACTTCCATTTAGGTTCTAATACATTCAAATTATCTGCTCAAATAGCATATATTTTCGCACCAATTGGAAATCCTAGCGAATTTATGAGATTGATATTAGGAGTAGGATTAACATATCTTGGATTATTATTCCTAACTACAAATGGTACATTCTCAAAGAAAAAAATGCCCTATGGGAAACTGGTGCTAATTTCAATATTATGGGTAATAATACTAACCGAAATTTTTGTTGATTCGGATTCATCCGGCGATAAAATTACTTCATGGTTTGATTTGGGATGGCGACTTTTCCTAGTTTTAATAGGCTTATTAGTGACAAAAAGAATCTTGCCTAAAGAAATTAAATCTGTTCTGAAAAATTCTAACGATTATACTCTGACTATTGAACCGTGGAAAATAAGGCCACTACAGACAATTGCGACATTATATACAGATTTTTTCAGAAATACGCCTCTATTAGTCCAGTTTATGTTCATTCATTTCGGGCTGCAATTAGGTAAACATATACAGAACATAGGACTAGATTTAACAAGTGATTTGATTACTATATCGTCACTTTTAGGTCCATTGGATAGTCTGTTGCACCCGATTATAGATTATATCAGTGGAAGCCTATTTGGTCCAGGGAAGAGATCATATCTTAGTGCGATTTTTGCACTGGGACTCAATTCAGCAGCATATCAATGTGAAACAATAAGAGGAGCCATTGCAGCAATTCCTTCCGGTCAGATGGAGGCAGGTAGGAGTATTGGGTTAACTTATATGGGTACTATGAGATTGATTATTCTACCGCAAGCAATTAGAATTTGCATACCACCTCTTGGTAATGAGATGGTTAACTTAGTACTTAATTCATCACTAGCAAGTGTAATTGCATATACAGAATTAACAAGACAAGGGAAATTAGTTGTCGCAATAACTTTCCAAATCTTTTGGACATGGGGGATGGTAATGATTGCATATTTTGTAGTTACTTGGTCACTCGCGTTATTGTTAAGAAGATTAGAAGAAAAGACAAGAATACCTGGACTAGGGATATCAGGGGGGAACTAAATGGAAGAGATCGTACTAGATATCGAAAATCTGGAGAAAATCTATCCTGGTGGAGTTCATGCAGTTAGAGGGATTTCATTTAATGTCAAGAAAGGAGAATCAGTAGCAATAATTGGTTCATCTGGAAGTGGTAAATCTACGGTATTAAGATGTATTAATCGACTTATTGAACCCACAAAAGGGACCATTAAATTGAATAACCAAATTATAAACAATCCAATGGCCGACGTTAATGATATCCGTTCAAAAATTGGCATGGTTTTTCAATCATTCGAGTTATTCTCTCACCTAACGGTTCTGGATAATATTACCTTAGGATTACGTCATGTAAGAGGGATGAAGAAAGAAGAAGCGGAAAAGAGTGCATTGAAAGTTCTGGAAAGAGTAGATATGTTGGATCGGACTAAAGCGTTCCCAGGTAATCTCTCAGGTGGACAAAAACAGCGGGTAGCTATAGCAAGAGCCCTAGCAATGCATCCTGATGTGATATTATTTGATGAACCGACTAGTGCATTAGATCCTGAACTAATTGGCTCTGTTTTACAAACAATAAGAAGTTTAGCAGATGAAGGAATGACAATGGTAATTGTAACTCATGAGATAAATTTCGCAAGGGATGTCGCAGATAGAATCATCTATATGGATAAGGGAGTTATTGCAGAACAAGGTCCTTCGGAAATCATAGAAAGACCTAAGTCTGAGAGATTAAAACAATTCTTATCTTCAATGAATGAAGAAAAATAGATTGATTATATTAATCCCTGAGCAGTCATTGCTTCTGCTACTTTCAGGAAACCTGCAATATTCGCTCCGGCTACATAGTTACCAGACATTCCATATTTCTCGGCAGTTTCAAATGCGTTCTTATGAATATCAACCATAATTTGATCGAGTTTAGCATCTACTTCTTCACGTGTCCAATTATATCTAAGAGAATTTTGGGACATTTCAAGACCAGAAGTTGCAACCCCACCTGCATTACTCGCTTTACCAGGGGCAAACATCACTCCATTATTTAGGAATACTTCGACCGCTTCAGGAGTACAAGGCATATTCGCTCCTTCTGCTACTGCCATAACTTTGTTAGCAACTAACATTTTTGCTTCTTCGCCATTGATCTCATTCTGAGTAGCGCAAGGGAGCGCGACATCTACATCTACATTCCATAATCCATTGGAAGAAGGTTCTGGAGCAGATGCTGTAAAAATAGCGCTAGAGTATTTCTCTGCATACTCTGAGATTCTACCTCGACGATTATTCTTCAGATCCATTATCCAAGAAAGTTTTTCTCGATTAATTCCTTCTGAGTCATAAATAAAACCACTAGAATCAGACATAGTAACAGGTTTTCCACCAAGATCTAGTACTTTTTCACAAGCAAATTGTGCTACATTTCCTGATCCAGAAATAGAAACTGTTGCTCCTTCAAATGATTTCCCTTTAGCTCCAAGCATTTCACGTGCGAAGTATACTAGCCCATATCCTGTTGCTTCGGGTCTGATTAAAGAACCGCCATAGGAGCGACCTTTTCCAGTTAGCACACCTGTAAATTCATTTGCAAGTTTCTTATACATTCCAAATAAATATCCAATCTCTCGACCACCAACACCAATATCTCCAGCAGGAACATCAAGATTAGATCCAATATGTCTCCAAAGTTCCATCATAAAAGATTGGCAAAATCGCATAACTTCTGCGTCGGTCTTACCTTTAGGGTCAAAATCTGAACCACCCTTCCCACCGCCCATAGGAAGACCAGTGAGGCTGTTCTTGAATACCTGCTCAAAGGCTAGAAACTTGAGTATTGATTGATTAACAGTGGGGTGGAATCGTAAACCTCCTTTGTAAGGCCCAATTGCACTGTTCATTTGAATTCTAAAACCTCTGTTAACATGTAATTTTCCACTATCATCAAACCAAGGAACACGGAACTGAATAATTCTCTCGGCTTCAACCATTGACTCAACAACAGGTAAGTATTCAGGATGTTCCTGAATAACTGGAACTAAACTTTCCAGAACCTCTTCCACGGCTTGGTGGAATTCAGGTTGATTCGGATCTCTTGCAATTACACTATCGTATACTTTTTTCATTGTATTATCCATGGGATTCACCAGGGTTCCGAGTTCAAACTACTATATCGGCAGTACATCGACTTACTTACCCCTTTTCAATAGTATGGATATGCCGGTTTGGATGATATCAATTATGAAAATATATATTCTTCAGCAATACGAGCAACTATCTTTTCAGATCCAGGAGTTGTCATGACATAAACAGCCGCTTGTGAAACCTGTCTTTTTCTCAATGCTTCTGCTATTGGAGTATGGTCCCTAAACCATCGTGTTTTTTTGTCATCTCCAATTATTCTAATATCGACTTGTGACATTCTTGGTTCAGATAACAATAATTTGACCGAGGGGACGTCTATTGCAACATATCCTTCTTCAATACCTGCGCGATTAGCTATCTCATTTTCAAAATCAATTCTTTTTTCTGAATTAGATGCTAAATCAACTAATCTTTCAATGATTTCATCAGATAAATCTTGCCTTCTACGACTTGTAGCTACTTTCAATAATTGGCGATATTTCAATCGTCTAATCATATCTTTAGCATAATCTCCTGCATTGTATAGTGCTTCCCAAATTTCGGCATCAACTCTTCTCTGTAAGTCAACAGAATCGGGTAATTTGTCCATACTTCTTTCAACCGCTCTAGAAAGCATGATTTCAGTCACTCTGGTAACTCGATGGAAATAGACCGCACTGTACATCAGCCCTCGAGCCATCAACATACCTTCTAATGCAGGTAAACCTCCCTCCTCAACTGCTACATCTCCACTGTGTCTCTCTAAACATTCTATAAGTCGGTGGTGATCAATTATACCATGCTTAACGCCTGTGAAATGAGAATCTCTTAGTAAGTAATCCATTTGATCACAGTCAATTGGGCCATGTACTAGATGCGATAATGTATTATCTTGAGATACAAAATCTTGTTTTCCTTCCGTCCATTGCAGTAAGTTTCTTTCAGTACCCCCCGCACCAGGGCCACGGATTAGGCCTGCTACTTCTTTGGGAACAATGTCAAAAGATTCAAGGATTTCAGGTATGCTTCTGCGACCTCTAACTGAGTTTTCCTCGCCTTCTCTTAATACGTCATATTCTCCCAATATAATTCCTTCTGTAATTGACATATGATCGAGCCCCCCTCTTTCATGTAATATATGTTCAAGAGTATGGGAATAAGGCCCGTGCCCTACATCATGGAGCATTCCTGCGACTTGAACCGTAGATTTTTCATGTGAATCTAAAGACATTGAATCGGACATTAAACCGCCTATATGAGATACCCCCAATGAATGCTCGAAACGAGTATGATGAGCTCCAGGGAATACAAGATGAGCTAAACCTAACTGTTTGATGTGACTGAGTTTATTCATTTCTGGAGTTTTGAGTAACTCTTCCCTGACCCCATCAATACGAAATTGACCATGTATTGCATCATTAATGACTTTCACGGCCCTACCTCGTATACTTCGAATAGACAGAAGGTATTGAACCGCACTATTGATTGATTGTAAATTAAAATTAATAAAAAAAAATAAACGGGGGCTTTTGTATTTCATTTGTATTTCATTTGCATTAACTTTATGTGCCTAACGCTCTCTGCTCAGTCTGAGGAACAGGTATGTCAGGTCACAGCCCAATGGTTTCGCTTAGGATTCCAGAGGACCACTTGCTGGCTATAGATCAGAGAGTTGGATTCGATGGGATGAGGAATCGGTCTGACGTCATAAGAGATGCAGTGCGTCGATTATTAGAACAACCTTTGATTGGGCATGGCGAAAAGATCCAAGTCAATTTAGGTCCAGAATTAACAATTTTAATGAGAGATTTTTGTAAAATTCACGCGGAAAGTCCAGAAACTATACTGAAATTTGCTGCTCGAGACTATATTCGTCGGGAATCGATAGAGGGTATGTCTGTCACTAGACTTTTACAGAAGCGCATGGATGAACTTAGTGCGCGATTTGATGATGATTCGAACGCTCAGAGGTGAGAGAATGAGCGAGGATGGGATGCACAAAAACGTGGGGGGGCGGCAAAAACGCCCCCTCACCCAAGTGCAATCTACAAAATCTAAGATTATAATTGGGTTCTCTGGAGTCCGCAGTAGAGCAAAACTAAGCAATGCAGTAGGATATGATGCAAGGGATGTACCACAAGAAAAACGTGGAAAATACCGCATTACAGATAGAGAAAAATTACTCTGACACTCTAAACACACACCGCTCCGTATCATTCATACGGAGCACCCCTCAAGGCCAATCTTCTTGGTCGTTCTATTCTCAGGTTTAATTCCATGACAGGTGGGGTGCATTCTGAGGTCGGCAAATTTATTGCTCACAAGAAATTAAGACCAGCACAAGAAGAGATGGTGAGTGACGGAATAAATGCACTCGATCATCAAGGTTTCCTATTAGCTGCAGCACCCACTGGAATAGGAAAAACCGCAGCATCTCTAGCAGCAGCATTAGAAATTGCAAGAAGTAGTGTGAATCATCAGCACATATTATTCCTAACAGGGAGACAATCTCAACATAAGATTGTAATTGAGACTGTAAAAAGTATCAATTCTAGACTAGATGAAGAAACATCTAGTGTGAAAGTCGTCGATATTATTGGTAGAGAATCGATGTGTGAGAATGTAGATAGGATGACTTCAAAATGCTCATGTGAAGAAGGAATTGTAGAAGGCACTAGGCAGTCAAGAAGAGATGATATGAAAGAGTATATTCTAAGAAGTCCGAAACACGTCGATGAGATAATAAAATCTAGTAACAAAAAGAAGATTTGTCCTTGGGCCGCGGCTAGATCTGCCGTAAAGGAATGTGATATACTCGTTTGCGACTATAATCATGTATTCGTTGAAGGCGTTAGAGAACGTTCTCTCCCTGCAATGAATGTAAACCTCGAAAATACTATTCTAATCATCGATGAAGCACATAATTTACCAGATAGAATCCGTAATGGCTTAGAAAGAAGAGCGACAGTGAAGGTATTCAGAGATGCAAGGTTAGAACTTGATGAGTTTTTAGGAACTAAAGAAAGGCTGATGAGGAAACTAGATCTTTCAGAAATTCAAGACAATTTTGAATTAAAGAACATACAGGATGCGCTTAGGCAAATGAAAAAACTAGAAAAACAAATGAATATTTGGTACAAGAAAAAGCAAGGAGAATTAGTATCTACAGGAAAAAATGATATGAAGATTTCAACAACTGAATTCATTGGAGAGATAGAAGCGATACTAAATGAAGATATTGAGGCTAAAATAGACAATAAACATACAATATTGAAAAAAATAATCCAACAACTGTACAAAGTTGAAGTTGATCAAGATGAGGATGATGATGAGAAAGAGACGGCTAGTACTAGATTAGCAGATATGCTATCAATAATATTAGAATATGTGAATAATTCAGCATTAGTATTAGTTTTTGATTTACTCAATGAGGAGGGAAGAGTGAGAAGTTTCCTACTAGATCCTGGAGTAGTAGGAGGACCAATACTGAATGAGACTAATGGTGCCATACTAATGTCAGGGACATTATTCCCTCCAGAGATGTATGCAGATCTACTACGGATACCTAAGGGGAAGAAAATTATTATGAATGAATATGAATCATCATTTATGGGAGATAAGAGGCCAGTCTTAGTAGCTAAAGACGTCACTACAAAATATACTGAAAGGACCATCCAAAATACTGAGAGAATAAGAAATCATATTTTATCAGTTGTTAATAATACCCCGGGGCATATCGCATTCTTCGCACCAAGTTATGCAATGCTCCAAGATATACTTGGAGATGCCACTTGGCTACCTGGTTTTATTGAAATAAAAGAAGAAGAAAATAGAATGCCCAAAAGGAAAATAACTAAGATATTAGATGAATTACAAGAATATAGGACAAATAAAAAACAAGTATTACTTGCTGGCGTCTTGAGTGGTAAATTTGCTGAAGGTGTAGATTACCCGCATAATATTCTTGATGCTGTAATTTGTTTGGGATTACCTTTAGCACCTCCAAGTGCGCGCCAAAATGCTCTGAAAGACTACTATGTTGAACGTTTTGGGAATAATAAAGCATGGAGATATACTAGTACACAGCCAGCGATAAATAGTATAATGCAGGCTATAGGGAGACCTATTCGGAAATCAGAGGACAGAGCTATAGTGATATTATTAGAAAAAAGAATAATGATGAGGCAGTTTCGAAATTGCTTACCTAAAAAAATTGATATCATTCAGTCTCCTGATAACAATAGAACCGGAAGACTAACTAAGAATTTCTTCAAAAGACATCCGGAACCTGCTATTGAGAGATAAGAAGCGTCGGGTTCATCTGAGGTAAGATGTTCGAAACAACATGAGCAATGTGTGGCGACGTCATGAGATACAACTCTCAGACAATAAAAAAATGCTAGGAGTTTCTTTAGATACTTCTGAAAATAGCCTTAATTCTAATGCACAAGACATGCACAAGAAATTTTTACTAAATATAAATCACTTATCACAAGTACAGAAAAAGCATGAAAATATTATTTCGAGTATGGCTGTGAATATAGAAGAAACAAAGATGAAAATTAGGGATATCAATACCATTGACGAGGTTTTAACAGAATTCGGAGGGGAAAAAACTGATTTAGGGATAAATTTACCATTCCCGTCAGAGAATCCTAGTGACTTAATCCTTCAAACTACACATGAGAAAGATACACAAATCGTACAAATAATTTCTTCAGAGATTTTCGGCGGCCTTCTTAGGACATTTAAGCTACCACCTAGCAAAGAGATAGAACAAATAACTTGGAATAATGGCATAATAGAACTATCATTCATGTGATTAATTACTCTGAAGCAATATAATCATCTCTAACAGGAATATCTTGTAATTGATCTATCTCTTGCAATACTGCATTTAGAGCGATTTGAGCATTTTGACGATGTCCCTCACCTAATACGTGACTAGAATAACGGGCTTCTTCGAATATTCTGTCTAAAGCGATTAATGATTGTTCACTAATTGGTAATGCGGAACGGATTGCTATTTCGAATTCTCTGACCGTTTCAAAGTCTCGACGCAAAAATCCTCTACGCATTAAAATTTGACAAAGACTATCATAGCAGTTGTATATCGCCTCTCTAAATTCATCTCCTGCTGCAAGAAGCTCAGCAGTGTAACTAAATATCCCTGCTAATTCATCTATTGCAGCACTTCTACGACGTTGATAATATAAGCCGCTACCTACTAAACCAGCTATTATAATAACAAATAATATCACAAAGAATAGAGATTGGAATATTGAGGATTTCGCTGTTTCTTCATATTCAATATCTATACCACCGTGCTGAGTAGTTAACCAAGTTCGGTTTGTTGGATCTATGAATAAAGAATCTGTACTAAAAGTGATACTTAATTCGCCCCAGAAGTCTTGGTCCCATAATGTAGGTAAACCTTCAATTGATTTGAATTCATAAGTAAACAAACCATCTTGATCCGTCATTTCAGTGACTCTGAAGTGTGTTTGACCTGATGACGCGTTAATCAGAGAAGCAGTCATAGAGATATTTGCAACCGGTTCGAATGAATCAGTAGATGTGACATTTACGGTACCTCTAATTATTCTATCATCTTTACCAAGTTTAATCTTATCAGGAGTGAATTTGAAGTTAACTGGAACCATAATAGAAACTGACAGTTCTTCAGCACCCCCATTTAGGTATCTGGAAGAATCAGATTCAACTCTTATTTCTAAATCAATAGGTCCAGGGGGCATGGGGTAATGAGCATTAGATTGGATTCTAAAATGACCTGTTGCCTCATCCCATTGTAGATTTGCGTTTTCAGGGCCGTTAGAAAGCCAATGTAAAGTCAAAACCATATCTTCTAATACACTTCCACCACCACCTATTTCCAAAATTCTTCCTTCAATTTTGATAGGATGTTCAATATCACTTCGAATTATTGTATCAGATATCCAAAGAATCTCAATATCGATGTCGGATCTAGCGTAAACACTCATATTATAATCCACTGGAAGGTAATATGTTTCCCCTATGAATTCAACTAATATTTCATGCTCCCCTCTCTCAATCGAGTAACCTAATTCATGAGTAAATGAATAGAAACCGTTGTCCAGAGTTGTTGTCCGTCCAATTTCTTGATCATCGAGATAAATTACGACCTCACGATTATCTAGACCAGGTAAACCGTCTGAATCCGCATCATAAAGTCGGCCAGTGAAGTTCCATTGACCACCTCTTGTTACAATACTAGAATCTACTTGAAGCGATATTCCAGAATGATATGCTATAGTCAAGTTTACTTCGGAATTACCTTCGCGGTAATATCCTTGTTGAGGTGCCTTCACAGTTACTAAGTGAGTACCTACATCTAAAAATTCAGAAACAACCCAATTAAGAGTCCAATCGCCGGCTTCATCACTTGTAGTAATTCCTATCAATACCCCATCGATAAAAATTTCAAGAGAATGATTAGCCAATACTCCATTCGGTAAGTTATCAGTCACTTTACCTCTTAGAATTAAATTATCACCTACCGCAGCAGCATCGGGTTGAGATATTGAAACCTCAGTAGGAGCGTATACAATAAACACTGATGACGAATTAGAAGAAAGAATAAATTCTTCACCTTCAAAAACAATCTTCACTATCCTTGGACCAAGTGGCATATCAGAAGGAACTGGGATAAATAGACTGAAGTTGCCATTATCATCAACATTAAGTCCAGTTAATAGTTGATCATTCATGTAGACTGAAAGTGACCTACCAGGAAGTGTTCTTCCTGCACCATCGGTTAGCATGCCTTCTATTGTTAACAACTGATTCCTATCTATTTCACCAGGAGGAGTTGTGAGAACTACTTGCGATGTTTGTGTGACATTAAAAATCGAATCTGACATAGAAGGAAGATAGTATTCAGGATTCAACGAATCTCCTTGTCCCATAGGATCAACCCAAGTAAAACCACCAAAGAAATCCGCTTGAATAGAATGTGCACCATAATCAGTGTCTAAAGGAAGATTGTAAGTTATCGACCAGTTTCCGGTTGAAGAATTACTTTGAGTAGAATACATTGCGCCTACATCAATACCATCAATAGTCAAATGAATTACACCTCCTGTTTCAACCCCCTGATCGAGTAATGATTGCCCATGTTCGTCGAGTAAAGTACCATGGAAAGTCACTGTTTCACCCGCTATGGAAGAACCCGTAACTTCGGTTATTTCAAGAACAGTTGGTGCGAGAACTATTACTCTTGTAATTGATTCGTCACCTACAAGACCAGTACTTCCTTCAATACCTGAAAATAATACTCTGATTTCCATAGGGCCTGCAATTCTTGTAGAATCTACTATCAAAGAAGTATTTGCCAAGCCTAAGGAATCTGTGAAGATACTAGATACTACTAAGTCATCTACTATGACATCTAAGCCTACTGAAGCAACAGGCAATGCAGAATTGTCAATAAGAGATAATGAAATATTAATTTCTTGTCCACGAACTACCCTACTATCTGGGTCTAAATCTAGAGGACTGAGGATTGTCAGTAGTGAATAACCTCGACTATCAAAGAAACCATCTCCAGCACTAGAATCATAATAATTAACATTAGGAGTGAAGGTAGCAGTAATATTATGAGAACCTCTAGGGAATGTCAAGTCTAATCTAATATTCGCAGACCAAGAACCATCAATTTCGACTGAGCTACTAATTACTGTAAATGTATCATCAAGACCGTCGATTTGGAAAATTAAGCTAGGTGCTAATGTATTTCCTTGACGATCAATTATTGAACTTCCATTATTTGAGGTTAAAGTCCCAGTGACGTTGAATGATTCCCCCGCGGCAGGATTATCAGTGATATTATCGACTGTAATAAATGTTGGAGAACGAACAGTAATTGTAGATATTAGAGTCAAAGTATTGTACAGAGTACTTGAACCATTAAAATACATCAATACATCTATTTGCCCTAATGGATGATCATTAGGAATGAAGAATGTGAAATTCGCTAACCCTTGAGTATTCGAAGTTACTTCGTTCAACCAAGTATCATGGAATTCTGCAGAAACATCTAATCCATCTAACGGTAAATCATCATTACTCGATTCCACTAACCTCGCACCTAATGTTACATTAGTACCTCTATCGACTACAACGTTGAGTAAAGGAGTCTTGTCTCGGAATGTTGTAACCCCCCTAACTAAGATAGTATCATTCCCAGTGCCTGTGAGATAGAATGGGCTACTATCCTCTATTACACTCACTACGACAGTCTTTATTCCACTACTGACACCATCTCCCAAAGGATCTGTTGGAACAGTTATATTGAAACTGCCATTACTCGAAGTAACAAAATTTGTGATAAGCGTTTCACTAGGATCATTCAAGAAAAATACCTCTACAGCCATTGGTCCATCGACTGTTCTATTCGAGTCCACGGCATCCATTACTTGTCCTGAAACAGAAAATACAGATCCTGCAGCAACTTCTGCAGATAGAGGATTTAAATCAATCAAGCTAGATACTTGGACTGTCAAATTCGAGATACTTTCATTTCCAAGCCAGCGACCAGCATTATCTGCAGTTAGGTTATCAGATATGTCATCAGGTGCTGAGACGAGTAGATTGTAATAACCAGGAGGGGTATTAGCAGGGATTATCGGATTATAACGGACAATTCCATCGGTGAAAGTTATGTTGGTTTCAAGAGTTTGCTCTAATGGACCGCCAGAATCAAAGATTAAATCGGCAGAAATATCAGGAATAGGCGAACCATCTGCGATATCAGTTATCGTAGCGTTAAGTATCAAACTCTGACCGGCTACTACGATTAAAGAAGATGGAGAATTTTCAACAATCATTTCTGTTTGGATTCCTACAGAAATACTGTCTGCATCAGAAACTTTGTAATATTCGCCACCAATTGGAGGATTGATTGTGTAATCAAGGAATACGCGCAGCTCATAAACGCCAGAAGCAACATATTCTGGCATAAAGAATGAAATATTATATTCCCCAGTTGAGGTATCAATGAAATCTCCGCCGAGTCTAATCGGTAAATCAGGAGCAGGACTTCCATCAGGTAGGGGGGGCAAATCAGAAGGAACTAAGATTTGAACAGTCACAGAGGAATTATTACCAATTACTGGAGTTTGGAGATTTCTGTCTTGAGCGAAACCAGTAACCCAGTTAGACACGCCTCTCGGTGTCCAATCACTACCTATATTCACAGTAGAACTAGATTGTGCTTGAATCCTAACTTCATCAACAACTGTAAATGGATTCAGCCATGTACTTCCTGAGAAATTCAAGACCCAAGAGTAATCACCTGCTGGAGCAGTTGCTTCGGGGACCCAAACTGGAGTTACTTTAGGTATATCTGGATTAGTGATATTCCAAACAGAAGTACCATTAAAGTCTAGAACATATGTCCCAATAAAATCCCCTAAGGAAGTATTTGTGTGGTCTGTAAGGATAATTTCTACTGATGCCTGGTTACCTCTAGATTGAGGTATCAAATCATAAGAGAGGCTGATATTGCTTCTTATCCCGTACTCAGTTAGGTAGGTTACTTGATCATTAGCAAAAAGGCCCTCTGCATCAAACTGGAATTTTACTTCTACAGGACCAGCAGGAATAGGGACATCGCTTGCTGAAAATATCCAACTTATATTGAATTGACCGGGAGATGTAGTCCAATTAGAATCATTAAGATACCATGTCTTTATCGTCTGATAAGGGCCATTAGTTGAACTTCTTCTAATCTGAAGGAAAAGAGTCCCATTTAATTCTTCAGGATTATTCCCAATGCTCAAAGCAGTCCCATTGATGAATATAGAAGAATCTATGTCCAAAAATGTATTGTTGGCATCGATACCCTCCAAAGTTAAAGTTATATTAGGAGCAGGGGTTATATTAAACATAAAACTTTCAGAATAGGGCCTGATATGATAACTAGGATTAGTCGCATTATTTAGATCTGCTTCATGCCATCCAAGGAATGAAATCGATGCGTTAATCAAACCCAATGGCTCTGTATCAGAAATAGGTATATTGAAGTCATAATATCCTCCTGTACCAACATTTGAAATCATACTTACGGGACCATCAAATACTGTAGTATAATTCAAGATTACTTGTATATCATCAATTTCAGAGATATCTGAAAAAGGAGAATTTTCAAGATTTAAATATCCAGAAACACTCGAATTGACACCCACTCCAAGCATAGGTTGTTCTAC
>Ga0315321_10000540_pt1 | contig 28137 bp, 24 predicted proteins | sample M180m21515metaG_FD_203464 | JGI IMG/M metagenome (GOLD analysis project Ga0315321, IMG submission 203464) | Ammonia-oxidizing marine archaeal communities from Monterey Bay, California, United States - M1 80m 21515 | ecosystem: Environmental > Aquatic > Marine > Intertidal zone | place: USA...
ACCAAGAGAGCCTCGCCGGAAGGAATCCAACTCTCCCCGTCGACCAATGCGCACGAGTTCTGCCCACGGTAGACCACTCGAACCTGGGCGTTACCACCGTCAGCAGATCGCGAGGAACCTGAAAAATCAACGTTCACCTTGGCCGCAACCTCGCGCTGGCCAGGCTTGTCGAGGTTGTGCCATCCAGTCCTTACCATGGTGAATTGTCGCTCTATTCGACGCATGTCCTCGCTCTGAATGGATCGATAATATTCATTCTCGCTGGCTTGACTCTGGATTTTCTCGGCTACGCCCAAGAGATTCCCTCCACCGGGAATTTCCTGGATGGCGGACAACCGGGAAGTTTCCGGATATTGCCTGAAACCGAACTCCCATGGGTCGTACATGCTCTTCAGACCACCCGTTCTCTGCACAGGAGTTTTTCCCGGTGCTGCCTTTCTGAAAAGGATGATGGCTCTCCCCGTCGAAAGAGAAACGCTTTTGCTCCCCCTTGCCAACTGTCCCCTCACCTGCAGCGAACCCTTCAGGCAACCGATGATCGTACTGAACCCTCCTCTTCCTTCTGATTTGTGCTGAACGAAAAACGTTCCTTGCTTCCCTCTTGGCACTTCCACCTCACCCCAAGGAAAGCGTGTTCGCACGATTGAGTCGTTCCTAACAACAGGCGTCTTGCACAAAAAACCACCGGGCAACATACGATGCTTCAATACAAGGGCGGAGCGTCCCTGTTGCTTGGCCATGGCAAACCACTCTTCGGGTTTCCGTGGAAGCCCCTGCTGTTGAAAGCTCTCTATCTCCAGCATTCGGGAAAACGAAGCATCCACGACCATGCCATCGACCCGTTGAGAGGATTGGAGCGGATAAAGGCGAACCCCGTTTGAAAAGACGACCTTGCCTCCGATCGACTTACCCTCGGTCCTTCCCGCCACCTGAGCCGTACCCTCAAGCAGCTCTCCGCCCTTGGGAAGCTTGGTATAATCCAATTTGCGACTTTTCCACAATTGGCTCAACTCCCCCAGTCTCCTGCCCTCCAAACTGCCACCGAGCAGAACGACTGATCCGACACGTGCTTCCATAGCCCCTTTTGCAGGTTTGCTCGAAGTGGGTTTGGAAAAATCAGCCTCTTCCCATTTCACCGCACTTCCCTGCTCGACTCCGTGATACAAACCCATTCCCTCCGTGCCTTTCTCAGAGTCGGATGCAAACTTTACGCCAATCCCCTTTCCCTTGATGATTCGCAGGGGTTTGCCTGATGACGAAGCCTTGAGGTGAATCATGCCACCCGTCTCCAGCAAGCCATCAGGCCCATCCGTAGTCAAACCGGCCATCAGGATGTCGTGAAAATCGTAAAACTCCATGACTTCCAGCTTAACCACAGCATCATTTTCCAAGCTTTGGCCATCAGCATACTCAAAAACGCCCGGATGAACAATGAGATTGGTTCCTTGCTTGCAACGGAAGACAAGACCTTCGCCGTGGCTGAACCCACGATCGGTTTTCGGGGCGGATGCCCAGCGGGCTCTCGTCAAGGTATCGGGTTCGGGCTTTTCGGATTTGACAAAATCCACCTGATTTTTCTTCTTTTCGTCAAACAAACTGGAATCGAAGGCCAGAGCTTCGCCACCCGCCGTATCGTCAAAAACCAGCCCATCATGACTCTCTTTGCCATTGACCGTGGCTTTTGCTTCAGGTTTCGAGCGTGCACCACCACCATCGGTTTCAATGTCCGAATTCTCCTCGTCCCCGGGCCTTCTGGCAGGGATACCGGCATGAGGAGAAACTTGCCCCGGAGGGGTTCCCGTCGAAGGTTGACCCGCAAGCGCCGACTCATCCGTGGAAAGATCCCGAAAGTCACCCCCGCCCGCTCCCTCTGTGTCCGTAGGCACGCCACCGGAAGAGTTACCACCTCCGGCGGAATTTGCTGCGGTTAGGGTTTCCGTGGAACCGTCCTCGTCCGATGACGTTTTTTTGGGGGAAGCGGATCCGGAAGCCACTTCGGCGTTCGGATTGATCGCTTCGACTTCGCTCGGACTTTCAACTTCCTTTGATTTAAAACGAAAAATAAAAAAGATGGACAAGACCAACAAGAGAAGACCAAAAGAAATTGCAGCGGAAACAAGTACAAATCGATTCTTCATGCCGCCCACCTTGGCAATCATTTTCCAAACTTTCAAGGAAGTACGTTATTTCTTTTGCGAAAAAAACGACCCTATCTTCTCGCAGATCCTTCCTTTTGGATCCGGGTTCGCAAGAATCAAGCATTCCCAAGGGAGCGACCCCTATCGGACAAAACACCAAGTCATGCCTTTGCGGACCATGCATGGGTTACGAATGAAATGAGGGAAGACAGAAAGGGATGGTGGCACCGAGCAGGTTCGAACTATCTGACGGCACAAGAACAAACTGGCGTTGAAGCCAACATGCAAACGAATCCGAGGAAAATGGCGTTCTCTGCAAAAATCGTAGATAAAAAGGAAGTGCGGACCTCATTTCGGCAGGGACTTGGGCTTCGGTTTCCGGGAAGAGGAACCACCTTCGATCTTTTCCCAATCGCCCAGAATCCTGATCTCAGGCTGGTCTTGCTCGCTCGTAGCTTCCTCCCAGTCACCAAGAATCCTAATCCCCAGGTCATCCTCGGTCCCCAAGCTGATGGGGGGCAACTCCTCGACACGGGAAGAGAACGAATTGGACGCGGGAAAGAAGTCCCTGCAGTCAACGGGAAACAGACCGGCGGACAAACTCTTTTCCGTCCATTCGGCTGCCTTTCCATCCAAAGGGCTATTCAAGTTAAAAGCTTGGTAGGATATCATCTGAGCAACACGAACAACCAAGTCCTCAAGCCTCTCGTCAACGGCATCATTATCCGACTGGCAAACCCGATCGGAGCCGATATTGGGATGAAAGACTGGCGTCAGCATCTTTAGTTGCGGCTTCTCCCTCGGGTATTCCAAGGGGAGGTAAATCTCCATCTCGTGATAATCCCTTTCAACCACTTTGTCTTGAGGATCCAATTGCAATCCCTTGAGGTGAAAAGCGATGATGTACTTGTCGGGAGGAATGCCTCCCTCGCTCTTGATACGGATCGGGGAATCAACCTCCGAAACAAGGAAACGAAGTTCCTTGTTGTCGTTTAGAAGCCTTCGATCTCGAGGAGACATGAATCTTGCGGAAGGGCAGTTTAAAGAGCTCGAACAAGCGACTTAGATCTTATCTGAAAAAACTTGGCGAAGGGGGATCCAGTCATCGATTCCATGCACGAAGGCGTAGTCGTCGAGATCCGCCTGACCAGATCCAATTTTCATGCAGACTTCCCTCAGCGTGAAGGGGCCTTCGGGATTTGCTTCACTGTCTGCAAGCCAAATCTGCACGATGGGGGTTACGGCACCCGAGGGCACCTCGGCCAACTGGGCTTTGAGACTGGCGTTTTCGGCCTCCAATTCGTCCACTTTTCGCCTTATTTCACGATCATCTTCCGCTTCGGATTCATTCACCGGTTCGGCTTCTGGTTGAAAGGAGTCTTCTCCCTCGGGGGAGCTTGTTGCCTCCGGTTGCTCTCCCTCCTCCCAGTTGCCCAGAATCCGGATACCCAAGTCATCAACCGAAGAAGACTTCTCGTCTTGATCCGGATTTGGTGAGCCGGACTGCGAAGCCTCGTTCCGGTCAAAAACACGGACACCGAGGTCATCGTTCGAATCGAAGTTGACCTTGGGCAGCTCCTCGGCATCGTCCCCTGTGGATCTCGATGCGGGAAAAACGTCTCTGGCATCAACGGGAAACAAGTTTTGGTTCAAATTATTTTCCGTCCATTCGGCAGCTCTTCCGTCCAGAGGGCTTTTCAAGTTGTAATCCTGATAGGTGATCAGTTGCGCTATACGCACGATCAAGTCCTCCAACCTCTCCTCAGCTCCCCAGAAATCCCCTTGGCAAACATGGCTAGGATCGATGTTGGGATGAAAAACGGGCGTGAGCATCTTCAACTGGGGTTGCCCTCTGGGGTACTCGAGAGGCAAGTAGACTTCCATCTCATGGTAGTCCCTTTCGATGACATTGTCCTGATGATCCAGCTGCAACCCCATGAGGTGATAAGCGATGACGTACTTGTCGGGAGGAATGCCCTCCTCGCTTTTGATACGGATGAGGGAATCAACTCCCGCCACAAGGGCGTGCAACTCCTTGTTATCCTGCTGAAGGCGACGATCTCTTGGTGACATGAGCGAGGTTGGTTGGGGGCTTTAAAACAATGAACAAATGCTAACTTTTCAACAGGAAAAGTAATTCGAAACAAGGCCTTTCGTTTAAAATGAGGTTAGTCACGGCAAAAAGAATTGGCTAACTGGAGACGCTTGAGCCATCATTACGAACAGCGCTCCAGTTGCCTCAGTACGAAAAAAATCATGACACCCCAACCGATGATGCTCATGATCTTTTCACATCCAGTCGAGTCATCATAGTTGGGATTTGGAGTTTCTTCCGGAGCAGGCTCTTCGATCGGCTCGGACAGCAGTCGACTGGGGGGAGGGGCGTTGACATCCTCCATCGTGATAACGATTTTCCCGCGGTCATCGTCCATCTTGCCCTCACAGCCGTACCTGGCGCAGCCCGAATTCTCCTCCCAGCAACCTTCGTGATACAGAACCCGGCATTCGGGGCAGGCAACAATGTCTTCATCGAAACCGACTTCGCACCGGCAAAAGGGACAACTACTGGAACTTTCATTCATCAGAAGCCCTTGCCAATCGATTTCAGACCCGCAGAAGCCCCGGTTTCCTTATTCTTTTCCTCGTAACGGAAAGAGTATTGCCCGATCTCCATAAAGTCTCCCGAGCTAAGCACTTTCTCCCGAACGACAACCCCTCCGACCTTGGTTGCCCCCTTTGCCTTGAGAATCATCGATGCCCCGGTCAATTCAAGCACAGCATGGGTCTGACTCACCGCGGTATCCTTGAAGAGGTAGATGTCCGAACTCGAGTTGCTTCCAATGATTGTTCTCTCCTTGTAGAGGATAAATTGCTTGCCTGCCAAAGGTCCCGAGACAACAAAAAGCCAACGGTCCTTCAGGGCACTTTCGACCAACCCCATGCTCAGCCCAGTCGAACAACCCAAAACAACAAATCCAACTGCCCTGCTCACCTCGGCACCACCGGTCAGGCCGACGACGGGATTGAAAAGGAACCCCCCGAGAAAAGCTCCAAGAGCTCCACCAATGCACCCATAAAGACATTTTTGACCCGACTTGCCTGCAATTCCGTACACTAACCCGGCAGCAATCCCGAAGATGACCCAGGAGAAACCTCTTAAAACCCATGTCAATGGTGATGAAGAGCTTGCATCGGCAATCAGATAGCCAACCGAAGCGTATATTCCCTCAGCAACCTGATAAGCGACAAAACCAAGAACCAATCCGAGAGGAAGGGCGATTATTCCCTTGTAAAGAGCTTTTTTGGGAGACCGTTCGACCACGCTTTCCGCAACCCCGAAACCTACGCATGCAAAAGCCAGAACGAGCGGAATCATGGCCCAGTCCCCAAATCCCGATGACTCGATCTCATCAAGCTCCGAACGGGGACTTCCGCTATAGTCGAAGGTATGGACGAGCGTGGGGGAAGCTCCATAGGCTACGATACCGAAAAACTCTTCTCTTTGCCCGGACACCGTGACCCTGACCTGATACTCTTGGGAAGAGGGGCCCGAATGGGTAGCGTAATGATTCAAATATACTCGGTATTGGCCGGGTAGCGGTTTCTCGAAGAATATGTTCTCGACCGGTTTGCTCGTGGTAGGCTCAACGTTACGGTCAACGTCGAGGGTTCCATATCTTCCGAACTTGTTGCCGAAGAAAATCGTTTCACCAGAAGGATCCAAGCAGTGCAGGTCCAAATCATTGAAATCGCTCCACATCAGGGAAAGCGTAATCTCCCCACTTTGGGCACCGGCATCACTTAAACGCCGACTGAACTCATCGAGGACTCCGGACTTCCCTCCGGAGTCGTGACCTCCTCCATAAGTCGGTTCGGTCAAAGACCAACCGAGCAGAGCTCCCAAAAAACCGGCAAGAGATAGATAGAACCAACTTTTCCTGGCTAGGTTGGGAGAGGAGGCCGAAGCCGCTGTGGGTGTACCGCCTGCCTTTCCGTATTTGCCTACCTTCGTTCCACCTGCAGAAAGATTTCCCTTGGCCCGGGCAGAGGCCTTTTCGAGGTCATCCCAGGTGACCTTGAGGGTATCCTTCCCATCACCGGTCTTATTCGACTTTCCGTATGTCTTAGCCTTTCCCCCAGTGGGTGGCGGTGGTGGTGGGCGAAATTCTTCATTGGATGACCCGCTCTCAATTTCGTCCCCTGTAATTCGGAGCTTTTCGTTTTCTTCCATGAAAAAATCACTCTTTTCAGGACTTTTTCTTTTCCCGATATTCGAAGGAATAACGACCGATTTGGATATTCGCTCCGTCCGAGATGGTACCGCCTGGAAAGGACCGACCGGAAACCTGAACCTGACCGATCGGCGTCAAGTAAACCGAACCGGAACGGATTTCAAACACGGCGTGTTCGGGCATGACCTGAGGATCCTTGAAGAGGTACAAGTCGCATTTGGGCTTGCTGCCTAAGGTCGTCCTGTCCTTGTAGAGCACGAATTGCTTGCCCGCCAAGGGTCCACCCCTGACGAAAATCCATCGATCCTTGAGGGCTGCCTCCACCAAGCCCATGGCCGCGCCGGCGGACAGGCCGACAATACTGCAACCAAAAGCCCGACTGGCTTCTGCTTGACCATCAAAGACCATGACAATCGGGTCGAAGAGGAGGCCTCCCAAAAAAGCACCTGCGACGCCACCAATGCAACCATATAGACACTTCTTGGCGGATTGGCCGGCCACTCCATAGACGAGTCCGGGAGCAATTCCGTAAACCGCCCAGGCTGCCGCCCGAGAAAGCCAGAGCAAAGGCGATTCGAGATCGATGGGCATAAGCACTTCCAACAAAATCATAAAAATCAGGTCAGCAATAGTGCCGAGTAGAAAACCCAAGATTAGACCGAGAAAAAGAGCGATGACCCCACGAATCAGAGCCTTGGGTAAGGAACGTTCGGCAATGCTCTCGGCAATGGCGCATCCCACCGACATAAAGGCTACCAAAAGCGTAAAAAGAAGATAATTACCAAAACCTTCCGTACCAGAATCGTTAAAGGTGGGCTCGCACAAAACCCAAGCAAAAAAGGCACCCAGCACCCCCCCTAACCCGAGGTATACCCACGCCTTAAGAAGGATGTTGCCACCCTCGGAAAAGCCCGAATTGCCCGTAGAAACGGAGCTGCTCACATTGCCATAGTTTTTGGTCCCGGAAGAAGGCACCTTTGCACTGACCGGAGGACGTGGTGGGGAACTGTGGGGCTTGGCATTGCCCACATCGTCCCATGTGATCTTGATTTTTTCGCGATCGCTCACGGTTCTTGCTTTTCTGGTGTAACGAGATCGGATTCGCCGCCTGCGTCTTCCTCAATTTCGGGCTCGCTCTTTTGATCGATAGTCTCAGATGCAGCGTCGGAAGGCAGGACCTCTCCTTCTTCCGCATTGCCCTCTTCCCCAATAGGAGAGGAGTTCGACTCAACTACAGTGGAGGGAAGACTGGGAGAAACAGGGGAAGCAAGGGGCAACGTACTTGTCTCAGAAGGGACGGGGCCGCCATCTTCCCTGGTTTCCATCGGAAGAGAAGCCGGCTTATGCTTGTTGCCCTTCCCTCCGGAAGAGCCTCCTTCCTTCCCGTCCTTGCCTTTTTTGTTCTTTCCGGACGGAGAAGGCGGAGTGGGCTCAAGCTCAAAGGAAAAAAGAAAAATATCCTTGGAATCAGGCGGAGATTCGGAATATTTCCATGAGGTTTCCTTGATACGCTTTATCGCTTCGTCTGGAATACCGACAAGGGGAAGTCGAATTTTTTTGTGCAAAGGAGTGAGTGTGGCTGCTCTGACCTCCAACTGGAAGCCATTTTGCGATGGAACCATTTGCACTGCCGGAAGAGGTTGAGTATCGTCTGTGCCTTGTTTCTGAAAACCAAGAAGGGTATCCTTGATCCGCATCCGAACTTGCAATTTTTCATTTTTGACTAGCCGAGTGCCGACGACTTCAACATGGGAGGAATCAACAGACTGTGGGGAAACTTGCAATTTTTCATTTTTGACTAGCCGAGTGCCGACGACTTCAACATGGGAGGAATCAACAGACTGTGGGGAAGGATCGCCCCCGGCACCCCAAATGAGATAGCCCACAATCAAGCCAAGGGAACAGAATGACAAAGCAATCAGAATCTCGATAAGAAAATGGTATTTTTGTTTCTTGTCTTCCGGTTCCTCAGGCGTGGATGCCTTCGTATCGTCCTCAGCTTCGCGTTCTTCCTCCTTCTCACCGGAAGAAGGTGACGGATCACTAGATGTAGGGGCGGAAAGAGAGAGAGGTTCGTAAGACGGGGGTTCGCCAGTAGGCCGATCATCAAAACTTATGGAAGTCTGGGGAAGGCGCCGAATTTCCTTGTCCTTCCAACCGAAGCAGCCCTCCTCTTCCGATTGGGGATCATAGACCCACGCAATCTGGTGGGGAGCGGAGAAGAAATTCTCGTGGATAAATATGTCCATATTAGACAAGAAGATGCCGAAACCTGGGTGAGTATGGTACCAGCCGACCATGGCGTCATCGGGATATTTTTCGTCCTTGACCTTGTAGATGTGCTCCCAGGTCTCTTGGGTAAAGGTAACGGAAGCACCCCTCTCGGCAGCTTGGTCGCCCGCGATACAAGCAGTTACCTGAGTCCCTCCCTCGACTTCTCTTCCTATCAGCACCCCGCAAATTTCAGCGTGCATGGAGGTCTTTCCGTGCCTGCGAATGTTGCGGAGAACGGAATCACTGAAGTTTACCTTCGGGAAGCCGGTTTGCTTGCTTGGGTCGGTCATTAATTATTCCTCCGTATTTGGGGATGGGCGAGAAGCCAGAGAACCGAGAACGGATGACCGATCCCCCATCATCAGGTAAGCTACCTCACCCTGCATGGAACGCCCGATGAAAAGGTCGAGCAGAGGAAGGCCAATCGCGTCGAGGGTTCGGTCACCGAAGTCCTCTTTTCCGGTATATTTGTTCACCAACTCGAGTTTTCGCATCGGATGGTCGGAACAAGCGGTGCACTTTCCGGCCTCCTCGGACACGGTCCCGGCAGGGGAAAAGAGGACTTCCTCCTCTTCGCATGATGGACAGGTTAACTTATGAATGATCTCGCGGCTGAAGTTGAGTTGAACGCGCTCCTCGCCCAAATCGGCCTGAGCCCTCTCGAACAGTGCCCGAAGCGTCATTTCGGAGGACTTTTGGTCGAGCTCGATGATATCTTGGTGAGTTTGGTGACTCTGGCAGTTCTTGTTCTCGGTGTAGGTGACGGTGTACGATGTATGGTTAAGCCCTTCGAAATTGTAGCCCCGCCCGGCAAGAACGGGAAGGTCGTGAATGAGCTTGACCGCTTCCTGAACCTGAATTCCCGCAATAATCGAAGAGGTGGTGGGAGTGGTCGGGGTTTTGCCCGACAAGACGTCCTCCCGGGTCAGCATATGGCAGGCCTTACGTTTCTGCAGAATTTGCCAGTCGGTTTCGCCCAAGGTACAGGCATAACAAGGAGGGGTTCCGGGGATGAAAACCCTTGCCACGCCGTCGATGCCCTCGATGGCTCCATCGATCCAAGGACGGTTCATTTTCCAGGCCGAATCGTTTATCCACAACCGGGCCTCGCGGTTATCGAGACCGGCGAGAATAACGTCCGCCCACCTGAAGACCCCCATTCCCACCCCGTATATGACGTTGGCATCGAGCGAAACCACTTCCATCTCGTCGAAGATCTCACGGGTCGCCCGAGCGGCGGTTTCCGCCTTGGGTTTGCCGATGTCGGAGGAGCGGAACAAGATGCTCCGGGAAAGGTTGGAGGTTTCGATGTCGTCCATGTCCACAACGAGAACCCTCTTGCAACCCAGCAGGGCGAGATTCTTGAGAATCTCGTTCCCCAAGGCTCCCGCTCCGATCACAAGGATATTGGCATGCGCTAGTTTTTCGCGCTTCCACCAGTGGATGAGGTCAAAACGAGCAAGCCGGTCATCGTCTTGAAGATCGGCTTGTGAGATTTTCACCTCGGTTCCTTCAATGGGAGGGGAAGACATCGATTCGTCGCCACTCATGGAAGAGGATCTTTCCGAAACAATGGGATTCCTCAGCTTCCGGCAGTAATCTCCGGTTGAAGCCGCAGAATATCGCCCTCCTTGACCTCGGCATCAGCCAAGGTTTGGTTGCCTTGAATCTGCCTGCCGGAAGACTTGTGGTGAAACTTGTAGCTGAGGGGCTCTCCATCCGGTCCGTTGTGAGGAAGATCGAGCTTGTCGACTAGGACGGTGAGAAGTCTTTCGCAAGGTGCGTCATCTGGCAATTCGACGGGAACCTTTTTGTTTTCTGTGGAATCAAAGACGGTTACGTTTATGCTGGGCATGATTGGTTTCCTTTATATGTAATTTTGAAGCGAATCTGTCGCTAGGGTTGATTTCTTGGTATTGCTTGATCTTGATCGAGTGGTAGTAGAGAAAAAGGAAGGAAGACGGTTAATCCTCCCTCGAAGCCTTATGGGCTCGTAGGAATTGCCGATGGATCTCCGCGCCGCGCCCAAGAAACATCCAACCTCCGGTCGATTCGAGAAAAATGTCCGCCCGGTAGCCGAAATTAAGGTTTTCAGCGTTCGGATCCTGCGCTTTGTCATGAACGAAACTAATGATCGCAAGGAGGTTACCTTGGCTGTCGTACAAGGGCCCACCACTGTTGCCGGGGCTTACGGCTGCATCAGTCTGCAGGACGTTTGGTTCTCTTTTCTGGGAAAGAAGACCCTGGGAAAAAGTGAAAAGATGGCCCTCCGGGTGACCGATGGAAAAAACGGGGGAACCGATGCCAGCCTCACCGTAAGCCAAAATGGGTTGGAGGAACTCAGTCTCATTCCCACTGGGACTCATCCAAAGAAGAGCAAGATCGGCATTGGGGTAGCTACCTATCACGTTCACATCAAGGGCCCGCTGGGTGTCCCGGTTACAGGCTATGCGAACTTTACGGGCTCCTTTAACGACATGCGCCGCGGTCCCAAACAAATATCCCGCGTCTTTGGAGGACCAAAGAAGAACTGCCGTGCCCATCTCTCCACCAGAATTGAGCCAAGGCAACCCACCGCGATTCGCTGCAACGAGAAATACAGTCGAATTGATTGCTTTTTCGGCATTTCCCGGAAAAAAATTGTCATTTGGCAATTGGGGAAAGGAATCAATGGCGTCGAGTGGAAAAGAAGCAGAACGCAACTGGTCCGTTAGCCCATTTTCCGAGCGAGTGACTTCTTGTGGGAAAAGTTGGCCATCTTGAGTCAATTCGTTCGGTGAGGAATTGAAATGAAAGATTAAGGCAAGAAGTAGCAGGGAATTAAGCAATCCACTCGAAACAAGCGAATAGGACAAGAATTTCGCCCAAGCAGCTTCTTTTCGATGCGCCCCTCTGTTTGCCAAGAGAATAAACAGAGCCACCAAGCTTAACAGGGGCATGATTGGAACAAGCAGAACAATAAGAAACTTCACCCAACCTTTAATTGAATACTCCGGGGAACCTGAAGAGATAGGCTCGTTCTGTGGCACAGAGTCTACTTTCTTCAAATCGGATTCGGAGATGACTATTTTTTCCATTTGATTTAGATATTAATCAGATTAGATAATGTTATGTTTTTAACTGTTGTAAAGTTATATGTTAACAATAACCAGATGAAACTAAACCCTTTAAAACTTTAGAATCTCTATGTTCTACTTTTAGTGTAATGCAATATTGGTATACAGACGGAAATGGAAATATAGCTGGTCCAGCGGATGAAAAAAAACTTCTGGAACTTCGCGACAAAGGCCTGATTGGAGACAACACGGATGTGGTTTCCGTGGGGGAGAACGAATGGAGCAGTCTTGCCAGCCTTTTAGGGAGCGCAAGTCGCTCAACAGCCACAGAAACTTGCCCTTATTGTAGAACACAAGCAAGTACCCCTAAAGTCTGCCCGTCTTGCGGAACACCTCATCACCATGAATGCTGGCAAGAGAACAAGGGCTGCACGGTCTACGGTTGCTCAGAAGCTCCTAGCGACGAACCCGCCATCGTAATCTCCCCCGAATCACTTGCTCCTCCTCCTCGGAGCGGAAACCGCCCCCTTAACACTCCTCCGGGAAATCGAGGCCGAAGAATTTCTCCAACCAGACCGCTGAGAGGGATGGCTCAAATCCAACCACCCAAGCCGAATAATTGCCTCGTCTGGTCAATACTTTCTACCTTGTGCTGTTGTCTTCCCTTTGGCGTGGTAGCCATAGTCTACGCCTGCCAAGTCGATTCAAAGTATTACGCCGGAGACTACGCCGGAGCCGCAAACAGTGCCAAAACCGCCCAGACTTGGTGCTGGGTTTCTTTTGGAATAGGAGCATTGTATGTTTTGTTTGTGCTATTCGTAGAGGCTAACCTTTAAACTTCCATTCGAATCCTTTGTCGGAGCGTCCCGCAAGCCCGGATTGCTTACTGAGAGTTGGCTGCTTGTTCACGAAGATGAAGGCACGCAATTCATTCAGGTTGATCGACTTATTTCATCCGAGCTCTACTCGAGCATCCCTGATTCGCAATCGCGAACGGCGACAAAAGGATTCGTTATCTCCTACAAGCTCATGAAGATGAACCTACGGAACCGTCTCGCAACTCAACCAAACCCGAATCAAGACAACTGGTGAGAGGAGGAAGGTTTGTCTTCGGAAATATCCGTTGGTTCTTCTTGCGACAGGGGCTCATCGGAAGAAGGCGGGGCAATTGGAGTCACTGCAGGAATATCCCGGCCGAACGAGGATGTCTCAGGTCGATTGACCTCGATTTTTTTGATATCCAAGTTAATCACCTTCAGCCCGATTTCCTTCAAAACTGCATCCAATCTCCCCCCAAGGCGATCGACTAGCGAATCCGGATCCGACTGGATGGCCTCCGCACCCAATTCTTTGACAGCGGAGCGCATGCATCCTTCCGTTATTTCCAAAGTCAAGTCGCGGATCGAATCCACCCTCAATCCAAGCAAACGCTCGGCTGCATTTTCCATGATTCCGGTTTCCGTGGATATTGCGGCAATCAATTTCGAGACGATCTTTACCCGGTCCTTTTCATTGAGGGAAAATTCTTTTTCTCCCAGGTCGATTGGAATGGGAGAAAGGTCCAGCCACTGGTGAGACTGAAGGACTGGCCAAACGAAACAAGCGCCACCATGTATGCAAAGGGAAGACCGACTACCACCGGTTTTTCCATATATGACCAAAATCTTGTCGGAAGGACAACGTTTGTAACGTTGAACCCAAAACAACAAAGTTCCGAGTACGATCACTAAACAGGATACGATCAGGATTGACGCGAACATGAGTCAAGAACTTCACGTCAATTAACTTTTTGCAACAAATTAATACAGAATGCCTTTACATAGGCCAAAACTCGTAAAAACTTTCACCAACCGGTTTACTCTTCGATTTCTTGAATTTCCTGCTTCAGTTCCTCAATAAATTCATTCAATTCGTCGACTTCCTCCTCGCCACCCTCGGACTCGGCAAAAACCAGTTGCCTGCGGACGTTCAAGATTTCGTTTCGAAGATGAAATTTTTCCTCGGAAAGATGATATTCTTCGATCAATTCATGCCTTGCTTCCCCTTCCGATTTATTCAACCTTTTCTTGAGTTCCGTCCATTTGGACACCCGCATTTCCGTTTGCTTCTGCATCTCGGATGAAAGGGCGAGGATTTCCTCCACCCTCTCGGTTTCCTTTTTAAGTCCCTCCGCATGCCGCTGATTTTCAGCGACTTCCAACTGCCTGCCTTCGAGCTCGACCATTAAATCAAGCTCCCTTTCCTGAACCCACAAGGCATGCCCCAATTCCTCGGCCCGGTCATGCTCTCCCGCCTTTCTCGCCGCCTCGACCAGATCCCAATTGGCATGGATTCCCTTGGTCTTCTCGATCCTTTCGTTCAAACGATCCAACCTGCTTTCCAAACGGTCGACGTCTTCTTCTTCACCCTCTTCTTCATGAAGCTGAAGTTCAACTTCCAAGCGGCGGCTTTGTAGCTCAAGTTCGAGAAGTTGATTCCTCCGGTGATGCCGTCCGATTGCAGCGTCAAGGATGGATTCCTTTTCCTCCTCCTCAAAGTCCTTGGATTCAATGATTTGGCTCAATCCTTCAAGAGAACCGGTGTTTTGCCGGATCCAGTCAGACATACCCTCGATCTCGGTCTCAAGCAAGGCTTGCCCGAAGTCGTCGTCCTCGGAATTCACTTCTTCAAGCTCGCCTTCCATTTCCAGCAAGGTAAGTTTCTTTTCTTCGTGTTGCTCAATAAGTTCCGACAATCTTTCCTCCAATTCGAATTGAAGCTCGTTCTGAGCGGTAACTAGATGGCAAAAAAGAAAGGCAGGGAGAAAACTAAGACAAAGTTTTTTCATGGATAGAGGTGTTATGGTAGGTTGATCAAAAGGTTTCAATTCGGTTAATCGGCAAGCGTGCCGAGTTTGCTCGGGTGATGCAATGGTTTCCCGAGATTCATGGCTTTGGCTGGGACATTGATCATCATTTCCCGACCGGCAGCTCGAAGCACACTAGCTCACGGTCGCTACGGGCATAGACCCGGGAACCGGCATAGGCCGGATGAGCCCAAGTCTTTCCCGTAATTTGTTCGCGCCAATGCTCATGAAACCCTGTTTTGCTCAAATTGAGAAAAACCAGTTCCCCCTCGGCGTTCAGGGACAAAACGTCGCCCTCTTTTCCAGCCCAGACCAAGCTGGCTTGGGGATTTCTCCCCGCAGCGGTAAGCCGGTGTCCGTCATTCCATAGAATTCGACCGGTTTTCAGCTCGAAACAAGTCAAACCGTTACGGCGCTCCAAAAGATAGCAAAGCCCTTCCCTGTAAAGGGGTTGGGACATCAACCCACATAATTTATCCTCATCTTTCCAAAGAAGTTCGGCATCGCCCGGTTCCTTCCCCAGACGAATTGCCCTTGCCCCATCCCAGTAACCGCAAACCAAGGCGATTCCTTGATGATAAATGGGTTTGGCGATGGACACCCCATACTTGACCTCGTAGGGAATTTGCCAAAATGCCTTTCCTCCGCCGACGGGCAACCCCATGATTCGATTGGGTCCCCAACAAATCAATTCCTTCCTTCCGCCCCGGGAAATGGGCAAAGGGGGTGCATAACCGGCCTTTTTGTCCGAGCCAACCCTCCATTTGGTCAGTCCGGTGTCCAAGTCGAGAGCCAGAATACTGGCGGAAGGCCGAGCCCCAATGTGCATAAGAAGCTCACCTTCAGAAACTTCCGGTGAGGCGGAAAAACCCCAAATAGGCTTGGTGGCGTTTTCCTCGGAAAGCAAATCCCTGAACCAGACCTGTTTTCCATCCTTGGCATTCAGACAAAAGGCATGTCCCATCGCGCCGAAGCCAAAAACTCTCTCGTCATGAATGGTCAGGGATGCTCTCGGTCCTTTTCCGTAGCTGAGATTGCCGTATTTCGACGGGTATTCGAATTGCCACAAGGCTTTCCCGTTCAATGCGTTGACACAAATCACCCTTTCCGTCTCACCAAATTCCTCAACCGGAGGGCGGTCCATCGTGTAAACTCGGTTGCCTTGAACGGTAATTCCCGAGTATCCGGGATTCAAGGGCATCTTCCAGACCCGTTCCAGTCCCTTTTCAGGAAATTTTTTGGAAATCTCCGGACCCTTCCAACTGCCATCCCCCCTGACCCCACGCCATCGGGGCCAATCCTCAGCTAACAAGCTTGCCATTAGAAAGATACAGGAAAACGGGACGAGCAATTTCATGACATCAGAAAAAGTTTTGCGTCACGAACACATGCTCGCGAAAAACGTAAATGCCAACGCCTAGATAGGCTTTTGTCGGATCAAGCATGTTTTTTTTGTGTTCCGGGCTATCGAGCAAACCCCGGACGATTTGCCGGGCCAGCATTACCTCGCTTTGCCACCCGATTCTTCTGCTCACGACCTTTTCGTCTCGGGTGGATTGACGAATGGAGGAGTAGCGCCCCACCCTCGCGATATTTTCCGAAAGACCGGGACGCGGCTTTCCGTCCACGCTCTTTGCGAGTCCCGGGAACTCCGCTTTGCGGGCTCTCTCGGTAGGACCATCACCATCGGGATTCTGATGCGAAAAAAAGCCCCGAAGGCACATATCCTTGCTGTGAACCCGGGCAACAGATGACAGCTCCTCGTATTTTCGCAAAGCCTTGACTCCATTAACCTTACGCTCTTGATTAGTAAAGTCGTAAACTGTTTTTTCAACCAATTCGAGAGAGAGATAAGGAGCCGTTGCCAATTCCTTGTCAGACAACTGGGGAAAGGACTTCCCTCCGGCTGTTTCAACTTGTTTGGGAAGACGGGAGTCCATCCAATCCGTCACATAAACGCGGTCCGCCTCGCTGAGACGGGAGACCGGAAACCGATACTCCTTGCCATCCTTGACAAGAATGACGTCGGTCTCCTTTACTCCTCTGAGGTACGCCTGGATGACTCGGCCATCTCGATCCGACCAAGCGCGAATCGTTCCAAGTCTTTCTTGGGCACCCGAGCAAGGTTCTTCCCCTGCCCCAAACACAAACAAGAAAACAATCGCAAGAAAACCAAAAATGCCTTTTTTCCTTTTCAAAACTAGCTACTTTTGCCCTTCCAAAGGAAAAGGTTCAACCGGCGAGCAATTTTGGGCCCGATACCCTCTACTACGGCCAAATCCTCAACGCTTGCCTTTTTCAATTTCTCAATGCTGCCAAAGTGACCAAGCAAAGCTTTTTTGCGAACTTCACCCAATCCGGAAAAATCATCAAGGACGGATTCCCTTATCCGTCTGCTTCTGAGATCCGCATTGAACTGATTGGCAAAACGATGGGCCTCGTCACGCAACCGCTGAAGCAGACGAAGGGCCGGCGAGCGGTCATTGAGTTTCAACCCTTCCCTCCGATCGGAAAAAACAATGGTTTCCTCACGCTTTGCCAAGCCAATCAAGGGCGGAAGCGGGCAACCCAATAAGGCAAAAGCCCCCTTGGCCGAGCTCACCTGCCCCTCCCCTCCGTCCACCACGACGAGATCAGGAAACTGAGTGCCTTCCTTGAGCAATCGACCATATCTTCTCGTGATCACCTCTTCCATTGCCTTGAAATCGTCATTTCCCTGAAAGCTTCGGATTTTGAACCTCCTGTAGGACCGCGGATCAGGTTTACCCCGGACAAACTTAACCATGGACGCCACCACGAAAGTTCCCGAGACATGCGATATATCAAAGCATTCGATCACAACCGGGATACGATCCAACGCAAGGTGCTCGACAAGGTCAGCAAGATCCTCGCCCTCGCTCTCGACCGCCTTCGGAAAACTTCGGGTAAACCGCCGGGTTTTGGCAATCGTTTGGGACAAGGAATCGGAAAGGTCTCTTAACTCGGCTGCCCGCTCGAAATCCAGATTCTCGGCACGCTTGTTCATTTCCTCCCTTAGTTCTTTCAGCCAACTTTTGGCCTTTCCTTCGAGAAAAAAACAGGCTTCGTCCACACGGGACCGGTACTCTTCAACGGTCGTCTCGTTGTGCCCTGAAAAGATCTCCGCCCTGACGTCGTCATACAACCTTACCCGGCCATCCTTTAAGCGGACGGGCTTTGCGTCGGACAATAAAATTCCAAATTTCTTACGCATCTCCAACAAGGTGGAACGAAGAAAGCCCGCTTGGGCAAAAGGGCCATAGTAATGAGCTCCATCGTTCTTCCGGTTGCGGCAAAGCCGAAACCTCGGAAGATCATTTTGAAAATCAACGCAGACCATCAAAAACTGTTTGTCATCAATGAAATCGGTATTGTATTTCGGCTTGTATTCCTTGATGAGCTTGCCTTCGAGCAAAAGGGCTTCTGTCTCGTTTTTCGTCTCGACCACGGCGACTTCACGCACCATCTCGACCATTGCCGAAATCTTGGGCTGAGAGCGTATGAACCGCCGACCGCCCTGGAAGTAGCTTCCGACTCTCCGCTTCAAGTTCTTTGCCTTGCCCACATAAATAACATGCCCCAAGCGATCCTTCATTAGGTACACGCCTGAGGACTGAGGCAAAGCTCGAGCGACCTTCCGCAACTCAACGATCCGATTTTGCATTGGCAATCCTTAAAATCTTGAGTATCTTATGCATTGGCAAGAACACAATACAACTAATCCCTCCTTAACTTTTTTTCAAACAAACCATGAGTTCGACCATACGCGTCGAGACAATCACCATCGGAGACGAGCTTCTTCTTGGGATTCGAGAAAACGCACACCTCACGTATCTTGGCACACAGCTTGCCCATCACGGACTCGAACCGGCCGCAAACTTGGTCATTCGGGACAACCCAGAAGACATCGCTACATTCTTCTCGCAAGCGTGGGAGAGATCCGACCTGATCATCACCACCGGAGGACTTGGCCCGACGACCGATGACATTACACGGGAATCGGTTGCGAAAGCCCTCGGAGAACAGCTCGTCTTCGACCCCGTGATCGAAATGTCCCTCAAGGAAAGATTCAGTCAACTGGGCAAACCGATGCCGGAAATCAACCTGCGTCAATGCTATCGCCCCGGCAATGCCGAAGTTCTCGAGAATCCATACGGCACAGCCCCTGGGCTCATTCTGAAAAAGGATGGTAAGATTCTCGTCATGCTCCCCGGCCCGGCAAGGGAGATGCACCCCATGTTCGAGCAGACCGTCGTTCCACGCCTCCAAAAAGAAGGTATTTTTCCCGAGATTGACTGCTACTTGCAAATTCGCACGGCCGGTATTGGCGAAAGTGCCTTGGCCGAGAAAATCGAGCATCTTTTCCAAGGAAAGCAGGCCCTTGTCGTGGGCTATTGTGCCCACGCGGGAATGGTCGATGTCCGGCTCAGCTCCCTTGATGGCGAGATTTTGACCGAGCAAGCCTTGCAGAATTTGGCAGACGCCTGCCGAGATGCAATCGGTGAGGATTTCGTATGCATGGGCGACCGCACGCTTGCAGAGGTCATCTTTCGGGAATTGCGTTCCCTTAACAAAACTCTGGCTGTCGCCGAATCCTGCACCGGTGGCTTGCTTTCTTCCTCCTTTACCGAGATCGCAGGCATCTCCAAGGTTTTTCACGGTGGTGCCGTTTGCTACCACAATGATGCCAAGGTTCAGATGCTCGAGGTTCCCGAGAGCATGCTCGAGCAGCATGGAGCCGTCAGCGAAGAAGTCGCTATCGCCATGGCAACCGGGGCCTGTGAGAAATTCGGAGCTGATTATGGTCTGAGTGCAACGGGATTCGCAGGTCCTGCCGGTGGAACTCAAGTTCTTCCCGTCGGCTCGATTTACCTGGGTTACTCTTCTCCTGTCGGAGTATGGGCGAAGAAAATCCAGTTGAGGGGCGACCGCTCATCCAACCGGAGGCGAGCAGCCACCTCAGCCCTTGACTGGATGAGAAGAAAACTAAGGAAATACAAGCTTGAGGAAGTGTTCGCGGCGTCTGAAAACGACGAATTGAACATCTAGCCTCCCCCACTTCCCCGCCGCTCAATGTCCTCCGATTCTCTTCATGTCGTTCTTGGAGACGATGATTATCTCGTTCGCCAACGGGCCAAGGAAATCTACGATGATCACTGCAAGGCTTTTCCGGACGACCTATCCCGCGAAATCATCGACGGGCGGGCGGACCGGGTCGAAGACGTGGAAAAAATCCTTAACGAAGCCCGTTCGGCCTGCCAGACTCTTTCGCTCTTCGGGGGGGGCAAACTCGTATGGATCAACGAGGCGAATTTCCTCAATCAAACCAAGACAGGAGCAGCGCAAGGATCCAAGGATGCCCTCGAGGCAGCTAAGCCATTCCTCGAAAATCTCGGCGAATCAAAACTCATTCTATCCGCCTGCCCGATACATCGAAACCACACGTTCATCAAGTGGTTGAAGGACAATTCCATTTACGAGGACGTGGCCAAGCAAGAGAAGGAAGACGTGTCCTTTCGCCGTCTCGCCGAGGCAACCGCAGGGGAATGCGGAGTTGATTTCGCCTCTGGCGCTGTCGAATTCCTCGCCGGTAAAATCGGAGGTCATTCAAGGCTAGGCGTTGAGGAAACCCGTAAACTGTCCTCTTACTTGGGGAAAGACGGTGGACCGATTACCGAAGAATTGATCACCGACTTGGTTCCCGACTTCGGGGAAGGCGATTTTTTCGAAGCCTCGGAAGCCTTTTTTTCAAACGACCTCAAATGGGCACTCGATGCCATCGAGCGACATTTCTTTCATGCCAAGGACGCCCGCCCCCTGCTCGCCACTCTGCAAAACCGGAATCGCCTTCTCATCCAACTGAGAGTTCTGGCGGACGGAGGCGAACTCGATCCGAACCAAAGACTGAGCAAGGAAAAGCTTGAACAATTGGGACGCAAGCACGCCCATCACTTTTCTGATTCGGGGGAAAAGTCAACCCTCAACCTTTTTACCCAAAACCCATGGTTTTTGGGACGACTGTTGCCCTTGGTCAAAAGGTTCAACACTCGTGCCCTCATTGACTTGCAAACCGCCTTATTGGAGGCATTCGAGCAATTGCTCATCCAGCCCCGCGATCAACAAATGGCGATTTTCAAGGATCTCGCAATCCGAACTCTCTCCCCGAAGTAAGCAAATCCTTTCCCCGCTTCCGACCCATGCGTTAAACTTCGTTGCATCGCTCTTTTTGGCAAACACACCGTGAAATAGATCGAAAAACAAAGATCTTTTGCCTTGCATCCCGCCATATCCTCGAAGAATAAACTCCTATGAAATTTGTTTTTCTCCTTCCTTTTGTCCTCGCAACGGTCTTGCTAGCCGAGGATTCCGTTTCCAACGCAGACCTTGCCCGGAAGCTCGATCTCATTCTCGGAAAAGTCAGCGGTCTCGAAGAACGCGTCGCCGAATTGGAAAAAGCCAACTCGGAAGTGAAAAAAGAGATGCAAGCCGTTCAAAAAACCGCAGATGAGGCCAAGACTGCCTCCAAACTTATCGCCTTGCCCGAAGATGAAGAGGAAAAAAAATCTTTCATGGCAAAACTGCGGCTCCAATTGAAAAGCGAGGAAGCCAAAGCGGCCGGAGCGTGGACCAAGGAAGAGACTTGGACCGGCATGCGCAGGAACTTAACCGGGTTCAAGGTACGTACGCTCTTGGGGAACCCGAACAGAATCAAGACTTCGCTCAACCCACGAATAGACCAGATTTACCATTACGAAGGCGACTTGAATGCCGACGGAATCAATGAAGTGGGTGAAGTGAGCTTCTTCCGGGACCGCGTGGTATCCTTTTCTCCCCCGTTCTGAGCCCATGTATACAGGGCTACAGGCACCATTGAGCATCTAAAAAAACCTCAAACGAAAATTTTGCCGGTAGACCAATAACCGGTTGACTTTTTGTCCCGATTTGGTAAATTTGCATCTGATTTATTCCACAAGAATAAGTCTTAGGTTAACCTAAACAAACAAACAAACAAACAAGACTACTATGAAAAACAAAATAATGGCTATGCTTGTTGCTTTCGGTCTGGTTGGATCCGTATCCGCCGTCGAAGTCAACGAAAACCTGTCGATCAATGGTTTCATTGATGGCTCCATATCAAAGACTGATAACATTGCAGCAACTGGTGACTCCGCTGATTGGGGACTTGACGAAATCGAAGTCAGCTTCCTCTTCAACGTTGGTTCCGTTTCCGGTACCGTTGCTTTGGAATCCCAAAACATCGGATCTGGTGATGATGACATCGGCCTTGAGCAAGCTCACTTCACCTACACCTTGGAAAATGGTGTTTCCTTGACCTTCGGTCGCTACGGTTCCGCACTCGGTCTCGAGCGTGAAGACCCAGCCGGTCTCTACACCGTATCACGTGCCTACAGCACTAACTTCAACCTCGGCGATATTAACAATAACGCCAAGGAAGGTTTGACGGTTTCCTACGCTGCCGAAGCATGGACCCTTGGGGTTTCCATCGAAAACCCAGCTGGTACCATCCGCAGTGGCGGAACTAAGAACGACCTCGATTTCGAAGTTGCTCTTACCTACACTGGGATTGAAAACCTTAATGTTGGCCTCGGCTACTTCAAGGACAACCAAGCGGTCGCTGCTAACGAAACAGACGTAACCAACATCCACGCCACCTACCAAGTAGGAAAGGCATTGCTCGGAGCTGAGTTCACGCAAGCTGACACGGCTACTGTCGATCTCGACGCAACCATGTTCCTCGTTGACTACGATGTCTCCGATAAGCTTGGTGTTGCCGTTCGTTACAGCACTTACGAGAATGGCGCCAACAATGACGTTGACACCATCACGGTTGCTCCTAACTACGCGATCACCGATTCATTGGGTGCTATACTCGAGTATAGTGACATCAGTCGTGACGACGCTGCAGTTGGAGATTCCGACACCATCGCTCTTGAGCTCACCTACACTTTCTAAGTGTAGAGCTTAACAGAGTTTGACTTTAAGGGTCGCTCGTTCATTCGAGCGGCCCTTTTTTTTACTTTATCTCCCTTCATGATCAACCTGAACGAGGGCTTTGCCCCCAATGGACAACCTGCGTCCTTTAACCCAGGTCAAGTCGTGAGCCATGTTTCCTATGGCTATCGGGGTCTCATCGTTGACTCGGATCCAACCTGTCAGGCTGCCGATGCCTGGTATCACTCGAACCAAACGCAACCCGATCGTAATCAACCTTGGTACCATGTTTTGGTCGACGGTTCCCATGAGGCGACCTATGTTGCACAGTCCAACCTGAAACTCGATCCATCAGGCGCTCCCGTGGTTCACCCAATGCTAAACCTCTTTTTTTACGGTGTCGATGAAGAGGAAAACAAATATCTGCGTAACGATGTCCCTTGGAATCCAGGACAGCCACCGGACGCTCCGCCCCCTCTCCCTCCGGACACCCCCCAGGCACCCCCCAAGCCTCCCGCCGGAAACTAAAACGCTACTATTTCCCTTGGGTCAAAGACTTGAGCTCGTCATAGAGCTGCCGTAATTCACTCATTTCCAAGCCCTTGCTTTCTCCGCGCCTCAAAGGCTCTCCCCAAATCGTTTCCACTTCAACGGATTTCCCATCCAGGTAATCAATCAGACTGGAAGGCTTGTAAGAACCCATTGGTTCGGTCAAATCGAATTGGCGTACCAAAAACGAATCTTCTATTGCGATTTCGTGAGTCAAGGCAGCGGCTTGAATTTCTTTCATTAACCGGCTGGCCCTCGACCGATGTCCGGCGTTACTGAGAATACGGTCGGTCGTAATGCCTCCGCAGGCAATGGCCAAACCGTTGAAGGGAACGTTCCAGCACAATTTGCGCCAGAGAACCTCGTCTAGGGATTCGGCTCTTTTTACCTTGATCCCCGCTTCCTCGAAGGCAAAAACCATCTCTTCAGCCAACTCAGACAATCCGCAACCGTACTGCCCGAACTGAACATATCCGGGCAAAAGACTTTCGATGCGGTTTGGTTTAGTCCGATTGATGCAGGTAAAGCAAAGCCCAGCCAAAATCGTCCGCTTGCAACCGAAAGCATTGGCTAGGTTCTCCACATTCCCCATTCCGTTTTGCAAGGTAAGAAATCTTGTGCTCGGCCCGACCAAGGGCTTGAGAATTTCTTCCAGTTGGTCGTTTGCGGTTGATTTGATTGCCACGATCACCCAGTCGCATTCTCCTATTTCCAGAGGATCGCAAAAGGAATGCAAAGGTTCTACCTTCTCCTCCCGGCAACCATCGGAATGATGAACGATCCATAATCCTTTTCGACAAACATCGACATACGAGCTACGGAAGACAAAGTTCAAATCCACGCCCGAATTCACAAGCATTCCTCCGTAAAAACCTCCCACTGCTCCCGGCCCGACCAAGGCGACCTTACCAAGCCCTTTTCCCATTGTGCTTATCTTCTTACGGGTCGAACCACGGTGTTTTCGGGAATCTCTGCCAGTTCGGGATAATCCAAGGTGTAGTGCAGGCCACGGCTCTCTTTGCGGCGCAAGGCCGAGCGGATGATCAACTCCGCGACACAAACCAAATTGCGTACTTCCAGCAGGGAAAGGTCGACTCTTGCATTCCAGTAATATTCGTTAATTTCGCGACCCAAATTCTTGATTCTCGATTGGGCCCGCTCCAACCTTCTGGTTGACCGAACGATTCCTACATAATCCCACATCGTCCTCTTTAGCTCGTCAAGGTTATGCGAAAGCACGACCCGTTCATCGGATGCAGGAACATCTCCGTCCACCCATTCGGGGAGTTTTATTCGTTCCTTTTTACGACTGTCGAGAAAGGCACAAACAGATTCGGCTCCACGATGGGCCATCACCACGGCTTCAAGCAAGGAATTGCTCGCCAGGCGGTTTGCACCGTGTAAGCCAGTGCATGCGACTTCTCCGCAGGCATACAAACCGTCGAGCTTGGTCGAACAGTTTAGCTTAGTCGGAATGCCACCGCATGTGTAATGGGCGGCGGGGACTACGGGAATGGGCGTTTCCAATGGATTAACCCCGCGCTTAAGGCAATTCTCATAAACATTGGGAAAACGCTTGGGGAAATTAACTTTCATGCTTGGCGTGTCAAGCCGTACGAAAGGAGAACCAGAACGCTTCATTTCCCGGTCAATGGCCCGGGCCACCACGTCACGGGGAGCCAAATCGGCGAGCGGGTGATATTTCTGGAGAAAAGGACGACCTTTCGAATCAATCAACTTAGCTCCTTCCCCCCGAACCGCCTCGGTTATGAGAAAACGGTCTCCTTCGAGGGAATGAAAGGCCGTGGGATGAAACTGAATGAACTCGAGGTTCATCACGGGCAAACCGGAGCGCGAAGCCATGGCTATGCCATCTCCCGTCGCGATGGTTGGGTTGGTCGTGTAAAGGTAGGTTTGTCCCGCTCCTCCCGTAGCCAACAGGATAGCAGGGGCAGATACCGTCACAACCCTTTCATTGTTGGCATCGTAAAGATACAGTCCGAGCACATGGTCATCCTCCCCTTTGACTTGTACGCCAAGCTTTCTCGCCTTGCTTGCGGTAATCAGGTCGATGGCAAAGAAATGTTCGAACAGATCCACCCCCTGCTTCGCAATGCTTGCCAAAAGAGCGTCTTCAATCGCCTTCCCCGTCAAGTCCTTGACGTGAAGAACTCGGCGCTCGCTATGCCCGCCTTCCTTGCCAAGCGAAAGACTTCCGTCTTCCAGGCTTGAGAACGCAACGCCCAAATCAATCAAGTCCTTGATCCGGTCAGGACCGTCCCGTAAAATCTCCTCGACGACATTGGGATTACAAAGTCCGTCCCCGGCTTCCAAGGTGTCGCCGACGTGTTTGTCCAAATCGTCACCCGCCGAAGTTACCGCAGCAATGCCTCCCTGAGCATAATTGGTATTGGACTCCGCCTTGTCCTTCTTTGTGAAAATCGCAACCCGGTGACCTGCTTGTGCGACTTTTAGGGCGAAACTCAACCCAGCGATACCGCTTCCAACGATGACGAAATCGTATTCTTTCTTTCTTTTTCCACTCATTTTATTTCACAGGATGGAAAGTCAAAGAGGAAGGTTGTCGATCAAGCGTACTTCGTTCAACCACGCGGCGACCACGATAAGGGAACGACCTGATTCGACTTCCCGCTCGACCTGCATCGTATGCCTGTCGACAATTTCGACATAATTTACGCGAACGACCGAACTTTGCGTAAGAAAGCTCATCACTTCCGATTTTACCCGTTCGACATTCGTGACTTCCTTGTCTTCCACAAGCTTTTTGCCCGCCTGCAATGATTGGAACAAAACCAGTGCCCCTTCCCTTTGCTTGGGTTGAAGGTATTCGTTGCGGGAACTCATGGCCAAACCATCCGGTTCGCGGACGATGGGACCAACCACAACCTCAATGGGGAAATTCAAGTCGGCGATCATTTTCTTGAGCACGACGACCTGCTGGGCATCCTTTTGACCAAGAGCGACAAAATCTGGCATACAAAGATTGAAGAGTTTTGAGCAGACGGTCGTCACTCCCCGGAAATGGGTGGGGCGGGCAAGTCCGCACAAGCCTTTCCCAATATCTTCCTCCGATACGAAAGTCGAGTAGTCGGATGGATACATTTGAGAATCTTCGGGAGCAAAAACCAAATCCACTTGCCGCTCCCCGCACAATTCGAGGTCACGATTCAAGTCACGGGGATATTTTTCCAAATCCTCACCGACGCCAAATTGCGTGGAATTCACGAAGACGGAAAGAATAACGACATCAGATCGGTCTCTCAACAAGTCGATGAGCGACAAATGCCCTTCATGCAGAAAACCCATTGTTGGGACCAAGCCGATCGTCTTGCCCTGCTTCCGGTATTCCCCGGCGAGGGATTGCATCTCGTCTATGGAGGAAACGACTTGCACTTTTGATTCGGTGGGTAGGTAGGGTCAATAGGATTTTGCCAGAACAACACGCCCCGGACTTGGATTGCCGCTAAATATACAAGTGCCCTCTTCGCTCGAGTCCTCCGGAATGCAACGTACCGTAACCTTCAGGTCATTCTTGAGCTGCTCCTCCCACTTCGCGTCCCGATCCCAATGAACAAGGGCAAAGCCTCCATGGATTGCTTTTACTTGAGAGTCGTCGGTGAAGAATCCGTAAAGTTCATCCTTGTCGTCGATTGTCTTGGTATGTTCCTCGCGAAAGGCCAAGGCACGCTCGAAAAGAACCTTCTGAATATCTTCCAATATTCCTGATACTCCTTGAACCAATTCCTCGCAATCCATGCCTTGTCGATTAGCCCCCTGATCCCGACGCCCGACAAACACCGTCCCGTTTTCCAAATCCCTAGGTCCTATCTCCACGGTCAAGGGCACTCCTTTCTTGACCCACTGCCAATATTTTTCTCCTCCGCGCAGATCACGGTCGTCCAATTCGACCCGGAGCTGAGCTTCGGCATAGGTATTTTGGCGAAGCCTGCCGACCAACTCCCGGCAAGCCGCAAGAACCTGATCCCGGGACTCTGCCTTGGGCGTGACGGGAAGAACTGCCACGTGGGTAGGGGCAACCTTGGGCGGTACGACAAGCCCATCGTCATCAGCATGGGTCATGATCATACCGCCAATCAAACGCGTAGAGACACCCCAGGAAGTCGTCCATCCGAATTCTTCCTTTCCTTCAATCCCCTGAAACTTGATCCCGCAGGCTTTGGAAAAGTTCTGTCCGAGAAAATGTGATGTGCCCGCCTGAAGAGCTTTCCGGTCCTGCATCATCGCCTCGATGCACAAGGTTGATTCGGCACCGGGAAAACGTTCCGCCTCCGTCTTCTCACCCCGAAGGACTGGCATGGCGAGCCATTCCTCGGCAAAAGTCGCATAGGTGGCGAGCATAAGCCGAGTTTCCTCAAGAGCTTCCTGTGCAGTGGCGTGCACGGTATGACCTTCCTGCCAAAGAAATTCAGCCGTTCGCAAAAACAAGCGTGGCCTCATTTCCCAGCGAACGACGTTGGCCCATTGGTTGATGAGAAGAGGCAAGTCTCTGTAGGACTGTACCCAGCGGGCAAAGAGTTCCCCAATAATCGTTTCCGAAGTCGGACGGACGATTAAAGGTTCCTCCAATTCCCCCGCAGGCTGAAGAATTCCCTGCTCATCCGGCTCCAAGCGGGAGTGAGTGACCACTGCACACTCCTTTGCAAAGCCATCTACGTGTTCAGCTTCGCGTTGCAGAAAGCTTTTCGGAATAAAAAGGGGGAAGTATGCGTTCTTATGGCCGCTGCTTTTGAACATGGCATCCAGTGCGTCTCGAATGTTCTCCCATATTCCGTAACCCCATGGCTTGATCACCATGCACCCTCGAACAGGTGTGTTCTCAGCCAAATCGGCCGCCTTGACTACTTGTTGATACCACTCGGGATAATCCTCTTCCCGGGTTGGTGCGATCGCATTGCGTGGCTTTCCCATGATTTGCAAAAAACTAACCCTTCTAGAGAAAAGTACGCCCGAAAGCGAGGCTCTCTTTTTCCGAAGAATTTTGACAACCGAGAAGAGACAGGACATCATGATCGTTTTTTTTAATCCCAAAC
>Ga0315321_10000542_pt1 | contig 28101 bp, 16 predicted proteins | sample M180m21515metaG_FD_203464 | JGI IMG/M metagenome (GOLD analysis project Ga0315321, IMG submission 203464) | Ammonia-oxidizing marine archaeal communities from Monterey Bay, California, United States - M1 80m 21515 | ecosystem: Environmental > Aquatic > Marine > Intertidal zone | place: USA...
CATTCGAAGCAAAAACACCTGTGAGTTATCAGCGACCAGATTGGGCATTCGCATCAATGTTTGATGTCGCATGAAGGGATTACGTAGGCGGTCCATTGCAGGATTGTTGCCGCCAGTGTTGGTCGGTGCTTCATTCGCTTGACGGACAAACAGCGAAGTTTGTGCGGGCGTGGTGGCCGTCAGATTCGCAGTATCACGCATGAGTCCACCGTTGACCGAAGTTCGCCGCAGTTGGTTTTGGGAACCAGTTTGCCCAGCCGCGTTGGCACGTGTTGGTATTGCCTTGTCCGCATGTACACCGGGCCGGAATGCGCCACCGAACTCGGTCGGGAAACCAGAGTCCAGATGATTGGGGTCGTAGTTGTAAGGACCGGCACCGTCAGTCACTTTGTTCGGATTCGGATTCGGATTGGTGGGGATGGGATAGCCTCGGCGAACGCGGCGGAAATTGTCATAGGCAAGCGGGCCTGCAGAGGCATTCGGTGAGCTGAACTCGTTGCTCGTCATGTGACCCTGCATCAAGCCCGCCCATACCGGAAATTTGGACAGGGTGTTGAGATTGATTGTCCCCTGGCGGTGATTGTCGTACTTAATATTGAAAGGGGGGGCTAGCAGCGACTTGAATGCGGGTGGCATGACCACGGGATTGTTGGTCTTGGGCCAAAATCGGTTGGGGCTGATCAATTCAACCTCACCACGGAACCTTGGCATCGTGTTTACGAAGTCGAACACCCGGGCAAACTCCATGCCGTCCCCTGGCGTGTCGCTGCTGTGGAAGAAATTCAGCAAGTGTCGGAATGGTGCGTTCACGACAGCCGGTTCCTGATCGTTGGTGCCATTGCAGAAGACATCTGGATCCCCTGTCAGATTGAAGGAGAGTTCTTCAAACAGTCGGCCCTGCGAACAGGCTGGTACCATCATGATTTCCATCGCCGACGCATAAGGGCGGTTCAACCACGGATGAATTGCATAAGGTGTTTGCGGCAGGTTGCGGTCGTTGCCAGTCACGTCAGGTGATCCGAGACTGCCCAAGGTGGCAGCAAAGCCGGCGAAGCCCGGATTCACGTCTGCTTGAGCAGTATTCAGAAAACTGAATGATGATTGCAGATGTGCTGTTTCCGTATTCTGTGCACCGTTTTGTGTCTCAAAACGAAAGTAATCACCGTCTGCATTAGCCGATGCAATGGAGACATTGGGTGAAGTGAAATCGGTCTCGTACGAGTACAGCGAGTTGGCGGCTACTGAACCGGCGTTGCCGATTTGCTTGATATGCCCATTTCGCTGCCGGCTCCGCCGCGTGTAGTCGCCCGTACCACTGATTTTGGTTTCCCGATCCTCACCACTGAACACGGTCAGGTCGATTGGCAACCAGTCGACTGTGCGATATGGATTGGTGATCGCATTGTAGGGTTTGGTGGGATCAGCCAATCGCTGCAGGACGGCTGAACAGTAATCTTCAATCGTACCCAATAGCGGTTCATTATTGGCGTTTGGGATACGGTTGCGGCTGATGTCCAGTGGTTCATCTTTCGCAGTCTTCGCCTTGTTCGGGTCGGAGTAGTCAAGATACGCATCTGTCAGCAAATAATCAGGGTCACCATCTCCATCGAAGTCCGTGTCCGCAGTTTGAAAATACTGAAACCCTGGTTGTGGGTAGTAATTACCACCACGCGGCAGGGGTTCTGAAACACTGATACCAACGACATTTTGTGCCAGGTTTGGATGGTCTTGCGCAGGAATCGCCCAGCCAGCTGGACGTGGGGCAGCAATCACAAGTGGTAACGGGCGCGTGCCCACTTCGCCAGCGGCGGCAAGTTTGGGGGTCAACCGGTTGCCGTTGTGATCAAACTGAACTAGTCCCTCATACTCATTCTGCCCCGGATCCTCGCGAAAGAACTCCCAGCGTTGCTCGCTCAGACCGTCAGGTTGGCTGTTGTTGCCGGGTCCATTCCCGTTCCCATTTCCAATGCCAAGTGCCTTTCCCTGGCCATTGTTCCAGGAAACCTTGGATCCAAATCGGGTTTCCAGTCGAGGTGCCAGTGTCAGGAATTGTCCCGGTTCAAGATTGCGGTCTAAGTTGGTGATGTTGTCTTGATCAAACGTAGGAGCGATGAATACCTGATTGGCTACCATGTCGCTGATGTTGTTTGAGTTGATCACATTACCGATGGCATTGAATGCAGCATCGGGATTAGTGTCTGCGTTACCGAGGTTGGTGAACCAGATGAACCGGTCGTAAGCCAGTCGTGTGTCCTGGGCCACTCTGCCATTGGGATCGAGTTCATTGGGTTGTGGTAACTCAAAGGATGCGGTGTCGGGTAACCGATTTGCAAAGCTGGGTTCACGCAATCGTCCAGGCGATAAATCTCTCTGTGCCGCATTCGCGTTTTCGTCATGCCGCTCGGAAATCGCAATCCTCCACACAGGAGCACCACCAGCGCCACCTGCCAAACTGGGAGCAGTGGCATCCAATTTCAGTTGAATGGAACCATCGCCTGCCTGTTTTTGATACAGTTCCATGGGAAAACCAGGTTTGGTCGCTTGGTCGTTGAGTTGAGTCGCTTGGTCGTTGATTTGAGTCGGGTGAGGACAGTACAACTCTAAGAACAATGACCCTTGAGGGATGCGAACCTGATCAGAGTCATTGTCGGGGTTTCCATTTCCATTTCCATTTCCATTTCCATTTCCATTGCCGTTGCCGTTGCCGTTGCCGTTTGCATTTTTGAACTCACCTGGCCCATCATCACGGTCGTCGTCACGTAGACGTACATCATGAAAGGCCATGCTTTCACTCAATAGCAACTCAGGTGCTTCGACGCCCCACACAACGAATTCGGCCGAAGCAGGGTTGGCGGTCAAGTCTGCTGGTGGATTCCAACCATTGGCATCGAAGGGATCTTCGTCAAAGACGAAACGCGTCATGATCGAGTCTGGGTCGCGGTAATCAACCACATTCACTGCCCACTGCGCCAGTCGTCTCGCCTTGTAGGCTTCTTCTGAAGCGCCGATATCATCAAACGTGCGCACGGGATCTGTGGGCGGGAAGAATGATTCTTGCAAGTTATTTTGTGCGTCGATGTCCCGACTGATCGCCATCATCAGTACATAAAGATGACGAGCCAAGAGTTGTCGGCCTTCGACTGGAACTTGGTTGTTTTGGTTTTTTGCTTCATCCCAGCGGTAGTAAGGTGTTGCACTGGCAAAGTCATTTGGTATCGCACCCGTTGCTCCATTTGCGATCTTGAATGCTGACTTTTCGCCCACGTCTCCATCGGTATCCTGCCCATCAATGTTTCCATCACGGTCATTGTCGAAGCCATCTCTGCCTGCCAGTGTTGTGCTGGCAGTTTCCATCGGTTCATCAATGACGAGATTGTTGTTGTCATCAACCATGTTTCCGACTGCGCGGTTGACATCCAGTTTGCGTCCCAGTCGCAGTTCGGGTGCGACGAGCTCGGCCATCTGGGCGCTGGAGTAAGTGTTGTTTACGCCGTTCAGGCGTTCGATCAAATCCTCTAAGGAAAAAGTGGGGTGATCACTGGAAGTGCTTTTTGCGGTGAACGCGTGTTCGTACCACAACTGATTAGCGTTGTACGGGTCAGTGTTACCACCAATCAGTGATTGCAGACGTTCTCGGAGTTCTGCTGGTAGCAATTCTGAATCAAAGTCGTTGGACCGCAGAAGAGCTTCGAGGTCGGAGACTTTGAAATTCGTATCGCCACTCAGCTTGCCGGTCGGGTCCTGTTCGTAAGGTGTGTTGTATGATTCGTCCAATACGACTGCATTCGCTGGGCCGGCAACCAATAAGTGACCACTACGTCCGATAGCAGTTCCTTTTTGTCCGAATGGATTTGTGCCATAGCCAAAGCCGCCGATCGCGGTATGGGCCGGAGGGCGAAATCCTGCCAGTAAGGCATCGACAGCATCGCGGCCATTTATGCCTGCTTGAAACGTGCTTCCACGCTTCTCGTGCCCGTACTCGTAACGGGCATTGATTGCTTTTTTCAGGTTTGTAGCGTGCGCGTTACTGACGTTGGCCAATTTGGGGATGGCGATTTCTGCGGGCCCCCAGCCCAGACCGCGAAACAGATTGATCGCTGGTGTCTGTGCTACTCCAGCTCTGGCGGCCCACTTCGCTTGCTGATTGGATTGCAGCCCTGCGGTGCCGATCAGCGAATTCAGTTGTGCATTGCTGTGCGCGTTGAGATTCAATCGAGCACCAAGGTCTTCGACCATCGGTGCGATCAGCGGTCGCATCAACTTGCCATCGCGAGTGGTGAATGTGGGCAGGCCAACATCAACCCAGATACTGTCAGCGGTTCCGTCACCATCATTGTCGACATCCCACTCACCATTGATGAGAGCTTGCAGCAACTGGTTGATGCGTGCGCGGTTCGTGCCCATTGGCAATGCAGTTCGCAAGGCGTACTCGGGACTGCCACCGGTGAAACGTTCATTAAGAGCCGGCGAGCCACTGCCCAATTGATCTGTTGCGATTGGTAGTGGCCTGAACGTGCCACGCTGCAAACTCGCCATCAATTGATTGAATTCCTGGCTCGTTGCGTTGGACCAGTCTGGAGATTCATTGACCAAATAGTTCAGCACAGCGGGGCGATGAAACGATGGGATGACAGTGCCGTCGTCGCGTCGCAGGCTGAGCCACCAGTTGTTGTGATCCGGTGCGTCATAGTCCTCGTCAAAGTCGCCCGGTGTCTTGCTTTTGTCTACGCCACGACCCAGATGATTGGGTTGCAACGAAATGGGCAAGCCTGTGAATCCAGTATCTGTATTTGTCCCCGGTACCTTTTGTACGAGTTTTGGGATATTCGCGATCGTGTGGTTCAGATTATTTCCATCAAAACCGACTCCGGGAGAATTACGAGGTGCCCCATTGATGATGAAAGTGTATCCACCCCTGGTGAGGTCTTTTGGATCATCATAAAAGTAACTCAACAGGTTTTTTAAGGAAGCACCGTTGGTCATGCCAACATCGTTCAAGTCGATGTACAGGTCATCCCATTCCTTGTTGTTATTGCTGTCCAAACGATAAATTGAACGAATGATGGAGTAAGTGTGGTTTTTGAGTTGGCCCTCTGTGAAGGTGAGCAAACGTCCTGCGTAGACGTCGTCGCGTCTTGGCAAATTAGGGCGAGTGTTGTCGTCCATGCTCATAGGGAAACGGACGAATCCTGAAAACTTATTCGCGGTGTCTGCTAGCTCGGTCAGCGGCCAATCGTTCGCGTCTGAAACTCCTAGCAATTGAGGGCCAAGGCTTCGGCGGACTCTCGGATCGGTGTAGACGTTATCGTCGAATTCTCTTACCCGTAAGGACAGGCCATCATGACCGTAGAAATCGCTCAGCAGGTCTTCGCCGTAAAAGGGGTTGTTGGGATCGTTGGTTCCGCGAACCAGTGTCATCAGCGCTTCGTTCATGATCCAGTTGACATCGGGCGCGCGGGTGCTGCGTTTTGACAGCGCCAGCGAAGCATCACGCGACTCGTTACTGAAAACCAGATAAGCCGCGACAAGAATGCTAAAGAAAGTCAGTGAACTCAGCACGACCAACAGGATCACACCCTTGCGGTTGGCCGTTCGTTTTTCGTGATGGTGCATGACAGTAATCTCGGTGCGGTGATAAGAAGAAAAGAGAGATTGAGTCAGTTCAAAATTTCAAAATTAAAAAATTACAAATCGCTCAGTTTGACAACGCGTTCAGTGACTGAGACAACACCCTCGACCATCGTGGCGTAGGTGTTGTCGGAGTATCTGGTAGGCGTTGGGCTAAAGCCATCAGCTATGAAGTAAGGTAACCAAGCAGCTTTGATGGGGCGGTAGGTGTAGGTGCTATCCGGGGTGTCTGCGTAACCATTTACGTAGCTTCCTAATTCATTGCCGTTGGAATCCTTTCCGTAGACTGTCTTGAAATTCCAGTCGGGGCCCTCGAGGGTGACCTTCAGACGCCAAGTGTTTGTATTTGCTACTTGTTCGGCTTGGCTATCAACACTTACAACACGGTACCAACGATGAAGGTCGATTACCCTGTCAGGTGCATTCGGTGGACTATTGGCTGGATTTGTCATGAAACGGGAAAGCATGATCCAGTCGCCTGATTGCAGAGTTGCAGGAACATTCGTGTTTGCGACCAAGTGGACTATACCGCCGGCTCCACCTTTAAAGCCGCTTGCGTAGGTGACGTATGCGAGCCTTTCGGAAGCGGCAGGTTTGTTGGCCGTTGGAGTTGCCTTGTCAAAACCACGTACACGTCTGCGAATGATGGCAACGGAGACGGATGCATAAACGCCACCGGGCATAGGATTGACCGTAGCTATCCACGTGTACTCTCCACTTGGAAGTCGCTTGCCATATTCAAGACCGCCGGCGACCGGAGCAACTTGTCCACTTTTAAAAGTCGCTGGCCGCGATTTGTCTTTCCCACGGGTGATGAGGAGGTCGTCCTGATTTTCTGTAAGCCTCAACGCCTCGAACCGATTGATGAAAAGTTTAACATCAGACGTCGAATCTCCCGTCACCCCAACTCGGAACATCCGGGGCTGCAAAGACGGCCAACTTGCCGACCCAATGGTGAGCGGGTTCCCGCTTGGGTCGAAGTTCTGCTTGTAATACGGAAAGCACCCGTTGAAGTAGCATGTCGCGTTATCCAACGCAGATGTCTTATTTCCAGTCAGGGAAGCAAACATGGGGTCGATGCAAAAGGAGGGAATTACATCTGGCGTATTGGGTGATAACGTCGTTTTATAGTAGGTGATTGGGAATTTACTTGGGAACTGTACCGTGTATTCGGGCGCCGGTGGTGGTGGTAGTTGCACGCCGTGGACTGGGGCAAAAGTAATGGCTCCCAACCGATCGTTAGATAAATACTTGCTTGCCAGTAACTCTGCCTGCACGTTGTTGGCGATCACAGGAGCAACGCTGAGACTGACTGAGTCCTGTGCTCGCTTGCCTGCTAGCGGTAAGATCGACAGTAAGCCGAGCAATCCGATCAGCACCACACCGATCGAAAAAATGACCTCGACCAGCGTGACTGCTTTGCGAACCGATCGTTTTAAGTATGAGTTGCTCATTCGATGTCCACCGTGTCCGCGAAATTGGCCAGTAGCCGTGCCTCGGTGATCGCTGGATCAAGGGAGGCGTCATAGGGGTCGACGACGGCTGCAGTTGGCAACGTCGAGACCGATGAGAAAGGCGAAGAGACGACACGGCCAGTCCCTGGATTGATTACGATCCACTTCGATTCAAGGTTCACCAAGTTGGCCGGTGCCTTTTTGTCGGGGGTGAACAGGTTGTCTGGCCGAATGCCGTCCGAGTCACCAAGGCAGATGAAGACTTGCCCTTGAGGAAATGAGGGGACATCGCTGAACGCGGTGGTGAGCGATGCGACGCCACCATCCGGCCCAAATACGATGTCAATTGGCTTGGCATTGACGCCAGTCTGGATCTCGGTGGGCAGCGATGATGGAGCAAATTCATTGCCCTTCATTCCAGTACCAGAATAGTTAAGGTCAATGGCAACGCCCCTTGGCAGTGAATACGGTGCTGCGGTCGAAACCACTGGACGTCGATGAATCTTGTATTTGATTCGCCGGCCACCTGAAGGGAAGATTGGGTTACCTGAGGGAAATGACTTAGTGCCGAGGCTCTTTTCCTCAGAGAGATCGAGTATCAATCTCACGTCCGTAGGCCGAACTATCGTCGTGCCGTTGATAGTCAAACTTTCTGTATCGTTAAGAGGGCGGTACTCGAGGACAAATGGTACCAAACGACCTCCTGGCAACTCAAGAAAGTCACCACTGCGAATTGGGGCAGCAACATCGTCGTCAGGATGTGATTTGGGCTGCAGAACGTTGGACAGATCGGGATAGTATTTTCCTGGAATGGGTGGTGTTTCATTGCCTAGAGGAACTTTGTGCATCATGCTGGCACTGAGTGCGAGCAAAGCATTGTCGAAAGGAGACAGTTCGACAATTGTTAAGTAGTCAACGCCTTGAGGAAAAAAGTCTTTGTATGCGGGGTGATCTTTGGTAACAGTCTTCAGCTTGGCGAATGCATTGGAAGCGTCTCCTGTGTAGGGTGGCACGCTGGTCAACTCGCGGATGCGAATCGATTGGGCCCGGCCGACAGGGTCAAGCGTATGCAATCTCTCCAAGCGGATTCCGACAAACTTTCCTTCAGCGATGGCTCTGCTCCGCGCTTTGTCAATGAACGCCGAGATGTTCCGGGCTGTCTTGGCAATTTGCTGGTTCGCAAGCAGGTCTTTGACAGTGGGTAAAGCAACGGCCGCAAGCAGCACCATGATCGCAAGAACGATGAGCAGCTCGACCAGTGTGTACGCTGCTCGGCTGTAAGGCGTTGTACGCTTCGTTGATGTATTTACAGGGATCATCGTGGCGACACCTGCAGTTGATAGTTGTTGATGTTGTCAGTGACTTCGTTTGCGGCTGCCGCGGTCAGTAGCAGTTGCCCTGGAAGACGTCCGGCAAACTGACCATTGTTAAGATTTGAGCTGACGAAGACGCGTAGGTAGGGATCCGGAAACGGACGTTTGCTTGGTATTTGCAGTGTCCAAGGTGCTTCATTCCGCTTGGGAAGCTCTTGGCCATAGAACTCAGTGTTCGTTGCCCACCACCAATCCTTTGCTTGGTAGTTGTAATCGTCAAAGAGCTCGCCAGTTCGTTTGATTGGATCGGTCGTGATCCCATATCCCCCGTCGGGGCCGGCGGAAAAGACGAGTGGACGCATCGACCACGGTTTGATCGTTTTGTTGTTGCGGTAGTTACTACCCGTGTATACATCGTATGCTCCCGCCGTGGAACTTATGCTGCCGGGTACCATCGTGTAGGCATAGTCGGATCGAAACAGATCGAATTCATCAGGAATGGTTTTGTCGATTGATAGCTCGGGATCGGCGTAGCCTATAGGCCAGCGAATGAAACCGAGTGGGTTTCCCCATCCATCAAGTATTTCCTGCAGGCCATCATTATCAGTGTCGCCGATGTTGGCCGCAGGAATGGCTTCCAATGCGGGTGAGCCACCAACGAACGAAGTTGCCATGATCAGATACAGGCATTCGGCTCCTTGGTTGGCGAGTGCACGCTTTGTACTCTCAGGGGTAGAAAATAATCCTGCCGGCATTCGATTGCGATAGGCTGCCAGACGTGATGGAATGTTGTCAGTGTCAAAACCGTTCTGGTAAGTAGCAAAGGGGGAAAACCAAGTGACATCCATTATTCTGCGCTGATTCTTTTGGTCGCGTGTGTTGATCACATTGTCGCTGTTGTCGATCAGCACCTGATTGGTGGCTGCGTACATTGCAGAAGGGGCGGTGGTAATGTCAGAGAGTCGGTCCGGAATCTCCATTCGCTGCAGGTCGCGGATCATCATCAGCCGGACCCGTGCTGCCTCACCAGCCAAAACTTCTAGTCCCACTTCCCCCGCTCCATCATTGACATCAGTGAACATGTCGGGAATTTCCACAGGAAGTTGGCGGTACTTCAAGTTGGCGTAGTGTTCCGCCAGCACGCTATCGACAATGGAAATGATCGTCTTGGTGCGTGACTGCTTCGCCGTGGTTGTTACTCCTGAAACAGCAGTCGTGACCATCGCTCCCATGATCGAAAGGATCACGATCACGACGAGCACCTCGACGAGTGTGAATGCAGTTTTCGATTTTTGATGATTCATGCTGACATGCCTCGGATGAATTGTGGAAAACGACTCAACGACGTTTATTCTTTCAACTCGTCGATCAATTTTCCGTCTGCAAAGTTGGTCAGGTTGTCCTGCTGGCCGTCATCGATCACGTTGGATTGCCCCGCTAGGGCAGGGACGGGTTCTTGATAGCGGTTTACATCTGGGCGGAGAGCACGTGTGATTGGATTCGTGCTTACATCAAATGTTACGGCTTTACCGGTGGGGTACTGAAAATAGACAGCAGTGTCTTGATCGGTCGGAATGTTGGGTCCACCTCTCTGACTCAACCATCCAAAGTTGGTGTCGATTCCAGGTGCGATGATCTGAAATGAATTAGGTTTCATGAATTGCCAGCCACCATTGGTCTGAACGATATCAGAGAGATAGGGACGAACCGATCCAGTGTCATTGCTTCGACTGAATCCGTTGAAACCAAGCACCGATTTGTGGTCGTAGGTGCGTGAGTCAAAATAAACGTGAGGTGTTTTAGTTTTTGTTGAACTGGCGTAGCTCAGGAACAGATCGTTGTCGCTGGATTTATAATAGTTGTTCAGGTTGATTGGGGCGTTCTTGGTTTTGAGCGTTAGATCTAGTTGTCCGGGACCAAAATCGAAGAAAGAATTTTCTCTCGATGTATTGACTTGGTAGATGTCGTAGTTGGTACCGCTTTGTGTGACCTGGCCGACCTTCTCTAGCGGACCGCCCGGACCGGTGAATGGTCTGAGGGGGTCACTGCTGTATCCGCCCAAAACCCAATTCAGCACTTCGCCGCGATCCATCATGATCGGGTCGTGAACATTCGGGTTGAGGTCGAAGTTTCCCATTAATGGGTTGTACGGATTCGCATCCAGCATCCTCTGCAGCAAAACCAGATCGCCTGAAATTCTTGGGAAGATTTTTCGATAATGTCGTTCGACGACTGCCCAGTCAGAGAAGTCTGGCGGATAGTCACCGTACTTTTCCTGATACTTTTGCACTGCTGTTTCCAGCGAATTGAGTTCCATCTTCATTGCAGTTGATCTTGCGGTTTTGACAGCCGAGAAGATGGCCGGCACTGCGAGGCCAGCAAGAATTCCGATGATGGTAATCACAACCAGAAGCTCGACTAGCGTAAAACCGGCTGACCTGGTGTGGCGGTCAACTGAGTGTGTTTGAACACTTGGCTTGCGCGATGAAAGGCGTCGTTGTGCGTTCATGATGGATTTTGAAGGGTTTGGGATTTCGTTAGGGAAAAACGTTGGCGGAAAACCGTTGGGTTCACACGCCTGTTGCCGCCCGTCGCTGCGGTGAATACCGGCAGCAAGGAGCGGTTTTTTTGTTGGTAACGGGATCAAGTCAATCCACTGATCAGCGACACCAACGGCATGAAGAGGCTGATCACGATGAATCCAACTGCCAGCCCCAGGAACACAATCATGAGTGGTTCCATCAAGGCTGTCAGGCCATCGGTCATCGTCCGAACCTCTTCGTCATACGTATCTGCAACTTTGTAAAGCATGGTGTCGAGTTCACCGGTTTCCTCACCGACGTCGACCATGTTGACGACCAGGTCATCAACCACGCGTGATTTGACTTTCGTGACACCCCACAATGCAGCCAGAACACCGCCGCCAACGATGCCTTGGGTCGCCAGCATGGTCAGGGTTTGTACCATCGAGCCATCATCAAGTTTCGTGCCCTTGGCCGTCAACGCGATGGACATCAAGATGCAGCCGGGGAAAGCACCAAATAAAGCCCAAAAGACGATCGCCATCGGATGGAATCCCATCACGCTGTACTCACGGAGGGGCTTGCTGATCACTTCACCTTCGCGAATCGATTCATTCACTCGCGTGAACATCCGCTCGAACATCCCATTTCCGGATGTTTCTCGTGTGATATTGATCGCTTCGAGAATTGGAACACCGCTGGATATCAACGTACCTAAAGTACGCGTGGTTCGGGCCAAAATATTCTTCTCGATCAGGCCTCCGAAAATCGGAACCTTGATAATGAACATGTCAAAGCCCATCCGTCCGTGCCGGAACTTCCTCATCAGTTTGACAAGGATCAGCAGGCAGATCGGCATGGCAATCAGCAGGAACCAATAACCCGCGATGTAGTTGCTCATGGCGATCAACAACAGCGTGGGGGTTGGTAGTGTCAGGCCGAACTCTTCGAACATCGTTTCGAAGGTTGGCACGATGAACAACATGATGAAGGTCAGAATACCTGTCGCTACCATCACCACGATGACCGGGTAAATCAATGCACCTTTGACTTTCCGTTTCAGTGATTCAGCCCGTTCAAGGAAATCAGCGAGGCGTTGCAGAATTGTTTCCAGTGCACCACCTGCTTCACCCGCCTTGATCATGTTCACGTACAGGCGACTGAACACTTTCGGTGACTTTGCCATCGCCTCACTGAGTGTCGCTCCACCTTCAATCTCATCACATACATCCATCAGGGCAAATTTAAGTTTGCCACCTTTCTGGTTGTTTTCAAGGATCTTCAGACTTCGCAAAATTGGCAAACCAGCATCCTGAAGAATGGACAGCTGTCGAGTGAAAGCACAGATATGCTTTGTCTTGACTCCACCAATCGCGAAACCACGTTTCTTGCCTGATTGGCCAGCAGCAGCTGCTGCCTGTTTCTTGACGGAGATCTTCGTGACGAAGTACCCCATCTGGCGAATCGTGGTTTGCGCCTCTTCTTCGTTGGCTGCATCGATTTCGTCGCGGATTTCTTGTCCCGCGGCATCCATCGCTTCGAATTGATAAACAGGCATGGCTGGCCCAGTAAGTCAGTTGGCAGGGTAAATGATGTAAATGAAAGTATTTTATTGAATGTCAGTTGTTGCGTTCAGTCAATTTTAAAGTTGGTTGAACGTTCTGACGTCGTTGTTATTGTGCGTTAATCCGCAACGGTCTCGCGGATGACTTCATCAAGCGTCGTAATGCCGTCCACAGCCACTGCAATTCCAAATTCTCGCAACGGCAACATCCCGTTCAGGCGAGCCTCTTCGCGTAATTCGTCCGTTGATGCGTTGCCCAGCACCATGTCGCGAATCTTGTCGTTCAGGATCATCAGTTCAAACAGAGCGATGCGACCTTTGTAGCCCGTGTTGTTGCAGTTGTCGCAGCCCGTTCCCTTGAAGAACTTTTTGTCGGTGATGTCTTCGGGTTTGAGCCCCAGGTCGGTGAGCATCGCGCTGCTTACCTTGGTTTCTTCGCGGCACTTTGTGCAAATGCGACGGACCAGACGTTGAGCCAGAATCGCTTCCACCGTGGCGCAGATCATGAATGGCTGAATGCCCATGTCCTTTAGGCGAGTCACCGTTGCCGGGGCATCGTTGGTGTGCAGAGTGCTAAACACAAGGTGTCCGGTCAGCGCAGCTTGGATTGCAATTTCAGCGGTTTCGAGGTCGCGGATCTCACCCACCAGAATCGTGTCGGGATCCTGTCGCAGAATGGCTCGCAGACAACCAGCGAATGTCACACCAACGTCGTTGTCGATCGGGATCTGAATGATGCCGTCAATGTCATACTCGACGGGATCCTCTGTCGTGATCAGTTTATCCGCAATGTCATTCAGTTCAGTCAAAGACGAGTAAAGCGTGGTGGTTTTACCGCTACCGGTCGGACCAGTCACAAGCACGATTCCATTGGGGCGATCAATCGCATTTCGGAATTTTGACATCATGTCATCATCCATGCCTACGTTCTCGAGGCTGAGGTTGACAACGCTGCGGTCCAAGATCCGCATGACAACACTTTCACCGAAAATCGTCGGCAGAACACTGACGCGAAGGTCGACAGGGTGACCACCGACCATCAGCTCGATTCGACCGTCTTGTGGCATCCGGCGCTCAGCAATGTCTAAGCTCGCCATCACTTTGATTCGTGTCGTGATCGCAAATGCCAAGTGACGTGGCGGTGGCACCATTTCATAAAGAACGCCCTCCGCTTTGATGCGAATTCGGAACTCGTCCTCGAACGGTTCAAAGTGAATGTCACTGGCGTGGTCTTTGATGGCAAGCAGCAGCACCATATTCAAAAGTTTTCGGACGGGCGCTGAATCGGCCAAAGCCTCGGCATCGGTAATGTTGAATTTTTCGGTTTCAAGAGCTGAAATCGCTGCTTTCAGTTCTTCATCATCAGCGAGTTGTTGAACCAGCTTTTCAACACTTTCTGTTTCGCTGTCGTAGTGTCTGCCGATCGTTTGCAAAACATCTCGCTCGGTCGCAATGACCATCGAGATCTCGTGGCCGAGAAAAGTTCGCAGCTCGTCCTGGATCGTCAGGTTTTGTGGGTCGCACGTGGCGACTGTCAGCACGTTGTTTTCGAATGACAGCGGGACTACACGATAAAGCTGTGCCATGGTTTCAGTGATTTTGGCAATCACCTCATCATCGAACTCGGCGTCTTCCAGTGACACCGTCTGCATTCCCATCTGCTCGGCAAGTGCTTGGATCAACTGTTCGTCAGTGATCAGTTGCATGTCTTCCGCAATCCTGCCCAGCAATGCGCCAGGCTGTTGCTCCTGCTCTTCAAGCACGATCTCAAGCTGCTCGTCGGTTAGGAAACCAAGGTCAACGAGGATCTGTCCAATGCGACGTGGTGCCATGTGTCAGTGACCAATCAAAACTGTAAGTGGTTGCGGATTTGTTGTTTAGGTTGTTTGCACCCGGACGACTTGTGTCTGCAGACGTTTGTCTCCGGAGGACGCTGTTGCTTTAGTCGTCTTGAGGAACGGGGACTGCCTCGTCGCCTTCCCCGCGACGGGATTGAACAATTCGCTTGGCAAGGTCATCAGGACGGTGTGCCTTTGCCAGTACTTCTTCCACTGAAACCGTTTCGTTCTTCCAGTGGTGGAACAATGCATCGTCCATCAGTTGCATGCCAAACTTGGCTCCCGTTTGCATGGCGCTATTGATCCGGAATGTCTTGTTTTCGCGGATCAGGTTGGCAACACCGGGTGTCACGTTGAGGACTTCGTAGGAAGCACAGCGTCCGCCGCCAATTCGTGGCAGCAGTGTCTGGGCCACAACACCAATCAACGTGCTGGCCAATTGGGTGCGGATCTGGTCCTGCAGGTTGCCAGGGAATGCGTCAATGATTCGGTTGACTGTGCCCTGAGCACTGTTGGTGTGAAGCGTGCCGAATACGATGTGGCCTGTCTCGGCGGCACTAATCGCAGCTTCAATTGTTTCAAGGTCTCGAAGTTCACCCACCAAAATCACGTCGGGATCCTGACGCAACGCGCGTCGGATCGCCTCCGAGAAACTGGGCACGTCAACGCCCACTTCGCGCTGGTTGATCGTGCTTTCAATGTGATCGTGGTAAAACTCGATCGGGTCTTCGATGGTGATGATGTGATGGTCAAGAGTCTCATTGAGCAAGTTGATGAGGCTTGCCAATGTCGTGCTCTTTCCAGAACCTGTTGGTCCGGTCACGAGAAACAGTCCACGTGGGCGGTGGACCATTTTGACCACTGCTTCTGGCAGTCCCAGTTGTTCCGGCGTCAGTTTGTCGTTGGGAATCTGACGCAGCACCATCGAGATGAAACCACGTTGCTTGAACACCGACACACGGAATCGCGCTTGCTCACCGAACGCAAAGCCAAAGTCGGCACTTCCGCTCTCCTGAAGTTCCCGCTGGCAACGCTCGGGCGTGATGCTCTTCATCAACGCCACTGCATCTTCGGCTTCGAGAGTCTTGGTTTCCAGTTTTCGCATCCGCCCATGCAAACGAAATACCGGAGGTTGTCCCACCACAATGTGAATATCGCTCACACCTTGCTTGATGGCTGCTTGAAGCAGTTTGTCGATCAGAACGGTAGCCAAGAGTCGCTCCCCAGAGCACCTCGCGGAGATACAACCGACACGCGGCATGCGTTTGGAGGGTCATCCGCCAGGAATGCAATGTCGTTAAATGGAAAAGGATTTTGAAATGTGATCGCGATCGGTGCAGGGCGTGTAGGGAAAAGGCTTGTCACAGGCCGTGCTGCTCAAGCAGGGGTCGATCTCGTATCTCGCCCGCCTAAGTGAAATCATTATTGCCTGCTTCTCCCCAAAAACCAAAAAAGTCGCCAATATTATCAGGACTTCAGTCGCGGCGGTTGCCCGTCGCCGAGTGCCGACTCAGGCCATCAGTGGTGATATTCGACTGATCCTGAGCCTGCGTTTCGAGTGTCTTCTTGTCGTTGTGTTGCTGCCACCAGTTCGGTCGTCTGGCCATGCCATGGGTGTTCGGCAAAGTCGTGGTTTCTGACCCAAAGCGGTGGCTTGTTCGGGACTACAGCGAATCGAGATCGGCCACGATGTGCGCGAAAGCCAGTTTCTCTTGTTCGGTTTTCTTTGCCACACGATAGACTTCTTCGAAGGTGGTGATGCCACGAATGACCTTCAGCATTCCGTCGGTGTAAAGCGTTGACATGCCATTACTTATGGCCTCTTCACGTACCTTCTGTGTTGTTGTCCCTTTGAACATTAGTTCACGTAGCCTGTTGTTTACCAGCATCAGTTCGTAGATGCCGATGCGACCTCGGTAACCAGTCCGACCACAGTACGCGCAGCCCTTGCCTCTCGAGAACTCAGCTTGCTTCACCATCTCGGGTGGTAGCCCGGATTCCTCGACCGTACTTTCGGGGGGTGTGTAACGTACTTTACAGCGAGGGCAGATGGTCCTCACGAGGCGTTGGGCGAGCACTGCGATCACGCTACTTGCGACCATATAGGATGGTACACCGATGTCCACCATTCGTGATATGGCACTGGGCGCATCGTTCGTGTGCAGTGTACTGAATACTAAGTGTCCAGTCAGTGAGGCTTGGATTCCCATCGAAGCGGTCTCGTGATCTCGCATCTCGCCGACGAGGATGATGTTAGGTGCCTGACGCAACATCGCGCGAATGATCAGTGCGAAGTCGAGTCCGATATTGTGTCGAACCTCCACCTGATTAATACCCGGTAAGTAGTACTCGACCGGATCCTCAGCGGTGATCACTTTTCGGTCAGGTCGGTTCAGTGCATTGAGCGCGGCGTACAGTGTGGTTGTCTTGCCGGAGCCTGTCGGGCCGGTGACGAGAATGATGCCGTTGGGCCGACGGATCAGTGAATTGAAGTTTCGGAAGTCTCGCTCCGAGAGTCCGAGTTGGCGAACGCCCACCTTGATGTTGTCTTTGTCCAGCAGACGCATCACGCAGGACTGACCGTGATTGGTTGGAATGATGCTGACTCGGAGGTCAAGTTGCTTGTCACCCACCGTGATTTTGATTCGACCGTCGGTAGGCCGCCGTTTCTCTGAGATATCGATTTTGGACAGGATTTTGATCCTGGCGATGATCGCTGAAAGCATCCTTCGGGGGGCGTTTTCGCGTTCGACGCAAACGCCATCGATTCGATATCGAATCCGCACGCGATCCTCAAAAGGCTCGACGTGAATATCGCTGGCCCGTAATTGAACCGCTTCCTGAATCATCAGGTTCACCAAGCGGATCACCGGTGCGGAGCTATCATCGACATCCTCCTCGGCTTGTTCACTATCGGCGTCTGTTTCAGTGAAGTCGATCGCCGTATCGGTAAATTCCTGCAACATCGAGTCAGCGGATTCACCCTCTACCTGCCCGTAGTAACGGTTGATTGCACCGATGATTGCCCCTTTGGAGGACAGTGCTGTTTCGATCTTTCGGTTCAGAATGAAACGCAGTTTTTCGATGGTTTCAAGGTCGAATGGGTCTGCAATCAGGATCCGCAGTGCCCCATCTTCCTCGCTGAAGGGAAGGACCGTGTTCTCTCGCGCCACCGACTCGGGAACCAATTCGACCACTTCGTCGCTGATTTGGGCGGATCTTAGGTCCACGTACGGGATTTTATGGTGCTTTGCCAAGGCTTCGGCCACCTCTTCCGGCGTGGCGTATTCCATTTGCACAAGCACGTCACCAACATCAGCATTGGTTGTCTTGGCAACCTCTTCGGCTTCCGTCAGCTGGTCGAGGCTGATCACGCCCTTCTTAAGCAGTAAGTCGGTAAAGTCCTGAACCACTCGGCTCATAACGGCGTTCCTGGAAGCATGCGGATGAGAGAATAGAGCGATTTGGTAACCACGTTGGTGTCTCGCCTATTTCGACATAGGATACCAAACGGGGTGGTTACTCGCATTACAAATTAGGCGTTCTGTACCTTCATCGCATGCGAAAAAGTGAAAGGATGTAGGGGGATTGTCGGTAATTCCTACGGTCCGTCTTGGGTCTCATCGGGTGATTTCGCTTGAGTCGCCATTCTCATCATGAATTTGGGGCGGCAGAGTTCAGCTCAACCAACTTGGCAAAGGAGGCATGGTAGCTTGCTGAAACCATGTGTTTGGGCCCGTGTTCGGCGGTGCCAGGGCTTTCAGTGCCGCTGATGGGGACCGCCCAACGGCGTACCTCGAACACTGATCGCACGGTTGGCCTGTTGCTTGTCTCGGCTGCCGGTATAAGCCGCTCATTTAAGCGAATGATTGCCGGTTGAAGCGTCTGAAGACGTGTTTGTTGGGGCCAATTGATGTCGGAGGTCTCGGCACACCATGCGGCGATTGCCGATGAAGTTGGGCTGTTCGGGTCGAATCGCGTCTTGCCTGGGTTACATTCCAGTGCGAACGACACCGACTGCAACTCCCATCACTTTAGCTTCACGCACATAAATCGGCGCCATCGAGTCGTTGGCAGGCTGCAAACGGATTCGATCGCCCTCGGGATGCCAGAACTTGAGCGTTGCTTCGCCTTCTGGCGTTTGTGCGACGACCATGTCACCCACAGCAGCGGTTTCTTGCCTTTGGATCACGACATAGTCGCCATCTGTAATGTGGGCGTTGATCATTGAGTCGCCCGACACCCGAAGGATGAATCGATCATCTTTGAACAGCATTTCGCTGAAGTCGACCCGATCATTTTGCTCAAAAGCCAGCGTTGTCGGGCCTGCGGCCACCATGCCTGCCATCGGCAGAGCGTGACCGTTGCGATCTGCTGCCTGAGTGAGTTCAATCGCTCGGGATTTATTTGGGCTGCGTGTGATCAGGCCTTTGCGCTCAAGGGCTCGCAGGTGACACATCACGCCGTTGGGGCTCTTGATGCTGAAATGTTCACCGATTTCCCTGACGGTCGGACCATAGCCTCGTTTCACTATTAGACCGCGGATCATGTCGTAGACATCTTGCTGTCGATCAGTGAGCTGGTTGGCCATTGCGGGAGATCCTCGTCGAGCAGGGGGGGCGACCATCGTTAGGTGGGGTGTTCAAGTATACCGAGTACTAAACGTGTGTCCACAACAATTATGGGGGGATCTATAGGGACCCATTGAAATGATAAAGTGCCCAGAGTCCCGCGGGAAAGCACCACCAAGCGAACCAGTGAAGGCGATCTTTCCTGCTCCAAACGATTAACCACTTGAGGGCAACGAGCCCGACCAAAAAGGAAACAGATGCACCGATAGCAAGCTCGGTGATGGAAAATTCGAGTGGATCGCCCGCACTCGTCTGTTCCCAGATGTCTTTCAAAGCAAGCAGACTTGCTCCGAGGATAGCTGGAATGGCAAGCAAAAATGAGAATGTGACCGAGTCCTCGTTTTTTAAGCCAAGCAACCTTCCACCAAGAATGGTCGACCCACTGCGGCTGACACCGGGCAGAATTGCGAATGCCTGAAAGCAACCGATGATCACGGCAGCCCGCCAACTTAGCTCCGTATAACAGCCTTCTCGCGCTGAAAGTCGCCCCAGAACAACAAGCATGCATCCTGTCACAAGTAGCATCGCTGCTGCTAGCATCGGGTTCATCAGTAATGTCGAGAACTGGCTCTTGATCGTAAGGCCTGCGACTGCGGCTGGCACCGTTGCGATGACTAGCAGTGGCAATACTCGGCGATCGCTTGTCAGAAGCTTCAGGATTCGTTTCCAAAACACGACGAGTATCGATCCCAGAGTGCCCGTGTGCAGGATGATCTCCAAGGTGGGGGATTCGCTCAGTTCGCCCACAGATCCAGTAAGCTCTTCCAGTAACGCACCAAGTATGATGAGGTGCCCGGATGAACTGATGGGAAGGAATTCAGCAATTCCCTGAACAACGGCGAGAATCAGAATTTTGTACACGAACGTGGTTGATCCAATGTCAGGCTTCGGCCAAGGTGGAAGCTGAGTGAGTCAGGGTGATTTGCATTTTCAGGGACAGTTCACAATACAGACTAATTAAACTGACGTCTGTGGACTGCTCTCGCCTCAAAGTTGTTTTTAGCTCTCAGGAGTGGGGGCATCGTTCGGATGATCTTGATTCAGCGAGATTCGATCAGCCACCTCATCCATGCTCAGTGAACATCGAGTGGGTTTGCTGCGAAATCGATTTGCGATTGGACCCCCATGGTACTCGCTTGGTCTGGCTTTGTTGTTCTTTTGCTCAGCCAGTCGTGATTCTGCCTTGGAAGCGATGTGATGGGGCAGCTTTTTGACTCACACTGTAATTACAAAACATGAAAGGGCTGGCCAAGTTCATGTGGCCTGTATTGAAGGAATAAAAAGATGGATCGCGGTGACCAAGAGCCGATTTGCGACGTCACATCTGGAACTGGCGTTAATTCCGAAACGCAGGAAGGAGTTCAAGCTGAGGCGGCCAACCCGGTTGCCAACGGTGCCTTTCATGGGGTGACTGGTTTGGGAAGCGACCTTGTCAATTGCCTGCGCGGTTGTTGCATGGGAGCGGCTGATGCAGTCCCTGGGGTCAGTGGCGGCACGATTGCATTGATCATGGGACACTACCAGCGTTTGATTGCCGCGATCAGCCACTTTGATGTGTCGCTGTTCAATATGCTGCGTCAACGTCAGTTTGTACTCGCCTACAAGCACGTGGATGGTCGTTTTCTGGCGATGCTTGCCGTGGGGATCGTGATTGGGTTGGTTACGTTTCTGCGTCTGATGGGTTGGTTACTCGACAACCGGTTGCCCGAAACCCTGGCGGTTTTCCTTGGCTTGCTATTGGCGAGCGTGTGGATTGTTCAGGCTTATGTTGATCGCTGGACAGTGGCTCGAGTGGTTTGGTTCATGAGCGGTGCCGTGGCTGCTGTGTTGATTTCACTTTTGCCTGCCGGTGAGGGCAATGGCAGTTTGCTTTTCCTGTTCGGGACAGCTGCAATCGCGATTTGTGCGATGATCTTGCCAGGCATCAGTGGTGCCTTGGTCTTGGTCATGTTTGGCTCGTACCACATGGTCACTGGACTGATCAAAGATTTTTTGAAGTTGAAGATTACGATGGACGGCTTGTTGCAACTGGTGGCGTTTGGTTGCGGTTGTGTTTTCGGATTGCTCGCCTTTTCACGGATCTTAAATTGGTTGTTGCTGCATTTTCGCAGTTCCACGATGGCGGCTTTGATGGGACTGATGGTTGGCAGCATTGTGAAGCTGTGGCCGCTTCAACGCCCGAATGAAAAAACGGCTGACCTCGATCTTAAAAACCGTGTGATGGAGTATGTGTCGCCCCGTGAATGGGACGGCAGTCTGCTGTTATTGCTGTTCTTGACGGCGTCTTCGTTTGTCATCGTGCTGACCATTGAATGGTATGGCAAGAGGCATTCTGACCACGTGCATGCTGGACATGAAGCAAACTGAGCTCAGACTGAGAGTCTCAAGTTCAGTAACGCAAAAAAAGAACGCCAGCACTTCGCGAGAGTGCTGACGTTCGGACCCCGTGGATCAATGTTTGGTAGACAGGGCTCGGCAATGTTATCCAAGTGTGAATAATGTTCCCTCGCGGTTTCGTGATTTGCGTTGTGCCAGTCAGTTAATGGCTTGCTAATTCTTCGTCGTTGGTGACGAAGGGGTTGAGGCGAATTACTCCGATAGCATTTGCTTGAACTTCTGCACCCGGAGCGATCGTTTCGGGAACGCTGGTGCCGCCCGGTTGCTCGTCACATGGGTTGCATCTCATGTCGCCACGTGGAGCTGGCTTAGGGGTTGGAACTCGCGGCTGTTGAAACTGAACGCGGAGCCGACTTTGGTAGTTTTCTCCTGCTGCTACCATCGGTGGTGAAGCAAACGGGCTCAGACCATAGGGGCGAGCGTGTCGGGTGCCATAGTAGACTGGCGGATTGAGTGCGAAATACGGTGGCGTTTTCAGGGAAGTTCCGTAGTTGGCACCGTAGGGCTGGTAGAATCCAAAGGGCGGAAAGCCATATTGCGCCGGACTTTGTGCGGCAGCCTTGCCAGGGGCACCAAAATACGCCAAAGCAAGTAAGCAGCAAGGAGCTAATAACCGTTTCATCGAAGACCGTTTCATCGAAGACCGTTTCATCGAAGACCTCTGTCGAACACGTTGAACAGGAATGTGCATCAAGCGATGCGTAACCTCATGTAATGCCTTCCAGTGTGCTCCGAACTGTCATTGATCCGCTCGGAAGACGCGTTGGAAAGCACCCCCGTACCTTCCAACATGAACGCTAGTTAGTCACCCTGACTCATTCAACCATTAAAATCAGAAAATGTGATTCTTTCCTCATTGCCGTTGCAACCAACACAGCTGGAATACGCAAAATTGAACATTGCCTGCATCATTCATTCTCTCGATGGCGGCGGAGCCGAACGCGTTATGGCTGCACTGGCGTCGCGTTTATCTCAGCGTTCCCATCAAGTGACCTTGGTGACGCTGGGAGATGGAAAGGGAGATCGCCACGAGGTGGATTCGTTGGTTCAACGTCGCCGGCTGGATCTGCTTTTTCAGCAGAAGGGCTGGTTGGCTAAGATTTCGGGTAACCGTCGTCGGATCGCCGAGTTGCGATCTGCGTTGACCGATATTTCCCCCGATGTGGTGCTTTCCTTTTGCGATCGCACCAATATTTTGGCTGGTTTTTCTTGCCCCAAAGGAGTGCCGTTGGTGCTCAGTGAACGCAGTGATCCGTCTCAGCAAAAGTTGGGCCGAATTTGGGAATGGCTTCGTGATCGATCCTATCGCCGCGCAGAGCATTTGATTGCGTTGTCCGACACGTCTGCGGAACATCTTCGCCGTCGATTCTTGGTTCCGCTGAGTGTGATTCCATCCGCAGTAGATGTGCCACCGATTCGGTCCGATCGAAAGAGTGCGGAAGCAAATCAGGTCGTGATTGGCATTGGCAGGCTGGAACCCGAAAAAGGTTTTGATCGACTGATTCATGCATTTGCAGAAGTTGGCAATCAGTCGTCGAACTGGCGTTTGCGAATTCTCGGAGAAGGTTCTTGCCGTGAAGCTCTGCAGAAACTGACGCAGCAACTGGGCGTGCAAGATCGTGTTGAATTACCGGGATGGGTGCGGCCTGTTTGGGGTGATTTGGCCGCTGCCACCATGTTTGTTCTACCAAGTCGTTATGAAGGGTTTCCGTCTGCGCTCTTGGAGGCGATGGCGGTTGGTGTGCCTTCGATTGCAGTTGACTGTGAAAGTGGCCCTCGAGCGATCCTTGCCGAAACGCAATCCCATACTGCAGTCTCGATCAAGGCTGACTTGGGAGACGAAAACGCTGGCCTTTCAGGGCTCTCACAAGATGGGCTGCCAGGTGGGCTGCTAGTGCCAAATGATGCGGCGTCTATCGCTGACGCTATGCAATTGTTCATCGCCGATTCGCAGACACGTGAAAGAATTGGTCAGCGGGGTATCGAAGTTGCTAAATGCTTCAGCTGGCAGGAAATGGTGTCGCAATATGAAGCCGTGTTGCGAAAAGCGGTAGAACGCGCGAACTGATCTCTGCGACGTCACCCAAGAAGATCGCTAACTCAGTCAGGGTTAGCTCACGAGCGGCATGAGAAGATTTTGCAGCAAGAGGTTGCGTCGTTGGATCCTCGCAGGAGGTGATGTGTGCCAATGCAACTTTCCTGCTGTGCGCTAGAGAATCTGTGCGCTAGAGAATCTGTCATTGGCTGCCGATGCGCAGGTCGAAATCCGCGCTCTCGTCAATGGAAAACGCGGCATCGAATCGACTTCAATGGCCCGGTTGCGTCTCTCTCGTTTGAAGTGAGACGCATCGCTGGCTTCAGGATTGCTGGCTTCAGGATTGCTGCGATGGCCTTCGGCGAGGTGCCATCAACCAAAAGCAGCGATTACAGCATGCCGCCGTGGGTACGGGTGACAGTCATATGGCTGGGCTGGTCCATGAACCAGAATCGCTCCCACTCGTCAACGACAGCTCGGAGGTCTTCCGATGTGTACAGCAGTTGCTGCACGCGTCGCTCGGGTCGGGACGAATAGATAGGCAAGAAGCAGCCGACTGATGTAGTCAAGCAGACGGCGAGAAGTGTGAGTTGCATGAAACGTCGCATCAAGCGTTCCTCCGTGAACGATTTGCAGTCGTTTGAGCAGGCGGTCAGGCATGCTCAAGGTTGATCGGTGTCCCAGCGACCTTGCGGGCTGCTGGGTGGCGGAGGTTCCGAGGGAGCCGCCGCCGGTGGTTCTATCTTTTTGCCGTCATCCGAGTCTTGCAGTCGCCGTGCTTCGGCTTCATCAAGTTCTCGAACTCGTGCTTCCATGTGTTTACCAGGTTTGAAGGTCACGACATGCTTTCGTGGTACTTCAACTTGCTCACCAGTCCGTGGGTTGCGAGCCTTTCTTGCTGCGCGGGGTTTTACTTCGAACACGCCAAAGTTGCGTAGTTCAATTCTTCCGTCCCGAACAAGGCAATCAATGATCGCATCAAACGTCTTCTGGACGACTTCCTTCGTCTGCTGCTGAGTCAGTTTTTCGACCTCTTCCGAGATCGTTCTCACGATGTCTTTCTTGGTCACTCTGACTCCCTGCTTCGGTCTGAATTACGCTTGGCGATCGTTGTAAACCCTTGCACACTTTTGACTTACCACAGGGGCAAGTCTAGTGTCTCCGTCTCGGGAGTCAAGATCGCTGTGCAACATCCGAAGATGGTAATTGCAGCTGAAGGCGGTCATTTACAGGTATCGGCACCGTTCACCGATAACTTTGTAACAATCGGCATATTCGGAACATACCTAGTGATAAGATTGCCCCGAAAACTCTATTTGACCCCGATTTACATGCTATTTAGCCCACTTTGAAAAAGTAAAAAAAATCGCTCTGTCGATCCACGGTCCTGTGCAAGAAGCTTTTTGTCTACTTCCTAGAGTAAACGGACCCGTGATTTGTGAGCAAACTGCGATCTGTGAGCCAAATTGCCTCGGATTCAAAGCGTGCGATTCAACCACTGATAGCAATTTGGCAGGTTGGGGATGCGAGTGACTTGAATTTACAGCAGTCCGCGTACCATGAATCCGGCAATCGCGCCGATCAGTAGGCTGACAGGAACAGCGATGGCAAGCGCAATCGCGATGACCAGCGCCGGGCTTGAGGTCGGAGCCGGTTCGACCGACCAGTCCTCTGGGAGCGGTGGGATTGTGGAAAGCGAGTCTGATTGTCTTTCTGCCGAAAGGGGATTTCCCGAACCGTGCCCTGAGCGATTGAGCTCCGGCAATTCCGGAGTTTCACGTATTTGTGATGGTTCCTTCGGCGGAGGCGGGGGGGTCCATGCTTTTCGGTCGATGGGCACATCCACAATTTCTGTGGGGCTGTTGGCCCATGGCTCAAGTCTCTCCGCAACGTCGTTACCAGTTTGAATTCTCCGCGTGAGATCCTTCTCCATCATGTCAGCGATCACATCAACAAACTCTTCCGACAGATCTGGGGCAAATTTTCGCGGATGCCAAGGCGTTTGTTCACAGTGCCGACGACATTTTGATCGCGAGTCTCCGCCGGGAAACGGCACTTTTCCGGTGACCGTGTAGTAGAGCGTGCAGCCCAGTGAATAGATGTCACTCAGCGGGCCGACCGATTTTGGAGTTTGGATTTGTTCGGGTGACAGATAGTCAGCGGTACCGACGATTTTTCCCGCTCTCGGATCGTTCTCGGGACTCATGCTCCACGTCGCCAAACCGATATCAGAAACTTTGGCATGCCCTTCCGGGGTGACCAGGATGTTACCGGGTTTCACATCCCGATGCACCATTCCCAGCTCATGCGCATATTGAAGTCCCTGTGCAGCTTGGGAAACGATGACAGCAGCATCGTTCATCGAGAGAGGGCCATTGTTGCGAATCAATCGCCGCAGGTCGTGGCCCGGAACAAATTCGGTGACCAGATAATGCACGTTACCGTCTTGCCCTGCATCGAAAGCTCGGACCAGAAAGGGATTGTCCAAGCCAGCTTGGAGCCGGATTTCGTGCATGAAGCTCGCGCGAGACTCAGCGGTTGATTTTTCGAGCGGTAAGACTTTGACAGCACATTCACGTCCCATGACACGATGGACTCCCTTGAAAACATGCCCCATGCCTCCTTGCCCGATGCCATCGGTAATCAAATAGCCACCGAGCGTGAACTTGGTGTGTCCCACATTCAATTGTTGAGCTTGATATTCCGTGATCAGGCCACTTTTGACCAGTGCGGCAGCGATGATACTCGGGTCATCACTACCTGCGATTTCCACGACATTTTCGTACTTGCGCTCACTTATCAGTCCGCTCACAATCGCGGCTTGCTTGAAGGAAAGTTTGGGCTGTGGTTCGCTTATTGCCATGGTCTCAGCGTAACAGAAATCAGGTTCTGTCCAAATGCTTTTGGGCTACCCTTGGTTTGCAGCATCCTCGACGGTTCTATCGCGGTCAGGTGTTTGCCACGAATACGACCAACATTTCGATGCTGGCGTGACTTTGCATTGTCAGAGAGACCAAGTCACCTTCGCATGTCAGTGGCAGCAAGGTTGAGGATGCGATTTCCTCGTCATTTGCCTTGGGCGATTCTGAATGCTCAGCCTGCTCGGTAGCCTGTTCGGTAGCCTGTTCGGTAGCCTGTTCGGTAGCCTGTTCGGTAGCCTGTTCGGCAGCCTGCTTTGCGGCAAGGGCTTCCTCGAACGGTTCATCCAGTCTCCCTGTCATCATGTAAGCAGATTCAACGTCTCTCAGGAATCGCACCGACGCTTTGCATTGTTGCGACTTGGTCTGAACCAGCCTGATCAACGCAATCAGTCGACCGTCTTTCGTTCGATCAATCTTCAATTCGGAAACGAGCAGATCGCGAGGTGACGTGTGAAGCAGCCAGCCAATTTGGGGTGCGTTTTCAGATCCGCTGACAGCGATCTGTTCTGGTCCTGATAAAAGTTCCCTTGCTGCGTTGACGGGGTTCGGGACGTCCATGCCATAACTCATGCTGAAGTTGGCCTTGTCGTCACCCGGTACCGCGACCAAGGTATCCACGAATCGACTTCCAACCCGTCGGTGGAATGCCGAGCCATTACTGCAGACCAGAGTTTGGCGTTCGGACTCATCCAGCAGTACGCCCAAAGGAGAGACCAAGCGTCGTGAGCTCGGGCGGTGCATCTTATCACGAAGGAGTACTCGGCAGATGGATGACTCATTCGCCACTGCGACACGTAACGCGTAATAGTTGTCCCAGGGTTCACCTTGCACTTTATGCACAACGTCGATTGCACCTGCGACCAACAGCGTTCGAGATCCACGGTGCAGTGAGTATCTAATCGTGAAGTTTGCAAGGATCGCTTCGCTGCTGCTGTCGATCAGTTCGCCACTGGTTTCAATGGTTCCAATGGCCGCATTCTTGGCGATGATTCGCTGCCCCGTGCATCGCATTTTGGTTTCTTCACCCGGTGTGCTTTTCTTGGAATCCGAGGGCAATGGACTGCAGCGGACGAGTCGCATGGAAAAACGATTGCCCCGTGATCCGCCACTGTAAACGCCGGCAATTCCACCGGTTTCAGCGCTGATCGCAATCTCCATGAATTCATTGGTAAGCAATCGGTCTTCCGCGATTGGTTTTTTGCCACCTAACAGGGTCTTCCGAAGTCTTGCTCCGAAACCATTCCTCGAACTCTTCTGGGCATCATCTTGGCGAAGCAACACAAATCCGCAGCCGGGAATATCGACTGTGCTTTCCGTTGCAGTGCCTTCGCGTGATGCGGCGAAAACGTGCTTGGCTTTGGGTGGAGGACTGCCCTTTGTCGTGACTCTGGTTCGAAGCCCATTGGAATGCGGATTCAGTAACAGAATGTCACCCTCTTGCTCGTTCTCGCTGATTGTAAAACCCATTGCCTTGGCCAAGGCTTTCCCTGGATCTGAATCAGTGAGCTCTGTCTTGCCGGATGTCAGCCGCGTCATGCCGACCAGTAGGTTGTTCTTTTCTGTTGCCAGTTTGTCACGGAACTGCTCTGCGGCATTCTCGATGGGCTGGGGCGTGCCGTTGGCAATCAAGGTACTGAGCCACTCAGCTGCATCTGGCGATGCAGCTGAGAGATTCCCGTTGTGATAAGGATGCTCACCCTCTCGGAAATAGTCAGCCAGTTTCCAGAATCGACCCAGTGACAAGCTCCAACTTGCAACACGCTGCAGGTCTTGAAACGAGTCGCTGACTTTGCCTGGC
>Ga0315321_10000544_pt1 | contig 28088 bp, 23 predicted proteins | sample M180m21515metaG_FD_203464 | JGI IMG/M metagenome (GOLD analysis project Ga0315321, IMG submission 203464) | Ammonia-oxidizing marine archaeal communities from Monterey Bay, California, United States - M1 80m 21515 | ecosystem: Environmental > Aquatic > Marine > Intertidal zone | place: USA...
ATTGATCACGAGGGCTTGGCGAGACGGTGCCATGGTCCAAGGCCGCCCATCGACCCGTCGACCGGGACTTGCCACCGCTCCCCTGGCCGTCAGGACACTGTGAGCTGCAGGCGTGGAGCTCGGGTCCCCATCGAGTGTGCGGTTGAGACTCTCCCCCCGCGCGGTGTTCGACAGCTCGAAGACATCCACCTCATCGCCATCCGGGGCGACCAGCACCAACGCGCCAGTGAGTGCCATCCGCAGCGGACCCGACGCCCGCACGACGTTGCGCTCCCGTCCACTCCAGCGGTGTCCCACCAGCAAAGTCGCGTCGCCACCCGGCAGCTTGCCTTCCTCGAAGACATGTAGGGTGCGTCCGCTGTCGTCTTCGATGCGCCAGCCAGTGAGGTCGAGGGAGTCCTGGGTCAGCGAGACCAGCTCCACAAAGCGCTCGCGCCAGTCGGAACCCTGCACTTCGTTGATGAGCAGCAGATCCGCGTAGGGTCGGGCAGTGGCGCCGTCGGTGTCGCAGAGGTTCGGCACCGTCCCGGAGAAGTCCGGGTGGACCGTCGCCACGTCCACTAGCTCGCAAAACGACGCCATCATCGGCGTAGCCAGCGACGGAGACTCAATGAACAGCAGGTTTTCATCGTTGTCGCCTGTGCCGGCCGCCGACCAGTTCATCGAGCCACTGACCACGGACGCGTTGGCCGTGCCTGCGTCGACCACCAGCACCTTGTGGTGGAGCTTGCCTCCAGAAAAGCCAGAGGCGTTGCCGTTGCCATCGATGAGCACGGGAACACCGGCCTGAGCCAGTGTCTCGTCGACCGACCACGCCCCGTTCGCCTGGCTCTCATCGAAGATGCCAAGCACAGACACCCCGCGGGCCTGGGCCCTCGACAGAGCGTCCACCACATCGGAGTGGGTGAACGAAAACACCATGAACGCCACCGTATGGTCGGCGTTGTCGATGGCATCGACCACCACGTCGATGGGGTCATGGGTGGGGGCGAAGTGCCAGTCGAGGCTGCCGTCGGCCAAAGCGATGGACCGCGTGCCGGCGAGGGCGGTCTTTCCACGGCCGAACTCCCCGCCATACATCTCTTCGAACTCGTAGGTGAACCCCGCCGCCATCGCCGATGAACGCACGATGAGCGCATGGTTGTCGTTTCGATTCAGCCCGTTGTGGCTGATGTTGGTGGAGCCCGTCCACACCGCCTGTTCATCGGCCACCACAAACTTGTGGTGCATGATGCGGTTGCCAGCCGGGCGGTTCACGATGGGGATGCCAGCCGCCTCAAGCGCGAGGTAGCCCGCATCGTGGACCTCATCGCCATCACCGACCATGCGCACATCAACGCCCCGGTCCCAGGCGTCTTCCACAGCCTCCACGACGTTGGCGAGGTCGAACTCGTACAGGGCCAGATCGAGCGTGGTGGTGGCTGCATCGATGAGGTTGACCAGCTCGTCGTCCAGCTCGGTATCTTGCTCCTCACCGGGTGCGGTCCCGGGTGCGGTCCACCAGATGTCGATGCCGCCTTCGGTGGACAGGGCGCCGGGCAGCACGAGCGGCGGGGCCTCGCGCGATGGCGAGCAGCCCAGCGACAGGGCCACAACAAGGGGGATTCGTGCGCGCATACGCGTCTCCAAAAGGGGTGCGTGGAGCCCGGTGGGGCCTCCTGCTCCTGAGGAAGACGGATGCAGCACGCGGGGACGTGAGGGGCGAATTCCCATTGGCCCGACAATTCAGCCCGTCCGCAGTGATGGCACCCCGCAGTCCCAAGAACGCACGGATGCAGGCGGCTTTATGCGCGCACCCGCCACGCCGGGAACTCCTCGCCGAGGCCGGCTTCTATGACCCCATTTTCGCCGGCACCGTCGTCGCTTTCCGGCTCACACAGGTAGACCGCGACCGCGCCCAGTGGCTGGTCCGTGGACACCCTACTCCAACCCTCCGGGATGGCTCGCTGGTGGGTATTCCAGGACACGGAGAGCTCGCCGAACTCCGAGGCTTCGAGGATTCGCCGACCGGCTTCACTGCCCGCGCCCTCGACGGTGGCCACCTCTGCCTCGACCGCGCCGGATGCGGGGGTGACCGCGAGGCCGTGAAGCCGAAGGTGCTGCGCCAGAGACGGCGGCACCACATAGGCCGAAGGACGCTCCACCACGACGTCGCCCACAAATTGGGCCAGGTGAGGCAAGAGGACGTCGACCGGCTCGCCCGACAAGGTGCGCGGCACACAAGTCGGGATGATCACCGGCGTGTCACGGCGCTCCAGGCGATAGCGCACAGCCACGCGGTCAGGAGGCGTCACGCTCGCGGCGATCACCTGCTGAATGTCGTCCGCGTGGTCACCCGCCCAGGCAAGGGTCTCGATCTGCCAGGCCGACGCCGTCTGTACCCGCCGCTCATACGGCAGGTAGGAGTAGCACTCGAGCAGCAGGTCGAGGCGGTTGGTGAGGCCACGGTAGTTGCTGCCGAAGCGGGGGTGGTGGGGGTAGGTCATCCAGCCTTCGGCCACAGCAGCTCTGGGATCGGGCAAGGCGTGGGCGTCCATGGCGCGCTCGTCTTCCACGAAGTTGCCGTACCAACCCGATTCGAAGCCGCGCCGGGCAACCCGCTCGATGACGTCGGGCACCAGCCGCTCTCGCATGAAGGCGATGGGTTCACGGCGCCCCGACGCCTCGGTGTGGGGGATGTCGACGGTCATGTCCATGCGGTGGACAGAGCCATTGGTGGCGTGGTTGTCGAGGGTGAGGTGGGGGCTCCACCGCTGGCAGACGTGGCGCTGGAATGCCCGCATCTCCGGGGTCTGCATCCGCATGTAGTCGCGGTTGAGGTTGATTCCGTGGGACTGGGTACGGGTGCCGACGACGGGGCCAGGCTGACCTGCCAGCCGAGCCACATCGAGCGCGCGGTTGCGCGGGTCGAGGGCGTCGTTGCCATCGGGGTTGAACAGCGGCACGAAGAGCACGGTGAGCCCATCGATCAGGCCAGGATAGTCGCCGTCGAGGATGTTGCGGACAAGCGCGAGACTGGCCTCCTTGCCTTCCACCTCACCGGGGTGGATGCCGTCGACCACCAGCACGACGGGACGACCGGCCCGGCGAGCATCTTCGGGAGTGCGGACGCCGTCCGGCGACAGCACGAGCAGCGGCATCGCCCGGCCTTGGGGACTGGTGCCGAAGGTAGTGGTGTGGAGGCGGGGATCGCCGCGATGGGCAAGAGCCTCTACGAACGCCATGACGTCGGCGTGCAGAGAGGTCTCGCGAAATCCGCTGGACTCGGCGCGGGTGCGAAGGGACAACGCCATCAGGTCTCCGTCGGCTGGCCCTCATCGCCAAGAACGCGGCGACACCGGCAACGCCGAGCCCCCGATAGCCTGCCCGGCCAAAGGCGCAGGGCAGGTCTGTCGGGGGCGAACCGGAAACTGGGCGCAGGGAGGGAAGCTCAGGGCTGGATGCGGACCAGCTCATCGGCGGCGCCGTCGACGAACCAGATGTCGTCGAGCGAGCGGGCTTCGATGCCCATGATACCGTCGGCGCGCCCCGTATCGACCCAGTCGACCAGCTGCCCGTCCATGTCGAAGGCAAGGATGCGGCCGGTCTCGAAGTCGGTGAGGAGCATGTGGCCGTCGACGAGGTCAAGCCCACTGGGCGCAGACATGCCGTCGACCTCGCTGCCATCGATGAAGGTGGAGTAGGTGACGTTGTCGAGCACGTGATGGTCGGTACCCGGCTCGGTCACCCCCAAGCGGTCGCCCTTGTCGCCGGTCTGGGTGTCGAGCACAAGCACGCGGTTGTTGCCGGTGTCGACGGCGTAGAGCATGCCGGTCTCGTGGTCGACCTCCATGTGGGAGGGGACGTCTTCGAGGCGGGTAACCGAGAGCTCGCCCACCTTTCCGATGATGCCGTCGGAGTGGTCGTCGTAGCCAATGTGGTGGTCCTCGACGAAGTCGTAGCGGGCGATGGTCTCGTTGTAGCCATCGTAGACCCAGTAGACATTCTCGGTCTCCCAGGCGATGCCCATGCAGTAGGGGCTCTCGTGGAGCATATCGAGGTGGCTGCCGAGGTCGACGAAGGTGTCCCAGAGGTCGGAAAGGTACTCCACGGCGTCGGGGTTGGACTCACCGAAGATGTCGTGATCCGCACTCCACAAGGTGGGACCCATGAAGTCATTGGGCCGCGCGCGGTCGTTGTAGGTGTTCCGCGACTCGTGGCAGGTTCCGAAGGTGCGGGCAGTGCTGTCGGCGAATGTGACGCCACCCATCGCGATGCTCGAGACTTCCTCGAGGAAGTGGAAGCCGTAGGGATCGGTGCGCATGTCCGACGACTGGTCGCCCTCTCCCACATTCGAGAAGATGGTGGCCGAGTCGTTGGCGCGGTTCACCACCCACAGCTCGCCTTCGACATCAGGGTTGAAGGCAAGGTCGCGGGGAGTGCGCAGCCCATCAGGCTTCTCGGCCACAACAGTGACCGTGACCGTGGACAGGTCGTGGGACAGGGCGCCCAGCGCCGCAATCCCTGACGGTTCGGCTTCGCCGGTGTCCCCGGTGTCCCCGGTGTCGACCGAGCCGCCGTCCGAGCCGCCATCCGAGCCGCCGCCGTCCTTGGGGTCATCGCAGGCGAGACACAACAGCGGAACAAACACCAAGCAGGCACGCATCATCACTCCAGGACAGCGGTCCGCACTCGGAAGCGCATGTCAGCCACGGTAGGTTGATATTCTGCGACACGCAAGCTGCTGAATCCGCTCTTGACGGACATCGGACTCTCGGTTGACTGACCTAGAATGGGATGTCGTCGTCGCCGAACGGCATGTCACCGGCACCGCCACCGCCACCGCCACCGCCACCGCCACCGCCACCGCCAGAGCTGGCGGGCGGACGCGAGCCGCCGCCGCCGCCGGACGAGCGACCACCGCCGCCGCCGCCGGACGAGTAGTTACCGCCGCCACCAGAGTAGCCGCTGCCACCCCCACCATCGCCGTCTTGGCGTCCGCCGAGGAAGCGCAGCACGTCGCAGATCACCTCGGTGGACCACCGGTCGCGGCCCTCCTTGTCCTGCCACTTGTTCGTCCTGAGACGGCCCTCGACAAAGATCTGGCGCCCCTTCTTGAGGAAGCGGCCGGCGTTCTCGGCGGTCTTGCCGAAGCAGACGACGGTGTGCCACTCCGTGTGGTCGCTCCAGTTGCCGTCTCGGTCCTTGCGACGCTCACTGGTGGCGATCCGAAGGTTGCCGACGGATGTGCCGCTCGCGGTGGTGCGGATCTCGGGATCGCGGCCGAGATTACCCACCAGAATTACCTTGTTGACGGTCATGATAGCTCCTGGCGCCAGCTGGGCGCCCGGCTTTGGACGGGCCGCCGGGGGGCGGGGCGTCCGTGGAAGTTCTGGAACAGGAGTATACGCGCGCGGCAACAGCGGCGGTCGGATTCTGTCCGGGATCAGAGCAGCGAAGCGAAGCCTTGGCCAGAGGCCACGAAGGCATCCACGAACGCAGCCCAGTCTGCCTCGGCTTCGGCAGAGGGCCGACCCAGGTCAGCGCAGCTGCGCACCGACTCATTGACGTAGCCAGGGTCGCCCGGACCGTAGAAGTGGAGCCCATAGTTGTTGGGGGCGTAGAAGGTGTTCTGCGAGGCGGAGCCCCCCCACACGGCGTAGTGGCCGCCACCAGGAATGAGTGAGCCGGTGTCGGTCATGTAGTAGGCGCGGATGTCTTCACCCGCCTGTTCGTCGAGCACGCCCCAGGCACTGCGCACCATGAAGTCCCGCACACCCGTGGTGCTCTCGCACTCTTCGCGGCTGCCGATGGGGTCGGTGGGGGTGAGATCAGCGGACTCGCAGCGGCCCTCGCGGTAGGCCAGCCGGTCGTAGGGGTAGCGCCAGTTCTCCGGACCCGAGGCCGCCGCCATCAGCTCCGCCACACTGCAGAGGCGCCGTCCGTGACCGCCCACGTGGGCCTCGAAGGCCTCCACGGCGGTCCAGTCGAGCGGGTCGGCGGTCCACTCGTGACCTTCGCCCGGAAACGGAAAGCGATCGATGCAGAAGGCCGGGAGCTCGAAGGCACGCTCCAAGATGACCTGGCCGGCGTAGAGGTCCAGCTGAACGGGGTCCCCTTCACCCAGCGCACCCGACATCGCGGCGATCTCGACCATGCCCAGAGGACAGTCTCCCCGCAGACGCTCGGCTTCGTCATCGCCAGGACTGGCAGAGTCCGCCGACGAGTCACCCGAGCCCGAACCCGAGCCCGATGCGGTCGCCGTGTCGCCCTTGCCCGAGCACCCGACAAGTGACCCGCCGCTTCCAACGCAGAGCAGCAGAGCGCCCAAGAGACCAGCCGCGCGCCTCACTCAGCGTCGACCGCATACCGCGAGAAGTACACATTCGCCGCGCCTTCATCGCCGAGGAAGTCGGCGCCCGGAGCGCCGTAGATGACGTCGCTGACGCCATCAGCGTCGAAGTCGCCCATCCCGAGCGCCGCGCCCACCCCATCTCCCGAAGACGCTCCGTCAATGGTCGCAGCTGCATTGAGCAGCGACTGGCCGCCAAGTCGGAAGGGGTCGCTCAACACCACCCAGGCCGCCCCCGAACCCGCGCCACCACTGGCGTTGCCCGGTCCACCCACCAGGATGTCATCCAAGCCATCCTGGTTGATGTCTGCGCCCGACACGAGCGTGGAGCCCGCGAAGCCGTCGATGGCGGAGCCGGTGTACTGGACCACGCTGCTGGACGACGTGAGGGTGCCCCCGTTGTCGACGTCTTCACCCTTGAAGACCTGCACTTGTCCCGCACGGGTGATCGCACGGGCGGCCCCCACAATGAGCTCCTCTTGCGCCTCATCGGCGCCCACCCAGGTATCGCCTGCCGCCACCGCACTGCCGGTATTGGTGCCCGCGGTGCCCACAACCTTTGTGGCCAAGCGCGCCGAGATGACGCCATCCAGAATGGTGCTGCCGCTGTTGCGGACCACGTAGACCACGCCACCACCTGAGCTCAGCGTAGGGTCCCCGATGATGAGATCGGCGTCACCGTCAGTGTCGTCGTCGTCGTCGTCGGAGAAGTCGCCCGCGGCCAGCGAGGCCCCAAAGCGACCGTTGGTGTCTTCACCATCGAGGATGGTGTCGGCGTCGGAGGCGAGCCAGGTGCCCGCGGTTCCGAGGAAGGTGCCGGTCTCGAAGATGTAGACCTTGCCACCATCATCGTCGGGCGCGCTGATGACGAGATCACGCAAGCCGTCGCCGTCGATGTCGAAGTCCGGGTCGGCCATCACCACCGCACCGAAGCTGGAGTCGGGCGTCTCTCCCTCGAAGCTCCAGCTGGCCAGCGAGACCGTGGTGTTGCCCGGCAGGTTGGCCGGCATCACCCACACCGCGCCGACCCGGTCCCCCGAGCTACCGATGTGGTCCGGCGTGCCGAGGGCCACCTCTTCTTCGGTGGATGTGCTCCCAGAATAATCGCCGACGAACACCGCCTGCTCGATGGGACCCGAGGCCAGGGTGGACAAGATGACCTTGACGTCGGAGCTGGACTCCCCCGCCACCCCGCCGTCGCCAAGAGCCACGCCATCCACGATGAGCAGCTGGCCGAAGCCTCCCGAAGACAGCTCGTCCTCCCGCTGCACCACAGCGAGATCGAGGAAGCTGTCAGCGTCGGCGAAGCCCACGGTCAGGGCATAGCCAACGCCGTCGCCCATATTGACGCCGACCACCCGAGAGCCCACGACGTCCTGGTCGGAGGTGAAGTCGTCTGCGGCACCGTCACAGTCGGAGTCCACACCATCGAGCCGCTCGCGCGCGCCCGAGAAGATGGAGGGGTCAGTGTCGTCGCAGTCGGTGCCGGTCGCGACCTCGCCGGCGGCGGACTCACCATCGCCATCCGCATCGAAGTCATTGCCTTCATCGCAGGCCTGATCGATGCCGTCGTACCAGATCTCGTCGACCGACGGGTTGATGGAGTCGTCGGTGTCGTCGCAGTCCCCTTCCGCCCCGTCTTCGGCATAGACCTCGGCGTCGAAGCCGTCCTGATCTGCGTCGTAGTCACTGTCGCCGGCGCAGTCGCCATCTTCACCGTCGTACCAGACCTCGGTGGCGTCCGGGTAGACGTCCGAGCGCCGGTCGTTGCAGTCTTCGCCAGAGCCATCTTCGGCGCCAGGATAGCCGTCGCGGTCCGCATCGAAGTCGTCGTCGCTCTCGCAGTCGCTGTCTACGCCGTCGTACCAGACCTCGATGGCATCGGGGTTGACGTCCCCATTGGTGTCATCGCAATCCAACCCGCCGAACTCCTCGCCGCGGTGACCGTCGAGGTCGGCGTCGTAGTCGTCATCGCCCGCGCAGTCGCTGTCTACGCCGTCGTACCAGACGTCGTCGGCGCCGGGGAAGATGGCGGCGTCGCTGTCGTTGCAGTCCACCCCCTCTTCGAAGCCGTCGGCGTCGCGGTCTGCGCTGTTCGAACCGCCGCTGTCTCCGCCGTTCTTGTCGGAACATGCAACGAGAACACCCATCAACACGCAAAAAATGCCAAAACGAGACAGTACCGCTCGGGGCGCTGTATTGATCGACCCTCGAAGAGAGTCGTGCCGGGACCGGTCGGGATGCATCCCACCTCCATCGGCGGGACGATAGACCCATCCTTCCTTATTATCAAGCCGCCTCCCTCCTCCATTGCTGGTGACGGGCACTCAGAGGCGACCCTGCGTCGTACCGCCCGATTGGAACTGCGCCGTGCCCAAGTGTCGACCCCGGCTGTCTCCATCTCGGCTCATGTCGCTCGGCCTGCTTTGGCTCAGTCTCGCGGCGTCGTCGACCGCACTTGCAGTCCCGGTCGAAGCCCTCACGCCCGGCAAGCTCCGCGAGCGCGTGGTGCAGCATGTGGAGCACAGCGCCTCTGGCTGGACCGCCGTGGTCACCGACACCGGCGAAGTGTGGACTGGTGCAGGGAAGCGAATGTCTCGCGTACCCGACCTGCGGGTGCTGCCATCCACGGCGCAGGTGAGAGTCGACAACGGGAGCTTGGTGGTGTGGTCGACGCGCCGCACCGGCCTGCGCGCCACCACCAAGCTGTGGGCTGTGGTCGACGGCGGCGCAAGAGCCCACACCGTGCTCGACACCTTCGTGCTTGATGCACGAATCGGCCCGGGAGGCGAACGCGCTGCTGTGTTGATGCCGGGTGAGGTCATGGTGCTCGGGGAAGGGATCGAGACCCGCCGCCCGCTTCCGATCGTGCGGCCCACCTTCGATGACAGCAGCACAGAGGGCATTCACATCATGGGGTCGGGGTGGACTGCTGGTCGCCTCCACACGCAGACCGCTTGCCTCGATCTCTCTCCCCCCAAGCGCATCATCCCCTGGGAAGAGGTGCAGCTGGCCCGCCACCGCGAGAGCTGCGGGGGCACCTCCATGCCCACTCCCGAGCGAGTGGCCCATGCCAAGACGTGGGCGGAGATGCGGGCCCACCGTTCCGCACTGGCCGGCGATGCCGTCACAGTCGCTGCAATGGGATACCGCGGCGAGGGCTTGGAGCGCCTGCGGCCCGCCGTCAGCTCAGATCCCGGCATCCTGGCCTTCGGCGGCCTGGGACAGCTCATCCTCGACGAGCGTCTCACCACTTCGACTCCTGTGGCCGTCGTCCACGACTTGCTGCCGGGCACCCATCCTGGCCTCCTGGTGGGCGGCCTCGACGGCGCAGCCTGTGTGGGCGCCGTCGTGATTGTCGAAGCCGACCTGGGCCGACGAGAGTGGATGAAGACAGAGCGCGACCAGCTCGCTCGGGCGGGTGTCCGCTGCGCCGAAGACCTCCACGTTGTCGGTCCCAGTGAGGTTCCCGAGCGCCAAGACGACGCCGGGGTGCGCTATGTCGACGCCTCCGGAAAGGAGCTCGGCTGGCGAAGCGGCACCGTCGGTCCAGGCTGGTTGCGCGACGACATGGCCCGCTTTTCCTCAGACCCCGCCCTCAGCCGGCTGGTGGCCGAGGCTCCCACCTTGTCGTCCGAGTGGACCATGGTTCCGGGACCCGCGACCCAGCTCGGCCTCGACATCAACGACAGCTGGCTGGCCAGCGTAGGCTGGGAGTTTGCAAGCGCAACCGCCGAGGGGCACCGTTGGTCTCAGATGACGACGCCGGGGCCGATAAGCGCCATCCAGGTCTCCTCCGATGGGCGCTACGACGTCGTGGTGGGCGGCCATCCTGCAAAGATCCTCTTCGAAGGGGGCACGCTCGGCAACCCCACTCCGCCCATCGAGTGGGCGGAAGAGTGGACCCTCGAGGTGGCCAAGAAGGTGCGCAAGAAGCGCCTCGACTGGCCCGCCGAGGGTGACCGGCTCAGGCTGCCCGGACAAGACGTCACCTTGGAGGTCGGAGGACGCCCACAGGAGGTCCGAAGCTGGCCTCGCGGCGCAATTGTGCGCACCCGCGCGGGACTGGTGGGCGTCTGGCCCAACGGCGCCTACGCTTGGCGAATCCCGGACGCCCTCGACTTCGTGGAGTCCGACGACCTTCTCATCGTGTCCACCCGGTACGGCCTGTCGGCCTACCGTCCGCCACTGAAGCCCCTGCCCAAGCGCGAAAAGAAAGTGGAGATGGAGCCAGAGGGTCCTCCTCCGCAAGGTGGTGCCCAGGGCGGAAAGCAGGGTGGCGGACCACAGGGCGGCGGCAAGAAGGGTGGTGGACCACAGGGCGGCGGCAAGAAGGGTGGTGGACCACAGGGCGGCGGACAGGGCGGCGGACAGGGCGGCGGACCACAGGGCGGCAAGAAGGGTGGTGGACCACAGGGCGGCGGACAGGGCGGCGGACAGGGCGGCGGACAGGGCGGCGGACCACAGGGCGGCGGACAGGGCGGCGGACCACAGGGCGGCGGACCACAGGGCGGCGGACCACAGGGCGGCGGGGGTGGCCCCCAACAAGGTGGACGATGACCACACCGCCCGTCGTCGACCCGGACGCGCTGGCCCACGCATGTCATCTGCTTGAAGCAGGCGAGCTGGTCGCCTTTCCCACCGAGACCGTCTACGGCCTCGGCGCGAATGCCCGCAGTCCCCTGGCCGTGCGGCGCATCTTTGCGGCAAAGGGACGGCCCGTCGATCATCCTGTCATCGTGCACCTCCACGACAGCAGCCAGATCAGCGCGTGGGCCAAGGTGCCTGATCCCGCTCTCCTACACTGCCTCACCGAGCGCTTCTGGCCGGGTCCACTCACCCTCGTCCTTCCCCGTGCAGAAGGTGTTCTCGACGAAGTGACCGGGGGCCTGGACACCGTGGGGCTTCGGGTGCCTGCGCATCCGGTCGCCCGCGCATTGTTGGCCGCTCACGGCCGTGCACTCGCCGCCCCATCCGCGAATCGGTTTGGGCGGGTCAGCCCGACCACGGCAGCCCATGTGCGTCAGGAGTTCGGTGACACCGTCTTCGTGCTCGATGGCGGCCCTTCGGATGTGGGGGTCGAGAGCACCATCGTGGACCTCAGCGGCCCACAGCCCTCCCTCCTTCGTCCCGGTGGGATTGCGGTGGAGGCCTTGGCCGAGATCCTCGGTCCCCTCCCACGCGGGCACACTCCGGCCCCGGGTAATCTCGACGCCCACTATGCCCCTCTGGCCGGCGTTGTCGTAACCACGAGGCCCGATGCAGACGCGGCCCGCCTGCGCGCGTTGGGACATCGAGTCCGCGTGTTGCCCGCAGGTCCTGCCGACGACCACGCCCGCAGACTCTACCGGGAGCTGCGACGCGCTGACGCGGACGGCGTGGAGATCGTGGTCGCCGAGCGAGCAGCCCAGAGCGGCCTCGGACAGGCCATCAACGACCGACTCCAGCGCGCGGCCATGGGGTCTCCTGTGGATCACGACACCCGCGACTGACCCGTTGGGTCCGACCACGTCTAATCCCACTACATCGGGCACCCCGGCTCTGCGACAGCCGGTTACCGAGCCGGCCGCTATCGCCAACCTTAGTCAATCGGAGTCGTCATGAACGCCCGCATCTTCATCGCTCTCCCCCTGCTGCTCGCCGCCTGCGATGGTGCCGAAAAGCCCGCTGCAAAGCCCGCTGCCGAAAAGCCCGCTGCCGAAAAGCCCGCTGCCGAAAAGCCCGCTGCAAAGCCCGCTGCAAAGCCCGCTGCCGAAAAGCCCGCTGCAAAGCCCACCGAGGCTCCCGTTGCTGCTGCGACCGCCCCCGACGGCAAGGCCATCTACACGCAGTACTGCGTGGCCTGCCACGGTGCAGACGGCAAGGGCAACAACGGCCTTGGTGGCGACTACAGCACCATCCTCTCAGAACGCACCGACGAAGAGCTCACCGCCGCGGTCAAGAACGGCAAGACGGGCACCATCGGCACCATGCCCCCGTGGGGCGCTGTGCTGAAGGACGACCAGATCAAGGCAGTGCTCGGCTACGTCAAGACCGAGTTCGGCGCGAAGTAGCTCACCCGCCCAACGACCTCCGACGCCACCCAGACCGAGTGGCGTCGCTGTTTTGGGGACTGTCGCACAACATCGCTGTGACTTCCGGTCACAGGCCCTGCGGGTGAGCCACTCGTCGGCTACACCGCGTGCCGACCCACGAGCGTGAGGAGCATGTGCGCCCCTCTCGACGAACAGATCCTGGAGGCTCCGTGCGCTCCCATCTCGACCGTGTGTGCTCCCATCCCGCAACGTCCCCGGGCGATGCATTTCAGCCGTCTTCTTCGTCGTGCAGACCTGGCGCGCTGGCCCTGTTGGCCTCGCTCGCGATCTTGTCCGCATGCGAGAGCGACACGAAGATCAACCGTCTCCAGGATCCTCCCAACGCCTTCATCGACGGCCCAATCGCCGACGATGTGTTCCGGCTGGAGGGCCCAGAGATCACCTTCCTCGGTCGCGTGGAAGACTCCTTTGACGGCGCAACAGACCTTGCCGCAATGTGGGTGCTTCCGTCCGGTGAGCAAGTCGAGGTCGAGACCGCCGAAGATGGCAGCGTCACGCTCGACCTACCCACCGAAGGCCTCGTTGTCGGGCTGCAGTCCTTCGAGCTCTACGTCACCGACACCGACGGCATGACCGGCCGCGCAACCGGCACCTTCGAGGTGAAGGGTCCCCTGGGCCCGCCCACTGTCGAGATTACCGTGCCCGGCGACGGCAGCGAGTTCCCCGAAGGCACCAGCATCACCTTCCAGGGCCAGGGCGCGGACCTCACCACACCGGCCGACGACCTCGCCTTCGACTGGGAGTCCAGCCTCGACGGCCCGCTCACCGGAGCCATCAGCGCCGACGGCAGCAGCGTTGTCGTGGTCCCCAGTCTGTCCACCGGAGAGCACATCATCACGCTCACGGCCACCGACAACGACCTTGAGCAGGGCAGCGACTCCATCACCATCACCATTGGCGACGACGGCAGCGGCACCGTCGAGCCCCCGGTGGATGCCGAGCCCGGCGACATCGTGTTCTCCGAGATGATGGTCAATCCCGAAGTCGTCGACGACGAAATCGGCGAGTGGATTGAGCTGTACAACACCTCGGACTTCCCGGTCGACCTCGCCGGCTACAGCTTTCACGACGACGACATCGACCTTTGGATCCTGGGTACGATCATCGTTCCCGCCAAGGAGTACGTGGTGCTCTGCGCAGAGCTCGACCCCTCCCGCAACGGCGGCGTGCCATGCGACGCGTGGTTCTTCCGCGACTGGGAAGGCGACGGCCTTGCACTCGCCAACGGCACCGACGAGCTTGTGCTCACCCGCTCCGATGGCGTGGAGATCGACTGGCTGCAGTACGACGACCACTGGTTCACCAAAGCCATCGCCACGGGCGTGGATCCCGACCATCTCGAAGGCGGCGCAAACAACGACGGCAGCCACTGGTGCGACCAAGAGACCATCATCTCGCCGATGGTGGAGCCGGGCACACCTGGCTACGAAAACGACCACTGCGACTGATTCTTCCGCCCGCCCGACTCCGACCCGGCGAGCTCCGACCCGCCGGACTTCAGCTCAGTACAGAGGGACCAGTCCTCCATCGCCCGACTTGATCGGGGAGTGACCGCCCACATAGTGACTGCGCATGCGCGCGGCATGACCGATGACATCGGCCATGAGCCGGCCAAGCCCCCAGAACACCAGTCGGCTGACAGCCTTGTCCGGAATCTCGCCGCCCGCAGATGATGACGCGTGGTAGCCGAACAGGGTCTTTCCGCCGGGCAGCTTGAGGGCGAGCCAGCCACCGATGTTCGCCGGCACATAGATGGCGGACTCGAAGCGCTTCAGGGTGAGCCCCTTCACTTTTCCTGCGGCCACGATGGGCCGCATGGTGTCGAGGCCGTCTTTTTCGAGAACCCAAGTACGCTCCCAGCAAGCGTTGTCCGTGGCCCGTGACATCGCGCTGTTCACGGTCGTGCGAATGAGAAAGTGGCGGTCCGAAAACGGCACTGGCAGGTCTACCAATCCATACCAGCGGAACATCTCGTCGCCCTTCTTGGGCAGATCGTAGGTAATGAGGTCGCCTTCCTCAGAGCTGCCGCCAATGTGCTTGCCATCTGCGGAGCCGAGCCACATGTCCGCTTGGCTGTAGTCGGTCACCACCAGCGCCATCGCGCCATCGGGAGCTCCGTTTCGGGGCGGCAGGCGGCGCTTGAGTATCTTGCCTTCCAAGAGAACCGCCCGGGCGCCGGCATCCGGTACGGCGAAGGGCTGCTTGGAGTGCTGGCGCCACACGGTGAACGCACGCAGCAAGTCGGCATCGGTGATGGCACCGGTCTGTGATCCACGGGCTGCGCCGGACCCCATCAAGGCAGTGGCTCCGATGCTCTTTAGCCAAGTGCGACGGGTCCAGCCGAAGGAAGTCGATTCACCCAAGACAGTCTCTCCTACGTCATCTAAACGATTCAGATCACCCCTCGCTCGTGAGACCCAGTCGCCGTCGAGCGTCCTCCTCGCCGATCTCTTCAATCGAGAAGCGAGTGAAGCCATAGACGACCGAGAGGAGCGGCGTGAGCAGATTGATCAGCGCAAACGGAGCATAGGCCACGGTGGCCACCCCGAGCACGCTCGACATGTAGGCCCCGCAGGTGTTCCAGGGGACCAGAGGGGAGGTCATGGTGCCGGCATCTTCGAGCACCCGCGACAGGTTCTTGGGGTGAAGGCGGCGCTCCAAGAAGGCGGTGCGGTACATGCGTCCAGGCACGATGATGGCGATGTACTGGTCGCTCGCGAGCACATTGAGACCCACAGCCGACGCCGCGGTCGCCAAGATGAGTCCTCCTGAGCCCTTCGCGCGGGACAGCACCGCGCGCGCGAGACTGTCCAGCATTCCGGAGGCTTCCATCACGCCTGCGAAGGCCAGCGCCGACACGATGAGCGCAACGGTCTCCAGCATGCTCCCCATGCCCCCGCGACTGAGCAGCTTGTCCACCGCGGCCACGCCGGTCTTCGACTCGTAGCCGCCCATACTGACCGAGACGATGTCGCCCAGGCCCGCGCCTTGAACCGCCACCGCGAGAGCGGCTGCCACGAGGGTGCCTGCGAGGAGCGCGGGAAGTGCGGGGACCCTCTTGATGACGAGACCGAGCACCACCACCGGGGGCAACAGCAGCACTGGAGACAGCGAAAAGGCCGACGTGATGCCTGTCGAGATGGTCTGAAGGTCGCCACCTGTGCCCGTCGAGGCACCGTCGCGAAAGCCCATCACTCCAAAGGCCACCAGCGACACCAGCAGCGCGGGCACGGTGGTCCACAGCATGTGTCGAATGTGCTCGAACAGCTCCGAGCCCGCCGCGGCCGGCGCGAGGTTGGTGGTGTCGGAAAGCGGCGACATCTTGTCCCCGAAGTACGCCCCCGACACGATGGCACCCGCGGTCATCCCCGCATGGATGCCGAGCGCCTCTCCCACGCCCACGAGCGCGAGACCCACGGTGGCCGCAGTGCTCCAGCTCGAGCCCGTGGCCAGCGCGACGACCGCACAGATGATGCAGGTGGCCACCAGAAACCAGCCCGGGGCCAACACCATCAGGCCGTAGTGGATGAGCAGAGGGACAACCCCGGCGGCAATCCACACCCCCACCAACATACCGACCAGAAGCAGTACCAGAACGGCGGGTAGACCACCCGATATGCCCCGCACCATGCCGGCTTCGATGTGGGTCCAGGGCATCTTGAGGCCCCACGCCGCCACCGCCGATGCGACGGCAGTAGCGAGGACCAGCGGGATGTGACCACCACCATCGAGTCCACCGATGATGCCGGCCAGCAGCACAATCAGCGCAACCACCGGCACAAGTGACAGGGCGACCGACGGGGTGGGAGGGGTCCACTCGCCGGGCTTCAGGGGGGCCGACGCCATACCGATCTCCAAGCCAGGAGCGACAGCATGGCACAACGGGCCTCGTGCGGACCTCACCGCAGCACGACGGGAGCATGACTGAAGCGCATGTAGGGGCCGCCGAGCTGGCGGTGACCAACGCAAGGCCGAGCCGGAACCAGAAAGTTCAGCCCAGCCGCTCAAGCCGGCACCGCACATGTCCGAACTTAAGGGTACGGAGGTCGCCAGCATTGGGGTGGCCCGGGCCACGGAGCGGTCATGATCCAGAATCTCCTGTCTTCCCCCGCCAGCATCGGCGCCACGACACAGAGCCTCTTCGACAGCATCCAGCGGATCGTCGGCGGACAACGGATCAACGAGGCAGGCGACGACCCCGCCGGCGCAGCTGTGGTGGCCAAGTTCGACAGCATCGCCTCCAGTGATCGACAAGCGGTGCGTGCCACCAACGACGGCATGAGCATCGCCCAGACCATCGATGGAGCCGCCGACACGGTCCAAGAAAACCTCGTCAAGATGCGCGAGCTGTCTGTGGCCGCAGCGTCGGACACCTCCGGTGAGGCTGCCCGCGCGGCCTTCCAAGATCAGGTCGAGCAGCTGGCCGACGAGATCAACCGCACCGCCGAGACCACCGAGTTCAACGGCATTCCGCTCACCGAAGGCAGCCTCGACACCATCGAGGTCCAGGCAAGCTCAGACGGCGCCGACCAGATCGCCATCGACACCGCCGACCTCACCACCAGTGCCCTCGGAGTCGACGGGCTCGATCTGTCCGACAGCGCGGGTGCTCAAGCTTCCATCGACGCCATCGACGCGGCGCTCAAGGAGGTCGGGAAGGTTCGGTCGGACGTGGGCGCCCAGCACAACCGGCTTGCCAGCGCTGCCGAGGCGGGATCGGCGCGCGTGATCGACCAGCAGACGGCGGCGAGCCAGATCGCTGACAGCGGCAACATGCTCGGAGCCAGCGAGAATGCCAGCGCTCAGCTCCGGCTGGATGCGTCCATCGCCGCAAAGGTGCAGTCCCGCAACCTGCTGGCATCAACGGTGACCCAGCTGATTGGCTGAGGTCGGCTCGCAAGGATCGAGTTGACTTGCCAATATAAGAACCGTCCGACCTTCGAGAGCGACTCCACCGAAGGCATTTTCTGGCGCCAAGTCGGCCTCTGGCGGCGCCTCTTGGAGAATCCGGACAACTTTCGTCCAAGGTCCAGCCCTGTTTAGGATGATACTGAACAGGTAGACAGATGCTGGAGCAGAGCATGGACCTCTTGGACAGCGGGCCACGCCATGGGGCGTCGCCTGAATGGCCGCACTCGGATGCCCCCATCGCCGTGGCGTTGCTGGCGGTGAGCGGCGATGGAGTCATCGACGTCCGACCACCGCCCCACCGATCGGCTCGCACTGGCACCTGCGGGCGCATGAGGCGGGTGCGGGTGCGGGTGAGCCGGGTGCTGGGACTGTCCGGGCCCTGGACCGCCGCAGACCTCCGCGCGACCCTCGATGGTGTGGGGAAGGTAATGATCGCCGTGCGGGGCCGTGACTCCCATGGCCGCCTGCTCGCGGATGTGGTCGGCATCTGCGACCCCCCGCCATCCTGCATCGAGCCCACACTTGGTGTCACCGCCTCTGGCCGTTAGCCCGTGCCTCCCCTGCGCTTTGGAGGTCCGGTGCTGATCCTGCTGTCACCCGCAAAGTCCCTCGACTGGTCCCCCGTCCCCCCGAACACCCCGCCGGCGTCCACTCCCGAGCTCGACACAGACATCGGGGTGCTCATGCGCACCATGAAGAGAAAGAAGACCGCCGATCTTGCCTCGCTCATGCACCTCTCCGACAATCTCGCCGAGCTCAATCAAGCCCGCTACCAGCAGATGTCCGGCGCCCCCGACGACGACGACGGACGCCCCGCAGCGCTCGCCTTCAACGGGGACGTATACAAAGGACTCAGCGCCCGCACCCTCGACCCCGCCGCGCTGACCTGGGCCCAAGCCCACGTCGCCATCTTGTCGGGCCTCTACGGCGTGTTGCGGCCCCTCGACCGCATCGAGCCGTACCGCCTGGAGATGGGCACCCGCCTGGAGACCCGCCGCGGCGCATCGCTCTACGACTTCTGGGGCGACAAGATCACCCGAGTAGTCAATCGCCGCCTGGCTGAGCTGCCAAGCGAGGAACGCCTCGTGGTCAACCTCGCGAGCAACGAGTACGCGCGGGTGGTCAAGCTCAAGCGCCTCAAGGCCCCGTATATCACGCCGGTGTTCAAGGAGCTGTCCAACGGAAAGGCACGGGTCATCAGCTTCTTCGCAAAAAAAGCCCGCGGAATGATGGCCCGAGCGGTAGTCGAGGGACGCTTCACCCAAGCCGCCCAGCTCCAGGACTTCTCGGCTGGCGGCTACCGCTTCGACCCCAACGGCTCCACCGACACCTCCTGGCTGTTCACCCGACCCAAGCCCCCTCCTGTTGGGGCCTCCTGAGCAACAGTATGGCCCATCCCCACACCATTGTGGTGCCTGCACCCTCCCCCACGGCCTGGTCTCGACCGCTCCTACCCGAACCTGCGGTGGAGGCGGCCGGGCTGCCCCAGGTGTTCGTGGTGCTCAAGCTGGGCGACGCGTGGCTGGAGGCTTCCCACGGCGCCGCGATCCCGGTCAGCAACGACCTTGAGTGGCGCGCGGTGGATGCCAGGCTCCACACCGCTGCAGGGGGGCTCGAAGAGGTACGCGATGAGCAGGGTGCGCTGGTAGAGCTCAAGGGACCGTTTGCCGGCGCTCTCACCTCCAAGCACTTTCGCAAGGCCGCGCTGAAGCGACTGGGGGCCTCCGAAGGGCTCGCCGTCTGCCCAGATGGTGTGGAGCTGCGGCTTCGAGATGCCTGGAAGCGCCCCGCCTCAGCCCAGCTGAAGGCCCTCGCTGATGCGAGGCTACCGGGTGCAGCTGCGGTGTGGGTGTTTGACAAGAACCACGTCCACTCCCTCATTGTCGACGGAACCTGCTACAACGCATGGGGCGACTCTCACCCGTTTGCAATGGGGGATGAGCCCCACGACGCCTCCGTGCTCAAGGACCAAGTGGTGTTCGCGCGCGCGCTGCTGGCCTTCATGGGCGGACTCATGCTCGCCGGAGCGCTGGCGGCGTTGATTGCCGCGCTCTGACCGCCCATCGCCGCAAGCAGCGAGGGCTCAGAAGCCTCCCCGCAGGCGCCCCCACAGTGAACGGTCCGGCGACTCGCGGGTGACGACGGGCCGACCGCCCGACCGCAGCTTGGAGAGAAAGTCCACCAGAACGTCGGTGTCGACCGTGCCCCCCAGGTAGCCGTCCGCCAAGCTCTCCTCAATCGCCCCGGGAACGTCCCGCAGTCGGCGCCAAGGATCGAGCACACCCACCGGCGGCGGCCGTCCCCCATCGGTCTTCAGAGTGCGCACCAGCCCCAGTCCCCGACGGGCAGCCAGGCGGGGCAGCGCGACCAGCACCACATCAAAGCGGTCATGGCGCACCAAGCGAACGGGATGGTCGTTGGGCTCGGGGGTGTGCACATCGGCGACACCGTGCAGTGCCGCCACCACCTGCAGCCGATCGCGGGCGGCAGGGTCGACGAGGAGCACGCGGGGCAGCGGGTTCATGGGCGAGGTCCGAGCAGATCATGGGCCTTGTGGAGCGACAAGCGCACGCCCGTGAAGAGCGTGAAGGCGTTCACCGCTTGCGCCACGAGCATGCCCCAGCCGTCGTCGAAGTGGTGCCCGGATGCGTCGAGGGCCTGGCGATGGGGAGGAGCGGCATCCCAGTAGTTGAGGTCCATCCACAGCGCGCGCTCGGGCAGGGAATCGATGGACAGAGCAGCCACGGCCGGCCGTCCATCTCCACTCACCGCATTGACAACAAGAGCCGGTCGGATGGTGGACAAGCACCCTGGGCGCAGCGGTCCAGCCCACACGGTCCCCTGCTCCGATAGCGCCTGGGCCACGGCATGGGCGCGGGACTCCGTGCGATTGAGGAGGTGGAGCTCGGTGACGCCAGCAGACAGCAGTGCGGAAGCAACGGCCCGCCCGGCCCCTCCGGCACCCAACACCACCGCAGGCCGATCGAGTCGGGCATCCAGAGTGCGAAGATGCGACAAAAATCCGTGCACATCCGTGTTGTGGCCAACTAGGCGGCCACCTTCCGCCACCACGACATTGGCCGCTCCTGCCCGGACCGCAGACGGCGCGCAGGCATCGAGGTCGGCGATCACGGTCTCCTTGAGCGGCACCGTGAGGTTCACCCCTGCCAGCCCCAGAGCTCGGATGGCCTGGGCGACGTGGCCGGCATGCATGGGATCGACGTCGAGCGCAACATAGACGGCATCCACCCCGTGGGCCCGGAGCAACCGGTTGTGGATCCATGGACTGAGACTGTGGCGGACCGGACGACCCAGCAACGCGAAGGTGCGCGTGGCGCCCGAGATGCCCCCAAGCGGAGACAGAGTGGATGCGGTGGACGCTGGGGACACAGGCTCAGCCGTCATCGGCGAGCAGCATCCGAGCGCGGTCGACATCGGCACGGATCTGGGTGACGAGCGCCTCTACGCCTTCGAAGCGCTGCTCGCCCCGGATGCGATGGACCACCGCGATCTCCAGCTCGGCGCCGTAGATGTCGGCGCGGAAGTCGAAGAGGTGCACCTCGACCTTCAGCGGACCGTGGGCCCCAAAGGTGGGTCGCACCCCAAGGTTGGCCACACCGTTGTGCCAGGCGCCGCCATCCACTCGAGCGCGCACGGCGTAGACGCCCGCAGCGGGGAGAAGCTCCGCCGAGCAGTCCACATTGGCGGTGCGGTAGCCGATGGTGCGGCCACGACGGTCTCCGGCCACCACCACGCCACGAATGAGGTGAGGACGGCCCAGAAAGTCCGCGGCTCCCATCACATCGCCAGCCAGCACACGCCGACGAATGGCGGAGCTGCTCACCACCTCACCCTTGCGCTCCAGAGCCTGCACCGCGCGAATGGGCACCTCAGTGAGGCGCTCAGCCACGGTGTCCAGGGTGCCTGCACGGGCCTTCCCAAAGCGAAAGTCGTAGCCCACGATAATTTCGACCGGCGCAATCCGACGACCGAGCACCTCATCGACAAACCACGACGGCGGATGCTGGGCAAAGGCCCGGGTGAAGCGCTCCACAATGACGTGGTCGACACCGAGCTCACCGAGCAGCCGCACACGGTCGGGCCAGGCGGTGATGCGCGGCTGGGCTTGGGATGGGGCCAGCACCGCGCGAGGAGGTGGGTCGAAGGTGTAGACACAGGCGGGCGCGCCGCGGGACTGGGCCGCCGCAACAACCTCCCCCAGCAGAGCGCGATGGCCGTGGTGGACACCATCAAAATTGCCGATGGTGAGCACAGGACCGGGGGTGTTCAGACCGCTGGGGCGCCGACGCGAGTAGGCGGCACTGCCAGCGAAGACGGCGGGCTCGGGTCGGGGAGGCGACATCGAGGCCCGCTATCGCTTCACCCGCAAGTCTGCGAAAGATGGGCGCACTGGAGTGGGGTCCTGGCGGCAGTGGGGTCCCGGCGGCAGTGGGATCCCGGCGGCGCTTAGATCCTGCTGGGGCCGAAGACCTCGGACGACGGCTGCGGGCGACCGAACAGGTAGCCCTGCAAGAAAGGCACACCGAGCAGCCGGAGCGCAGCGGCTTCGTCTTCGCGCTCGACGCCCTCGGCAATGAGCTGGGCGCTGGTGCCCCTGGCGAACCGGCCGAGCATCTCCAAAATGCGCCTCTTGTGGGGACTGTCGGCAACCCCCCGGATGATGCTGTCGTGGGCCTTGATGTAGGTAGGCGCCGCTTCGGCAAGCAGCATGAGAGCCCCTTCGCCTGCCCCGAGATCGTCGACAACCACGGTGTAGTCAGCGCGTCTAAGGGGTGCGAGGCGCGCGCGAAGCGAGCTTGACCAGCGGGCATGGGCCCGGCCGTTGATCTCGAGGGCCACACGACTCGACCAAGGGGCGACAGGGGCGAGCAGACGCACCAGATCGTCTGGGTCCGCGAGGTCTTCAGGATGCAGGTTGAGGAACAGGCGCCGGGTGGCGGGAATGCGGGGCAGGATGGCTGCCGCACGTTGAGCCACGGCGTAGACGACGTGGGGCAGCATGTCGTGGCGCTGTGCAAAGTCGAGGATGTCGCCCGGCGAAGCCAGCACCGGGTCGGTCGAGCGCATCAAGCCCTCAAAGCCAAAGACGGTGCCCTGGGCGGTCATGATGGGCTGCACCGCGAGGCGGAAGTCGCTGCCACCGAGCAGGCGCACCAAGCGCTCACGTCCATGAGCGGGGTCGGGGCGACGGGCCTCGGAGACCTGCGTGCGCGCAGCGAGAATGGCGCTCTCAACAGCATCCCGGACGGCGACCGCACCCGACGACCACTCCACCACCTGGTGAGGTGCCGCTACGTTGACGGCATACACCATGCCGGCGAGGTCCATCTGCTCAGCGATCAAAACCCGCGCACACCCGGGGCGCTCGCTGCGCTGGTTGACCAGAAAGTCCACCCCATTGCCATCGCCAAGACGTTCTGCGATGACCGCGACATCGACGTCGACATGGCTATCGAACGCCATCTGCGCTTCCGCGAGCGTCTCGACGGCGAGGACTTCATGGCCGTCTTCGTCGAGCTGAAGCCGCATGGCATTGCGGGCGGCAGCATGGGGAAATGAAATGAGAACGCGCGCCACTGACACCTCGAAGCTTCGACCCTGCATTGGAGCCCTGGGACAGCGGGCTGCAAGGTAGACCTCCCACCAAGGGGGACGGCGGTGAGACCCTCGTAGGTTCGGGTCCCGCACGCCAAAGTTGACCCCGATCTTGTCTTGCCCTCGATCTACCAGCAGTCCACTGGCACCAGTCCCCAACGCACGACTCCCCCAGCGCATAGCGAGGGGGAGGGGGGAGTCTTGTGCCAGTCGCCCTGGGACGACCCGGACCTCAGCTGGCCTTGCGAAGCTGTTCCTCCGGCAACGCCAAGCTCGGACGACCGAAGAGGTAGCCCTGGAGCAAGTGGGCGCCGATGTCGCGCAGTGCCTCGGCCTCCTCCGGCGTCTCGACACCCTCGGCCACCAACAGGGCATCGGTAGCTTCGGCGAAGCGGCAAAGAAGCTCGACCAGACGACGCTTTTGGGGCTCGTGGTCGACCCCGCGCACGATGGACATGTCCACCTTGATGTAGCTGGGCTGAAGCTCCGCCAGCACACTCAGCGACGAGTAGCCCGCACCGAGGTCGTCCACCGCCACCGAAAAGCCCATCTCCGTGACCGCTTCGACCGACTTTTCCCACGAGTCGAGGCCCTGGAGGCGGCTCCGCTCGGTGATCTCAAGGATGATTCGCTGGGCCCACGGCGCGAGCGGCTGCAGGCGCGCAGTCAAGCCCGCCGGGTCGGCGAGCTCATCGGGGTGAAGGTTCATGAACAGGCGAACATGGTCGGGCAGCTGATGCATCCAGCGCTCGACGCGGTTCACCACGACCTCCGCAACCTGAGACAGCATGCCGTGCTGCTCAGCGGCTCGAAGCACAGGCATCGGACCGTTGAGGGTGGGATGCCGGCTGCGCAGGAGAGCCTCGTAGGCGTACACGCAGCTGTCGGGGGCATGGAGGATGGGCTGCAGCGCAATCTGGACGTCTTCGCCGGCCAAGCACTCTTCCAGCATCCGGCGCTCTTCTGCGCTGGCGGCCTCCTCTTGCACCTTCATCACGTCTTTCATGATCTGGCGTGTGCGGATGACTTCGTTGACCGCTTCGACCAGAGCACGGGACTTGAAGGGTTTTTCGATGACGCGGGTGATCTCCCCCCGGTTCACCGCGCCGACCACCATTGGGAGGTCGAGCTGCCCGGTGACCAGCACCCGCAAACAGCCTGGCTGGAGCTCTCGCAGTCGTTGCAAGACCTCCACGCCATCGAGGATCGGGAGGTTGTAGTCCACCAGAGCCACATCAAAGCTCTGCTCGGCGGCGTGACGCAGCCCCTCGGGGCCATGAGCCGCCTCGACGACTTCGTGTCCCTTGCGCGCCAGGATGCGTCGGATGCACCGGCGAACCAGGGCGTCGTCTTCGACTGCGAGAATTCGTGCCATGGAGGGACCTCCGATGAAGTGCAACCGACTTGCCGGGGAGCGGCGCGGTCTCCGTTCCCTCAGGACATCGGAAAGGACACCGGGCCCCTTGAGGTATGGATGACCGACTCCCACGGAATCGTCACCGAGCGGACCTTATCGCGGAGGCCAGCTGGGCTAGGCTGCGCGCGGATCGGAACGGGTGCGAAGTGGGAAAGAGACCGTGTACACGGCAACCCCGACGTCCGGTCCGTTCCCGCCGACCTCGGAGCACAAATGCGTATCCTGATTGCCGACAAGCTCGCAGAATTCGTTCCCAAGGCCCTCGAAGCCTCGGGCTGCGCGGTCACCGTCAACCCCAGCCTGAAGAACGACTCGCTCGAAGCCGCCCTTCAAGACATCAACCCTGAGGTCGTTGTGGTGCGGTCCACCAAGATCGGAACCCACCACATCGCCGCAGCACCCAACCTGTCGCTCATCATCCGGGCAGGGGCAGGGACCAACACAATCGACGTCGCCCAGGCCAGCAGTCGTGGGATCTTTGTTTCGAATTGTCCCGGTCGCAATGCAATCGCAGTCGCCGAGCTCACCTTCGGACATCTGATCAACTTGGATCGGCGGATTGTGGACAACGTGGTCGCGCTGCGGGACGGCCGATGGGAAAAGAAGAAGCTCGGGCGGGCCCGCGGTCTGCACGGCCGCACCTTAGCGCTGCTCGGCCTCGGACAGATTGGACGCGAAGTCATCGTGCGCGCCCGCGCGTTCGGCATTCGAGTTCGGGCGTGGAGTCGCTCGCTCACCCAGGCTCAGGCCGACGCCCTCGGTGTGGAGCTGGCCGGCACACCGCTCGACGCCTGCCGCGGTGCACACATGCTGAGCATCCACCTCGCAAAGACACCCGAGACCACCCATCTCGTCGGCCTCCAGCTGCTTGAAGCACTGCAACCCGGGGCGTATGTCGTCCACACCGCTCGTGGGGGAATCGTCGACGAAGAGGCCCTCCAGAAGGCCATTCGCACCCGCGGACTGCGCGCCGGACTCGACGTCTTCGAGCGAGAGCCTGGCTCAGCCGACCCCACCTTCGACGATCCCATCGCCCACAACCCCAGCGTGTACGGCACTCACCACATCGGCGCGAGCACCGACCAAGCCACCGAGTCCGTGGGCACAGAGGTCGTGCGCATCGTGGAGACCTACCAGCGCACGGGCGGGGCCCCCAACTGCGTCAACCTCGCCACCCAGTCGCGAGCGTCTCACCTGCTGGTGGTGCGCCACGCCGACCGGGTGGGCGTGCTTGCCTCGGTGCTGGAGGCTCTGCGGGAAGACGACGTCAACGTGCAGGAAATGGAAAACGTCGTGTTCCGCGGGGAAGGCTCCGCAGCCGTCGCCCGCATCCAGGTCAACAGCCCACCGAGCCCCCTCACGGTCGACCGCATCCAAGACAGCCCCTACATCCTCTCCACCTCTCTCGTCTCTATGGAGCGCTGACATGGCCCGTGCATACAACTTCTCCGCCGGTCCTGCCGTCCTTCCCGAGCCCGTGCTTGAGGAGCTCAAAGGCGTGCTCCACGAGTTTGGCAGTGCCCGCGCCGGCATCATGGAGATCAGCCACCGCTCGAAAGACTTCCAAGCCGTCATCGACTCGGCCGAGGCCCGTCTTCGCCGTGTGATGGGCATTCCCGACGACTACGCGGTGCTGTTCCTCCAAGGCGGCGCCAGCATGCAGTTCTACATGACTGCCCTGAACCTCGCCGGTCCCGAAGACCGCCTGGACTACATCAGCACCGGCACCTGGTCTGCGAAGGCCATCGTCGAGGCCGCCCGCGTGTGTGACGCCGTAGACATCTGGTCGAGCAAGGACAGCGCCTTCGACCATGTCCCCGGTCCCCAGGACATCCTCCCGGTGCGAGAAGGAGCGGTGGCCGTCCACTACACGTCCAACAACACCGTAGCCGGCACCCAATTCCACGCCCTTCCCGCAGTCGACGTGCCCCTCATCGCAGACCTCTCAAGCGACATCTGCTCCCGTACAATCGACGTCAAAAAGCATGGTGTGCTCTACGCTGGCGCGCAGAAAAACCTCGGTCCGAGTGGGGTCACAGCCGTCATCTTGTCGCCCTGGGCCATCGCGCGCAGCGAAGCCCGCGGCAAGGCAACCGGCGGACTGCCAAGCATGCTCAACTACGCCTTGATGGTGAAGAAGGGCAGCATGTTCAACACGCCCAACACCTTCGGCATCTTCGCCCTTGAGCGCGTGCTGGCATGGCTCGAAGTCCGCGGTGGGGTGGCCCACTTCGCCGCCCGCAACACCGCCCGGGCCGCACGCCTCTACGCCGAGCTCGATCGATCCGACTTTTGGCGCCCGCGGGCCCGACCGGCCAGCCGCTCTGAGATGAACATCGCTTGGCGCATCTCCAACCCCGATCTGGAGCCCATCTTTGTGACCGAAGCGAGTGAAGCCGGGCTGCTCGCACTGAAAGGCCACCGCAGCATGGGTGGCCTCCGGGCGAGCATGTACAACGCCCTGCCCGACAACGCAGTCGACGTTCTCATCGACTTTATGCGCGACTTTGAGCGTCGGCACGGCTGAGGGAGCGCTCCAAACTTGGGTGGTCAGTAAACTACAAACTACAGGGGGCCCCCAGTCAGCACGCGTCACGATATACTCCGCCTCGGACCCGCCAACTCGGCCGGTATGTGGGGGTCCTTAGGAGAGCAGCCTTGCTGTTCGGTGCCCACTCGATGCCCGCATTGGTAGGCGGATTACTTCCGCTCTTGATGGTTGCAGCAATGGCATGGATCCCCAGCTCAAAGCGACCCGAAGATGCCCCGCAGAGCACCTCCGGCGACACCGGCGCGGGCCCAAACCCCGACGCTGCCCGTCACCTCGATCGGGAACTGCAAGCGCTTGCTCGGGGGCTGTCCCACGACGTCGCGGGGCCCCTGCGCACCCTCGACTCCGCACTGCGTCTGGTGGAGTCCGACATCGAGTCTGGCCGAACCGCCCGCAGCAAGGCCACTCTCGCCGCTGTGCGCAAGCAGGCCCGTCACCTCAGCGGGGTGTCCACGGCTCTGGTTGGCTACTGTCGCAGCGCCTGGAAGGACTACTCCGTCCGATCCATCTCACTGAGAGATCTGGTTGGGCGCTTGGCAGCCGAGCTCACCCACGACAACCGGCCGGCGGTGAGTGTGCAGGTGCCGGGGCTTGAGCTGTCCACCGAGGTCGACGCCTTGAACCGCGCCGTGCGAGAGCTGCTGCTCAACGCCTTGATCCATCACGACAACGGCAGTCAGGGTCAGATCACCATCCGAGCCCTGCTTCAGCCCGCCACCAAAGGCAGCCGCAGCCATCTGCTCCAGCTGACCATTGACGACGACGGCCCCGGAATCGCTCCGGACATGCGCGAGTCGGTGTTCGACTTCTTCCGGCGCGCCGCCACCAAGGCTGAGGGCGCTGGGCTGGGCTTGTCCCTCGCGCGCACCCTGGCCCGACGATTCGACGGCGAGCTGACGCTCCACGAAGCCATCCCCCGCGGCAACAGCGCGCGACTGTCCTGGCCCGTCGACATCGCCCTTGACCACAAAAGGGACATCCCATGACCTCCCCAGCGGTCGTCAACTTGCGCAAGATCCTGGTCGTGGAGGACGACCCCGCTGCCATGGCGGTGGTCTGCAGCTCCCTGTCCGCTCTCTACCCCGAGGCGGAGGTTACCGAAGCGGGCACGGTCGCCGAAGCCATCCAGCTGCTGCAAGCCGAAGAGTTCGATGCGGCGATGATCGA
>Ga0315321_10000546_pt1 | contig 28055 bp, 24 predicted proteins | sample M180m21515metaG_FD_203464 | JGI IMG/M metagenome (GOLD analysis project Ga0315321, IMG submission 203464) | Ammonia-oxidizing marine archaeal communities from Monterey Bay, California, United States - M1 80m 21515 | ecosystem: Environmental > Aquatic > Marine > Intertidal zone | place: USA...
ATCTGGCTAATGAGGTAGCGGGTGACCCGGATGCGGTCTGCGGGAAGGGTGTGGCCCCGCGCCTTGGCACCCAAGGCATCATGGCGCCACCGCCAGAGCTCGAAGGTGGCCTCCAAGAACCGGGGGTCGGCGAGGCGGTCCTGGCCTGTGGAGAGGTCCTCGCGGGCAATGCGCGCGAGGGTGTCGAGCGTGTCGAGCGTGCGCGCCGTGTCGAGTCCCAAGCCGGTGGGCAGCCCGACGGCGATCTGCGCGCACTCATCGCCCGAACGAAGCCAGCGGGCAGTGTTCTCAGCCACTTCGGCGAGATGGGCCCGCTGGGTGGAGACCCCGGCACTCGCCCAGCCCGGCGCCGCAGGGACCAGCAACTGCTCGGCGGCAAGGGTGCGGTCGGTGGGCGCGCCGTCCGGACCGCGAATGGCCCAGGGCTCGGCACCCGCGAGGGTCGCAAGGAGAGGAAGGAGCAACATAGACGCCTACATCAAGATGCCGTGATGGTCGACGGTGCGCATCGGGGGGAGCCCGTCTCGCTGGCCGAGGACCTCGCGAAGGTTGACTTCAATCATGCGAGAGATGGACGACAGCGGCAGGCCGTTGAAGAACATCGTGAAGGGGTCTTCGAGCACGCGGCCCGCTTCGCTGATGAGCAGAAAGGCCATGCTGACAAGTAGGTTCATGGGCACCACAAACCAGCCAAGGTCGCTTACTATTGCGAATGGGAAGAGGAAGCTGAAGTAGCGAATCAGGCGCTCGGCGATGAACGTGTAGCCACGCGGAAACGGCGTCTTCTTGATTCGCTCACAGCCGCCCTGGATGTCGAGGAGGTGGCGCAGAGTCTCGTCGAGCGACTGCAGGCGAAGGTCGTCGAGCGTGCCGGCTACATTGAGCGCCGTGAGGTCCCGCAGCTGCAGCTCGAGCAGCGCGTGGGTGAGGTTGCTGCGGCCCTCGACAAGCGGGCGGTCCTCGTCGCTCAGAGCGTCCAGAAACTCAGCGTCGACCCAGGGGTCCTGCTTGCGCAGCAAGGCCCTCAGCGCGTGGACATAGGCCACATGTCGCATCACCAGTGGCTTTAGCTGGTGTTCGGCGTCAGTACCGGTGAGGTAGGCCGCGACCTGGCTGCCCCAGTGGCGTGAGGTGTTGATGAGCCGACCCCACAGCTTGCGCCCCTCCCACCACCGGTCGTAGGCCGAGTTGGTACGAAAGCTGGTGAAGATGCCGATAGCACCGCCCACTACAGCAAGCGGTGTGGTCGGGAGCACCATCCACTGAAGGGCGGGCACACTGTGGACGGTGGCGGCGAGAACACCCGCACCGACAATCATCAAGGCAGACTTCTTCTGCCATTGCAGCAGGCGAAGAATGCTGCCTTCCGTGGACACCATCATGGGGCGACTCCAGGGTCAACGACAGATAAAGGAGACAACGGAGATGACGGCTGCGGCCACCTCCACATCGAAGTCCGAGGACTGCTCGGCAGGGGCTGCGAGACAGTTGGTGCCAGCTGCGCCTGTGGGTGTGACCGTGACCGCACCCGGCTCCACATTTACGAAAGTGACGATGCTGAAGCCACCTTCGACGAGAGCATCGCCCTCGATCGGTCGGGAGGTGCCGAACACGAAGGTGAGATCGGCCGGGGCATCGATGCTGGCAGAGGCACCGTAGGCAGGCGAGAGATCGGGGTTGTCGAGGCCCACAACCACCGTGCCCTTGTTGGGGTCGCGGGACACTCCCAACAAGCCGTAGATCTGGTCGGTAAGCGAGGCGTTGGCCACAAAGGAGATGGTCTCAAAGGCCTCGTCCGCTGCCTCGCCTTGCAAGCGATGGGGCAGGATGGCGTCACCGGTGACGTCGAGCGCAAAGGGCTGGTCGGCGGCCACCACCACGGTGCAGCGTCCGTCGGACTCCGAGGTGCACGACGCGCCATCGAAAGGTGAGGTCACCGTGAGGTCGACAAGGCCGCCGCCGCTCATGGGGTCGAGCAGCCGGGCCGTGGCATTTATGGGCACAACAGCGTCCTCGCCGGAGTCACCGGAGTCACCGGAGTCCGCTGAGGTGTCCTCAGCTGAGTCCGTGGTGCCTTCTGAAGACGCGCCCTCGCTCGCTTTGTCTCCCGTGCAACCCACAGCCAACAGCAACCACCACAACCGCATCACAACCTCCGACCGCTCGCGCCGCTGCCTATCCCAACAACTGCGAGCGTCAGCAGGCCGCTACTTGATGCGCATGCCGTCTTCAGCGCCCTCGTCCACGTCGAGCAAGAAGATGTCCACCGGACCGGGCCCTGCCGCGATGACCATGCCTTCCGACACCGACCCCCGCATCTTGCGGGGAGCGAGGTTGGCCACCACCGCGACCTTGCGCCCCACCAGTGACTCGGCGCTGTAGGCCTTGCGAATGCCGGCCATCACCTGCCGGGTCTCGAAGCCGAGATCAACCGTCAGCTGCAGCAGTCGGCTGGCCTTCTTCACGTCTTCTGCCGCGATGACGGTGCCAACCCGCAGGTCAACCTTCATGAAGTCCTCGTAGGAGATGGTCTCGGCGACCGGCTCGTACTGGGGCGCGGCGGGCTCAACCGGAGCCGGGGGCTCGACGGGCTTCGATGCCTCGACAACCGCTTCGACGTTCTTGCGGTCGATGCGAGCCATGAGGTGTTTGTAGGCGTTGATCGCGCAGTCGAGCCGCGGCGTGTCGAGGGCATCCCAAGCCAGAGGGCTGCCAAACAGCTCCGCCGAGCCGTCTGCGAGGCGGGGAACCACCGGCGACAACATCGTGATGAGCGCCCGGAAGATGTTGATCCCTTGAGTGCACACCTGCCTGCCCTTCTCAAAGGTGTCTTCTTCCTTGCAGAGGGCCCAGGGAGCGGCATCGTTGATGTACTTGTTCGCCCGGTCTGCGAGCGCGGTGATGGCGCGGATGGCCTTGGCGTACTCGCGGTTGTCGAAGTGTTCGCCGATGGCGTGACGCGCGGAGGCGTACTCGGCGTAGGCCTCGGGCTCATCGAGGGTGGCGGACAGCTGGTTGTCGTAGCGCTTCTTCAAGATGCCGCCGCACCGGCTGGCGATGTTGACGACCTTGCCCACCAGGTCGGAGTTGACCCGGAACACGAAGTCGTCGAGCGACAGATCGATGTCGTCGACACCGGGCCCGAGCTTGGCGGCAATGTAGAAGCGCAGGGCCTGGGGATCGAGGTGGTCGAGCCAGGTGCGGGCGGCGATGAAGGTGCCGCGGGACTTGCTCATCTTGCGGCCGTCGACCGTGAGGAAGCCGTGGCAATACACCTTGGTGGGCGTGCGGTGACCCGAGCCGTGGAGGACCGCCGGCCAGAACAAGGTGTGGAAGTAAGCGATGTCCTTGCCGATGAACTGCACCAGCTCGATGTCGCTGTCGGGCTTCCACAGCGCATCGAAGTCGCCATCGTTGTCCGCGCACCACCGCTTGTGGGCGGCCATGTAGCCAATGGGCGCGTCGAGCCAGACGTAGAAGAATTTGTCGGTCTCGCCGGGTATCTGGAAGCCCCAGTATGGCGCCTCGCGGGAGATGTCCCAGTCGCGCAGACCCGCCTCGAACCACTCCACCAGCTTGTTGCGGACCTCGGGCTGCACATGGTCATCTTCGAGCCACGCCTTGAGCATGCCCTCGAACTTGCCAAGCTCCAGGAACAGGTGCTCGCTGTCGCGCACCACAGGCACCGAGCCGGTGAGCACGCTGCGACCGTCGATGAGGTCCGTGGGAGAGTAGGTCGCACCGCACTTCTCACACGCATCGCCGTACTGGTCCGGGGTCTTGCAGGTGGGGCAGCCGCCCTTCACGAAGCGGTCCGGCAAGAACATCCCGGCCTGCTCATCGTAGGCCTGGGCCACCGCCTTGCGCTTGATGTACCCGGCTTCCTTGAGCCGGTTGTAGATCAGGCTCGCACACTCCCGATTCTCGTCGGAGTGGGTGGAGTGGAAGACGTCGAACTCCACCGAGAAGTCGCGGAAGTCGGCGCTGTGGTCGGCGTGGATGCCGTCGATGAGCTGCTGGGGCTCGATGCCCTGCTTGCGGGCCGACAGCATGATGGGGGTGCCGTGGGCGTCGTCGGCGCAGACATAAAGACAGTCGTTGCCCACCAGCTTCTGGAAGCGAACCCAGATGTCGGCCTGGACATACTCGACGAGGTGGCCGATGTGTATGGGCCCGTTGGCGTACGGCAGAGCAGCGGTGACGACGATGGAGCGGGACATTTTGGCGCGCCTATTGCGGTCGATTGGGGGTCATCACGGCCGAACACCGGATGACAGACGGGCCCTGATACTGCGCCCGCACCGTGCGCGCCCTCAACCCAGCCGCGATGGGATTCAGGCCTTGTAGACGAGGCTTTCCAGCAGACCGAGCACCAAGCCCTTCTGACGAACGATGAGCACCGCTCCAAGCGCCCGACCGGCCACGCGGTCGGCGCTGGAACCCAGCAGCAAGGCCGCCAGAGGCGTGAGGCCCCGGCTGCCCATCACGATGGGGGAGTTCTCTGCGTAGCGGATGAGGACATCGGCCACCCTGCCGCCAGGATGCACCACCAAGTTGGGACGCGCGGCACCACCGGGGACCTTGGGCAGAATGTCGCGCTCCATGATCTTTCGGGCGTTGTTGGCAACTTGCTGGCGGAACTCCTCCTGCTTGCGGCCGGCCTCGACGACCGTCTGGGGGTCGTACTGGTAGATGGCATCGACGCTGTCCGCGCTGTGACAGGCGACGCCAAGCGCGGCGCGAGCGTTCTGGCTGAAGTCCATGCCACAGACGACGCGGCTCCAGTCGACCTTGGAGCCGTGGGGCACGACCAACACGCTGCAAGTGGTGAGGCGCAGCAGCTTGCGACGGGACGAGCCCCAGCCGGGCTGACCGTCGATGGCGGGGTTGCGGCCGATAACCACGAGGTCGACGTCGTGGGTGTCGACCGCCTTGACCAGCACCGCCTCAGTGGGGCCGACGAGGTAGTGGGCGGCCACGGAGATCCCCTCGGGAAGTTCACTTGCGAGACGCGCCGCCGCAGCCGCAACCTCCGGAGGAGACTCGGACGGCGCAGAGGCAGTGGGAGTGAGGCCCTGGAGGGGGCCGCCAACCGGGTCGCGGTTGGCGATGTGGCACACGTGGACGGCGACGACACCAAGGCGGGCCGCGCTCTGCACAACGGCGTCGAGAACGCTTTCGTCCCGGTGGTCGAGGCCGAGCATCACAAGGACGTTGGGGTAGACTGGGGTGGACATGGAAAGCTCCGGAGACTGGATACAGGGGGACCGCCGGGGTCCAAGATGTCGAGTCGAGATGCGGTCTGGGACAGCACCTGACGGCGCTCTCCTGACGGCGAGGAGGATAAAGAACAGTCGGCGCTTGGCCGCCTGCAGTTTGGAGGGCCGCCCTAACGACCCCGTGCCTGCCCCTCACGGTCGGCGATGTCACGGAAGGTCGTGATATGACCCCACAGATACCACTCACGCGTAACACCTGAGCGACTCAGGTGGGCCCGGCTCACAGTCCGGCGATGTCGACAATCTCCACGATGCGACCGGGAGGGTCCGTGTCACCACGCAGGTCGATTTTTGCGGTGATCTGCCAGTCGCCATGCTCTTCGGGATCGAGAAGTCCCTGCACGACCCGCCACTGGTGGGGGCCAGTCTTCTGCACGACGGTACGGTGCGCCACGCGCGCGCGGTGGTCGAAGATGGGACGCTGTCCATACTCTTCTTCAAACACAGCCATCAGCTCGGCCACGCGATTTGCGGTCCATTCCTCGTCACCACACAAGATGGCGGCCTCGTCGTCGTCACCGACGCTGATGGCGCGCACCAGCTGGTGGAGCTCCGCGCGCACCCGGGCCTTGAAGTGGCGGGGGTCCTCGGAGATGTCGACCTGACGGGTGCCGAGGTCGAGCCCGAGCGCATCGGCATCGTCGGCCTGGAGCTGCTCCCAGGCAGCCACCAGGGAGCTGTCGGTGCGCGCCAACAGAGCTCGGAGCCACTGCTCGATCTCCACCACAGAGTCCGTCTTCACAGCCTCGGGAACCGTCTTGGACAGGGTGCGCCAACAGCCGCTCAGATAGCGAAGCAGCACACCTTCGACCCGCGCGAGGCCGTACTCGTGCACGAACTCGTTGAAGCTTGCCCAGCTTGCGAGCATCTCTCGCAGCACCGACTTGGGCTTGATCGACTCGCCGTCGAGCCAGGGATGCTTTTCCCGATAGAGCGAGAATATCTCGAGCAGCCAGTCGCCCTTGGGTTGGGGCCAGGTGACATCCTCGAGCCGCTCCATGCGGGCGTCGTAGTCGAGTCCTGCTGCCTTCATCTCGGCGATCATGCGCCCCTTGATGGCGTGGACCTGGGCACGCAACACTGGGTGAGGGTGTTCCTGCACCGCCTCGACGATGCTGACCACATCGAGCGAGTGGTCAGCGTGTTCGGGATCCAATGCATCGACCGCCGCCACGAGCCACAAGCTGAGCGAGTGGTCGATAGAAAAGTTCTCCTGAAGCGCTTCATCGACGACCACGTCGCTGCACTTCGAGCCCTCCCGCAGGGGCACCCGGCGGACCACCTCTGCAGTGACCAGGCTCTCGAAGAGGATGCGCACCTCCGCCCGCATGTGCTGCTTGTGCTTGCGGGTGGCATGGGACTTGTCGATGAGCTCCCACGCCATGCGCACGCCTCCACCAAGCGGAACCCTCTCACCCGCATCCGCGAGGTCCCGCGCGCGCTGCAACAGCGACAGCATCACGCCGTGGTTCATCGAGAACACCGGGGTGAGCTCCTCGGGGGGCCGCTCCACAAGCTGGCGGAAGGTCTCAGCGTCCCAGTGCTTGAAGCCGCGCTCAGGGGGCTTCCGGCGCACGAACTTCTTCTTGTTGCGCTTGCCGGCCTTCGCCGATGACTCCAGCCTTGCGTTGGCGATGACATGCTCGGGCGCCTGCACCACCACCGAGCCTTCGGTATCGAAGCCGGCCCGCCCCGCTCTACCGGCAATCTGCTTGAAGTCTCGCACCGCAAGGATGCGCACCCGGACTCCGTCGAACTTGCAGAGTCGCGCAAACACCACGGTGCGAATCGGCACATTGATGCCTACTCCCAGCGTGTCAGTGCCCACGATGACCCTAAGCAGACCTTCCTGAGCCAGCTTTTCCACTGCGAGGCGGTAGCGCGGCAGCAGCCCAGCGTGGTGGAGACCGATGCCATGCGACAGGATGCGGAGAAGCTCCTTGCCGTAGGGCGTGTCGAAGCGGGTGCCCTTGAGGGCGGTCTTGATGCGCGCCTTTTCTTCTTTGGTGCAGTAGTTGATGGACAGCAGCGCTTGGGCCTGCTCCGCACACGCCCGCTGCGTGAAGTGGACGACGTAGACCGGCGCCTTGCGGTCTCGCACCAATCGGTCGATGGTCTCGTGGAGCGGCGTGTCTGCGTAGCGGAAGTCCAAGGGAATCGGACGCTTGGCCCCTCGGACCACTGCCACCTCGCCGCCAGTGAGCTCGGTGATGCCTTCTTCGATGGCGCTTGTGTTGCCCAATGTGGCGGACATCAAGCAGAAGCGCGCATTGGGCATCACCAGCAGCGGCACCTGCCAGGCCATGCCCCGGGCACGGTCTCCAAAGTAGTGAAATTCGTCCATCACCACGAAGTCGGCGGGGGTGTCCTCCCACTTGCGCAAGGCGATGGTAGCCAACACTTCGGCGGTGCAACAGATGATGGGAGCGTCGGGATTCACCGTGCCATCGCCCGTCATCAAGCCCACATTCTCCGCTCCGAACACGCGACACAAGCTGAAGAATTTCTCACTCACCAGCGCTTTGATGGGAGCCGTAAACCAGGAGCGCCGTCCCGTGGCCAGTGCAAGGAAGTGCACGCCGCGCGCCACCAGCGACTTGCCCGAGCCCGTTGGAGTCGCGAGGATGACGTGGTTGCCAGAATAGAACTCCAGCAGCGCCTCTTCCTGGTGGGGGTAGGGCTCGAGTCCGGACTCGATGTGCCAGTCGAGAAAGGCTTCCAGCGCGGCATCTGCCTGGTCCCCGGGGGTGCCGGGGTAGCCCTTCTCGGGGAGAAGCGCATCGAGATTGGGACGCGCGGCCGAGTCGGCGCCGTCGCTGGACATGGGGACTCCACGGTTCTGAGGTCGGGCCCCGTAGCGATACCGGGTGGGTCTCGCCAGCCATGGCCAGGCCGCGTCTCCCCGCGTTCTTGGCGAGGGGGCCTGCGCGTGGCGAGCTGCACACGGGAAGCCGCTGGACCGATCACTTCGGTTTCGGCGAAGCGGGTGGAGCGGTCGTCCCCTGGCTATGCGCTGCCCAAAGGAACACGCCATGGCCACCCGGACCCCTGCTCTCATCCTCCCCCTGTTGGTGTTGGGTTGTCCGAAGAAGACCTCCGACCCAACCGATTTTTCGCGTGCCGCATGGCTCGGCGACCCTACCGAGCACATCACCTACATCGATCACATCCTGTGGGCGCCCGTGCTGGTCCCCGAGGAAGCCGAAAAACGCATCGTAGAGGAGCAATGCCGGTCCGCCGAGCTGCCCGAAGGAGCCCCGGACCACCGCCTCACCGACATCCGTATCTGCACCATCATCGGTCCAGACGGCCCAGAGTACGAGAGCCTCAGCGGCCGCCACAAGTTGGGCGAGGTGTACTTCGGCTTCCACACCCTCGACAATCCATGGGCCTATCACTCCCCAAAGATGCGCGTGCCCGAGAGATTTTCGATGGGGGACAGCTGGGCAGCGAGCCACGACCCGGAGTCTCGCCACCAGATCCGGCGCTGTGAGGTGGTGGGCACCCCGTGGTGCAGAGACGGCGCGGCCATCGAGTGCCTCACCCTGGCCGAACATGCGGTGACCTGGGTGCGCAACCACTGGTGTCCCACGGTGGGCCACATGGGCCATGACGGTCTGGTGGTTCGGAAAGGCAAGACGCCGATGTGGTCATGGTCCAGCGACGTCCACAACGGCACCCGGGCCGTCCCTGAGATCGCGGCCTCGGAGCGTCCGTTTCCAGACCCGAGACAGCTCATGGGGATTGCCGAGCTGCTGACCCCCCACCACCTCCGCACGCTGTCGCCCGACGACGCGCGGCTTTGGTAGAGCTCACACCGCCTCAAGCACCGCGGCAGCTCCGAGTCCCCCTGCCGCACAGATGCCCAGCAGAGCGGTCTGCATGCCCGTGCGGTGCAGGTGCCGGCTCATCGTGGTGACCATCCGAGCCCCGGTCGCTGCAAAGGGGTGCCCCAATGCAAGACTGCCGCCCAGCACGTTGAAGCGGCTCATGTCCACCTCTCCCACGGCCCTGTCGCGGTCGAGTCGATGCTTTGCCCAGCCATCCGAGGCGAGCGCCTGAATCACACACAACACCTGTGCCGCGAAGGCTTCGTGCATGTCGACCAGGTCGATGTCGGACAGAGCCATCCCCGCGCGGTCGAGGGCCTGCGGCATGGCGATGGCGGGTGCGATGAGAAGTTGGTCGGAGGGGTCGACGCCCACATACGACCAGCTCCGGAAGGCCGCGAGCGGCGTGTAGCCGAGCGCCTTCGCCTTTTCTTCGGACATCACCAGAACGGCTGCTGCGCCGTCGGTCAGGGCCGATGAGTTGCCCGCGGTGAGGGTACCGTTTTTGCGGTCGAACACCGGCCGCAGCCGCGCGAGCTTCTCTACGCTGGTGTCGGCGCGAACCAACCCATCGCTCGTGACCAGCTCACCACCGGGAAGCTCCACCGACACAACCTCGTCGGCCAGATGACCGGCCTCGATGGCCTGCACTGCCTTGCGGTGCGATGCAACCGCGAGCGCATCCTGGGCCTCGCGGAGGATGCCGTTGCGCTTGGCCATCTTCTCAGCGGCTTCGCCCATTAGCTCACCGGTGGACCGCTCGGCGATCTTCGGCTGCTGCGGGAGCACCTCAGAGAGGGGCATCAGCTGCGCAGCCACGCCAAAGTAGTCGGCGGGCTTGAGACGCTTGCCCAGCGCAATGGGGGCCAAGGCATGCACGAACCGCTGGCCCATCTTCACTTCGGCGTTGGACGTGGAGTCGCCACCACCCGCGATGATGACGTCGGCTTCCCCCCGCTCAATGGCCGCCGCCGCCAGGGTGATGGCCTGCAAGCCACTCGCACACGCCCGAGAGACCGTCATGGCCTCCGCACTCGCCGGGAGCCCAACCTCCAAGCCGATCTCGCGAGCCACGTTGGGACCGGACGACGGGATGATGACCCCACCCCACACCACTCCGTCGACCTCGCTGCGGTCCAGCTCGGTCTTGGCGAGGAGACCGTTGACGGCAGCCACACCCAGATCGATGGCGTCGAGCTTGAGGAACTTGGTAAAGGCGCGCTGGAAGGGGGTGCGCGCCCCCGCCACGATGACCGCACGACGCGGCTGCTTGAATTGGATTGAGACGGGCATGCTCAGGCTCCGATGAAGTTGCCGCCGCAGACACGCAGCGTGCGGCCGGTCACGCCGAGCGCGGCCGGAGAGGCGAGAAAGACCACCGCTTCGGCGATGTCGATGGGAAGACCACCTTGAGACAGCGCAGACAGGCGGCGCGCCGCTTCTCGAGTGGCGACGGGAATGGCGTCGGTGAGACGCGTTTCGATGAATCCAGGCGCGATGGCATTGACGGTGACCCCACGATGGGCCCGCACATCCGCCATGGCCGCTACCCAGCCCACCAGCGCGGCCTTGCTCGCGGCGTAGTTGGTCTGGCCCATGTTGCCGGCGATGCCCGCGATGCTGGACATCACGATGGTGCGGCCCCCCACACGCAGGGTGCCCGCACTCTCAAGGGAAGCCTCCACCTGCAGAATCGCGGCGAAGTTGACGTCCATCACCAGATCCCAGCGGGCGTCGTCCATGCGCCCGAGGGTCTTGTCGCGGGTGACACCGGCATTGTGGACCACGATGTCGAGTCCATGTTCGCCGGCGGCCTCCTGAATCGCAGCCGCCGCACCTTCATCGGTGAGGTCCACCGCCACCGCGATGCCTGCCACCTCGCGGGCCACCTCGCCAAGTAGCTCGGCATCGGCAGGACGGTCCAACACCAGCACTTTCGCACCTTCTTCACCCAGCCGGCGAGCGGTCGCGCGTCCGATGCCCCGGGCCGCACCCGTGACCAGGGCCACCTGTCCATCCAGCGGACGCGCATCCCAAGCTGTCGCCACACCCTCGGCACGGCCGTCCACCGCCACAATCTGCCCGGTGACAAACGCACTGCGGGCCGACAGCAGGAATGCCAGCGGTCCCGCGAGGCGGTCCTCTGAACCCGCCGCCACTTCCAACACATTGGAGGTCACGCCCTTGGCGCCGAGCTCCTTCGACAGCGACTTGGCAAAGCCGACCACACTGCGCTGCACGGCCACTTCGATGGGGCTGCTCATCTGCGCGGGTGGACGCGACACGACCACCACACGCCCACAACGAGACAGCGACCGGACGGCACCGTGGCCAATGGTGTAGAGCCCACGAAGGTGTTCGATGGTGCGGGCCCCGGTGGCGTCAATGATGAGAGCGTGGGCCTTTTCACCGTCGATGGCTCCCGCGGACTCCACGATGGTGCGACCGAATCCCTCCCCGGCCGCCCGCCAGGGTGCAGAGTCGAAGCCACCGCCCAGCAAGGCGACTTCGGCTCCCAGCGGGGGAATGGCCGCTCCCAGGGCGCTCTGCACTGTCGCATCGGCAGGCCCGGCGAGGCCGACCCACACGGCGCGGCCATCGACCGGACGCGGTGCCCAAGTCCCCTTTCCGCGAGACAGCTTCTGGGGCAATGGCAGCGGCAGTCCAAGGGACTTCACCAGCTTGCGGGCCTGGGGATTGGCGCCCAGGTTGACGAGGTAGTCACTCATTGTTCTTCCAATGCAGGGGCGGCGACAGAGAGCTTGAGCTGCTCCTTCGCCCAGATGTGTCCAAGCATCACAGCAGCGCCACCGGGAGCCTTTCCGACCGCGATCGGGATGCGTCCGCGGGCGTCGGGCTTGCCCACGAAGACACCCACCTTGGCAGGCAACACGAGGGGCCGGGTGAAGCGCACGTCCACCCCACCGAAGCGGCGGACATCGCCCGACCACAAGCCTGCGATGACGGCTTCCACCGCAATCGAGATGGTACCGAAGCCATGCAGAATCGTGCTCTTGAATCCCGCCACTCTTGCGTAGGGTCGGAGCCAGTGCACGGGGTTGAAGTCACCGGTGAGGCGCGCGAAGTCGAGACCCGCGCCAGGGCCAAGGCGCCGCCGGGAGATCTCGCGAGAGTCCAGAGGCACAATCGGTGGACCCGGTCGCTTGCCCGTGCGCTGCTTCTTCGCGAGCGGCACATAGGCGAATACATCGGACACCACGCGCCCGCCGGAGTCGGTGGTGGTGACGAGGCGCTGGTGAAGCCGTGCCCGCTGTCCATTGTCGTCGACACCGTGGAGGTGGGCTTCGAGCCGGAGGACCTCCCCGGCCGGCAGAGGCTCTTCGACCGTGATGCGGCAGCCTTGGTTGAGCACCTTGGGCAACGGATAGGGCACCCCATCCAAGGTGCGTCCGAGCAGTGGAAAGCCCCACTGCGGGAACATGTACGACGGCACGCGGCCCCGCCAAGCGCGCGCATCACCGCCCGCCCAGCGCACCAGGTCGCTCACCAGCGCCGTGTTTCGAGGGGGCACCAGCGCGGTGTGGGTGGGCCCGGGACAGGCGGGTGGTGGCGCCCCTGGGTCAATCTTCTGGGTGAGCGCGGCCCACGCCACTCGGGCGAGACCCGCCAACACAGGACCTTGGTGACGCAAGTGAAAGTTGGAGACAGCCATGGAGGCCTCCGAAAAGGGGTCGAGTCAGCGCGCGGCGGCCTGGGCGTCTGCGGCATCGCTGGCATGCAGGCGCTCCAGAAGGCGGTCGCCCGTGGTGCGGATCTGGTCAAGGAGGAAGCGCGATCTGGGCTCCGCGCGCTCGAGGTGACGCAGCAGGATGTCGCCGCGTTCGGCGTAGCTGGCAGCCTGCTTGGCGAGGGCTTCTGAGATGCGGAGATCGATCATCATCTGGGCGAGCCGCTCGGCGTGTAGCAGCGCGGGCGCGAAGTCCCGGCGCATGTCCCACTCGTCGACGAAGCCCTTCTTCCACTCGCCCATCGGCCGTCCCTTGAGACCCGACGCCTTCGCGCCCGCGATGCGCATCATCAGGTGGCGCTGGGCCAACATCACATTGAGACGCAGCCCCGCGACCCGACGCACGTTGGGACCCTTGGCAAAGCGGGCGTCGAGACGCGCCTGGGCGAGCTTGCGCAGAAAGCGGGTGGGGTCCTTGAGGATGAACTGCAGCGCGTCCTTGGTGGCCATCAGCGACTGGATCTGGCTGGTGCCCTCATAGATCGGCAACACAAGCGCATCCCTCAGCAGCTTCTCGGCGCCATACTCGGTGGTGTAGCCGAAGCCACCGTGAATTTGGAGCGCCTTGCGGGCCATGTCCACCGCAGCTTCGGCCGCCAGATACTTCACCAGCGGCGTGTTGAGACGCGACTTCCAAGACAGCGCCTTGACCTCCCGCTCCAGAGCAACCTTCTCCTCAGGGTCTTCGGGCGCCATGTACATCAGACGCAGCCGCTTGCGCTGGCTGAGCTCTTCGTTGAATGCAGCGTCGACCGCGAGCGCCCGCAGGCCCTGAATGGTGGTCTCCATCTCCTCGATGTAGTCGGCGATGATTTCGTGGCGGTCGATGGTCTTGCCCATGCTCCACCGCTCGGCGGCGTAGGCTTTGGCCATCCGCAGAGAGGCTTCGCAGACTCCGAGCCCCTCGAAGCCCACCGAGATCCGGGCGTTGTTCATCAGCAGCAGCATCAGCTTGAAGCCGCCCCCGCGCTCGCCGATGAGCTGTGCAGGCGCGCGCTCAAACTCCACCGCGACGGTGGGAGAAGCGTGGTGACCAAGCTTCTCCTCGATGCGCGACAGCGTGGCATGACGCACCCGGTTGCCCTCTTCGTCTTCGGTCCAGGCGTCGACCAGAAACAGCGAGAGTCCACCCAGGCCCGCCATGGGGTCGGCACCATCGGTGTCCTCGGTGCGCGCGATGACGATGTGGTAGCGGCCGTTTCCGCTGGTGATGAAGATCTTCTGGCCGGTGACGAACCAGTCACCGTCGGCGTCTTGTTCGCCCTTCGTGAGGAGCGCGCCCACATCACTCCCCGCGTTGGGCTCGGTGATGTCCATGCTGCCCCACTCGGCATTTTCGATGATGTCGCGGACCTGGTCAGCGAAGCGACAGTCGATGATGCCACCCTTCTCTGCGTCGATCTCGGCGGTGCCTTCGAGGGCCGAGTACATCAGCAGCGCCATCGCGATGCCGCCATGGAAGCCGTAGTGGGCCATCACCGACACATCGGCGCGAGCCAGCATCTCACTCGCCAGGAAATACACCATTAGCGGAGCATTCATCCCACCGAGCTCGCGCGGCACACACATGCCGTGGAGACCAGTCTCGGCGAAGGTCTCGAAGATCTCGTTCATCTCCGGCGGCATCACCACCTCGCCGTCGACCAGCTCCAGGCCTGCCCGATCGATGGCGGCTGCACGCGGAGCAATCTCGTTGGCGGCCAGCTGCCCGGCCAGCGACAGCACCTCCTCGTAGAAGCTGCGGGCCTCGGCGGTGTCGGAGTAGCCCTCCCCCGCATCGGCCAGCTCTTCGGAAAACCCCTTGTACTCGACCTCCTGTGCGAGCCGAGCCCAGTCGATCCAGTGCTCAACGTAGAAGCGCAGGTCGGCGTTGTCGGCAAAGAAGTCGGTCTCACTGTGGGCGGCCATGGCTGCCTCCTTCACGGGGAAGAACAGGGCGGGAAATCAGGATGGGGACGTCTCGGGACGCGGACGGAACAGGCTGGCGCGGGCAAGGCGCACCAGCTCGACGTTTCGACGGGCGCGCAGCTCTTCGGCAGGCGCCTGGATGAGGCTCCCCACGACAGCATCAACCGCGAAGGAGCCCACGATGAGCAGCAGCAGCTCCACCAGCCAGACCTCGGGGTCGAGTTTGGGATGCACCCGGCCGGATGCCTGACCGGTGCGCACAGCCTCGGTCACGAGCGGAAACCACGGCGAAAGGCGCTCTCTCAGCTTTTCACGGAGATCTTCTGGACGGTCCAGACACTCCCGCAGCAACAGCCGGGCGCGATCGGGGTCGGCCTCGAAGAAGCGCATGACCTCGCCCACCAGGCCCTCAAATCGCCGAGAGCCAGTGGTCGCCGCGGCCAACACGGCCGGGACCGTCTCACGCCAGTGGTCGAGAACACTGTTCAGCACCGCATCCCGAAGAACCGCCTTGCTCGGATACCAGTGCAGCAGCGACTGGCGCCGGACCCCCACAGCCTCAGCGATGGCCTGCACCGATGTGCCCGCGTAGCCACGCCGCGCAAACAGACGGGTGGCCTCGACCACGATGCGGCGAGGAGTGTCGTCGGCGACGGGGGCGGCTCGAGAGACCATGGACCTACGGGGTTGCAGGGAGTACTCAGCTACATGGTAGACGCTGGCCTACCACTTGTCAGGCCATGGTCTACCCACTAGCCAGTCATTCGGCAACACTCCATTCTCGACCTTCTCCCGACACACGGATACCCGGCCGCCCCCCTGACGCCCCGGAAGGCTCATGCCGCGCATGTCCCCCAGCCACTTCCTGTCGCTCGCCGACCACACCGACGAGGACATCCGCCGCTACCTCTACCTGTCGCGGATGGTGAAGCTGAACCCCACCGGCTTCCGCGATGCATGCGCCGGAAAGACCTTGGCCATGCTGTTTTTGAAGCCGTCACTGCGCACCCGCGTGAGCTTCCAGGCCGGCATCTTCCAGCTCGGCGGGCAAGGCCTCTACCTCGGTCCCAACGACATCCAACTCCACCGCGGCGAGACCGTGGCCGACACCGCACGGGTGCTGTCCCGCTACGTCGACGGCATCATGGCGCGGATGTACACCCACCGCGACTTGCTCGATCTGTCCCGCCACGCCAGTGTTCCCGTCATCAACGGACTCACCGACTTCAACCACCCCTGCCAGGTGCTCGCCGACCTGCTCACCATCGACGAGCGCTACGGGCGGCTTCAGGGCCTCAAGCTCGCCTACATCGGCGACGGCAACAACATGGCCCACTCGCTGCTCCACGGCTGTGCGCGCATGGGCATGCACGTCGCGGTTGGTCATCCCCGCGGCTACGCACCCGACCCCACTGTGGTCACCCGTGCCCGCGAGCTGGCAGCCCGTACCGCCGGCTCCATCCTCGTCACTGAGAGTCCCCAAGACGCGGCCCAAGATGCCGATATCGTCTACAACGACGTGTGGACTTCGATGGGTCAGGAAGAAGAAACGAAGAAGCGTCTGGCCCACTTCGAGGGCTTCCAGGTCGACGGCGCCTTGATGAGCTACGCCCGGCCGAGCGCGATCTTCATGCACTGCCTGCCCGCCCACCGTGGCGAAGAGGTGGCATCCGAGGTCATCGACGGGCCTCAGTCGGTCATCATGGACCAAGCCGAAAACCGCCTCCACGCCCAGAAGGCCATCCTGGTCCACCTCATGGGCGCGCGCTTTTGACCGACTCCCCTTCAAAGGAGTCACGTGGGCATGCATCACCATCACGTACAGTGGCGTAGAGTCATGTTAAGATGAACCATGGCTCAGAGGTCTGCATGACGCACCCCAACCCTCGCTTCCAGGCCCGCGACCACTTCTCCCGTCACGTCGCCCGACAGCGCGGAGAGGGGCCGGTCGCGGCAGATGCCCCCACGGTACGCATCTATGAGGTGTCGCCGCGCGACGGTCTCCAGAATGAGTCCGTGGTCGTGCCCGCCAGCGACAAGGTCGAGCTCATCCGCCGATTGGTGAGCGCAGGTGTGTCCGACATCGAGGTCACCTCCTTCGTGAAGCCCTCGTGGATTCCGCAGTTGGCCGATGCCCGCGAAGTGATCGCGTCGCTCCACACCCTGGCGTCCGACCCCACACTCGACAGCGATGTGCGCTTCTGGGCGCTCATCCCCAACCGCCGCGGCCTTGAGCGCTCCATCGACTCCGGCGTGAAGCACATCGCCACCTTCATGAGTGCATCCGAGACGCACAACAAGAAGAACCTCAACCGCACTCGCCGCGAGTCGCTCGCTGGCCTCGCCGACGTCATCGGCACCGCCAAAGACTCCGACCAGACCGTGCGGGCTTATCTGTCCACCGTGTTCGGCTGTCCCTACGAGGGCCACGTACCGGTCGAGAACACCGTGCAGATGGCGCTCGAGCTCATGTCCCACGGCGCCGACGAGATCGCGCTGGGCGACACCACGGGCATGGGACACCCCGGCCAGGTGCTCGAGGTCATCGACGCCCTCACCTCGGCTGGCATCCCCGTCGAGCGCATCGCCCTCCACATGCACGACACCCGAGGCACCGCCCTGGCCAACGTGCTCGCGGGCTTCCAGGCTGGTGTGCGCACCTTCGACGGCTCGGTGGCTGGCGTCGGCGGCTGCCCCTACGCCCCCGGCGCATCCGGAAATGCCGCTTCCGACGACCTCGTGCACCTCTTCGAGGCCATGGGCGAGACCACCGGCATCGACATTCAAGCTCTCGCAAGTGCCGGCGTCTTCCTCTCCGAGCGCCTGGGCCGAAAGCTCCCCGGTCGCTACCACCGGTACCACCTCGGCAGCTCCGCAACTGCGTCTGCCCGGTATCAGAGCGCCTGAAGTGGCCCACCGCCGCCCCACCCCGTCCGCCTTTCTCAAGGTGGTCTCCGGGGCCCGCCAAGGTCTCAACATCCCGCTGGTCACCGGCGAGCTGTTCACCATCGGGCGCAAGGACGGCGACCTGCTGCTCGACGACCCTCTCGTCAGTGGGGCCCATGCGCGCCTGCTCTACAAAGACGACGCCTGGGTGATTCAGGACCTCGGCTCCACCAACGGCACCATGATCGACGGTCGGCTCATCCGTGAGGCCCAGCTTCGACCGGGCGCGGAGCTGGCCATCGGCAGTCACCGCCTCGTGCTCTTTGTGGGCATGGAGCCCGAGCCCCAGCGGCCACAGCAGCGCGAAAACACCGCCGACATCGCCTGGCTGATGGACGAAGAGCTCGTGGAGCTTCGCACCACCGGCGACCGAACTGCGCCTCCCGCCGATGTCATCGACCAGGACCTCCGCCTGCCCCCCGGCCTACAGGCCCTCGTCGAGGTGGTCGCCGGCGAAGACCTCGGTCAGGTCCACCGGTTCACTCGCGGCAACATCACCATCGGCCGAAAGAGCGGCGAAGTCCCGCTGTCCGACATCGAGGTGTCCCGCCGACACGCCGTCATCGAGGTCTTCGGGCGTCGCATGATGTTCCTGCGGGACCTCGGCTCCACCAACGGCACCTACCACAACGGGCGCCGCATCTCGGTGGCCCGCCTTCGGCCCGGCGACACGGTGGGCATCGGCCGAAGCGTGCTCAAGCTGCAGGTCGCGAAATAAATCAGCCAGAACGTCGCGCTGCTCTATCCGTTGCCCCCAGGTCCGACCGAGCTGTGCCGCCCCGGCAGACCCAGCCTACAGGTCACACTGGCGCGCCTGCTGCGGTCCATGGAACGCAATTTACTCCAAGCTTCGCAGCAGGCATCACATCTTGGCGCAGTCCATCCGTTTCCCACTGTGAACATGCACTGGAGACCCCATGGACCCCGCTACTTTTACTCTTCTCGTCGGCTTGTGTGGCGGAGCATTCATGGGCCTGACCCTACTCTACCTCTCCATTCCCTACCCGCCTTCGAACGAAGTCGTTGGGCGCATCCCCAAGCACCTCTGGAACACTCAGCGGTTCAACACCGCAGGACGCCGAGCCCAACAACGCAGAGCGGCCTGAAGCCCCGTGTATAAATGACGGGGACAGGGTCCAGCACGCCTCTCGTCGCGGAACACTCACTCCTCGGTCGAGGCTGCAAGGCAGCTACTTCAGCTGGTCGGCCGCCCAGCGCTTCCAAGCTTGGACTTCTTCTTCGGGACTGCGCCCATCGCCATAGCTGAAGCCGGCCACCTGTCGAAAGGCGAGCACAGCGGACTGCTGCACAGAGGGGTCTTTGTCGTCCAGAGCGGCCAGCAGAGCGGGGATAGCTTTACGGCTGCCAATGCAACCCAAGCTTGCCACGTAGTGACGGCGCACCCAAAGGCTCGACCCTCGGTAGAAATTGTCACGAGAGCGAAGCGCCGCAGACAGGGGCTCCACCGCGGTGTGGTCGCCCACCTTGCACAGCGCCTCGGCCGCACCAGCCCGAACGATGACAGCAGGGTCGGTGAGCTTTTCGATGAGAATGGGGCTGACCCGACCACTTCCAAGGTCGCCCATCGACTGCACTGCCGCCGCTCGGATGGCGGGCTCGGCGTTCTTCGCGAGGACTTCGAGAGTCTGCTCGGCCCGGTCGCCCTGAATCTTGCCAAGCGCACGGATGGCGACCCAGCGCTTGCGGGTGTCGCCTTCATCATCGAGGGCCACGCGGGTGACGGTGCCGATGTCGGTCATGCCGACGGCCACGAGGCGCTCGAAAGCCTCCATCCGCGCGGCCTCCGGGAGGTCGGGGTCGGATGCCTGGGCGAGGTCTTGGACCGGACCAGCCCAAGCAGCGAGGGACAACAGAGCAGCTGCGAACATCATGAGCGCACCAAGAACACGCGAACCACCCCGAGCAGAGCCACCACGATGAGCGGACTCACATCGAGTCCGCCTGGGCGCAGCCGCATCAGCACAGACCGCAAGGGCTTCTGCACCGGCTCGGTGAGCGCGTGGGTGAGCCGCCGGGGCCAGCGGTGGGGGTCCTCCTGGACCCATGCGATCAACACATCGACAGCGATGATCACAAGATACAGCTCGATGGCGAGAATAGCCGCGTGCACGTCTTCTCCGCCGGTCGAGGAGAGGAGTTGCGCCCGACCGCCGGACGCGCCTCACGGCACGTAGCCTGCTGCGCCCACCAGCGACGATGTCAGAACAAGTAGGCGAAGCGGGTCTGAACCGTGAAGAACTTGCCGTCGGTCTTCAGCGACAGGTCTTCGAGCGGCACGCGGTTGCTCACCTGGGCCCAGGCCCCTTCCACGGTGAAGTTAATGTGCTCGTGGAAGGTGTGCTTAATGGCAAGATCGACCTCGTAGCCGATCTCTTGGGCGAGATTTTCATCGGCAGGGTCAACGCATTCCACACCGTCGCCAGCCTGGCAGCGGATGCGCGCGCCATCGGGCTTGTCGGGCCACACCAGCAGGTAGGCGGCGGTGACTTCCCAGTTGTTCATGGGCCGGAAGGTGGCGTTGGGGAAGATGTACTTGGAGTTCCACACGCCACCGTTGCTCCACAGCGCGTAGGCCTCGTTGCCCCAGGTGCGCTGGGTGACGCGCGCGAGAACCTCTTCGTAGATGAGCAGGCCCACGTTGAAGTCGGGATGGAGCGCGCGGCCGGTAAAGTTCTTGTCGGCCACATTGTCGTCGCCGCTGCTGTAGCCGGCATCAAACATCAGCGTGTAGGCCTGACGCTTGTAGCCGGCGCGCGCCGCCCAGCCCCAGATGTCGACGTCCTTGTACAGGGGGTTGTCGAGCGCACTGGCGGGGTCGTAGGTGCCGGGGAGTGCGAGGCCCGAAGTGGTGCCGCGGATGTTGACGACCTCGCCTTCCAAGTAGATGCCCTGGAACAGGAACTTGGCGTAGACATCGGCGATCATGATGCGGCTCTTGGACTCGACATGCTTGCGGTCGATGACGTAGGAGCCCAGCGTGAAGTCGCCCGAAGAGCCGAACATCGGGATGTTCTCGCCCTTGTAGATGGCCAAGTACACCATCTCGTAGGCATCGTCGTTGTTGTCGCCAAACCACACATCGTTGCGAGCAGACTCGGGCCGCGTGTCGTCGACGTAGTCGTGCTCGATGTCGTGGATGCCGTCGGTGCCAGCCTGGTTGGTGGTCTGGTCGATGGTGTCGCAGCGAGGGTCGTAGTTGTCCATACCCTCGACAATCCGCTCCCCGGAGACGTCTTCGAGCGAGCAGGTGTAGCCGTAGTGTTGGCTCAGCGGGTCTTCGACAAGACGGTCGACCCCCACGCCCATAAAGAACGGTATGTCCGCCGGCTCCCGCCCAAGAATGGTCTGAGCGATGGCAATGGGCTTGGTGGCAAACATCACGCGGTCGAAGGTGGAGCCCCAGTGGTTTTCGCCGAAGGTGTCGTCAAAGCCGTTGCCGTGGTTGGACAAGATGCCCATGCCCCAGTTGGACTCCTGGCGACCCACCCGCATCACACCCACGGGCAGCGTGAACTCCATCCAGGCGCGCTTGATCATCGGCGTGGCGGTGGACCGACCGAAGTAGTCCTCCGAGGTGCCGTCCATGCGCGTGTAGCTCGGGTCTGCCGCGAACACCGAGGCCGGCATGAGCGAGCTGTTGTCACCCCAGACCACGTTGTCGAGCAGATCGGCCTGCATAAAGAACTTGGCGCGGTCTTCGAAGTTGAGCTGTGGCTGGATGCGCAGGCGGTGGGTCATGAACGACCCGCCTTCCTTCATCTCAGTGTCGAGCGGACTGAAGCGATAGCCGCGTACCCGGTAGTAGCCCTCGAGCTCGAAGTCCCAATTGTCTTCGACCGCAAGGGCGCTGGTAGAAAGACCGAGAAGCAGCACGGACGCAGCATTGAGCATCAGTTTCGTCCAATGTTGGCGGAGATACCGGGCGACCACTCAGCGCTGGCAGAGGCGGGCGCCCTGAGTGTGGGACCGCTCAGCCGTCGCAGGGCGCGAGGCAGTTGGCGGGAATCTTCAGGCCGTCGTAGCCGGTGTGGATGTTCCCGATGTTGATCGAGTCGGCGAAGATGGTGACGGTGGTGCGGCCCATCAGCAGATGTTCCCCTGTGCCATCGGAGACATAGGCGTCGATGGTCCAGTCGCCGGGCGGGATGTTGACCGCGACCCAGAGGCCATCTTCGGAGGTAGTGGGCTGCTCTCGGTTGGGGAACCGGTCGATGAAGTACTTCACGACAGTGTCGCCAGCGAGCACGCCGTCGGTGCTCGTGACGACGACTTGGGCGCCGGTGACCGGGGCGCCGTTGATGTCGAAGACCGTGCCGGCTGCCGTGCCGCGCTCAGGGTCGACGCTGATACCGAGCAAGCTCGGGATGAGCTGGTAGGTGGCCTTCGACACGGAGTTGAAGTACTCGTCGACGTCGCCCGAGGTGTACTCGTAGACGACGTGGGCCTCGAAGGTGGGCTTGGTGTCGTCGAGCACGGGGTCGGTCGCGGCCTTGTAGGTGAACGGCTGGCAGACCAGGGCGTCGGAACCCGACACCACGCCGTCGGAGTCGGAGACCATGGTGACGTCGGGGGCACCGCTCACAGCGTCGGCGTACCAAATCTCGACAGTGGCCTCCTGCACACCGTACTCGTCCTGAAAGTCTTGGACCTCGGTGCGGATGGGGCGCTCGACCACGCAGCTGGCGTCGGGGGTGCCGGCATCAAGCCAGCCACCATTGCCGTCGTAGCCCGCCTCGAAGCCGGTGAAGTCGCCGTCGGGGGTTGCCGTGGTGTTGATGAAGTCTTCGAAGGTGGCCGGACCACCGCCGTCGCCGGAGCCTGCGCCGCCATCGTCTGCGCCGGAGTCTTCGCCGCCACCACCCTTGTCACCACCACTGCAGGCGATGACCACGGTGTTCACGAGCACCACCATAAGTCCAGTCCAACCACGCATGAAATCTCCTTCGACGCGGCGCTCGTCGTAGAAGACAGCACCGAAGGCCCGTGTCTCCGGACCGCGCTCAGCCGGCAGGGTTTAGGCGTCAGAGCCGGGGGTTGTCAAGCGGGGATTGGACGCAACCGGGCCCCATCCTGGCCAGTTCTTGTCAGAGTAGTCGGCGGCCAATCCCGCGCGAGCACAGAGACCCGGGGCCTCGCCTCAAAACGACAGGGACTCGCGTACATCGCCGTCGTACAGAGCGTCGACCTGTTCGGACAGCGCCTGGAGCTCCTCGGATCCCGCCGGCAAGGTGGGGCGCAGTATCAACACGAGATTGCCTCGCTCATCGTCCTTCTTACGAAGTCCCCGCTTTCGGAGCCGCAGCTTCTGCCCGCCAGTGACGCCAGCTGGCACCTTGATGCGCACCGAGCCATCCGGCGTGGGAACCTCGATGGACCCACCTTGGGCCGCCTCGCCGAAGGTGATGGGAAGGTCCAACACGAGGTCGTCGCCCTCGGCCCGAAGCGCAGGGTGGGACTTCACCTGCACCGTGAGCAGCAGGTCTCCAGGCCGCCCCCCCGCAGGACCCGGGCCTCCTTTCCCGCGAAGCCGCACGGTGCCGCCATCTCGAATGCCCGCGGGGATCCCGAACTTGAGCGACTCCGGGGACAGCCGGCCGTCGGGACCGGTGCGCTGGAACTGCACGACTTGGGGGGTGCCGGTGACGAGGTCAGGCAGCGACACTTGGATGGTGACCTCCGCGTCGACGCCCTTTGGAGGAGACCGCCGGAAGCCCCCCTGGCCTCGTCGCGGTCCCCCTGCCCCATACATGTTTCCGAAGAGGTCTCCAAAGTCGACGTTGCCGCCAAATCCACCGCCACGGGGGAAGCCACCTCCCCCCGGAAAGCCGCGACCGCCGCCCCGCTTCCACGCCCGGGCCCTGTTGGCGTCGAAGCCCGGCTTGGCGGACATCTCCCCAAACTCGTCCCACAGCTTGCGTTTTTCAGGATCGCCGATGACCTCGTTGGCTTCGTTGACTTCCTTGAAGCGCTGCTCGGCACCAGGCGACTTGTTGAGGTCAGGGTGGAACCGCCGAGCGAGCTCTTTGTACTTCTTGCGGATGGTGTCGCTGTCGGCTGTGCGGGACACGCCGAGCACTGCATATGGGTCACGCATGGCGCTGCCCTCCTTGCCAGGGGTCTATGCACAGCGGAAGCAGAAGGAAAGGCGGGGGACCGGGTGAGGCGAGTTCTCAGGGCGCGTGGGTCGCCAAGATCGCAACAGCCTCGAGAAGCAGCGGCACAGCGCTGGGACCGATGGAGTTGGTCTCCTCGTAGTGGTCGCCTTCCGCCTCGACCAGAAAAGGAGTGCGATCGTCGAGAATGTAGTCGTATGGGGGCACCAGGTAACCAATCTCGTCGTTTCCCAGGCCGAGTACCCACGCGTGGTCCGACGCCATCTGGTCCTTGAGGTAAGGGCCTGCCGAAGCGGATTCCACGTCGGGCGGATTGGGATTGTCCGCCGAGATGAAGTCGACTTCGGTGGTGTTCACCCGGCTGCCGTCGTAGCCGCCAATCGCCAGCTCGGGGGTGAGCTCCCCCGGCATCGTCAGCATGCGCAGCGGGCCCACAGTCACGAGGTCGACCTCAGTGTGCATCGACGGCATGTTGTTGTCGTCGAGCACCTGCGTCTCGTCGTAGCCGAAGATCTCGCGCTCAAACACGCCCATGAGGAACATCGCCTGGAAGCCCAGGTTCTCCACCGGCAGATCCACCTGGAGGGTTCCGAAGGACACAGTGGGGTCGGAGGCGGTCTGTCCTGCGCTGATGGCGTCCAAGGCCAGTCCCCCGATGATGTCGCCCAGTGCGCGGGCCTTGTCGAAGTCGGCGCTTTCGTGGTCCACGCCGTCCCAGTCGGTCACAGTGATGCCCAAAGGCGTCATCAACCCGCCCACGGTGCCCTGGATGAAGACCGCGACCCCGCCGAGCCCTTCTTGGGTGCGGTTGTCGTAGGCAAGCCCGTCTTCGACCGCATTGCGCAGAGCCCACGGGAAGTCCGACGTGAGCGCGAGGTTGTCGCTGGACAGCACCTCAGGGTGGTTGCTCCAGTGGACCATGGTGGCGACCGTGGCCCCGGAGCCGTCGACAAAGCTTGCGGCTCCCACCATCTCGTCGATGATGACGGGATCTCGGCTGTCGCGGACGGTGTTTCGGGTGCCCTTGTCGCCAAAGGGGGCGGCGGAGTCGGCAGCGCCAATCACCATGGTGACGTCGGTGAGCCCTGCTTCAGCTTGGAGAACCGCCTGGACTGCGCCATCGGTGAGCTGCTGGAGGTAGCCGTCGTCGACCCCGCGCTCGCCAAATCGCGCCCCCCACTGGCCCATGGTGTCCGGCGCTTCGTGGTTGTGGGTCGCCTGCACCACCACGAGGTCGATGTTCGAGCCAGCATCCGCCACCATCTCACGCACGACAAGCGTGTCGTCGTAGAACCAGCCCACCACGTCCAACGTGACGATAGCGACGCTGGTATCGCCACTTTCGAACACGATGGCACGCGCCTCAATCGGGTCGTGGACCGTGGCCATCGCGCGTCCGTTGCCGAAGCCAGCCAGCCACAATGCCTGGAAGGTGCCGTCTGCCTCGCCTTCATCGGCGCCCGAGTAGCCGTCGTCGTCCGGACACAATCGGTCGCAGCCACAATCGTCGAACAAATCGTCACTGGCCCCATACTCGCTATTTCCGTCGAGGTCCTCCCAGGTCTCCCAGCAGGTGGGGGTCATGTCGAGAAGGGCAGCCCCCACCCTCAAGTTGCCATCGTTGGACGCGCAGCCCGCCGGCCCCGGACATGCGCTGTCGAGGGGGCTCTGAACGCCGGAGTCTGCTTCGCTGGCCTTGTCGAGGTCCTCGCTGCCACACGCCGCCATCGACGCACCCAACGCGGCCCCCCAGAGCACCCTGACGAGAGGCAGATGGACGAGGCGCACCCGAAACAGAGACATCGCGGTCCTCCAGCCAAAGAATCGCCGCGCAGTCTACCTCGAAAACGCTACTCCCCGAAGATGGCCTGACAGTCCTCGAGCACCTGGGCGGGGTGGGTGCCGAGGTCAGACACCGAGTAGTCCAACAGCTGCTCGCCATCAGAACCAATGAGCACGGTGATGCGGCCCGGAAACGACGAGCTCGCCGACGACACCGAGCCGTAGGCCAATGCGAGGGTCTTGTCGGTGTCGGTCCACAGCTCGAACGCGTAGCCTTCGTCTTCGGCCCAGCTGCGGTTGTCATCGGGGTCGTCGAAGCCCACACCCACGATGTGAACGCCCAACGCATCGAACTCGGACTGGAGGTCGCGGTACCCGCAACCCTCGACCGTTCAACCCGAGGTGGAGGCAGCCGGGTAAAACCACATCACGGTGGGGTGGCCCAGGAGGTCTTCGCGAGACCGCGCCGAGCCGTCCAGGTTGACCGCCGCAAACTCAGGAGCAGAGACGGGGTCACTGGGGACATCACCGTTGAGACTCTCCCAGTCGACTTCGGTGCCACTACCGGAGCCATCGTCACCCGACCCACCGTCGTCGCTGGACCCGCCATCACCCGAGCCACCGTCATCGGAGCCACCGTCATCGGAGCCACCGTCATCGGAGCCGCCATCGTCGGAGCCATCGTCACCAGTCCCATTCGAGCCGGTGGCACTGTCGCCCTTGTCCGCCGAGTTGCATCCCAGTGCGACGACCGCGAGCAGTCCCATCCAGTGTCGTGTACGCATCCGACCTCCATGGCCCCTGACGGGCGACGGAGCCTTACCCCACCGACCGCACCAAGCCGAGCCCCATGGCCTGCGATACAGCCGGGGTTCCGGAAAGGAGCACTCCATGAGCCAGCCCACCCCTCGCAGAAGGCTGCGTCGCGTCTGTGTCTACTGCGGGTCTTCCAACCACATCGACCCGCGCTACCGGGCAGCGGCCCAGGCGATGGGCACCGCGTTGGTGGAGCGGGGCATCGACCTGGTGTTCGGGGGCGGCAGGGTCGGTCTCATGGGCGAGATTGCCGATACTGTGCTCAAGCTTGGCGGCGAGGTGTACGGCGTCATTCCTCAGAAGCTGCGGGCGCTCGAGGTGGGACACGAGGGCTGCACTGAGCTGTTCGTGGTCGACGGCATGCATCCCCGCAAGCTGATGATGAGCCAGCTGGCCGACGCATTTATCGCCATGCCAGGGGGCTTTGGCACCATGGAGGAGCTGTTCGAGGTGACCACCTGGACCCAGCTTGAGTACCAGCACAAGCCCGTCGGCATGCTCAACACGCTTGGCTACTACGACCCGCTGCTCCAGTGGATCTCCCACGCCAACCGCGAAGGCTTCGTGCGCGACGTTCACCGCGACCTCATCTTGTCGAGCGACTCCCCCCACGCTCTGCTAGATGCCCTGGAGCGCGCAGAGCTGCCTGAGCTGGACGAGTGGATCGACAAAGTGTGAGACCTTGCCCACGACCCGCGCTGGAGAATCCATTGAGGTAGGGGACGCCCAAATCAGGAGGCACAATGACCCGCGCACTCTTCATCGTCTGTCTGCTCGCGGCCTGCCGGCCTCCCGACACGGACTCCGGCAAGCCTTGGGTCGGTGATGGCGGTGGTGAGCTGGTCGACACCGAAGACACCGACGACACCGACGACACCGACGACACCGACGACACCGACGACACCGACGACACAGGCCCCTGGGAGCTCGGCCTCGACGCCCGCTGCACTCCGCTGGCCGTGTCCACCGACTGCCTCACGCCATGGCCGAGCGTATTCCACACCATCGACGATGCCGACTCCCCCACGGGCCGACGACTCAACTACTCCCTCGACGGCTTCTGGAGCCCCGACGGCGCCCTGCCCGTCGACCCCTCGATGTTCAACTTCGCCGACGGTGTGAGCCCGGTGTCGCCCATCCTCGTCAACTTCGGCCGCGATGTGGATGCCAGCCAGCTGTGGGGGCCCACCCCGGCGGGTGCGGCGGCATCGCTCGAAGACGACGTACCCATCGTTCTGGTCGACATGGACACCGGGGAGCGTGTGCCGTTGCTCACCGAGATGGACGCCAACCAGCGCCATCTCGACTACGAGCAGCGCCATGCTCTGGTCATCCGTCCGCTGGCACCGTTGCGCTTTGGCGGACGCTACGCCGTGGGACTGCGAAGCGATCTGGTCGACGACGAGGGGGCAAGGCTCCCCTCCCCCGATGCCTTTTCGGCACTTCGCGATGACATCCTGACCACCGATGACCGCATCGAAGGCGCCCGAGAGCGCTTCGAGGAGGTCTTCGCGGCCCTGGACGGTGCGGGGATGGCCCAGTCGGACCTGCTGCTGGCCTGGGAGATTCCGGTTGCATCCGAGGAACAGGTACTCGGTCCCATCGGCTCAAT
>Ga0315321_10000547_pt1 | contig 28031 bp, 30 predicted proteins | sample M180m21515metaG_FD_203464 | JGI IMG/M metagenome (GOLD analysis project Ga0315321, IMG submission 203464) | Ammonia-oxidizing marine archaeal communities from Monterey Bay, California, United States - M1 80m 21515 | ecosystem: Environmental > Aquatic > Marine > Intertidal zone | place: USA...
CGTAGGGGGTGTTCGGTCTTCTTTGTTTACGCCGAACCCTTCGTAGTCAAAGTTTTCGTAATCGGAGTTCAACATCCGGCTACGCTCATCCGTCAACTCATCCCACTTCGTACGTAGGTCGTCTACGTTTGCCCCTTTTTTCTCCTTCGTACGTGCGGCTAGTTCCTCGGCAATCTTTTCTAGCTGCGCATCATAATCTGCTGCACGGGCCTCGATGCCCATGATGTTGCGCTTTTCCTGTTCGAGCGTGAACAGTTCGTCGCGTAGCGCATCGCGTACGTTCGGGTCAGTAGCCGCGTCTAGGTCTCCGTTGAGTTCGGTGATCTGGGTGTCGAGGTCCGCTGCGCGTGCGGCTGTGCTGGAACCGATGGCACTGGTCGGTATCGCATTACGTACCGCTTCCCGCGCACCCTTGCGCCCTTGGTATCCTCCGATAGCACCACCGAAGACCGTACCTACTGTCGCGTCGAGTGCTGCCGATCGAGCAAGGCGGCCTACGTCGAACTCGTCAGACACGCCTTGCTGAATTTCGAAGCCCTGCTGTAAGGCGTCAAAGCCGCCGCCTACGGCTGCGTTCACTCCGGCCTCTGTAATTGCACCTTGCCGTGCGCCAGCCCATCCAGCTTTATTCAATGCCTGTCGGCTTGTCGCCATACCTGCGCGAGCAAGGCCGTACGCCTTTACGCCTTTCGTTGCGGCTCCGAAGCCGCCAAGCAAGTTGATTGGGTCGAGAAGTCCGGCACTGCCGTAGTCTTTAACCTTGTCCCATGTCGAGCCACGAGCCGGTGCGTTCGCCCATAGCTTCGACAGACGGGTCTCCATACCTCTACCGTCACCAGCTAGTGCGTATTCACTCGCACCTTTAAGCATGGAGATACTGTTTACGTCACGCCAGCGGCGATCTGAGTAAAACGTGTCCCACATTTCTTGGGTGTTGGCGAAGGTTTCGCCCTTGGCAGAGTAGTAGTTTCGAACGTCGCGGATAGCCGCTCGGTTGGAGAGTAGGGCCGGACCACTTAGGTTGGTGTAGTCGTTAGGATCGTTCGCAGATGTATTAATTCCATACTTTGCGCGATACTTGTCGGCATTACTCATAGCAGGTACTCCATTTAACCTGTGGTCAAGCTAAATAGATTTGCTGGCTAGTTCGTCCCTGTCACCATCTGCACGACTTTCTCAATCCACTTGTCTCGCCTGTCCATTTCTCTCCGCTTGGCGATTTCTTCGTCGTCGCCCATATGCAAGAATACGGTATCAACTTCTGTCCAAGCACTTTCCGCCATTTCTCGTGCAGCGGCTTCTACTTTCGACGGATCAAGGCCAAAGCTATTTATTTGGTAGGCTATCACTTCGGCGGCGAACTGCTGGCCTTCGCGGGTTTTGGTCCCTACGTCTGCGACCGCCAAATCCACTGGAATGTCTAGCTTTTCCGCCGCTTCGTCATAGAGATCAATTTGCTCTACGAGTGATGCACGGGAAGCCTTCAATTCTTTAATCGCGGCAACGACAGTAGCCCGTTCACCTTGGAGGTCGGGGTCGTTAGCGAACTGTGGTATCTTGAGGTATGCTTCGGCTGAAAGTATTTCCTGATCTATCTTGTCCAACTTCATTGCGTTGTCGATAACTATTTCCTGTATCCGGCTTTGTTGCTCTCGGAGACCATCAATCTGTCCAGTGTTTTGTATGACGCCACCCCCCACAATGTCTTCAACAGAACTGATGACCTCGCCGTTGCTCAAGCCACTGGTGGTACTATTCGTTGTTGCGACCGTACTGCGAAGCTGGCTGTCAACTTGTGTCAGGTTCGTGCGTTCCGCATCGTACAGATCGGTCAACGCTTCGATACGGGCCACGCGGTTTGCCGCGAACGCTGCATTGAACTTGGCGGCGTCGTTATTGCCGTACACGTCATCTGCCACAAAGTCAGCAATCGAGGCTATGCCCATTTCCCTTAGTGTCAGATTGTAGGCGATGCCTTCGTTCGTAGCATTGTCGTTGCCCAGACGCTCGTGGACAGCTTGTAAGAACCACTTGTCGTCAAACTCGATCATCCCGTCTTCGGCGTGGCCTCGCGCTGTTCCTTCAAGCAACGCCAAGTAAATTGAGGGGTCGCTTATATTGATGCCGTAGAAACGGACACGTTCGTTGAAGCTGGCAGCGAACTTTGATCTCATGTTATCAAGAGCCGCCTTGTTCACATCGGACTTGCCTGTCCCACTTTGCACGGGGGCGTATTGGTCAAGCGACGATAGGGCCGCGTCCTCTTGCTTGCGCAGTTCCGCTAAGTCTGGATTGTTTTGGCTATCAACGAACATAGGGTTGTACCTGACGCCCTCGTTCTCAGACTGATAGAGCAAGTCTTTCGCTGCGTCCTGCTCCGCCTTGTCGAGTTGCGTCACAATGCCTTGCTGCATTTCAGACACGACCTTCTCGATTTCTTCAATCTCTTGGGTCGTGGGTGCGCGTGTGATGCTTGGGTCTTTATCGAACTCGGCTTGAATGGCTTCCGTGATCGCACCTACATCTTGAAGGCCAAGTATGTCCGCGCCGCCACTGCCGTCTTGATTGGTGGGTTGCTGCGCTTTCCGTATTATCTGCGATACAATCGTAGATGCCTTGCTTTCTATTGCATCGTTTGCCTTCTGAGCGGCTTGAGAAGATGCGGCGTCTACGCCTGTGATTAGGCTTTGGTACTGATCGTCGGAAAGATGTGGATACTTGTCACGTAGGCTGTCCCTGTACTGGTCTTGACGAGCCGGATCATTGGATGATCCCACCGATTGCATTTGCTCTTGTGCAGTGATGAACTCTCGCTGCCCAAGCTGACCCATGTAGGCGTTGCCGCGATTGTACCACTTTTGCACGAACGCTTCGTTCGGGGCTTGTGCGGCCCAGCTTTCCATGCCCTTTGCTGTCGCACCGCCCTCTTTCCATGCGTCCCAAAACGGCTGCATCTTTTGGTCGAACTTTGTAACCGCTACCTGCTCACCTTGTGCGGCAACTGCCGACTTCATTTCGGGCGTTAGTATTTCGTCAAACATCGAAAGACCTGCGCTGGCAGCCTTTGGGTCTCCCGTAGAAAGATATGTGTTGGCGTACATATCTGTCGCGTCGTTCATAAAGGACATCTGCTGCTGTAGTAATTTCAGCTTACGGGATTTCGCGGCTGCACCAACCTCACGCTTGCGTCTTGCTACGTTCGCTTCCATGACACTACGAGTGGGTAGGGTCGCACGTACGAACTTGCTGTCAGAACCACCTAGCGATTTGACAAAACCCTCACGGTCACTGACAGAACTGTCAGGGTTCATACGTATGAACTCGGAGTAAAGCGCGGCGTTTTCTTTGCGCTGCGCTCTACGTCTCTGATCGTTCTCATTTTTGCCTTCGTAGAAGGCACCCATATTAAGGACCATATATCACCTAAAAGTCATAGTTTTTACGCAAGTCATCCCACCAGCCGCCAGCGGCCTTCATGTTACCTGACGATATGCTACCGGCAGTAGCCGCCAACCTAGAAAGACTATCCATTGCACCAGTGTTACTTATCTGGTTTTGCCCACCCGCTGTGAACTGATAAGGCGCGGTGGTAATCTGGGATACTTGGGTGAGGTAATCATTCGCCAATTTGTTTTCGGCCCCCACGCTGGAAATACCCGTCAGATAATCACTCAAGGCGGTGTTGTTCCGCATGGAGTTACGTGCGTTCACTTCGTCTATGTTCATACCCGTCTGCGCGTCGATGTTCGTAGCGAGTGCCTGTCCGTACTTGCCGGAGTTCTGGGAATTAGCGAGCGTTTGAGTGCCGTACGTTAGGCTGTCCGATAGGAGTTGACGCTGCATGTTACGCTCGGCGTTTGTCATGTTCTGCTGATTGCTTGCGGTTTGCTGCAATCCAGACAGGTAACTTTGCGCGTCACCAATGGATGCCATCATGTCTTCGTTGTATTTCTGCGAAGCGAGATCAGCCATACTACGCTCCATCTGGACACGAAGCGTACTGTTCTCCAAACCCTCTGGTATGTTAGCGAGCGCCTTCGAATACTGTACGTCGAGAGCACGTTGCGTATTGTCCGTACGCATGTCCATGAACTGCTTCGAAAGTATGTCCTGTATCTGTGAATAGTCCATTGCACTCGGCGCATCTATCTGGCCCTGTGCATCACGACCGTAAACCCTGCTTTCAGCGCGATCTAGCTGCGTGTCGGCGTAGTCACGAAAAGCACTCTCGTATCCTTTCAGACGTAGCGTGTCTTCAAGGGTGAGATCGTCAACTTCTACACGGTTTGCCGCTTCTTCTTTTGACCGCTCGTCCGCAAAGTATTCCCGATTATCGAGAACAGTGTCGGGAGTAACTTGACCAAACGATCCGTACGTTGACAGTAAGTTGTCCGTGGTGGCCTTTAGGTTGTTGCCGCCTTCCGCGAACAACTCATAGATTTTCTGGTTACGAGCCGCATCCGCCGCCGTTAAAGCGCGTGCGTCGTCAGTCACTTGGCTGGCGTCTCTATTCCCTTGATATGCACTGTATAGCGTTAAGCTGCCCTCAAGCGCATCGAGAGGATTTTCTGAGGCCCAACTTAGTAGGTCGCTAAAAGCCATTTTCGCCGCTCCTTAACTAAACGCATTTGAGCCAAAGCCAGCACGGCGTCTTTGTTGAAACCCAGTAGAGCCTAGCATACTCGCATTGCTGATCGGTACGTTTATGTACCTAGTTTCGCCTGTCTCTCTGTCTTTAACCGCCCTGCGTTCGTACACTCCGTCTTGAGAAACATACGAAGGCAGAACTGGTGCTCCTACGTTCGGCGTAGTAGATGCGCCAAATGCGTTAAGATAACTGAGAGGCATGTAACCCCCGCCGCCATACGATTTCATTGATTGGTTTATCAGAGTGACTATTTGGTCTCTCGTCATTCCCTGCGTTTCCGAAATAGGCATGCCACTCAGTCTCGAAAGTTCCGCACGTAAACCTGCTATCTCAGCTTCCATAGCCGTCACGATACCATCGTTATTTGTGTCTTGAGGTACACCGTCCGCATTGGGGATGCCGCCACCATCTGCAACGACTTCTCCATCAACGGGCGTATCAACCGTACCTGACAAATCTGTAGGCGTTTGCACGGGGGAACCTACTGGAACAAGATTTCCAGACTGACCTACAGTAATGCCTCGCTGCTCCAATAGTCGGCGTTGTGCGGCCTCACGCTCGTCACGATCAGAGGTATTTCCCGCCGAAGGGGTTGGGTCGCTCGGCGGCAAAAGACCAAACAGCGGCCCAGTGTTTACCGCCTTGTTAATCAGATCACCAAAGGCGTTCGCAAATCCGCCAAACGCCGTACCGCGCTGTGATTGAGCCGCTGCGGCTTGCGCCGAACTTTGCGACGTAGCTACTGGCCCATTAGATGCACCCGCTTCTCCAAAGTTCGGGTCTTCGCCCAGCGATGACGTTGGGTTGTAATACATCGGCTGGAAAGGGTCTGTGTTGACAGGGGCGATTGTTCGCGGGTTCCCGTCGGGCATCAGGTCAGACCTGTCGTTCGTAGTGACGGCGTTCCGCGCTGCCGCCTGTTGCTGCGCCAAACGGTTCATCATTTCTATAGGCGCACCATCGTACCCAGACGGGGCTGGGCCGATGTTTGGGTCGAAAGGCTCGGTAGGTATACTTAGGACTTTTTCGGCTGGCGGTGTTGGATTGAAAGACATTCCCATTGGCATATCTTCGTAGGGATTGCCGAACATATCTGTCGTTCCACCCTCGTACTGTGGAAACGGCATTTTTGGCGTAATAAGCTGGTTGTCTATGGGCCGTGTGCCACCCCTACCCAATTCGGGCATTTGTACGGGCCGACCGTATTGAGTTTGCCCATCTTGTATTAGTTCGGGCATTGGTACGGCCCGACCGTATGGGTTTGTCCCGCCGCTGGGGACTTCGGGCATTGGTACGGGGTTCCCAATATTTCGCCCACCCGACGTTAGAGGCACGTCGTTGCCCATGTTTATTTGACTGCCGTACATGCTGCCGAAGCCAGTACCCATCGGGGCCGGTCCTCTGCCCATCAGAGTGATACCCTCACCCGCATTTGGGTTGTTATCCTGACCGCTGCCAAGGCTGCCGCCACTTTGCCCTGACGGGACCGACGGGGTTGTCAGGAGCGGTCCCTGTGTCTGGGGTCTAGCCGTCCCCTGATTGTTGTTCAAGCCGTTCCAGTTATTCAACGGGTTCGCTTCGTATACCCCGTCGTTGTTAGAGCCGCCCTGCCCATTGTCCGTACCGTATCTAAGATCGTTTATTACACTATCTCTACGACCATCAGACCGTGTGCCTTGACCATACCTATTTGGCGGGGGCATAGGACTAGGTGGTACGTCTAAGACTTGCAGAGTTGGGGCGGAATAGCCGCCGAGATAGTTGCCAAACCTATTGAATTGATCGCCGAGATAACCGCCAAGGCCGTCGAACGGAGTGGCTGAGTAGACGCGACTGCTCTCATTCGTACCATAACGAAGATCGTTCAACACGCTGTCCGTTGTGCCGCTTGGACGTGGCAGGGTAGGTTGGTAGGCAGGGCGATTTAATGTAAAGCCACCTGATGTCCCGTAATCATCACCGGCATTACTATCGCCACCACCATTGCCACCACCGCCCATAGGCGCGGCTGGACCGAGAGTAGCAACTTGAGTACCCGTAGAGGGTCCAGCGGCGGCTGTTCTCGCCATACTTTCCGCTATAATTCTGCCTGTTTCTGTTTGCGGCCCATCACTGCTTCCTGACGATCCGCCAGTTTCGCCACCACCACCGCCGCCTTTGTCGTCGCCGCCGGATGACGTGTCTACATTGTTCATGCCAACAGACCGCGAAGGGGATTGGCTCGCCGAAGACGACGGGCGCGATACGGCTGGTGCCGGAGCGGGTGCTGCCACTGCTGGACGCGAAGGGGCGGGGGCGTTCCCCCGACCGCGCTCACCATATATATTTGTTGGCTCATCTTCGGGGTCAATGTCGTCATCGCCGCCGCCGCCACCACTGTCGCTGCCGCCATAAGCGATCATGGACTTGATAGGATTTAGGTTTAGTAGTTCAAGAAAGGTTTTCATGCCATGCGCCTTTGTTCGGGAAAGTTGCGACCCTTTTGTTCCTACGAAGCGAATAAACTGTGCTTACGTCAGGGTACTTTTCATACATGATTTGGCGAGCGACCTGCGCTAATTCTCGTACGTCAGACCTACCGCCGTTGGCGATCATATCTATAATCCAAAGCTGGTCGCCGCTATCGCGCTGAAAAGCCTCTGGTCCGTACCAAGTCATCGTCTTCGCCTCATCATCTGTTAAGAAACACCACGTCATTAAAGACTTCGGAGTTCCGTCATCATCGTAGGTAACTACTAACTTTGCGTTGTCGTACGCGCCTACAAGACGCCACCAAACGTACTTTGATTTGTAATCGCGGTACTTCTTACACGTACCCCAAACCTCAAGCGCGTCTCGCAGTGTGCCAGTGTCGCTGTATCTCCGCATCAGTAGCCCATCTTTTTCCTTACAGCTTCGTCAATGTTGTAGAACTCAAGCATACCCGTATTTGGGTTTGTTGTTCCTGCGCCACCAAGGCTTTGCAGCAGTTTCATCGTAAATGGGCTGGCATGGATAGTCATGCTGTCACCATTACGTCCTTGCTCGGAAATCATTTCCCCCGCTGCCGCCGCCGCTTTGCGCTTCGCAATCGAGGTTCCTGTATTTGCTCCGAATATTTCAGTAGAAAACGCCATCTTATTTCTCCGTATCTTGCTGTAGAATAGTCTCAGCAATAGTGTTGTGTCGTCCTTATACGAGCATGCCCTTCGCAGTATCGGCTATTGTCGATGTCAAAGCCGCGATACTGAACCCCGATGATCTTTCTGACCCGTCGTTTGTTCGTCGTGATACTTCTCGCTGGTAGTCTTTGATGCGATCCAATGCTGCCCTCTGTTGAGGCGACCCATCAGTGTAAAGCATGACCTCGCTACGTAGAGAGGAAATTTCCGCTTCAAGCGAAGGTGTGGCAACGCCCTTGAAACGAGAAGCCGAAGCAACGCGACCCATAAAGCCAGCATCGACCTTCGTGTCCCGTGTCTCCCCCATGTGATTAGTCATCCTCTTGATGTCCTGCATCACATTCGTATAGCCACCATTCGCCCCTTCGTACGTAGCCTCTATAAAACCGTCTTTAGAATTTCCTACGATCAGAGCGATCTTGCCGTCTTTGGTCGGGTGTACGCTGATGTCCCCCTCAACCTCGTCCATCACCTCTGGTGGTAACTCCGAAATCATATTCTCTATCGAGTTTGACGCCTGTTCAGAAAGGGCGAAACTCTCTGCAAACTCAGCCGATGTGGCTATGTGAAGCGGCTTTGCCTCACCGTTGTACGTTCCCGTGGGACTGCCGTTTCCGTCAGTATAATCGTAGTTCATAAAATACCGTTGAGGGCGTGCAGAATTGAATTTATTGTAGCCGACCAAGTTCAAGTCATTTACGTCTGAGTATGTTTCGGATGTTCCCGATACAGCTTCGTCTACGCTGGGGGCCGTAACGGGAGCAGACTGAGACGACTGCGTTACAGAAGTGTCGCCATCAGAACCGCCGCTCGCACTTATCATGGGCGATGTCATAGATACTCTGCCTGTAGATTTGTCCGTGGTTCGGGCAAGACTAGCAACCTGACGTGCGCCAGCGGTAACGGCCTTGGCGGCTATGCTGTCCGTACCATCATCGAAAATGTTCTTGAGAGCACGGCCAGCAATAAACGAAACAGGGCTGGCGACCATCGCCATGACGTTAGTTACAGCAGAAAATGGGTTGTCTCTATCCCCGTCTATGCCGCCCTGCAAACCACCGCCACTCTCGCCACGCGATATGTGACCGTCGTTGTTCTTGTCGAGATTGGAGAAGTCACCATGCCCGTACGTGTCTCCCGATCTGCCCTTGCCGCCGCCATCGAACATATCCCCTATGCTCGTATAGCCCGTTAGCTTCTCTACGAACCCGCCGCCATCGCTGCTACCGCTAGAGGACGTAGTAGGCTTGGATGTCGGCGTGTGTGCTTTCGCGGTACTGTCGTTCGGGTTATTATTTACGTAATCTTCATGCGATCCCGTCGAGTAGTTCGCGCCAGAGCCGCCAGCCCCGCCGCCGTCAAACATATCGCCGATACTGTCGTAGCCGAAGAAAAACTCACGTAGACCCGTCTGAGGGTTTGTTGTGCCGGACCCGATCTGCTCAAGCAGATCGACCTCTTGCTGGTTGACGTGTACGAGTTGCGTATCCCCATTCCTACCCATGCTGGACATAGAAGACGCAATCCGACGTAGTTGGTCTGGGGACATTTTTTTAGACATTTGTGATTACCGCCGCCAATGTGACTTCAATGTTAGTGACGCCCGTAGCCGAGGTAACGGTGAAGGCGATCTCTCTCGATACGGTCGTCGCGTCTACTGCGATTGAGGAAGAAAGGTTCTGCTCCGAGAGTGTCGAAGACGCGGGGACAATATCGCCAAGGTTCAAGCCAGCCGCTTTGATCTGTACGTTACACGTTCCAGAACCCGTCTTAACAGCAATGGCGTCGAGCCGTACGTTCTGCTTGAACGCTCGTGTTATGACGTACGAACCGTTGGCGATTGTACCGCCAGCTTGGAAGAAGAAACTACGTGTGGCGAACGTATCTGGTAGCTGGGCGACAGGTAGTTTGCCCGTACTGTCCAATCCCGCCACGCCGTCTGCTGCCCCAATAAAGGTTTTGGGTACAAGTGCGGTTTGGTCAACGGCGGAGAACTCAAGGCCACCACCTGTTGAGTTGACACGTAGGAACTGTAGCGCGTTCGTAGTGGCAAACGCTGGGATACCTGTGTCCGGCGATGTTAGTAGGAAGCCCGTGCCATTGTAGAACTTTAGCACGTTGGGGCTGGCGGCTGTGTCGATCCACATGTCGCCAGCATTGGGCGAAGTTGGTTCTGATGCCGATACGTAGACCCTGCCTCTGTTTGCTAGGACCGCCGACATCCCCGCTACCTTCGTTTGGGATATTTCGTTGTCAGCAACGGAGATTTTACCAAAGGGAATGTAGCCGCCGCTAGTGTACTTGTCTTCGGTCATAAGGCCAGAGACACGAACCTGTGCGGTGTCCTCTACGACCATGAATGTAACCAAGTCGCCAGCGGTCAAAGCACCTGTGAATGTGATCGTAGAACTAGAAGGCTGCTGCGTATAATCGTTTGTGCCTCCGGGTCTTTGTAAAATGCCGTTGTGATATACGAGCACTTGCTGGTCGGCAGTGTGTACGAACGGGAACACCGCCTGTGCCGCTAGTGCAGTAACGTCAGTTCGTACGAACCCACTGTCGTTAGCTGATTGTATCTTGTAGATCGTAACAATATCTGCCGCTGCTGTAGCGGAGCCAAGGGTAACTGTATTTGCCGCATCGCTCGATGTGAACGTAGATGTGGCTTGCAACGCGCCGTTGATGTAGACCACGACCGCATCGTTGCTTTCGTGCAGAAACGGGAACGAAGTTGTACCCGTGGGGTAGGCAATGACACCTGCCACACTCTCGTTTATCACGAAGTCCGTGCGCTGCGAGAATAGAGGCGCACCGATTGTACCTGTGTCCGAGCCGGACGTACCTCGTATCGTGGACAGGGCCGCCAGTGTGATCCAGCCACTCTCGGATGAGATATGCGTACCAACTCGATACTGTAACCCTTGCGAAGTATCTAATCGAAGTTCGACTAAACTCTCTACGTTCCCAGCGGCGTCGAATACTTTATTCATCAACTCCGCAAGTGTTTCGTCAGCAATCTCAGCACTGTTTATGTAGCGAACAATGTTCTCTACGTCCGCGCCAATGTTGCCCGAACTGGTGTGATTGCCCGGATAAAGAACCTTGAGCCGCGCCATTTTTACTTCTCCTTGTGCATCAGAAACGCAAACGAAATAATCGTTACGTCTGTATCGTTGTCTAAATCTTCTGTGCGAAAACGTAGACGTACGCCTCGGAAGACTTGGTTGAATGGGAATGTGTAGTCAGATTTCAACGGAGCATCGCCCCAATGTTCGTCCCCCAGCAATCGGTCCAAGTTGACCTCGATTGTGGTCATGGGCCTGTCTTCTTCGTCCATAGCGTCGATGAAGAAGCGACCTTTGCCTGTAGCCTGTACGATCAGTGTGTGGCAGCGTTTCGTCCCGACAAAATCACCGAGCCAAAGTATCGGGGTCTCTGCCACCATCGGGGATCTACGAAGATCGGATAGCCCCGTGTCTTGAGCGAACGCCCTTTTCGTAGCTTCGTACACTCCGTCAGCGGTTCCGAACATTAACCTTCCACCCAGAAATGCACCGCACCGAGGAAGTAGCGTGTTGCCTAGCTGAAAGTTTACGTTCTCGTACCCAGCGCGAAAGTTCATCGAGAGGCGTAGGGTCGCCGTTCCAGAGTTGCGAGGGAAGAACAGGTGGTACGTCTGCGTGTCTTGGTCGAATACAGCCGATATTTGAGCAGGGTCGGGTGTAGTTTTAACGAGGTCTTGGTAAAGGTTTTCAACCTCGTCTGACAAGCTGGCCTCGGCGATTGTAACACCGTTCTGCTCGCTACGCATAATCGAGTGAATACCTCGGCGGCTACAGAACAAAAGGTCAGAACCCGCGTTGACGATTGTATTGTGACTGATGCAGCCAATACGTAGATTAGCGCGGCTGTCTAGCTGCCACTGCTCTAAGTCGGGGTCGATGATGTAGACGAGGGCTTGGTCCTTCGTAAACACAGCGAGACGGTTGGCTTCGAACGTACCAAGGCCAACAATCTCATCTGCCGTCCCAATCAAGTTCGATATGTCGATGAACGAAGCACGTGTGACTTCTTCTGTGGGGGCTTCTTCGGCGAGGAATATTTCGGGAGCGTCTACGCGGCTAAACTCAACAACCGTGGGACGATCCTTGAAGCCAGCAACCGCAAGGCGTCTTTGGATTGGAACCCCGAACGCTGGCTTTACCGAAGCTGTAGATGTAGTAAACTCAAAACCGTCATAGCGATACATCTTCGTATCACTAGAAAAGACGTGGACCTTCCCCTTGAAGTTAGTCATCGAAACGACGGCTTCCTTCGAAAATGCGTTCTCAACGCGATGCCCACGATCTGACGCGAGGTGCGTAGCAGAGGCGTCTTCTTCGGCGAACGTAATCCCGTCCCGACTGTAAAAACGAACTGACTTTACAGGGAAGCGGTTGGACCCCTTGTTTATGAAAAACGCTGGGTCTCGTATCAACTGGCCTCGATAATCTACAAAACAATTTTCCAGCTTGAAGAAGTGCTGTTCCTTCTGCGTCTCCATGCTCGATATGTCGCGGCTACGGTCAATGCCCTTAAAGCCGTAGTAAGTCGTAGCTTCCGACTTTATCGAGATTGGAGCGTAGCTAAGTCTGGTCATCAATAACCGCCAGAACTGGTGGTTGTCGTGGACGATCCAGTGCTAGATGTGGTGGTCGTAGACGTTGCCGCCTTTTTGCTTTTGTAAGCCTCGTTACTGCCCCCGTCAGTTATCGAAACACACAGCGGAGCATTGCCTGACGTACCGTCCGAACGAGTGTACCTGTCCCACAAAATGTCAGACATGCCAGCCGTGTAGAGTTGGTAAAACGTCATAGCTTTTTCACTGCCCTGTTGGATATTGTAATGGGCAGTCAAGCCGTCAATCATTATCAAATCAGGGATAGGTCGGAACTGTGTCTGATCGTTGTAATAGTCAATGTCGCCGCCCGTCCAATATGGATGGCGGCGGACATCTTCTATCACTCGATTAGCCAGTTCGATCATCATCATCATAACTTCCCCGTCGATCCGGCTTGGGGAGAAATTGCCAGATCGCGTTAAAGCCGAACGTACTAAGCCCTCAAGGGGAGTGAAGGTTCCCCTGTGCGCCTCGAAAGGCTTTATGGTGGAAGTCTCGGCCATTAGATGTCCTCTGCCGGAATGATGCGCCCCGTAAAGATGTGGTGGTGCTTCATCAGGTTAGGGACTTGTTCACGGGGTACTTTCCAGTGAACGAACTCACGGTCTACGTCCCACGTGCCGGAAATTACAGTTTCGGCAACGCGCAGATCAAAAGCTGATGGTTCCTCATTGGTCGAGACAAACATGACGAACTTAGATGGTTCTTCGTTCTTGGGCGCACGCTTCTGCTTGGCCCTTGTCGATGGGCTGACAACAGGTGTGCTGTTCACATAAGCCTCGTTCTCAGGCGTAGAGGGATCATCTGCAACGAAGTGTCCTGTGTTTGTACGCGCTCGCTTTGCCGCCATTCTAGTAGCCCTTCTTCTTCATAGGCTTACCAGTTTTGGCAGATGCTTTTGCAGCGGCGGCCTTCCCTTTCTTCGTGTACGGGAATTTCTTCTTTCCAACCGTCGGCATAAAATCTTCCTTTCAAGTTGTGTCTTCTATTCTTATCGGACGTTTTGCAGGGGCAATCGTCCCTAACGCAAAAAGGGCCGCGCAATGGCGGCCCTTTTCATTTCGTACTGCGTGGGCGTTATGCGCAAGCAGTCCAGTTCTTGATGTATGCGTGTGGTTTGTCTTGCAACATTTCAAGTCCGCACTCGGTGAGATATTCCGACTTCGAACTATCGCTATCCGCCGCCTGACGATCTGTCAGTAGGCTTGTGTCACGTCCTTCCATGTACCGATACTTGAGGTACGGGAAGTCGATGATAACTGCCGCATTGTCCATGCCCGGCACCATGCGGAACTGTGGGTGCAAATGAACCATCAGATCGCCAGCGAACGTAGCGTACTGAGTTAAGTTCACACCGTACGAACCCTCTACGGTCTCAGGGGACCAACGGTCCTTGCCGAACTTCTGCAAGTGACCCGCTACCTTGGCACCACAGAACATGATCTTCTGCTTGGAACCAAAGGCGAAGATGTCTTCGATCAACGCACGATCAAACTGATCTTCGGTCATAGTGTTCGAAGCTGTCGAACGGTCGTTGACCGAGGTAATCAGGTTTGTCAGTCCGCCAGTGAAGCGACGAGGCTGGTTCGTAGAACCGTTTGTCTCATGCTTCTTCCCGAAGAACATGGCGCGCTCGATGTCCATCATGTGCATCTTGAGAGCTTTGGTCGCCATTTCGTCTTCCTTGTCACCCGTACGAAGGTGTGTGGCCTTCAAGGTATCGGTGACTGTGTACGCTGTACGGAAGATTTGGGTGAAGTTCGAAGATGTAGTCGCGTCGAATGACACGCCAGTAGGGCTTGTCGCCCCTTCTTCGTAGGCCGAACCCGCAATGAACAGAGGCGCATTGTCTGCGATCTGGTGAGACGTACCGCCGATGTTACGCTCTACGGTAAGGCCGGTCGCGGTTGCGTCGGCAGTACAGCGCATAACTTCGCCTGTCTGAGAGTTGACAACGATTGTGCCTGTTACGGCGAACAGGTTGTCGTTACCCGCGTCTACAGTGATAGCGGTCGTAGACGTGGATGCTACGGCTCCGTTTACTTGCAGCTTGCGGTTTGGCAGTTCGTCACGAAAGTTGATGAACTCAGGGTCATCGGTAGCCTCAGACCCAGACATCGAGAGCAACGCATTTAGCGGTGCATTGCCATTTGGCTCTAAGAGCGTAAAAATTTCGCGGTAGTTCTTCGGGCGGAAGTTTACGTCAAATTGACCTGTTCCGCGCAATCCTTGTAAGGCAGCCATTGTGCTGTCTCCCATAACTAAATTACGTTTCTAGCGAGAGGTCGCAAAGCCGTGGAAGATCACACGTAACTCCGTTTGTCTCTATCCGTTCCGACGTAAAAGGGCCGTAGCGCAAATCGGTACGGCCCTAATATGTACGACTATGTGATAGAGTTCGTCCTTTTTATGCGGGTGCGCCTTTTACCCCATTTGACCCGTAGATATACGGTTCATCCCCTTTGCTGCGAGGCGCGACATCATTTCCTCTGCCTTGCCTTTTGGACCCCCATCGACGCCGCTTTGAGGCGACCCCTTTTGAGAGCCTAGAAATGCTTCACGACGCTTTGACATTTCTTGTAATCTGGCGAGTTCGGGTGTGTTCTTCGCGTTCTTGAAGTCACTGACCACTTTAGAAGCGAGGTTTTTATCAACGAAGTCTTCTACAGTGTACCCGCGCTCACCCGCGTATTGCATGAACGCCTGACCGTCTTCGTCTGGTAACTGCGCGGCGGACTGTGCAGCGTCTAGGTTCATGGAGATAGTGTCACGAATTACCGTTTCCCTATCGCCTTGCGCGGCTTGGGCCGCTTGCTGGCCCATCTGCGCTCCCTGCTGGCTACGAGAGAGCATTTCGTTCATCATGCCGATGCCCTGCTGCATCTGCTGTTCGAGGCGCGTCATACGTCCGGCAGCTTCACGATAGCCCGGAGGAAGCGATAGAGCGTTCTCGTCTTCGTAGGCTGCGAACTCTGCATCTAGGTTGGGCTGCGTGGCCGTAGGCTGGGGCTGTTCGGGCGAAGCTACGCCAGCTTGCTTCGGGCGGTTGTTGCCGAATTGCGTGTTCTTCGTAAACGCTTGCACCGAGTTCGTGAGAAGTTCGGCGACCTGTTCGGGTGAGCCACCCGACGCTTGCATTAACTTGTTTACAACGTCGTTAATGGGTGCGTTCTGCGCGTGCTTGAAGTTCAAGTCGCGGTAGCGACCAAAGGTTTCTTCGATCTGCTGTGGCGATAGGTTGCGTTCGCTGCCGCCTATGTTCACCTTGTAGGAAATTGGGTCTTGAGCAGACTTGTCGCCTTCGGTCTGTGGCCCAGCTACACTGGCCTTCTCTTGGTTCGTAGGTGGTGCTTCGGCGGGTGCGGGTGCGGCTGGGTCTGGGCCTAGCTGCTTCGCTGCCATTCGTGCCATTTGTTCGTCTGGTAATGCCATCGTCTTGATCCTTAGTTGGGCGGCCTTGGCGGCCCTGTTACGTCATCAAGGGCTATGTCGCCCTCAATCTTTAAGATTAACCGTGAAGGCAGATTGAGCATTTGTTCCGCCGCCCATATCGCCCCTCTGTTGAAGTCAATTTCCTGTGCGGTCATTTCCTTCGAACGAGCAATCATCAAGGCGAGGGTTAGTATCTCGTCCTTCATAATTTCGTTTACTGCTGCCCAGCCGTCACTTTCTGCCAGCGCGGCAAGACTTTTAAGTTGAGATTTAGCCGTCATGTGTGAGTGTTAAGCCTTTTTCGTTTGCATCGTTGAGGGTTTTTTCCGAGTGGTTGCGGGACGGGCCATCACTACCGTGCAAGCCTTCTTCATTATCGAGTTCTTCTTACCTTGCATCACTTCTTCGCCTTCCGTTTTTTCTTCCACGATATTCGCTTCGTACTTGTCTTCTTCTTCGCTGCGCTGGTGCACTGCTTCTTCGTAGGGCGACAGGCTGGGTACGACTTGCGCTTCTCGCCCTTTTTGCGACCGCATGGCTTGCCCGTCTTACAGTCAATCCAGCCCGTGCCGCCGTTCTGCGAGAACCATTTGCGTAGGCTGCTCATGCCTTCTTATTGCCCCAATTCTTTGCGCCGACCTTCCGGCACTTGGCTACTGCACCAGAGGCGTACGCGCTGGGCCAAACCTTGTAACGGGCTTTGACCTTCTTCGCGCAAGCGTCCAACTTCTTCTTTTTCTTCTTCGCTTTAGGCATCGTTCAACCCTGCGTGCACGGACAGTCTTTGTGCTGCATCGGACCCGTCTTTGTTCCTTTGCCCAACTTTTTTACTTCCTTCGACTTCATTGACTGCGATCCTTTTCTTCTGACGCGCTATCAAATCCCTTTGCCGCTCTAGCTGTTCGAACTGGCGATCAATCGCAGAGAGGCGGGGGAAGCTAATAATCAACAGCCCCAAGCCCTTCTTGACCAATAGTTTGCTGATAGCTTGTTCGCCTTGCCCTTGATGCCGCCCGAACGGGCGCAGTAGGATTTCTTGCGAGACGGCTGGCCCTTCTTAATGGTCATATTGGCATCGCCGAAACGAATGATCCGCTCTTTGCCGTTGGCGCAAGCCTTGACCACAAACTTCTTCCCGCCGCTGACTTGGCGGCGGGGTTTGTTGCACGGCATCTTTGCCTTGCTGGTCTTCGACTTTGGCTTCTTCGCCATCCTACGCTGCCTCGTAAGCCGCTTTATCGGTGGCGATTGTTGACGCGCTCGTGCCTTCATCAACGCCCAGCGCGGCTTTGTTCGTCGCGTCGCCCATGATTTTCGGGGAACGCTCCGCAATTTGTTGCAGAACATACTTGTTCGTGACGACCGCCTCGCCTTCAACTTGAGCCTTGAAGTCATCGGCGTAGCTGTCGAGGACAGAGAAGTAGTACATGCCGTCCCATTGCAGTAAGCTGCGAACCTTGCCGCCCACCCACGTTGGGTTGCCCCAGCCTTCTACTGGGACGCTATATATCTTTGATGCAGAGGTATCGTATGCCATTTTGGTTATCCTTACTGAGTTCGCTTGACGGGGATGTAACGGTCGCCTTCGCCGCCGAGTTGATCGCTACTGTCGTATCCCCAGTTATACATATCGCCGTACTTATCTAGGACTTGCCAAGCGACATTGGTTGTCGAGCTATGCCCCATTCTGCCGCTGCACGAACCCATTACGATTGTGCCGTTGACGCCATTTGGCAAGGCGGGACACATGGGCGAGGATATGGGCGATTGGTAATTGTAGAAGCCAATACTAAAGTACGCACTGCCCGTCATGTAGACCCAGCCGTTTCGTCTAGCGATGCGATCTTCCTTGTTCTTGTGTACGATAAACATGGTTTGGAAGTAGCTACCGCTATCTCCGTGTGGCGCGATGATCTCCGATACCCATGTCAGGTCTGCGCTGACGGCAGAGGGTGTGGAAACATTTGCTGTCGCACTGCCCCGACCTTGGACGCCTACGTTATTCTCTCCGCAAGCGTACATGCTCCCGTCCTCTAACAAGAACCAGCAGTTTTGCCCGTAGCCGCCTCTTGGGAATATGTCGATAACGTGTTTGTTTGTATCGACGCCGAGGCCACCGCCCATTTGCATAAATGTGCTTTGGTTCGTCGTGTTGCCTATTCCGAGTTGACCAGTGGCGTTGTAGCCGCAAGCGTAGACCCTGCCAGAGCGCATGAGTACGAATGACGATCCGTAGCTGCCCTCACTGCAACACTGCACTTTAACTGGAATTTGACCAGATATGGTAATCTCAGTGGGGGTACTGTGGATTGAGGTCGTGTTGCCGCGACCACATTGACCGTAGCCGTTATAGCCCCACGAATACAGTTTGTTGTCGTTGGTGATAACCATACAGTGCCCGTAATCGCCGCCGCCAACACTGATGGATTTCACGTTTTTGTCAAAGGCCGTGACCTTTTGGACAGTGTTGTAGTTCGTGACGTTACCAACTCCGAGTTGTCCGTTGACGCCGTAGCCCCATGAGTACAAGTCGCCATCTTCCATCAACACCATGCAGGATACAGATACGCCCGACCCGCTACAGTTGTCGCTGACGATCTTGCGTACACGACCCGCCGATGACGGGAAGTTGACCTTGTGGAAGTATGATCGGTCAGTGTTCGCTCCGTCAGCCTGTTGGCCTTCGTCGCCGTGACCGCAAATATAAACGTCACCGTTTGCGAGTAAGTGCATGGAGATTGAGAACAGGTTTACGGTTTGGATAACGTCTGAGAACTCGGTGTTATCATCGTCCTTGCGATGACCGCCTTGGCCTATCCCGTTTTTGGCATAGCCGTTGACTTCCCACATACTATCGCCGTTATAGTATTTGCCGTTTTGACCCTCAGTGGCGTAGCCCCAATTCGCGCCTTCCAATTTTCCCCGATTATAGACGATAGCTGAACTGTGTTCTTGGGTTCCCCAGCCGTTAGGCGTCATGTCCCAAGTCCCTTGATCGGCAGCGTAAATGTAGCTGGCGTCACCCGCCGATCCTGTTGAGCCTGTGATGTAGTTGCTCAGTCTGTATTTTCCACCAGACCAAAGACCTGTCGTTTCGCGCGAAAGCGAGGCCACCTTGCGGTTCTCGTTCGCGCCCCAGTTCTGCCAGATTGGCTTACCTGTGTAGCGGTCAATCGCCAGCGTGTCGCCGTACTCGCCGATGGGCAGACGTGTGACGGCTGAACCTGTGATAATGTTGATCTGACCGCCGAGGCCAACAGTGTCGAAGGTCGCGCTGTCGGTGCCGCCTGAGTAATAGTGCAACGTCGCGATGTTCGGGGTTGCTGGCATTGTGACCGTAACAGTCGCGCCACTTGTGCCTTCTGTCCCAGATCGGGCAACGTGAACAGTAGATGTTGCGTCGAAGCTGGTTAAAGCTGCCCCTGAGTTGTGTGTGCCATCGCTTGTGGTCGAGAACGAGAATATGTGGCCTGAGTTGCTGGCGTCACTAACGTCGAACACGTACGTGCGGGATGGGAACAGTGACAGTGTTGGGGTCTTGTCGTAATGAGTGTGGAACCCGCCATCATCGTACTGTTCTGGGCGAATGTAGTAGTAGCTTTCCGCGCCGTAGTTACGAACGTGAACTGAGTACGTTACTGACAGGGTAGCAGGTGCGCCTTCCTTGTACGTCATGTCGCCAGCGTGGGTCATTGGCGTTGTGACGGACGCCGCGATTGCGGCGGTGTCGATGACGTGGCTTACGGCTGTGCCTTCGCAGTAAACCCAACCTACGGTGTTGGCGGGGATGCTGGGAATGTTGGCAGACTGAGTGGAAGTCTTGACCGTAACTGGGACAGGGAGTTCGTTGTCCACTACGAACGCAACGCCAGAGTTCGGTACGGTTAGTACGTAACCTGATGCCGAGTGCGAACCCGATGAGTTCGTCAGTTTGATAACCGTACGAGCGACTTGCTCATCAGTAAGCGTACGAGCCTGTTCCGTTGCCAGCGTACAAGTTATTGCTTCGACAGGACGTGAGGCCGTGTCGATCATCTGTAGCAGAGCGTCAGCCCCGAAAAGCCGTTCTACTGCTGTGGATAAATACACCAGATCACGAGAGGTCGCGGCGGCGGTGCCGGATGCGTTAGCTAGTGTTTTGCCTTGGGTCTTGATGGCATCTACTAACTCCTTGAGAGATTGAGTGGACATAGGGTTTCCCTTTCTTAAAGGATATTGATGTCAAGCAAGACGGCTTCTTCAAGCAAGTCTAGTCGAGGCTCAGAGTTCGTTTTGAAGTCATTGATCTCAGTTAAGATTGCGTTCCCGTCGAAAAACTGAGTGAACTTCGCGGTGTCTAGTACAGGTGCGGCAGTGTGGGCTTCCGTACAGACGAAGACCTTCTCGCCTAGCTGGGTCATATCCAGCAATTCGTAGGCAGTTCCCGCCGCATAAACGCCTTTTTGGCGGAAGAACTTTTGGTTCGTATCAAACCAGCCGCTTGTGGTGTCATCCCCGTAATGCCCAAATCGGGCTTGAAATACTGGATCACCCGATGGATTTCTCTGCACTCGGAAGTTCAAGGCACTAGGGTTGAGGCCGCCAGAGGATGAAAACAGATTGTCCATAAGGACGGGCAGAGTGAACCCACCCTTCTCCGTAGCCTCAAGATACGTGTCGAGAATGTGCGTACCAGTAGCCGCACTCCGAAAGTTTAACTGTTCTGATGGGACGCGGGTACGGGCCATGCCTAATCCTTATCCGCCAACTCAAGTAACTTAGCGACCTTGTAGCTGGGTAGCTTTAGCAGTTCTTCGATTACGTTCATCTTGGCTTTAAGTTCTGCCATGCTCGCTTCAAGTTTGAGATCGTTAGCGGTCATCGAAGTGAGAACAGAAGACACGTCTTGCCTTATCGGGGCCACACTCTCCGACGCTACAGCTTGCACGTACTCTCGTACGTGAGGCTCAATCCGTGAGGCCCATGTTTGGCTATGTGGACGTGTCATAAAATCTCACTGTTCTGTTACCGATGTCGGCCTGTAAACTTGCGACCAGAAGCAATATTGCACCGCGAAGGGTGGCAATGTCGTCCTTTAGCGATGATATTTCTTCGTCTAGCCGAGGTGTCATCTGCGTTGCTCCTTCATCGGCACGAGATTTCCCTTTTCAACCTCGCTGTCGATGTTCTGCTGTGGCTGTACGTTTGCGCCTCGCATCTTCTCCATCATCATCATTTGTTGCGATGGGGTCGGACCCTTGGCTTGCTGCTCTTTGGAAATTTTAAACTGGTCAAGATCGGCAACGCCCATCGAGCGTATGGCTTCCTCTACGAGTTTGCCGCTGTTGTACTCCATCGACAGGCCAGTTTCGTTTAGTATCTTGAGCATGTTAATCCACGTCTCAGCGTTGCGCGTGGGTTCGAGAGGGAGAGTGCCATCAACTACGAGGTAATCAATCTCGCCTTGGATGTCCGAAAGGTTGAAGTCGAGGTAGCCGTCCTTCACCATGTCTACGACGTTTGATGCGCTGTCGGTGTCGCCGATGCGGATCGAGCCTTCCGTGGAGAAAAAGTCTTGGATGTTGCTCACCATCATACGAGCCATCGGGCGTACGGACTGAGCGGAGATTATTCGGCTCAATACGCCAAGACGTTGACTGCCTAGCTGGGTGAGCCGCTGGATTTCTGTCGCTGTACGTACGCCGCCTTCGGCTGTGGGCATGCCTTGCTGGGCATCGGATGCAGCGGATAGACGCTGCTTGTACTCAGACATCATACCAATGTCGTTCCAATGGCCCTTCGTAACGTCGGGGACTTGGGCGATGTAGACGCCTTTCCCCGGCTCCACTCCGGGCATCGTTCGTACAATGCCGTGTGGATTGCGGTCGATGAGGTCGTTCATTGCGACTTGGGTGGGGTCAGCGAAGATCAGGTTCGTGAGGGCCGCCTGTACGTTGTCGATGCGTGAACGTAGGAGCCACGTAGCCACGTCGTGGAGAGGCAGGAGAAGATCGTAGAGTGATTGTCCGTAAGCCTTGTGACTGTCGCTGTATAGACCTCCTATAGTCACTGGGAACTGTCTGCCGTAGGGATTAAGCTGACAACGAATTATTACGCTCTCGTCTATTACAGTCACGACCATCCAGAGGGCGTCGATCTGGGGAAGGTTCACTTCGTAGCCAGCAAGACGGACCCACATTTCATCTACGATACGAGTGTCGCCAAGGGTGAAGTACGTGCTGCCATTCTCACGGTGATTGCGCTCGGCAGGGTCGAAGGCGAGGCCGCGACCGGCTTCTGCGTGCCACTGGTGGCCGTCCCACCCGCCAGCAGGGGGCGACATGCGATTACGTAGGCTGGGGTAATCGTCTAGCTTGGGATATATGCCCTGTTGCTTGAGCGCGTCGTAAGATGAATGGTCGGAGAAGACTATAAACTGCATCCGCTCCCAATCTCCCCATTGGACGCGGGGGTCGTGGAAAACTCGGCGGGGGTCGAAGTTGGTGATCTCGTTCGTACGGGACTTGGCGTCCCATGTGACCTTAGTGGGGGCGTAGCCGTAGCGAATACAGTCTAATAGGTGCTGCGCAATGCGTGCTTCACCCGCCGTACGGCGCATCTGCTGGTGCAATAGGCGTTCGATGATCGCGCCGGACTTCCGGCTGTCCCTATTCATGCCCTCTAACTGGAACATGGGGTTCCGGCCCGTCAGGGCCGCCATCAAGTAGGTGAGAACCGTGTCCGCAATGGCGCGTGTGTCGGCTATGACCGCTTTTTCGCGGAACTTCGTGGCGTCTGGGCGTACATATACGTCGTGAGCGCGATCTGCTTGCTTCCAGTGCGGATAACGACGGGAAATACGGTCGTAAGACATCTGCATTGCAGACTTCACGTAGTTCACGAGGCGTTGTTCTTCCTCATCGCTAAGATTAGAGGCGACATCCTCATAATTCATTAGCTTTTCTGCGTGGGCAGAAAGATCGACAACAATGCCGTCACCGTCAGGGACGTACTCTGCTTTGTATGATGAATTGTTTATAGCCATAAAGCTATTTACTCCTTATGTGCGACACAAATCGTCCTTTATTCACCCCAGCCACGCCATGTGCCTTGTTTGCTGTTCAAACCAAACAGGCTGTCTGACCGATTGCTCATGTCAAAGGACGGCGGCTTGTAATATTCGCCCGTTGAGGGGGTACGTGCGAGTACGTCGAGGCCGATTGAAAGTGCGTCGATCTGATCGTCGTGTGTGCCGGACGGAAACGATTGGCACTCGTCGTAGAAGTCGTCTAGCCAGTTGGCGCTTTCCGGCAGAAACACCCGTCCGCCTTCGATTAAGGGCAGTACGGCGTTGAGGCGGCTGACCTTATCCCCCGATATTCTGTAGGGGATGACCGCTACGCCACTCTCCCGCTTCATTTCCTGTATGAGCGACTGACCGCTGGCCTTGTCCTCTACGTACAGGCCGCGTAGGCCGCGTCCGCGCCAGATATTATTGACTTGGATCATCTTACGCTTGAGTTCGGGGAACTCATACTTGCCACGGTGATTGTCCACTACGTAGATGTCGCCGTTCGTATCGAGGCCCATGACGAGCATGACGGAGTAGTCGTTGTCTTGCCCCGCCTTGAACGCGGTATCGCAAGCGATGATTAGAGAGGCGAATGTTTCGGGCTTCATGTCGGCTGGGTAGGTCTGCCACCAGTTAGCGCGGATCAAGTTGCCGCCTTGGATGTACGGGGTCTGCTGGTAAAGGCTGGCGAACTCACGGGGGTTGAGGCGTTGGCGGCGGGTGAGCGTTTCTAGGGGGAAGCGTTCGGGCCATAGAGCCGACTTCTCGGTCTGGGCCACGTAGCGTTTCGCCTTCGATAGCTTCTGTAAAGACGTGCCGTCGAGGTAGTCGGGGTCGTCCTTGGGTAGCTGGGCGCGGCTGACCTTGCCGCCATGTATCTTGATGTCCTCGATGGCGGGGAAGTTGATGTGCAGCCAGCGGCCCTCGTCCCAATCGTCTGTTTGCATGAGGCGTCCGGCGAGATCGTCGGGGTGCCAGCGCGTAAGGATGCAGATTTGCGAGGGCGGGATGCCGTCTTGGTCAGGCTGTAGGCGAGTGGAGAGGGCAGAGACGTAGTAGTTCCAGACTTTGTTGCGCTGGGTGGCGCTCTCGGCTTCCTCGCGTGACTTCATCGGGTCATCGAAGATGAGCATGTTCGCTGCGCGACCAGACGTGGTGCCGCCGACGCCTATGAAGTACGCGGCTCCGCCGCTCGTGGTGCGCCACTGGTCTACTGCGCGGCTGTCGGGAGACATTTCGAAGTCGGGGAACGATTGGATGGTGGCTGGTTCGTTGACCAGATCGCGGACTTGGCGTCCGAAGTCGGTAGCGAGTTGCGAGTTGTAGGACGTGGACATCAGGAAGCGGCTGGGCTTCTTCGCCATGAAGTAGGCGGGGAACAGAACCGAGCCGTACGTACTCTTGCCGTGGCGAGGGGGCATGGTGATGAGGATGTTACGGACAGGGACTTCGGGCGTTGCAGCCTTCTCCGTGCGGTCCTTGCCGTAGTGCGAGGTCAGCTTGTTCTTCTCTAATAGGTCGAGGGCTTCGATCAGGTGCTTGTGAAACTTCGGCAGCTTCCAATCAGGGTAGTTGAGGCGAACGAAGCCCATGAAGCCGTCTTCGGCGGCCTTGATACGTAGTAAGTGACGGGCTGCTTCCTGTGGTGTGAGGCTCATACTGTCGTTTCTCCGTCGCAGGTCACGTCGGATCGGGTCTCGATCCAGACTTTTGCGCCACATGAGAGGGGTTTGTCGGGGGCATAGACGATTGTTGAGGGGCCGGAGATTTCTACCTCGTAGGCTTTAGTGTTCGACTTGTAGGTTTTCACCGTGAGGGGCGGCTTCTGCTTCCCCCGCTTCGCGTTCGCCCGAATTATGTGCTGGTTCACATGTATCTGCTTCTTCATCGTCTAATACCTCTGCGTCTATGATGTTGTTCATGCCCGATGCGATGGCTTCTAGCTGCGAACGGGACATTTTCTCTGGGGCTTCCGCCAATGCGTGTTCGTGCTGCACAAATTGTGCGGTCAAGTCGGGCATTACCTTGTTGAGTAGCGTGGCGAAGACACGCGCTTGCGTGGGAGACCACTCTTTATCGCCCATAACGACGCTGTGTGCCTCGTCTAGCTGGTTTTTTACGCGGGTCATTATGCCCAGACGCATCATTGCGACTTGGTGGGGCGTTAGCTTGGCTGGTGGGGTGTCAGGGTTCTTAGGCATGAGGGTGATCCTGTAGACGTTTTCATTTTTGCTCAGATTTCTCGGAAGGGCGGGGAATGGCATTGCCAGATTTGCGACTTCGGGGTCCGACCCCCCGCCCCCCGTGGACGATTGGCGGCAGATTTCTCCTTATTCTCCGCGTAAGGCACTGATTTTGCTCGGTTTGCGTTCCCCTACGGAGGGAAAGCGTCGTGCTGGACGTTTCGGATTGTGCTCGTGACGTGCGAGAAAATTAACCATTCCCGCACGTTACCGCACGTACGCATCGCAGGTCGTCCCGCTTCTGCGTGAAGATAGTAAACTATCGGATTTGTTCTGGTGCCAGCTCTGGAGGGTTGGTCGTTGCCGGTGACGTTGCACCGGCCTGTACGTGAAGGGAAAATCACATGTACGATACCAAACTCGCAAGCGCATCCGCCATCCTCGTAGCCGTAGCAAACGGGGAGTGCACCGTCGAGCAAGCCGTTACACGTGCGAACGAAGTCCTCGCTCGCGCAACCACGCAAGGCCGCAAGGCCAAGCGTTGGCACGGCGTGATCGCCACGGTCACAGGCGCGTCCACACCCGAAGCGAAACTCGCTGACGCGGTGACGGGCGCGAAGGCCGCGTTCGCGTCTACACCCGTGGACGCCGTCGCCGCTGCACAAGCGCAACTCGAAGCCGCGAAAGCAGCGTTCGTGACTGCGCAACGTGACGCGGAGGTCGCGCCTGACGGGACCATGCGCGAAAGCGCGATTGCGAAACTTCGCAGTGCGAAGTTCATGACACGTGGCGAGCGCGAAGCCCTGCTCGCATACGTCACCCGTACCTAAGCCGAAACGCCCCGTTCGCGGGGCGTCGCGCAGTTACGCTGCGCCTGATGAGGCTCGATTACGCACGTCAGTACGCATGTTCACGAAAGGGAAATCTCATGAACGCACACTACCCGACTATCGCATACGCCAACGCGCCTACACAGGCGATGTTCACGCCCGACAGCGTTGCCGAGGACACGATCAACCTCGACATCACGTTCGCTGCTTTCATGGGGCCACGCCTCGTGCACATGGCAGACAACTGCACAGGCTGGCCGTGCGACACCGAGTTCGATTGCGGTGACAACGGCATCGCTTGGGCCGACGCCCTGCGTAAGCACGGCAGGACGTTGCTCGCCTACAGCAACAAGTGGGACGGACACTGGGACGCGACCAACCCAGTGGACACGGAAGCGTTCGACGACGCGATGCTGTTCCTCGCGATGCACACCCGTCGGCTCTGGACGTAACGACACCAACACAGGGGACGCGCAAGCGTCCCCTACGAACCCGAACTGAAAAGCCCACACGCGAAAGCGTCGTGGGTTTTTTCGTGTGGGTTTCTCACACGCAACCGTCAGTACGAAAGGGAAATTCATGTATATGACACCAACACAACGACGTGACGCATGGCTCGAAACACACGGGGATCGCAAGACCCTCGCAGGTAAGCCGTTCGTGCAGATACTCGATGCCGTCGGGTACTTTGACGAGCCACGTGAGGTGGATCAGCCACGCCAAGTGAGCGTCATCCGTGACGACCACGACGACGACGTGGATGTAGCCACGTTCTCCCGCTTCTTCCAAGTGGGCGTAGGCTCGTGAGGTCGCGTCGTTACCAACCGACCGCGCTCGATTACGTGAAGGCCATCGGCGACCGTGTGCTCTACGCACTCGGTGGCCTGATGCTCGGCTGGATGATCGTGAACGCGATGATGGGATGCGGCGACGTGACCCGCACAATCGACGGTACGTACATCGCCGGACAGTGCTGGCTCGTGCCGTGGCACGACGTGCCAACCATCCCCCAGTAACGCATCGGTCGTCAGCCCCACGAGGGGCTGCGATCCCATGCGCTATTGCATGACCCCGTGAACGAAAGGAGACATTCATGTTCACATACGAACTCAACCACACCACCGACGGGAGTTACGTCATCCCGCACGAGGCGTTCCTACCACCCATCCGTACACGTAGGGACATGGGCGATTGGATCGTCCAAGCGTTCGACAACGTACGCGAGTTGTTCGAGCGTGGCTTCATGTCCGAAGCCGAGGTCGTCAACGCAGCGAAGTACACGCAGTGGTACTCGCTCAACGGCGAGAGCGGTGGCCTGTTCACCATCGAGTGCTGCCTAGAAGCATGCGATTGCGGCTGGGTCGTGGACGTGAGCAAATGATGGACCTCACGAAAACCACCCAAGCAGGGTGTCGTACGATTACCGAGGCCATCGGTACGTGTGAGATCAAACGTAACGGCACGATCTCGTACGAACAAGGCGGGAGCGGTGCGATCCACTACGTCGAGATCTGTTTCGACGAGGATTGGATCAGCCACGCTTGCAACACCGACATACGCAACGCTATCGAGGCCACGTCATCGCCCGACAAGTCACCACTCCACGACATACGCAACGCCATCGAGGCCATCTTCGACAGCGGTGATTGCGGATGCTCGCACGACATGTGCCGTTGCGTGTCCCACTCAGCAAAGGCGATGCAGCGTTGGGACGCCGATTGGCAAAGCTGGATCGTCGTCGTGAACGAGCACAACAACTTCGATTGAAACGTACCGAGGTGCGGCCCCGTGTGGGCCGCATATCCGTACGGTTTAACGACCATACGATCACGAAACCCATATGTAATAGGAGAAATTTCATGGGATTTACTAGCAGAAAAATCGGCAAGAACGCAGCGTACGAGATCGCAGGGATGTTCACAGAAGCCACGCTTGGCAGTGACGTTCAAGCCGCTGACGATGCCGTGACCACGGCTAAGGTTGCGTTCGACAACCAGATCATGGCGACACTGGCTACGTGCAAGGCACGCGACAAGTTCATGTCCTTGGCGGAAGACGTACGTACT
>Ga0315321_10000548_pt1 | contig 28023 bp, 30 predicted proteins | sample M180m21515metaG_FD_203464 | JGI IMG/M metagenome (GOLD analysis project Ga0315321, IMG submission 203464) | Ammonia-oxidizing marine archaeal communities from Monterey Bay, California, United States - M1 80m 21515 | ecosystem: Environmental > Aquatic > Marine > Intertidal zone | place: USA...
ACCGCAAGCGCGCCGCCTAACATAACCCCCCAGACGAGGCCGAACCTCCGCTAATCTACGCCGCGAGTTGAGCCAAATGTTCTGACGACGGACAGTGACGCGGTTGATGATGCGTGGCGTTGAAGGGGTTGTGACGGATGGTGGGTTTCGGGATAGCCCGGAAATTAGTGCGATGAAAATTCATGCCTATCACGCACGTCCCTCTGCCCCGACCAACCTGACCCGCCACCAAGCGATAGACCTGAACGTGCCTATCGGATGCGGCGACGCGCCCGTGTTCCCGGGCGATATTATCGTCGGCGATGGGGAAGGTGTTGTCGTGATTCCGGCGCATCTGGCGGAAGAGATCGCTGATGAGGCGGTTGAAATGACGGCCTATGAGGATTTCGTGACAGAACGCGTGCAAAGCGGTGCCACGATCAAGGGGTTATATCCGTCAACTGACCCGGCCAACTTGGATATTCTCGCAGACTGGCGGGCCAAAAACGGGCGTTAGAGTGCGGACTTCTGCTGCTCTCTAAACTCACGCAGTAGGCGGAGATTTTTGGTGTTGGCTTTATGGGCCACATCAAAAACATCGCCGACTATTGGTATCGCGCCCAGGATCAGGTCTACCAGGATATTCCAGCACATCCGTAAAATGAGACTGAACGGCGCGCCCTGGCGCATGGCAGCAAGCACGAAGCCGAGCGAGATCGCCCCTGTCGCCAAATCACCGACGCCGGGGATCAAGCCGATCAGCGCATCCAGGCCAAACCGAATATTGGTGCCGGGGATGCGGAAGGCGCGATCCAGCCAGAATTCCAGCGTGTCGAGACTGGATGTCCGTTTGCTCAAAACCGCGCCTCCACCTGCCTTATATGGCGTTAGATGATTTGCCGCCTGGCCCCATCAGCAGCCACAGGATGAAGCCGATCACTGGTAGGAGCAGGATGATGATGACCCAAAGCACCTTGGCGCCCGTCGATACGCCACTGCCCAGAATTTTGACAATCGCATAAATATCCGCGATCAGGATGAGAAGGCCTATCAGGCCGCTGCCGATTTCCATTGTCTTGGCCTTTGTTGACGAATGATAGTGCAGCAACGCACGCCATCGCCGCGTGGTTCCAAAACGCTATTTCCGGCCTTTCCGCTCCGTAGTCGCAATCGCACTAACGGCGATAAAGATGACGATGCCGCCAATGATGGTCGGTGCGTCTGGCACTTCCAAATACAACAGGAAGCCCAATACCGCTGCGAACGGTAGGCGCAGGTAATCAAACGGCATTACAACGCTGGCTTCGCCCGCCGCCAACGCACGGGTGATGCACATGTGGGCGGCCAAGCCTGAAATGACCAGCAGGACAATCCAGGGAAGGTTCGCGATGGAAGGTGTGACCCAGTAATAGATCGCAGGCACCACGGAGAGCAGGGCCAGACTGGCGTTCTGAATAAATACCATGCGGTTTGCCGGTTCAGTGTCCGACATATACTTCACGAAAGTGTTGGAGATCGCATAGAACACGGACGCGCCCAGCAGCATCAGCGTCGCCGGGCCGATTTCAATAAATCCTGGTCGCACGATAATCAGCATGCCGCCGAAGCCCACCATGGTCGCCACCCAACGGAACCAGCTGGGGCGTTCCCCCAAAACCAAAATAGCCAGCAGGATGGTGAACAGCGGATATGTGGATTGAATGGCGACGGAATCGGCCAGTGTCGTCAGGCCAACGGCATGGAACCAAAGCATCATCGCCGTGAACGTGGAAAGGCAGCGTCCAGTGTGGGCCAAGGGCCGCTTACTGAGCACATCATGCCAACCCGCACGAAATGCCCACGGCAATAACAGGCTTACGGAAAACGCAGCGCGGAAAAACAGGATTTCAGCAGTCGGCAGGCTGGACGATAGCTCCCGCACACTGACGACAAGCACCGTGAACGCAACACTGGCACCGATCATCCATAGAATGGCTTTTAGATTGTTCGGCTGTGTGACTGGTTCTGGCTTAGCCGGCTCATCCGCGATCGGCGCGGCCTCAACTGGTGCTTCTATTATTGGCGCTGTAGCAGCTGTGTTCGGCGCATACCAGCGTGGCGCGCTCATCGGACAGCACCAAAGCAAGCGCTGCACGCCCGAGAAACCGCGTCTAAATCAAACATAAAAGACGCAGTCCCTAAGTTTGCTAAGGCCCCATTGCCGCCCACCCCATCCCCCAATCGGGCAGGCATGCAATGGGACTATAGCGGATCGCGTTTAGCTTTTCGTCTTCAGCAAATCGCGGATTTCTTGCAGCAGCACTTCTTCGCGTGGCGGCGCTTTTGGCGCTTCCGGTGCGGCTTCCTCTTTCTTCTTTAGCTTGTTCATCTGCTTGATGACCATGAAGATCGCGAAAGCGACGATCAGGAAATTGATCACGGTGTTGACGAAGACGCCGTAGTTGATCGTCGCAGCACCTGCCAAACGAACCCCCAAGCGTGCGGTGGGTCTCCACAAATAGAGAAGGCGCCGTCCGCAACCCCAAGTGCGGGCGGTGCCTTCTTTTTTGCCCGACGCGCCGTTAGGTTCTGGCGAACGAATTGATCTGATAGGATGTCCCCATACCTGATTGGCTTTCAACAGACCAAATGTTGGTCATAGCGGAAACCTATGGCGTGCCGATGGTCGGTGCGATCCTGGTACTGATTATCGGCTGGACGCTCTCTAGCGTCATCGCCAACGGCTTCGCACGGCTGCTCGCGCGGACTGGGCGGATCGATGAAACACTGCGGTTGTTCTTCCGCAGCTTGATGAAATACCTGATCCTTGCGATCACCATCATCGCCGTATTGGAGATGTTCGGCGTCAAGACGACCAGCTTGGCCGCCGTATTGGGTGCGGCCTCACTCGCCATTGGTTTGGCGCTGCAAGGCACGCTGCAGGACCTGGCAGCCTGCGTCATGCTGATGATCTTCCGGCCCTTCCGGGTGGGCGAATTTGTTGAAGCGGGCGGTCAAACCGGCACGATCAAAGAGATCAACCTATTCATCACCGAAATGGCGACGCCGGATAATCTGCAGATCACAATCCCAAACAGCAAAATGTGGGGCTCGGCGGTTAAGAACTTCAGCCGGTACCCAACCCGACGCGTGGATTTGGTATTCGGGATTTCTTATGATGATGACATTGGCAAAGCGATGGATGTGATCCGCGAAGTCGTACAGGCGGACGACCGCGGCTTGGCTGAACCGGCACTGTTCATGGCCGTCACACCGCTCAATAACAGTTCCGTCGATATCACGACCCGTGTTTGGTGTAACTCTAGTGCCTTCTTTGGGCTAAAAACTGATCTCACCCGGAATGTCAAAGAAGCCTTTGATAAGGCTGACATCACCATTCCCTATCCCCATATGCAAGTTGTTACGCAGGCAAAAGCTGGGGAAACAGCGTAGAACTGCCTTGTCCCCGCGAGAGCCCTTCGGCTATCCTAGGCCTGACTGCCCGAAACGGAGCCCTTCGCGCCCATGTTGCCCCCCCTCGACTTCGAAAAACCTATCCTAGAGCTTGAAGCCAAGGTCGAGGACCTTCGCCAGTTGGCGGAAACCGACGGCATGGACATCACTGAAGAAACACAGAAGCTTGAGGCGCGCATGCAGCGCAGCCTGGAGCAGATGTATACAAAGCTCACCCCGTGGCAGCGGGTGCAGGTTGCACGCCACCCAAACCGCCCCAGGGCGCTGGACGTCATCGCTAGACTGTTCCGTGATTTCACACCGCTGGCTGGTGATCGCCTTTATGGTGAAGACCAAGCTGTTATTGGCGGTATTGGGCGCTTTCGTGGACGAAGCGTTGTCGTTATCGGCCAGGAAAAAGGTGGGGATACGGCCAGCCGCCTTAAACGCAATTTCGGCATGGCACACCCGGAAGGCTACCGCAAAGCCATGCGGCTCATGCGGTTGGCTGATCGGTTCAAACTGCCGGTGATGAGTTTCGTCGACACACCTGGTGCCTATCCTGGCATTGAAGCAGAAGAGCGCGGCCAAGCCGAAGCGATTGCGAGCTGCCTGCAACGCGGTATGGAATTAGAAACGCCGTTTATCGCCTCCGTCCTCGGCGAAGGTGGGTCTGGCGGTGCAGTTGCGATTGCAGCAGCCGACAAAGTGATGATGTTTGAGCATTCGGTTTATTCTGTGATCTCGCCCGAAGGCTGCGCATCCATTCTGTGGCGTTCAGCAGAGCATGCGCCCGACGCAGCAGAAGCGTTGAAACTAACCGCAGCGGACTTGCAGCGCCTGGGCGTCGCAGATGTTGTGGTGAAAGAGCCTGTTGGCGGCGCGCATCGTGCCCCGATGGAAGCAATCGATAGCCTTGGCGACGCAATGGCGGACGCGCTGGCTGATGTCGAACGCGATGCACTAGATGGTCCGGCACTGCGCCAACGCCGCCGCGAGCGCTTCCTCAAGATGGGCGGGTGAAGCCGGATTAGTCTTGTGCGGCTAGCCGTCGATCACGGGCTAAATCAAGTTTGTAGGTAGCCTGACATTTAGCGACGAGGCGTCCTGATGCGTCCCGCGCGACAACATCTACGATCGTTAGAACCCCGCCGCGCGATACGACGGTCCCTTCCGCAATCAGATCCTCCTGATGCCCAGGGCCGATATAGTTGATCGTCAGTGAAACGGTCGTGCCGCGCGTTGTGGAATTAGCATCGGGCGTCGCCCATGCGGCGCAGGTCGCCGCCGTGTCTAGCAGCGCTGCAGTGGCACCACCATGAATGATATTCAGGCCATTCATAACCTCTGGGTTCGCCGCCATGCGGACAATGACCTTATCAACTTCCACATGGTCAACGCTTAGGCCGACATGCTCGCCGAATGGTCCCTTGGCAATCACATTATAAATACGGTCAATCGCAGCCGGCGAAAGGTCGTTAGCGCTCATAGATTGGGTTCCAGTTTGGAAAAAGCTTACGCGGCCCCGCCTTCCCCCAGAACATGGGAGATGGCAAGACCGCGCTTTTTGCGGCGAAGGTGCGCGCTAGCTTGTTGTTTGCGAGCAATTTTCCGCACTTAGTCTGGTTCAGGTCAAGTGCGGATTGCTCTAACGGTGCTCCGTCGAGAGCTTGTTTTCAAGATGCCGTGCGTAACGGGACATCGCGAAGCAACCGATGAAGTAGACCAGTGCCGCAAACAAATACGGCTCATCGACCAGCCCAATCCAATCGGTTGCCTCAGACATGGCCTGAACCATGCCCAGCAGATCGAACAGTCCGATAATTGCCACCAACGTTGTGTCCTTAAACAGACCAATGAAGTTGGAGAGGATGTTTGGGATCATCAGCTTCAAGGCTTGCGGCATGATGATGAGGCCAGTCGTCCGCCAATAGCCAAGGCCCATAGCGGCAGCCGCTTCATACTGGCCGCGCGGGATTGATTGCAGCCCGCCGCGCACCACTTCCGCCATATAGGCCGCCGCAAACAGGCAGACCGCAATGATCGCGCGTAGGAGCTTATCGAAAGTCACACCTTCTGGCAGGAACAACGGCACCATGGTCGTCGCCATGAACAGCACCGTGATAAGCGGGACGGACCGGAAGACTTCAATAAAGACCACGCAAACGATACGGATCAGTGGCAGTTTGGAGCGTCGCCCCAGCGCCAGCACGATGCCGGCAGGCAAAGCGAATGTGATGCCAATACCAGCAACCACCAGCGTCACGAACAAGCCACCCCAGCGGACGGTGCGAACGACTTCAAGCTCAACGCCAGACCAGATTATTGAAACTGCTGCCCAAAGCGCCACTAACAACAGCATCCGGGGCTTCAGGCTTACCATGCCAAACTTCTGCTCTAGCAGCTTACCTAGCGGTTTCCCGGCAAACAGCTCCATCAGCATATTGACCATGGCCCAGATGAAGCAGGCAATGCCAAGCGCGCTGACAATGGTCCAGAAAATGCCCTTCTCGCCGCCATAGAACAGGTAGGAAGTGAACAGCGGGTAGGTCAGCACCAGCCCCGCCGCCGTTGGCAGTTTCACCGTGACGCGGGACAGGAATAGCGGGACCATCCACGCGACCAGCACGAAGAATCCAAGATTTACACGCCAACGTTCGTCGACGTTGTAGAGGCCGTAGATGAACTGATGGAACCAGAGCCGTGGCCCCGCCCAGCAAGCGCCATCCGGGCTTTTGTTCATGCATTCACGGCGATTGGCGGCATCCCAGACAGAATCAAGGATGCCCCAGGTCACTAAATGCCGAACCAACATAAAGATGATAACCGCGCAGATAATCGTGATGATCGTATCTAGCCACGTGGCGAACAGGTTCTGCTTCATCCACGCGAGCGGGCCAACGGACAGGCCTGGCGGCAAGCGGGCTGGTTTCGGGTTAAACGGCTCGGCGTCTCGCGTGACGCCGGCTTTGGCCAAATCAGTCTCGGAGTGCGTATCGCTCATCGCTTAGCGCTCCTGCAACTGGACGCGGCGGTTGTAGATATTCAGCAAGCCTGAAATCGACAAACTCACCACCATGTAAAACAGCATCGTCGTTGCCACGATTTCAATCGCGCGGCCGGCCTGGTTCAGCGAAGTCTGCATCCAAAGCCCGACCAAATCCGGATAGGCAATTGCAACGGCCAGGGACGAGTTCTTGACGATGTTCAGATATTGACTGATCAGCGGCGGAATAATCGCCCGCATTGCCTGCGGGATGACCACCAGCTTGAGCGTGCGGCTGCGCGGCAGGCCAAGCGAGAGAGCGGCTTCCGTCTGCCCCTTGCCGACCGACTGGATACCAGCACGGACAATTTCAGCGATGAAAGCGGACGTATAAACCGTCAGTGCAATCAAAAGCGCCAAGAAGGGGGGTGGAACGGCCCACCCGCCTTGATAATTGAAGCCTTTCAGGGTCGGCACTTCCCAACTGAGCGGCGAACCAGTCAGCACAAACACGGCAGCAGGAGCAGCGACAAGTACGGCCAGCGCTTTCCAACCCCAGGCTGGCGCATCGCCAGTGGCCTCCCGCTGGGCGCGGGCAGAGCGGCGCAACATTACTGTCAGCGCAAGACCGGCGATAATCGCGATGCCAGTGATCCAGAACAGTTCACCGGGAACGGCTGCGGTTGAATAAAATCCACGATTATTCAGCACGAATATGCCAAACACCATTTCAAACGCCTGCTTTGGTGGCGGTAGCAACGTGAACACGCCGAGATACCAAACGAAGATCTGCAGCAAGAGCGGCGTGTTGCGGACAACCTCTACATATGTCGCTGCCAACCGGGCGATCAGCCAGTTATGGGACAAGCGGGCGATGCCTATAATGAAGCCAAACAGGGTGGCAAAAATGATCGCGATCACGGAAACAAATAACGTGTTGACCACACCCACCAGGAAAACGCGGCTGAATGTATCTGTCGGTTGATAGTCAATCAGATGAAAGCCGATACTGAATCCAGCCGTCGAACTTAAAAAATCAAACCCGGCGGTCAGGCCACGTTTTTCCATATTATAAATCGTCTGGCTGACCAGATAATACCCGGCCAAAACGAGTAGCGTGCCAACAACAGCTTGGGCGACCCATCCACGAATTTTCGGGTCACTGGCCATGCGCGATAAACGGCTGCGCTCTGGCCCATGCGCGGTATTTGCTGCGCGTACTGGCGAATTCATTGCCAAAAGCCCCCTGTCAGAAGCTTAAATCGATCAAAGAAACGAAGGGGCGGGCCGCAAGATTAGCCTTGTCTATCCCGCCCCTTCGCATAGTGCTTCAAGCCCGGCCAGCGCACTTTATGCACCAGCCGGAACCTGGAGTTTTGCTTACCGGAACGGCGGGGAGTAGATCAGGCCACCATTGGTCCAGAGCGCATTCAAGCTGCCTGCGCGCGGGATGTTGACCGGGGTCTTCTCGCCGATATACCGCTCGTACACTTCGCCGTAATTGCCCACCATCTTGATGATGTTGTAGGCCCAATCTTTGGAGAGGCCGAGGCCGGTGTGCAGGTTGCCTTCAGCGCCCAGGAGACGACGCACTTCCGGGTTCTTGGAGTTGGCGCGCATGTCGTCAACGTTGCCGGAGTTAATGCCGAGCTCTTCCGCCGTGATCATAGCGAAAACGCTCCAGCGGACGATGTCGCCCCACTGGTTGTCGCCTTCACGCACCACAGGGCCGAGCGGCTCTTTGGAAATCGTTTCTGGCAGGATCGTGTACTTGGACGGATCTGGGAACGCGGACCGGCGGGAGGCCAGGCCAGATTTATCGTTGGTGTAAACGTCGCAACCGCCTTTGAGGAAGGTTTCGATCAGAACGTTCACGTCTTCAAACGTAACCGGCTTGAAATCCATGCCCTGGGAACGGAAATAGTCGGACAGGTTCAATTCAGTGGTCGTGCCGGTCAGCACGCATACAGCAGCGCCATCAAGCTCTTTGGAGGATGTGATGCCGGACTCGTTCGAGACCAAGAAGCCCTGGCCGTCATACATAGTGACGGTCGTGAAATCGAGACCAAGCTGCGTGTCGCGGGTGGCTGTCCACGTCGTGGTGCGAGACAGCATGTCGCTTTCGCCATTCGCAAGCGAGGTGAAGCGCACCTGACTGGTGACGGACTGGAATTCGATCTTCGAAGGGTCGCCCAGCACGGCAGCAGCGACAGCGCGGCAGAACGCGACATCGTGGCCAGACCAATTGCCCGTGGCGTCCAAGTTGTAGAAGCCAGGGTTCGGCTGACCGACCTGGCAGTTCATGTAGCCGCGGTCCTGCACGACCTGAAGGGTCGATTTATCCTGGGCCTGGGCTGATGTCGTAGCGCCGACGGCAAGTGCCGCTGCCGCCATGACGGTATGTTTGAGTTTCATAGGTAGCCTCCCTTATGCTGCCGGGCTTGAGCGCCCTGCAAACGTTAAGCAAACATTATGCCAGACGTTAGAAACGCCTGATTTACTAGCGGATGCACATTATGCATCAGCCAACTTGCCCAAAAGGACAGCACGAAATCCTTCCTGTGCAAACCTTTTTGAGCAATGCGGGCTTATTATAAGAGTTTCTTAACCATGGAAACAGCCAATGTGCGGACGGTATCATCTCTCGACCCCACCAGAAGCGCTCGCGACGATCTTCGGCTTTATCGATTTGCCGAATCTAGCCGCCCGATGGAATATCGCGCCGACACAATCCGCGCCGATTATCCACGCTGAGGAGACTGGCGCTCGACGGATGGAGATGGCGCGTTGGGGGCTCGTGCCGCCATGGGCCAAAACGCCCAATGCCAAGGGCCACTATGATGGCCCGCCGCTGATCAACGCGCGCGGCGAAACAATCGCTGAAAAACCAGCGTTCCGGGATTCATTTAGGCATTCAAGAGTGTTGGCCCCTGCCGATGGCTTCTACGAATGGACCGGCAAAGGCAAGGATAAACGCGCTTTCTGCATCCGGCCTAAGGTGCCGCACGCATTCGCTTTCGCTGGAATCGCCGCCGCTATGCCGTCTGGTTTTGATGGCCCGGCGCGGAGTTTCAGCATTGTTACCACAGAAGCCAACGCCACACTGACGCCAATTCATCACCGGATGCCAGTCGTCATACCAGTTGATCTGGCACCAACTTGGTTAAGCGGAACACCGGCTGAGGCGGCAGAATTAATTTCTGCTGCACCCGAAACTTTTTTTGAATTCTACGAGGTGGACACGCGCGTCGGGAATGTTAGAGAAGACGACTCGCGGCTGCTCGACCCGTTGCCGGACCGGCAAATTGAAGAATCGGCGGAACCAGACCCGCCAAAACCGAACCAAATTTCGTTATTCTAAGGAAGCATTCATGCGCACATATTTGAAGCAATCAAGCCAGCGGGAAGGCTTCGATCGCCCCGCCGTTGAAGCCGCCGTGCGCAAGATGCTGGCCGACATTCAAGAAAACGGCGATGACGCAATCCAGCGCTACGCCCGCGATCTTGATAAATGGGAAAATGCGGACTTTCGTATGTCCAACGACCGGATCATGGAGGTCGAGAAGTCCCTGTCCAAAGTCTTCAAAGAAGACATCGCCTATGCGCTGAAACAGGTGCAGGACTTCGCCCGTGCCCAACGGGACACCATGCAAGAGCTGGAAATTGAGCTGCAGCCAGGTGTCATGCTTGGCCATAAGCACATCCCGATGAAGGCTGCCGGTTGCTATACGCCGGGTGGTAAATATCCGCTGGTCGCAGGATCGATCATGTCCGCTGGCGTGGCGCAGGTTGCTGGTGTCAAAACCATCGTCGGCTGCGCTCCACCACGTGATGCAAGCGGCGTTTATCCACAGACGCTCTATGCGTTTCATGCATCGGGGGCGACCGATATTTTCGCCCTCGGCGGCGTGCAGGCGCTGGCGGCGATGGCTTATGGCCTGGTTGATGTGCCAGCCTGTGATCTGCTGATTGGCCCCGGTAATCCTTATGTAGCAGAGGCCAAGCGCCAGTTGTTTGGCACAGCTGGCATTGACCAATTGGCAGGCCCAACCGAAACGCTGATCATCGCTGACGATAGCTGCAGCGCATCACTTGTCGCGACGGACCTGCTGGGACAAGCCGAACACGGCCCCGACAGCCCTTGCTGGCTCGTTACCACGTCCCGCAAACTAGCCGAAGATGTGCTGGTAGAGGTCGAGGCGCAGCTTGAGACGCTGCCAACGGCAGAAGTGGCCAAACGCGCCTGGGCCGATTTTGGCGAGGTCGTGATCGTAGAGACAGACGCCGAGGCCGTCGAAATCGCAGATGAATACGCGCCAGAACACCTCCAGATCATGACCGCGAATGACGACTATTTCCTGGAAAACCTCTCCAATTACGGCAGCTTGTTTGTCGGTGAAGCAACGACCGTGGCTTATGGCGATAAGGGAGTTGGCACCAACCACATCTTGCCAACAGGCCGCGCCGCGCGCTACACCGGCGGCCTGTGGGTTGGTAAGTTCCTAAAAACTGTGACGTGGCAGCGGTTGACGCCTGAAGCGAGCCGCACTGTGGCACCCGTCATCAGCCGCATATCGGAAAGCGAGGGCATGCTGGCCCACGCGATTACAGCCGATGTCCGCCACGCACGCTATGCGCCCAAGAATGAGGCTTAGCATCTACCTTTATCAGTAACGGTATTTTATCGGACCGTCGTTATTCTCCTTGCTGTCTGACGCTCCGCGGGCAGGGACTGAATCATGGCGACCGAGACCAGAACGATTATTTTCGATGAGGCAGAACTGATGCAGGCGGCCTATGCCTACTGCCTCAGAAAGGGAGTAGACCTGCCCCGCGCGAAGCTGAAACGCGTACTGGCGGAGCCGGAATCAACCGGCGTCGTCAGGCTCATATTTGAAGCGCAGGATGCATCACAAACCGAAATTGCGCTGAGCTATAGCCAAATGGCGGCGTCGCTCATTATGCATTGCGGCGTGATCGGCGTGCCCCTGCCGCGCTTTAGCCGCAAGCGCCTAACGCCCGCAGGTGAAGGCATGGCAATGATCATTCGCCTACCGGAATACGCGGGCGAAGCCGAAGGCGCCCCCGCCCGGGTCACGACCAATGCCAAGGGCGTTGAGGCGCTTGTCACGCATGTTTATGCGCCGACGGGCTAAGCCGTAAATCAGCGGGTTGGCGCCCGCCCCCAGATTGCCGTTAACATGCGCGCCTCAGTTTACTTCAGGAGGCATACATGGACGATTTTTTTGATCTTTCGGGGCAAACCGCTCTCATCACCGGCTCTACCAAAGGCATCGGCAAAGCCATCGCCTGCCGCATGGCGCAATATGGTGCAAATGTCGTGGTTTCCAGCCGCAAAGCCGATGTTTGTGACGCTGTCGCAGCAGAAATCAATGAAAAATGGGCAGGCCGGGGCGGCTCCGCGACAGCGATCCCTTGCCACATTGGCCACAAAGACCAGCTCCAGGCCTTGGTCGACGAGACCCAGGACAAGCTTGGGCCAATTGATATCCTGGTGCCGAACGCTGCGGTCAATCCGTATTATGGCCCATCTGCCGACATGCCAGATTCAGCGTGGGACAAAATTATGGAAACTAATGTGCGCAGCACCTTCTGGCTCTGCAATATGGTCATTCCGGGCATGGCCGAGCGCGGCAAGGGTGCGGTGACGATCATCGCATCGATTTCTGGCCTGAAAGCGGCCGTTGAGCTCTTCGCCTATTCCATCTCCAAGGTGGCAGAACACCAGCTCGCACGGAACCTTGCGGCTGAATATGGCCCGAAGGGTGTTCGCGTGAACGCAATTGCGCCGGGCCTCATCAAGACCGACTTTGCTAAGGCCCTTTGGACTGACCCGGTCCGGCTTGAGCAGGTCAACAATCGCATGCCGCTCCGCCGTCTTGGTGATCCGGATGAAATTGCGGGCGCGGCCATGTTCCTATCCTCCAAGGCCGGGGCCTATATGTGCGGCCAGGTCATCAATGTTGATGGTGGTGCGGCGATCGCCCCATAAATCGCGATTGAGGCCGGGAACGGTGCGGGCTGTCATATCGGGATAAAACGTCCTAGATATGCAGCCTGCCGCTTCCGGCCTTTTCCTATTCTTCGCGGATTGCCATGTCGACGCTGAACGCAGTCCTGCCGCTATTCGCCATGATCGGGCTTGGCTTTCTGGCCGCGCGTATGCGTTTGCTGAACGAAGCGGCGATCCAAGGCCTCGTCAACTACATCTTCTTCTTCACGATCCCGCCAATGCTCATTGTGATGTTGAGCAAGGCCGACCCCGAAAAGCTGCTGGCAGGCGGCCCATTCCTTCTCGCAATGTTCAGCACCGAGATCGCGGTGGCATTGCTCGCCGCGTTTTGGGCCAGATGGGCTTATGGGAACGTTGGCCCGGCAGCTTATGGCATCCTTGGGTTTTCGGCCTGTTTCTCCAATGGCGTGTTGCTTGCGGTACCGCTGGTAGTAGCAGCGTTTGGACCAGAAGCAGCTGCACCTGCGCTCGTGTTAGTGACCTTGGATATCCTGCTGTTTGTCGCTGTTACCGGTCTGCTGGAATATGGCCAGATGGGCGGGCGTGCGGCCATGTCGGGCGCAGCGAAGGCGGCGGCTCTCAACCCTGTTATCGTCGGCACGATCATTGGTCTGGCACTGGCTTTCACAGGCACATCATTACCAGGACCGCTGGATGCCCTGGTGAAGTTCTTAGGGCCAGCAGCACCGCCAACGGCGTTATTTGCCCTTGGAGCAACCTTGGCACTAAGGCGTGTCAGCGCTGCATCCGCCAAACCCGCAGGCGTGCTGACAATATTGAAGCTGTTCGTGCAGCCTGCACTGGCAGCACTCATCCTGTTTTCTATCCCCGGCATTGACCCCATTTGGCGCGCGGCAGGCATTGTTTATGCAGCAGCACCGATTGGGCTAAACGCCTATCTTTTCGCGCGCCGGTATGAAGTTGGCGTGTCGCCAGTATCCACTGCAATCGTCGTATCGACTGCCCTCTCCGTCATCACTTTGAGCGTGCTGTTAATCTGGTTTGGCGACCGGGTTTGACGCCCCGGTTTAAATGCGGCGATCCGCCTATTGCACTGCAGCATTTCCAGCGTTACCCAACTACTCTCTCTCAGGTTCATCACACAGGACCCATCGCCATGGCGAGCAAGCCAACGACCCAACCAAACAATCCGCTTTTCTCTTCCGGCCCGTGCACGAAGCGTCCGGGCTGGACGCCGTCCGCCCTCGCCGGTGCCTCACTTGGCCGCTCGCATCGCTCTGCAGAGGGCAAGGGCAAACTGGCGGAAGTGATTGACCGCTCCAAGGCGCTGCTCAGCATTCCGGATGACTGGCGCCTTGCCGTCGTTCCAGGCTCTGACACGGGTGCTGTCGAAATGGCGCTTTGGTCAATGCTAGGCGCCCGCGGCGTTGATAGTCTTGTATGGGAAAGCTTCGGCAAGACCTGGGCGACGGACCTCAAATCCCACCTGAAGCTCGACAATGCCCGCATCATTGAAGCGCCTTACGGCGAGATCGCGGATTTGTCCGCCGCCGATTGGTCTAATGACGTCGTGTTCTGCTGGAACGGCACCACGTCGGGCGTGCGCGTGCCAAACGGCGACTGGATCCCGGATGATCGCGAAGGCCTTGCCATTTGCGACGCGACATCGGCAGCCTTCGCTATGGACTTGCCGTGGAATAAGCTGGATGTCGTCACCTGGTCTTGGCAGAAAGCCATGGGCGGGGAAGCGGCTCACGGCATGCTCGCCCTTGGCCCCCGTGCCGTTGAGCGGTTAGAAACCTACACGCCAGCATGGCCGCTGCCTAAAGTCTTCCGCATGACCAAAGGCGGCAAGCTCATCGAAGGCCTGTTCCGGGGCGAAACGCTGAACACGCCGTCCATGCTTTGTGTCGAAGATGCGATCGACGCGCTGAAGTGGATGGAATCTGCTGGCGGTGGTGCAGCAATGGTCGCCCGCGCTGACGCGTCGCTGGCCGCTGTCGCAGAATGGGTAGCAGCCACGCCTTGGGTCGATTTCCTGCCTTCTAGCGCTGATATCCGCTCCTCTACGTCTATCTGCCTCAAATATGTCGATCCGGATGTGGCGAACATGGCCACTGACGATCTCCACGCGTTCTCAAAAGCGCTGGCAGGCCGACTTGAAGCAGAAGGTATCGCCTTCGACACCAACAACCACCGCGATGCGCCGCCGAGCCTGCGTATCTGGGGCGGTGCCACCGTTGAGCCAAATGATATGGCAGCATTGCTCCCCTGGCTTGACTGGTCCTATCACGAGACCAAAGCTGCTCTCGCGAAAGCCGCCTAAAGGATAGAACTCCATGGCTAAAGTACTGATTTCGGACAAACTCTCCGAACGCGCCATCGATATTTTCCGGGAACGCGGCCTGGAGGTGGATTTCAAACCCGGCCTCACGGTCGAAGAGCAGATGGCCATTATTGGCGAATATGATGGCCTCGCCATCCGGTCCGCCACCAAGGTTACGGCAGAAATGCTGGCCGCTGCACCCAACCTCAAAGTGGTTGGGCGCGCCGGTATTGGCGTTGATAATGTGGACATTCCAGCAGCAACCGCACGCGGCGTTGTCGTTATGAACACGCCCCATGGCAACACAATCACCACCGCTGAACACGCCATTGCGATGCTGTTCGCGACCGCCCGCCAAATTCCGGCAGCCGATGCATCTACACAGGCCGGCAAGTGGGAAAAATCCCGCTTCATGGGTGTTGAGCTGACAGCGAAAACACTTGGCCTTATCGGTTGCGGCAATATTGGCGCTATCGTTGCTGAACGGGCACTCGGCTTGCGCATGCGGGTGCTGGCTTATGATCCGTTCCTGTCGGAAGACCGCGCCCGTGACCTGGGCGTTGAAAAAGCGGACTTAGATACGGTTCTCGCCCGAGCCGATTTCATCACCCTGCACACACCCATGACCGACCAGACGCGCGGCATGATCAATGCTGAAGCGCTGGCGAAATGCAAACCGGGTTTGCGGATTGTGAACTGCGCGCGGGGCGGTCTCGTAGTCGAGGAGGATCTGGCAGCAGCCCTTGAATCTGGCCATGTCGCTGGCGCTGCGTTCGATGTGTTCGTTGAAGAGCCAGCAAAAACGAACAGCCTGTTCGGCAAGCCAAACTTTATCGCAACGCCGCATTTGGGCGCGTCGACCGAAGAAGCACAGGAGAACGTGGCGCTTCAGGTCGCCGACCAGATGGCCGATTACCTACTGACGGGTGCTGTATCCAACGCCATCAACATGCCGTCTATTTCGGCTGAAGACGCGCCGAAACTGAAGCCCTATATGAACCTCGCCAGCCGCCTTGGCAGTTTTGCAGGGCAGTTGACGGAAACTGGCCTTAAGAAGGTGACGCTGACCTATCGCGGCCAGGTCGCAGCGCTAAACACACGCCCGCTGACAGCGATTGCGCTGGAAGGCCTACTGAAGCCGCTCGTCAATAGCGTCAACATGGTGAATGCCCCCGTACTCGCCCGTGAGCGCGGGATTGAGGTTGTTGAGATCAGCAACGAAGAGATTGAGAACTATCAGGCGACCATCACCGTCAGCGTGGAAACGGACCGGCGCAATCGGTCCGCGTCCGGCGCTATTTTCGGCGGCGAGCCACGTTTGGTGCAATTGCATGATGCGCGCATGGAAGCCGAACTTCAGGGTGAGATGCTGTTCGTCCGCAACGCTGATAAGCGGGGCTTCATTGGCCGCCTGGGTTCTGCCCTTGGGGACGCTGGCATGAATATCGCCAACTTCCATCTGGGCCGGGCCGAGGGTGATGGTTCCGCCGTTGCCCTTATCCAGTTGGATGGTGCCTGCCCCGCGAATATGGTTGAGACGCTTGAAGCACTGCCGGATGTGCTGACCGTTCGTCAGCTAAAGTTCGACTGATGCGGCAAGCGCTAGCAGCCCTTTGTTTTCTTCTGGCGGTTCCGGCCGCGTCCGCACGCGCTGATGCGCCGCCGCCAATTCCGGACGGCGGCATTGCTGAGGGCAGCCGCGATATCGCCCGGGCATGGCTGGCGGAACCGACAGAGCGCTACCCTCACGGGGTACTAGGCGATGAGTTGGAGGCAAACGCGCTTGTGGTCGAAAGCAAGGGCGGTGCTACGAGCATTCTGCGCCTGAACGATGACACCGTGTTTGAATTTCTGACCCCTATATTGGCCGACATTGACGGCGATGGCCGGGATGAAGCCTGGGTCGTCCGCGCGGACGCTTGGGACGGAGCCCGCCTTGAAGGCTATGGCTTGGAAGCTGGCAAACTCTTCCGCCGCTATGACGGTCCTGCGATCGAAAAAGGGTCCCGGTGGCTGAACCCGATCGGCATCGGAAACTTTGACGGCGACGGTAAAGTAGAGGCCGCATATATCAAAACGCCGCATATCGGCGGGGTCCTGACAGTGTTGAAACCCAAGGGCGACAAGCTGAAGATCACAGCGCGCGCAATCACCGCCTATTCCACCCATAAAATCGGGTCGACATCCCTGGACCTTGGCGCCATCGCGGATATTGACGGCGACGGCTAGCAAGATTTCATCCTGCCAAACCAAGTCCATGACCGCATCGCCATCGTCAGCCTGATTGATGGCAAGCTGGTCGAGCGTTGGCGCAGTAAACGTCTAACGCGGATCATCGGTGGATTGCGGGTTATGCCTGTGGATAACGGGTTCCGGATCAGATATCGGACAACCGGTGGCGCTGAAACTCAGATCACAGTCAGGGCGAGCGATCTAGCGCAGTAGGTCAAGCGCTGGCGCCGAAGTCGTTTCAGGCTATGCTGTCTCTGTTCTGAGAAATGGAGAAGGCCCGTGCCCGTCAATAATCGTATTGCTGATCTCGCTGATGAGATGACCGAATGGCGCCAGGAGATGCATAAGCATCCCGAAACCGCATTCGAAGAAGTGTGGACCAGCGCCTATATCAAGGAACGCCTTGATACATTCGGCATGGATGAAATTCATACCGGCATCGCCAAGACGGGCATCGTCGCCGTACTGAAAGGCCAGGGCGATTCTGATCGGGCCATCGGCATCCGCGCGGATTTCGATGCGCTGGATATTCTGGAACTGAATGACCTGCCGTACAAATCCCAGAACCCCGGCAAGATGCATGCTTGCGGCCATGATGGGCATACGGCAATGCTGCTGGGTGCTGCCAAGTACATGGCGGAGACCCGGAATTTTGACGGCACCGTCTACTTGATCTTCCAACCGGCAGAGGAAAATGAAGGTGGCGGACGCGTGATGGTCGAGGAAGGCTTGTTTGATCGCTTCCCGATGGAAGCAGTATACGGCATGCACAATTCGCCGGGCCTGCCCGTTGGCCAAATCTCCATGGGGCCAGGGCCGATGATGGCCGGGTATGACATCTTCGAAATCACGATTGACGGCTATGGCACCCATGCGGCCCGCCCGCACCAGGGCGTTGATCCCGTAATTGTGCAGGCACAGATCGTGATGGCGCTGCAAACCATCGCATCCCGCCAGACGGACGCAATCGACAGCGTTGTTCTATCCATCACCCAGGTCCACGGCGGGGACACATATAACGTGATCCCCCAACAGGTGAAGCTGCGCGGCACTGTGCGTTCCTTCAAGCCAGAAATGCAGGACTTGGTTGAGGAGAAGATGAACAAACTTTGTGCCGCGATCGCATCTGCCTATGACGCCAAGGTAGATGTGCATTATGAGCGCCGCTACCCGCCAACGGTGAATGATCCTACACACACGGATTTCTGCGCTGAAATCGCCCGCGGCCTTGTCGGCGATGACAACGTGAACACCAAAGCCCGGCCTGTCATGGGCTCCGAGGATTTCTCTTTCATGCTGCAGGAGAAACCCGGTTGCTACATCCGCATGGGTAATGGTGAAGTTGGCGGCGAAGGCGGCGTGGTCGTCCATAACCCGCACTACAATTTCAACGACGCCGCCTTGCCCTGGGGTGCCACATACTGGGCCGAAATCGCCGAAAAATCCCTCCCCCGCAAGGGATAAGTTGCGTTATTCTTTGACGTAACGACGAAATGTAACTACAGCCTATGGAGTTTGAGTGGGACGAAGCGAAGTACCGCCTCAATCAGGCCAAGCACCATGTCAATTTCAGGGATCTCTATCCCGTATTCGACTATGACTTCGTGGATATCGTAGTCCAACGTCCACTGATGGAGGAACGACGGGTCGCCATCGGCCACAATGTCGATGGCCAATTCTTTTTCGTCGTACGGACTTGGCGCAACGGCAACCGGCGGATCATCTCCGCCAGAAGGGCAGGCAGAAATGAAAGACAGCTCCATGGAAGAGCGTACGGTCCGCTATCGCCCTGACCGCTCGAAACCAGAGCCGCGCATGTCCGAAAAGGCGCTTCGGATGTCCGACGAGAAGATCATGCAGCGCGCAGCGGAAGACCCGGATATGCCAGATATTATGGCACCAGACTTTTGGGATCATGCGGAGATTGTTTCCCCAAAACCCAAATCCCAAATCACCCTTCGCCTCGATGCCGATCTGCTAGATTGGTTCAAAGGGGGTGGCAAGGGGTATCAAACACGTATCAACGCCGTGCTGCGCTCCTATGTTGAAGCGCAGAAGCAAGCAGCACAATAAGGAAAGACCAATGGCTATCGAAAAAGAACATCTGGAATTTGTCGTACCGGACCTGGATGAAGGCTGGGTGACGCCGCCGGGCTATCCAGACGGGATCAAGCAAAAAGTCCTCGCCGGCAAAATTGATGACGACGCCAAGACTGGTAGCCGCACGCGCCTGCTCCGCTTTGATCCAGGCGTCTACACCACCGTCCCGTTCGTGCATGAGCACTGGGAAGAAGTGTATGTGCTATCCGGCGACCTTTGGGTCGGCAATGACGAGAACGGCAATGGCGGCGACAAATGTGAAGCCAATACCTATGCCTGCCGCCCACCCGGCGCAGCGCATGGCCCGTTCAAATCCGTTGGCGGCTGCATGCTGTTTGAGATCCATTACTACGAATAGGTCCTAGCCCCATGCCTATCAAGGAAGAACGGGACGCCGCCGTTGCCGCCGTTATGGCGGACGTGCGCGCGATCGAAGCGGCGGACGGCGTTACCCGCGCCAGCGTCAATAAAATGCAAGCAGAGCTGATCCCACTCACCAAGCGGGCTGACCTGTTCAGCGAAGAAGTATTCCCGAACCCGCCAGAAGGGCAACCGGCCCGGCTGTACCTGCTGAGTGAGGATGCCGATGGGCGCTTCCCGATCTACCTGACCTGCGCAAACCCAGGCGGTGCTGTCCGTCCCCATAACCACGGCACATGGGCTGTCGTGGCGGGCGTGAGCGGTGTTGAGGAAAACGCTTACTTTGACCGGGCATCTGGCGGCGATGCCCCGGGGCCATCAACCCTGGCACAGCGAGAAGTCGTGCAGGTGCGGGCAGGCGAAAGCACCGGCATGCTCCCCAATGACGTTCACAGTGTCGCGACACCAGGAACCGTGCCCCGCCGCCATTTCCACATGTACGGGCTTTCCCTAGAACGCCTACCCAAGCGCCTTGCCTGGGACGTGGAAAAGGGCGAATGCGCCTATATGGAAATCAACCCGAAGATTATTCGGGGATAGCCTGCGCTCGGAATTGGATAGCGCTTAAGTGTAGCCGCATTCGGCGGCAGGCAGAAGTCACGCCCCGCCCTCACTTTGTTTTGATCACCCGCGATTGGAACAACCGGTGCTAGCCGCCTTATCTCTTAGGTGGAGGAAACTTGATGCATGCCCAAATGACACGCCGGCTCTTCGTCAGCGCTGGGCTGAGCTTGCCCTTGATGGGCTTCAGTACGGCAGAGTCTTTGTTCGCACCGAAGGCCAAGGCCTTGCCGGGCTGGGATGTATTCACGAGTGGAAGCACCCGCCGCATTGACCACACCGCCTGGTCTGCGCTGCTAGCGAAGCATGTTCGGCTGGATACCGCTGGGATCGCGCGCATTGCCTATGGCGCTTTCTCCGGTACCGATAAAGCTGAGCTTGCGCGCTACATCGGCAGCCTCAGAAAGGCAGACGTCGCCGCCCTCGATAAGCCGGAGCAATATGCGCTTTGGATCAATCTATATAACGCGCTTGTGGTGAATACCGTGCTTGCTGCATATCCCGTTGCGTCTGTGCAGGACATTGATACATCGCCCGGGCTGTTCTCAAGCGGGCCGTGGAAGGCCAAAGCCGTCTCTGTCGCTGGCAAGGCGCTGTCGCTTGATGACATTGAGCACGGGATCATTCGCCCGCACTGCGAAGATGCGCGTGTTCATTATGCCCTGAACTGCGGCGCTGTTGGGTGCCCAAACCTTCGGGCCGAAGCCTATGAGGCAGGGCGCATCGATAGCCAGTTGGAAGAACAAGCGCGTATTTATGTAAACCACCCACGCGGCGTCACCTTCAACCTATCGGGCGGGCTTGTCGTGTCCAAAATCTACGCTTGGTTCTGCGATGATTTTGGCGGAACGGACAGGGCAGTCATCAGCCATTTGCAGCGCTATGCAGCACCGGAACTTGCAAATCGACTAAAGCCGATCACCGGAATTGCCGACGCCCGCTATGACTGGGCGCTCAATAATGTGTGACGTCTAGCGCCGCCTGCAGAGCGCTACAAGGGCGATAACGGCGAGCGCTAGTGCCAAGCTGAACCATGTGAATGCATATTGCAGATGATCGTTGGGGACGGTCGGGCGGGCTGGCCTAGCCGTCAGCCCTTCTGGTGCATCGATGACATTAAGTGCCAAGCTCGAGGTGCGGTCGGCCGATGCGCCAAGGGCCGTGGCGATTGGTTTCAGGTCCAGCCAAAGCCAGCGGTCTGGCGGCGTGTTGTCTGGTGTAAAGGCAGTCGGCCGTGGTGACGGAAACAGAACGCCGCTGACGGTGACATCGCCAACTGGCAAGGTGGGCGTCTCGGACGGATCACGCATCCAGCCAATCCGGACGATGATCACATCCCCATTCTGTAAAATAAGCGGGGCGGCGAAATCTGCACCAACTTGGCCATTCAAAGTGCGTGACACGATGCGAGCAGGCGTTTTTGTAGCCCATAAACCGGTGAAGATCGCGCGGCGCCACGCATCATCAACACTGGGCGCAGCTGTCATAACGACCGGGGGTGCGGCCAAGTTGGCATCCAGATCGGCGATCAGATCCAGCTTCCATGCCCGTCGATCCATCTGCCAAAGGCCCAGGCCTATCAGCGTCGCCAGAGCTCCAGCGACGATGGCCAGAACGAGCCAGCGCCTCATAGGGAGGTCGAACGGCGTCGGTACTGAATGCCGATGAACTTCGCCTTGAGGGGGCGCAGAAGCAACAGCGTCAGCCCAAAAACAAAGATTGGCCAGATGACGACATGCAGCCAATATGGCGGTGCCGCGGCGATTTCCAGCATGATCGCACCGAACACGGATACGGCACCAACAACAAAGATCAGGATAACTGCTGGTCCATCACCAGAGTCATGGGCGCGTAAATCCAGGCCGCATGTTGGGCAAGCTTCGTTGACGGTTAGAAAACCGGAATAAAGCTTACCGTCACGGCATTTTGGACAGGTCGCTGCCAAGCGTGATCAGCCGCCCCAAACGTAGACGGCGGCGAAGAGGAATAGCCACACCACGTCAACGAAATGCCAGTACCAAGCTGCAGCTTCAAAACCAAAATGCTGTTTTTCAGTGAAGTGGCCAGCCTTCGCGCGGAACAGGCAAACGCACAGGAATATCGTGCCAATCAACACATGGAAGCCGTGGAAACCCGTCGCCATGTAGAACGTGGATGGGTAAATCCCTTCCCGGAAGCCGAATGCAGCATGGGCATATTCGTATGCCTGCAATACGGAGAAGAACGCGCCCAGGATGACGGTCAGTGTCAGGCCCTGGATGAAGTCTTTCCGGTTGCCGTGCAACAGGGCGTGATGCGCCCAGGTGACGGTGCAGCCAGACAGCAGCAGGATCATGGTGTTTAGGAGCGGCAGATCGAACGCATCAAACGTTTCGATGCCCACCGGCGGCCATACAAAACCAGTCGCTTCCTTGGGGAACAGGCTAGCGTCAAAATAGGCCCAGAAGAAAGCCGAAAAGAACATGACTTCCGACGCAATAAACAGCGCCATGCCGTACCGCAGACCAACCTGTACAACTTTGGTGTGATGGCCTTCATGTTCCGCTTCACGGATCACATCACGCCACCAGCCGAACATGACACCGATGACACTCAGCACGCCGATGATCAGCAGCCAGTATGAATCGGAATGCATGACAGCCAATGCGCCAGCGGCCATCAGCAGGCCAGCAAAGGAACCGATCAGCGGCCATGGGCTTGGGTCCACTAGATGGAATGGATGCTTTGGTTCGGCGTGGCTATCGGCCATCGGGATACTCCTTAACGGCGCTCGCGCAGGTCTTGCGCAAGCGATGCTGTCGTGTCGGACGCAGCCGCGTCCTTGGCTGGGAAGAATGTATAGGACAATGTGATGGTTTTCACGTCATCTAAATTGCGTTCATCAACAATTTCCGGGTCGATGAAGAAGGACACCGGGAAATCCATCGTCTGGCCAGGTTGCAAGACCTGCTCTTCAAAACAGAAGCATTGCACCTTGCTGAAATATCCACCGACCTTCTGGGGCGTCACATTGAAGACCGCAGTCCCCGTGCTCGCCTTGGTGCCTAGATTGGTCGCCTCAAAGAATGCAAGCTTTTCTTCGCCGAGCTTCACGGTGATTTCACGGCTAACAGGTTTGAAGCGCCAATTCAGGGAATCGCTGATATCAGCATTGAACCGCACGGTGATCGTGCGATCGGATTGTGCGCCCGGTGCCATTTCAGCCCGCTGCGTCGTGCCGCCAAACCCTGTCACTTTGCAGAACAGGTCGTAGAGGGGGACCGAGGCATAGGCCAAGCCGATCATCGCCGCGACAACGCCGCCGCAGATCAAACCAACACGTTTGTTTTTGGCCGCACCATTGCTCACCCGGCGGCTCCGAGGCCAGCCTGAATGCGGACCACTGTCACCAGATAAAATACACCCATCAGGCAGACCAAAGCCGCCAATAGCGCCAGATTACGGCGCCGCTTGCGACGATGCAGGTCCGAATCACGGGCCATTGTTTCTTTGAAATTTGCGGGCTTAGGCAAAGGCATCAGATCAATCCAATCGCACAGTTGGCCAGCAAACCCGCTAGCAACAGGAAGAGATACAGAATTGAGAAGCCGAATAGACGCTTTGCATCTTTGTCAGAGTCTGATCGGTACAGCTTCGCTGCAAGTCCGACGAACCCAGCGCCAAGCACGCCAGCAAATATGCCGTAGCCAATACCAGCAATCCCGGCGAACATCGGTGCCACGCCTAGGGGCGCAACGATCAGGCTAAAAATTAGGATCTGCTTACGGGTTTCATCCCGGCCAGCGATGACTGGCAACATTGGAACACCGGCCCGCACATAATCACCAGAGCGGTAGAGCGCCAGCGCCCAGAAGTGCGGCGGCGTCCAGAAGAAGATGATCAGGAACAACACCACGCCACCAAACGCGATATCGCCGGTAACAGCGGCCCAACCGATCATGGGCGGGAACGCGCCTGCTGCACCGCCAATAACAATGTTCTGCGTCGTGCGGCGCTTCAGCCACATGGTGTAAATACCGACGTAAAACAGGATAGTAAAAGCGAGCAGCCCTGCAGCCAGCCAATTCAAAGCCAGCCCCATCAGGGCGACAGAGCCTGCTGACAAAATACAGCCGAACGCCAATGCGGCTTCCGGTGAAACCTTACCCGCCGGGATAGGCCGCTTTTGAGTGCGGGACATGATCGCGTCGATGTCGGCGTCGTACCACATGTTAATTGCGCCAGAAGCGCCAGCGCCAATCGCGATGCACAGAACGGCGACAAAGCCGAGCACCGGGTGGATTGGCCCAGGTGCCAGCGCCAGCCCAACAAGGCCAGAGAACACCACTAGTGACATCACGCGCGGCTTTAGGAGCGCGATAAAATCACGCACCTCGCCGCCGTCAGCTTCCGCTGGCAGCCCGCTCGCCGGTTGGATTGATGCCTCAGCCATGGGTCCGTTTATGCCTCGAAGGGGAGAAGCAAGCGCTTAGTGCGCCTGCTCTTCCTTGATGATGGGCTGCTCTTCGAAAGTGTGGAACGGCGGTGGGGAGGACACAGTCCACTCCAACGTGGTCGCACCTTCGCCCCAGTAATTGTCGCCAACGCGGCGACCTTTGGTCAAGGTCCAGATCAGCATGCCGATGAAGAACAGGGACGACAGGCCTGTCATGAACGCGCCCATGGAGGACACATAGTTCCAGCCAGCAAACTCCGGTGCGTAATCAATAATCCGACGCGGCATGCCTTGGAGGCCCAGGAAATGCTGCGGGAAGAACACGATGTTCACGCCAATGAACGTCGTCCAGAAGTGAATCTTGCCTGCCCATTCCGGATACTGCCGACCACTCATCTTGCCGAGCCAGTAGTACATGCCGCAGAAGATGCCAAACAAAGCGCCTAGCGACAGCACGTAATGGAAGTGAGCCACAACATAATAAGTGTCATGCAATGAGAGATCGACACCGGCATTCGCCAATACGACGCCGGTGACGCCGCCAAGGGTAAATAGGAAGATAAACCCAATAGCCCAAAGCATTGGTGTTTCGAACGTGATCGAGCCGCCCCACATTGTGGCGATCCAACTGAAGATCTTCACACCCGTTGGCACAGCGATAACCATAGTTGCCGCAGTGAAATACGCTCGTGTGTTGACGTCCAAGCCAACCGTATACATGTGATGCGCCCACACGATGAAGCCGACAAAGCCAATCGCGACCATGGCATATGCCATCGCCAAATACCCAAAGACGGGCTTGCGTGAGAAGGTCGAGATCACGTGGCTGATAATGCCGAACGCAGGCAAAATCATGATGTACACTTCAGGGTGACCGAAGAACCAGAACAGATGCTGGAACAGGATCGGATCACCGCCGCCAGCCGGGCTAAAGAACGACGTGCCGAAGTTCCGGTCGGTCAGCAGCATGGTGATAGCGCCACCAAGCACGGGAACCGCCAGCAGCAGCAGGAAGGCCGTGACCAGCATGGACCATACGAACAACGGCATCCGATGCAGGGTCATGCCCGGCGCACGCATGTTGAAGATCGTGGTGATGAAGTTAACAGCGCCAAGAATAGAGGATGCGCCCGCCAGGTGGAGGGCGAAGATTGCCATATCAACTGCCATATTCGCATGGCCGCCCGGCCCGGCCGCCGAGAGCGGTGGATAAATTGTCCAACCTGTGCCAGCACCACCGCCGACAACAGCAGAGCCCAGCAGCAGCAGGAATGCAGGAACCAGCAGCCAGAAGCTGATGTTGTTCATGCGTGGGAAGGCCATATCCGGCGCGCCAATCATCATGGGCACGATCCAGTTGCCAAACCCGCCAATTAAGGCTGGCATAACAACAAAAAACACCATGATCAGGCCGTGCGCCGTGACGACGACATTCCAAAGGTGGCCGTTAGGCGAGCCGTCCGCGAGGGTCATGGTCGACACGCCCGGATGCATAAGCTCCGCCCGCATCCACATGGAGAACCCGCCGCCGATTAGGGCCGCAATTACAGAGAACACCAAATACAGGGTGCCGATGTCCTTGTGGTTCGTCGATAGAAACCAACGGACGAAGAAGCCGGGGGCATGATCGTGATGATCGTCGTGCCCGTGAGCGCTTTCAGCATACGCCATGGCAGAATTTCCTTCCAGACTTCGAACTAGTTTGAAACGGCGGCGAGGCGTGTCGCGGCGGGTTTCGCCGGCGTATCGTCAACCTCTGCGTATTCGGCTTTGGCCTTAGCGGCCCATTCTAAGAACTTCGCGTCGTCAACCGCGCGAATTTCAATCGGCATGTAGGCGTGGTCTTTACCGCAAAGCTCAGAACACTGACCAAAGAATCGCGTGCCTTCGTATTCTGGGTTAATCAGCGTCCAAGTTTCGTTCAAGCGCCCCGGAACAGCGTCCAGCTTCAGGCCAAGCGACGGCATAGCAAAGTTATGCAGCACACCATCCGCAGCAGCCGTCACCAGCACGCGAACCTTTGCGCTTACCGGCAAATTCAGCGGAACATCGACAGAAAGCTGGCGGATGTCATCCGGCCCTAGTTCTGATGGCGGCTTAATGCGGCTTTCAAATTCAAAACCGCCGATCTTCTGTCCCTTATATTCCTGCTCGGGAACCTCATAGGACCAGTACCACTGGCGACCCGTCGCCTTAATGGTGAGATCGGCATCTTCAATGCTGTCTGCAAAATAAAGCAACTTGAAGCTTGGAATGGCGAGCAGCACCAGGAGCAGCACTGGGATACCTGTCCACAGCACTTCAATCACGGTGTTGTGTGTGGTGCGCGACGGTGTTGGATTGGACTTCGCATTGAAACGAATGACCACATAAACCAGCAGACCCAACACAAACAACGTGATCAGGGTGATGAACCAGAGCAGGATGTTGTGCAGGTCGTGAATCGCCTGCGCCGTCGGTGAGGCAGCGTCCTGCAGGCCCATGCCCCAGTTCGTCGGCCGTCCGGCTGCGGCCCAAACCGCGCCAGATGAGATCGCCGCCCAAAGGCCGGCAACCACCGCCACGCCCCATACTGCGGCATGCCGCGCCGCCTGCTTTGCAATTGCCATCGTTCTGCTTTCTCCAGAGCGCTCCGCCCCGCGGAGCCCTGTCAGACAGGAGACGCAATGACTCCTAACCAACGATACCAGCCTCTCCGTACACTATCTGTGACGCGCCCGGAAACTATGCGACCCGATGTCGCTCGATTTCAGCGCCGCGTGCAAATGCGCATTTCGACCAAGACTGCATATTTCTTATTCACATGCGTATTCTAGTTTATACACCAACCGAAGCCGATTCTCACCCTTGGAGCCCGCGTCAAAATGGACCCGATCAGCGCAACTGACCGCCTCTTCTTCGAAGAAACCGGGCTTGAGCCAGCCGCCGCCCGCAAAAGCCTTATGGATGGCCTTGCCGGCGCAGATGATGGCGAGCTTTTTCTAGAACGGACAACCAGCGAAAGCCTTGGCTTCGATGATGGTGTGCTCCGGGCTGCATCAAATGATATTTCCCAAGGCTTTGGCCTCCGTGCCGTCGCTGGCGAATTCACCGCATACGCCCATGGAGGCGAGATTTCGAACTCAGCCCTCGCCCGCGCTGCAGAAACCGCACGCGAAGCCGGGAAAGGCCGTGGCGGCGTCTTGGCGGATGGCCCGCCAATCCAGAACAAACGCATTTACGATTCGGCGGACCCTACACAAACGCCTTATTTCGCCGCCAAAGTCAGCGTGTTGGAGCAGATTGACGCTTATCTCCGCGCTAAGGACCCGTTAGTGGCGCAAGTTTCTGGCTCCATCCATGCAGAAATGCAGGCCGTGCGCATTATCCGCGCCGATGGTCAGGAAGCGGCAGATTTCCGCCCACTGGTCCGCGTGTCCATATCCGTTACCGTAAAACGCGGTGATCGGATGGAAACCGGCAGCGATGGCCGTGGCGGTCGGATGCCGCTCGCCCAATTCCTAGAAGAAGACGGCTGGCGCACTTCCGCCCACGAGGCACTGCGCCAGGCGCTCGCG
>Ga0315321_10000550_pt1 | contig 27976 bp, 19 predicted proteins | sample M180m21515metaG_FD_203464 | JGI IMG/M metagenome (GOLD analysis project Ga0315321, IMG submission 203464) | Ammonia-oxidizing marine archaeal communities from Monterey Bay, California, United States - M1 80m 21515 | ecosystem: Environmental > Aquatic > Marine > Intertidal zone | place: USA...
GGTTGCGACCGCCTGGTGCCAGGCCAAAGGCTGGTCGGTAGCGGGTGGCGCCCAAGGCGGGAACATCGTGTGCACGATCGATAACCGGGGCACCGGCAGCAACTGCGACAGCTGCGGCACCTACAACATTATCGTGTGGCAAAACGGGTCCCAAGAACGCCACTGCCCCGGCTCCTACTCAACCCAAGCCGGGACCTATTACAGCGCCCACACGCCATGCGCTTGCGGCAACAACCTCGACGCTTGCGGTCAATGGAACATGCAAAACTGCATCCCCGACTGATCACTTCATCGAACCCAACGAGAGATTCTATGCGCTTCTTACCTGCTCTGCTTCTGCTCACACTCGTCGCCTGCGACAACGATGATGGCGTCACCGACGGGACCGACGCCGGACCAGGGGCTGCCGTCTGCGGCAACGGTACCGTTGAGGGCGACGAAGCCTGTGATGACGGCAACGCGATCGACGTCGATGGGTGTTTAGACTCCTGTGCGCTAGCGCGCTGCGGTGATGGACGTATTCGTACCGACATCTCCGAGGGCGCTGAGGGGTTCGAGGCTTGTGACGACGGGAACATAGACGAGCGCGACGCCTGTACGAACAGTTGCGCCGAGGCGGTTTGCGGTGACGGTATCTTGAGACGAGACCTGACCGCTGGCGACGATGGCTTTGAAGCCTGTGACGATGGGAACGCAGACAACACGGACAGCTGTGTCAGCGACTGCTCGCAGCCCGCTTGCGGCGATGGCTATGTTCAAGCGAACGAAGCCTGCGATGATGGCAACACCGCGTCGAACGATGGCTGCTCGGCGACCTGTCTGGATGAAACCGCCGACTCCTTTGATCAAGACGGCGACTGCTTCTGCGCCGGCGATGAGTGCCTGGGTTCGTCAAACGAGGACTGCGGACCGCTCGCGAGCGGGGACTGCGATGACAACTCTGATCAAATCTACCCAGGCGCTGCGGATGCTCCGGATGTCCAAGCGACAGACGCTAACTGCGACGGAATCGACGGCACGCTCATCGAGTCAATCTTTGTCGACCTCGCAGGAGGCGATGACACCCAAGATGGCACCGCGCCCGCGCAAGCTGTTCAGACGATGAACCGAGCCTTTGAGCTCGCTAGCGCAACGAACAGGCCCTGGATTCTCGTCTCGGGTAACCATGAACTCAGCGCCCCAGAGCACAACTGGAACCTCACGGCGCACATCGCAGGTGGTTACGACGCCAGCCAGGCTTTTAGTCGAGCGATGGGCGCATACAGCGCCTTCACTGCGACCCAAAGCCGAGGCTTGGTGATCACCAGCTCAATGGACCAAACAACCCTGGCGAATCTTCACTTTATCGCTGCAGGCGGCAGCAACAGCTACGCAGGCTCCATCGCGCTGCGCGTCGCCGGTGGACGACTGCAGCTGTCTGCCTGTCAGGTGGAAAGTGGTAGCGGCCTAGATGGGGTCTCTGGCCCAGCAGGCAGCCAAGGACAAGCCGGTGAGAACGGCACCGCTGGCGGGCCCGGATGCGTCAACGAAAATGGCTGCGGCAACTGCAATACGCCAAGCGCTGGTCAAGGCGGCACCTCCTATTGCGGTCGTGGACCCTCCCATTGGGGCGGCAACGGCGGTAGCCCCGGACTCGCCGTGGGCAACGGTCAAGACGGGGTCTCGCCAGGCGGTGCGCTAGCCGGTGTTGGCGGCACTCGGGGTGCTTTTCGTGGTGACGGTCAAGATGGAACGAACGGCCAAAATGCCGCAGCAGGTACCAGCGCTTCAGCGCCGCTGAACAGCCTCTCGGTCGCCAATGGCGTGGTCACCGTGTCGGGAGGCTCCAATGGCGCCCGTGGGGGCTGCGCTGGCTCAGGCGGCGGCGGCGGCGGCGCCGGTGGTACCATCTATTTGAGCTGCAACTACTACGGCGGCGCAGGCGGCGGTGGTGGTGGCGGTGGCTCAGGCGGCGAGCCCGGAATGGGCGGCGCAGGAGGCGGCTCAAGCGTGGCGCTGTCTCTCTACGCCGGCGCGCAAGTTGAGCTAATTAATACCGCCGTGATCTCAGGCGATGCCGGCCGCGGCGGGAATGGCGGTGCGGGCGGACCAGGCGGTGCGGGTGGATTAGGCCGCGCTGGCGGTAACGACCGCTTTGATCTGACCTATGAGGGCGGTCGAGGCGGCGACGGTGGCAATGGAGGCGCGGCCGGGCATGGTGCTGGCGGCGCTGGTGGCGCAAGCGTTGCCGTGCTGTGCAGTGACAACGCTACCCTAACCACCACCGACTCGACGCTGACTCGGGGTGCACCTGGTCCAGGCGGAGCGGGCGCTGGTGCAGCAGGGCCTTCAGGTATCGCTGCAGCCAGCCGAGGCTGCGACTAGAGGCTGATGCCTAAGGGTTGAAACCGGTCACAACCATTGCGTTTCGACCTGCGTGGGTTGCTAATTCCATGATCTGGGCTGCCCCATCTGCAGGGGTCGCAAACCCAAGCCCGATCGCCACCGATCCGTTGGCGTTGTTGAGCATGTCCACAGCCGCTTGGTTCAACTCAAACTCAAAGACCTGTCCTCGCAACGACACGTCAACCAAGCGCATGCCGTAGCTGGTGCCGCTGCGTAGATCGTCGACGATCGCCTCGGAGCTCCCGCTTGCGGTCAGCGTATTGATCGGCGTGCTGACATCCCACGCCTCAATCGCTTCGACAGCGTCATTGAAATCGGAGTAGTTGGTCATCAATAAACGCAAACGGGCGGTCACGACCACGTCCGGCATGGTCGCTGTGTCCACCACTAAGAATCCCGAGATATAGCCTTGATCAGGGGCAAGCACTGCGCCGATGCTCAGCTGCTCGCTCTCGGCATCGTGACCATCATTGAAGGTCGCATGCCACCCTTGGTCTAATACGGGCAGTTGAACAGTTTCTGGATCTGTACATACACCCACGGCACACACCTGATCTCCAGCGCAGGCTTGATTGCACGCGCCGCAGTGATCGATATTGAGCGTCAAGTTGATGCACACGCCGTCGCAGTTGGTCGTCCCGCCCACGCAGTTAAGTCCGCATTGAGACTCACTGCACACCTCTCCGACTGGGCAGGCGCTGTCGCAGGCACCGCAATGATCTGAGTTCGACGTGGTGTCGACGCAGGCGTCAGCGCAGAGCGTGGTCCCGCCATAGCAGACCAAACCGCATTGCCCATCAACGCAGATGTTGCCATCGGCGCAGGCATCGCCACAGGCGCCGCAGTTCGATGGATCAATTTCGATATTAACACAGGTTCCATCGCAGAGCGTGGCGCCAGGACATTCATCCACAGGCTCACAGGCCATCCAAGAACACGCGAGCAGCAAAGACATCATCAAACGCATTGGAGAGACTCCTAAGACCATCATTTTCCGGGTCAAACCAGGCGCAGGTCAAGCCCTGCCGAGGCTCAAGCCCGGTCATCGCTGGGTGCTGTGCGCACCCATTCGGTAGCTGAGAACGAATTAGACTTGGGTTTGAAGCGTCTGTTTGACGCCGCTCGTCGCTTTTTCAACCACCTTAGAGGTCAGCTCGAGCTCTTGGCTGAACTTGTAGACGCCAGCCTGAACCGCCAGCAACTCCGTGGGTGAGAAGGAGCGACCTGAGGTCGCCAGCTTAATGATTTTATCCAGCTTACCTTGGCCGTCCATGACGCCACCAAACAGCTTCTCAAGGCCCGCTTCACCGGCTTTACCAGGGGCGTTGACCTTTGCGCCGCGGCTCTCGATCAAGCTGCGCACTTTGTTCATTCGGGTCGATTCACTCTTTTGAGCTTCAGCGACAATGTCCATGCCCTGGACTTGCTCGGTCTGCTGAGCGGCTTCTGCGCCGCCCGCCTTATTGACCATATTGGCGAAGTTGCCCTGACCAGCGCCCTGCGCTTGATCGGCTTGCGCCGCTTGTTGCTGAATCTGCTGCAGCTGCTGCAACATTTGCGAGGGATTACCGCTTCCGGTGATGCCTGACATTTCGCCTCCTTTTGCAACCACACGAGCGGCTACAGAACCTTTATCGGCTCCCGATCACGAGAGTTGTGTCATTAAGGCGTTTTTCCAACATTTGTCGCAATCTGCCAATAGCCTGCGCATGTTTTCTGCTCATCCAGGATTTAGAGATTCCCATATCCTCGCCCAACTCCTTGAGCGTTCGGTCTTCGAAATAGAAGCCCAGGATGATGGCGCGGTCCTCGTCTTTCATGTCGTCCATGACCTCGCGAACGATGCCGACCATCTGCCGCTTCTCAACCTGGCTGTGGATCTTCTCGCCGCCCTCGTGGCTGGGCTCAAAGCCCTCGATGCCCTCTAAAGAGGTCACAAAGACGGTCACCAAGTTTGCGATCACATCGGCGGACCCCTGAACTTGCTCATCAAGAGTGCGCTTGTCATCGCCCAAGACCGCAGCGTTACGATCGGACTCATAGGTGAGGTAATCCGAGGCGCCGCGTTCGGCTCGAACGTGGGCGTACTCAGACCGGTTCAACCAACCAAACTTGCGCAAGCCATCGTAGATCGAGCCTTGAATTCGGTAATAGGCGTACGAGGAGAAGCGAGCCCCTCCGCCCGGATCAAAGCGCTGCGAAGCCTCGACCAGGCCCACCATACCGTAGGCGACCAGATCATCGAGCTCGAGGTTGCGCGGCAGCTTGCGGCTGATCTTGTGAGCGATCGCGCGCACCAGACCTTGATGGTCTGTTACCAACGCTCGCCGATCAACCTCCACCATCGCCTCCGTCACTTCGAACTCCGATCCGCCAGACGGCGGAACTGGTCCGCAAGGCGGTCGGCCATGCGCGGGTCGTCGTCGAGCACCTTGGCCACTTGATCTTCAATTTTACGAACACCTTTACCCTGAAGCCCTTTAAAGCGGTCCTTGATCACCGCATGGACGGCTCTTCGGATCGCCTCGTGACGATCTTCGATGCCGCCATCGCGCAGCTCCTCAGCGATCCGCTGCCAGGCTTCCGATAACGCCGAACGAGCTTCATCTGGATCGAGCGCAGTGGCCTTGTCGACCTGCTCAACCTTGAACGCCTTCTTGGCTTTGTCTGCGCCTTGAGCCCCTTTGACCCCCGAAGGCCCTTTGGGGCCACGAGGTCCACCGCCACGTCCGATCCGCAAAGCTAAGCCTCCACGTCAAAGCAGCCCAACTCTTGGGCCTGGATCAGGTTGAGCGCAAACTGCTTTGCTGACCCATCCGAACCCGCAATTGAGATCGCATGATGACAGGCTTCTAGGCCTTCCTCCACTTTTCCGCCCCAAAGTAAGGCTTCGCCTAAATGAGCCCAGCAGGCAGCGCGGTCCGCCTCGCGCTCAACGGCTTGGCGCTGAGCTTTCTCAGCGAGCGCCAGCTTACCTTTCGCAAAGTGAAGGTTGCCTAAGAGCATGGGGGGGACGCCCGAGTGAGGGATTAGGTGCCCCACTCCATCAAAGACATCGCTGGCTTGTTTTTGCCGACCCATCTGCGCCAGCAACTGGCCGGCTTCCAGAATGAGCGCAACGGTCTGTTGTTCGACGGCGACGATTCCTTCAATCTTCATGATCGATTTCTCCAGCTCTTATCCGAACCACAAAAAAGCAGCGGCGGAGACCCAATAGCCTCCGCCGTGCGTTTTGACCATCTGCGCGATGCGACCTGTGAAAGCCTAGCGGATGTTGTTGATGCTATTCTTCGTGGTGTCGTGCTTGGTCTTGAGCACATTCGAGATGGTCGAGAACTGACGATTCTCACCCTGCATCTTCTGCTGAAGCGTCAGATACTGAAGGTTGAAGCTCATCTGCATCTCTTGCAATTCTTTGGTCTGATTCATCAGGTCTTGCTGAGCATTGCCCGTGCTGGCCGGCGCTTGACCGCCCGTTTGGCTGTTCACACCCGGGCCGGTGCCTGGGATGTTCATCGTGCCGCCTTGACCGTAGTCGCCGACGTTACCGGCTGCCGAGTTAGCAGCACCAGCCATACCTTGCGCAGCAGCGTTCACAACCGCTCCACCCGGGACGTAAGGAGCGGCGACTGCGGTAGCACCCGCCATCGCATTAGCGCCTGCAGCGACGCCGCGACTGACCATCGAACCGAAGTCGTTGCGAGGGGTCTGCCTGTTCACCTGCGGCTGATTGTTGATGCGGACAGAACCACCGTTGTTCAAACGATTTACAGACATGATATTCTCCTTATTACACAGTTGCGGCTCATCGCCGTTCACAGTCCTTATCGGGTACCCTACTCGTCGGTTGCGGCCTCGGTTCGCATTTTTTCTCGAAGATCGAATAATTCGTCAAAGAGCGCTCGCGCCCGCTTGACCGCTAACTGCGCGCGTCGTGCTCCAGCTTTCGCCTTGGGATCGCCCGATTTCATGAGCTCATCCAAGGCTTCCTCTAGCGGCGCTAGCTGGGCATTAATTGCCTCTTCATCGCCCTCAAGGGCGGTTTCAATGCGGGCAAAAATACTATCATCAGCCATTATGGATCTCCGGATCACTCTGCAATCAAAGGCTCTCGAGTCTCATGGCAGTATTCCACCAAATTTTCCATCCCGTCACCATCGTTGTCGCAGAGACTAAAGTTGATCTCAGCAGGATGAAGACTCCCTAAGCAGCGACGCGTCGCCAGCGCAGGCTCAATCGTCACCGTCTGCCGATCGAGCTGGGTTTCGGTCAGATCGACCGAGCCGGTTTGTTGCGCGAGCACCAACAGCTCACCGTCGATCAAGACATAATACTCAAGGACCACTTTGCGCTCGACCCCGGCGCTGATCTGAGCGCACTCGCCCGAGACGGTTTGCTGATCACGGTCGATGGACAAGGGACAGGCGGCGGCGTGCCCACTGATGCGAAGGCGCGCGCCAGCCTCGCTTAGGTCTCGATTGCAATCGAGCATCAAAAAGTCAGGCAAGGGCACCCCTTGATTAACCACCGCTTGTGACTCCCCGCAGGCAGCGACAAGCAACACCAACACAAGCGGCCTCATGGCTGGTTATCCTTACCGACAGGAATTAGCGTCACCTTGGAAACGGGACGGTCTCGCAGCAAGGTATAAGAGCCGTAGATCACGCCAGACAACGCAACCGTCCCCAAAGCAGCGTAGATCAATTTAGCGGGGGGGCGCTTGAGCCACCAAGGTCGAATGACCGGCTCGGCGACGATCACTTTAGGGGCGTCCCATGGGCGGACCGCTGAAAGTTCACCCGCTGGAGCCTGCAAGACGAAAGGAACCTCTGAGGAACCGACCCGCGTCGGGCCGTTGCCGTGCTCGTCAAAAACCTCGAAGAAGTAGCGCAGGCCGGCGGTTGCTGGGACGACGGCTTCAAGCCAGCCCGGCGCCACCTGCCCAGGCTCAATGGTCTGCCAAGCTCCTTGGTCAGTGGCAAAGTACAACGCTGCACCAAAGATTTTGGACTCATCACGAACCTCAAACCATAAGCGCCAATTACCCTGACTATCCGCCGCCTTCGGAGGCTCATGGCTCACGCGCGGCGGGTTCACGTCGGCTGCGGGAGCAGCCCATAAGATAGCGGCTAAGATCACCATGCCTTAAGGGTATGCCGAATTCGAGGCCGCTGACTACCGCCCCAAGCCGGTTAGCCGGTCATCACCTCAGGGCTTGGGATGTGTGAGCTTGAGCCGAAACTCGCCGAGCTTTGGGTGGCGAAAGCGCAACACCTCTGCAGCGCCGGCGCCGAGCACCAAGCTACGCTCAGGTGGGGTGCGGCCAAGCGCCGGTCCGCTTTTACGGTAAACAATCGCCCATGGCTTAGCCTGGACCGAGACGCTGAGACCGCGCTCTGACCGCCGCCAACGCCCCTCGACTGCGAACCCAGGCGCCGTCGCTCGGAAGCGACCGCTCTTAGCCTTGAGATCGGCCTGACCCAGGCCGCTGACGCGAAGTGAAGAGCTGCTGACGAATAAACGTGAGCGCTTGGGCTTGGGCGCCGGACGAAGCTTCGGAGCTTCAAGGGTTGGCGGATTGACCGGCTTGGGCTTTTGAGCTGCAGGCTTATTCCTGCGTGCATCGACGCTCGAACTGCCAGCATCCTTTGCGACCGGCTGACCCGCTGCATTGCTTGGATTCGAATGGGTCGGCTGAGCGGGCTCTGGGGCCACCTCCGATGAGCCTGATGCGCTGGAGCCCTCCGAGGTCGGCGACCACAATCCCCAGATCAGGACGCCGACAGCGAGCACACTGACACCCACCCACAAGCGGCGGGATTCGGACAGCGCGGCTTGCAAAAATAGACTGGTTGTCGACGAGCTGGGCTGGGTCGTCGGGATGGCGGAGCGCTTCCCTTCAATCACCGTGGGCTGCTCGGCGTCCGGATGCTCGGAGGTGTCTGACTTCCAAAAGTCAGTCCAACCTTCGGGCTTATCCATGCCCGCAGGGAGCGTCGGCATGGATTCAACCGGCGGATGGGTCAAACGATCCAATCGTTTGAGCTCAGTCGGGTCATGTTGACCTAGAATTCCATCGATGTATTCGATCTCTTCGGCGAAGAGCTCCGCAAGAATTTCGTGCAAAGGTTGAGCGGCAGGAAGCCCTGCAGCAGCTTCTCGCAAGTCCGCAGCGAACGCATCGCCGTCCGTGTAACGATCGCCCATTCCCTTAGCCATGACCTTATTCAAGACGGACTCAAGCGGGTAAAGGACCGGATCAACCATGGGCGGTAAAGGGTCGGCTTGAATCGCTGCAAGCGTCCGAGCCAATGATCCACGGTCAAAGGGATGCCGACCTAAAAGCGTCTCATAAAGGACGATACCCAGCGAGAACAGATCGGTCGAACCGTCCACTCGCTTACCCTCGCTTTGCTCGGGGGACATGTATAAAAATTTACCCTTGAGCAGACCCGTCTCGGTCTTACCGTGATGCAGTTCACTCTTTGCGATGCCTAGATCGATGATCTTCACCTCACCATCCCAAGACAACAACAAGTTGGCCGGGTTGATGTCGCGGTGCACCAAGTTCAGTGGTTTGCCGTCATGGTCGTTGGCTCGATGGGCATACGCTAAGCCCTCAGCAGCTTGGGCGACGAGGTCGCAGGTCACCGCGAAGGGAAGCGGTCGTCCAAGCTGCTCGCAACGCTCGAGCAAGATCTTGAGATCCACGCCGCTGACGAACTCCATCTCAAGAAAAAACTCGTCACCGATACGACCTGCATCGTGGACCTGAACGATACGATCGTGGTGCAAACGAGAAGCGAGCCGGGCTTCTGCAAAGAACATCTCAAGAAAGTCACCGCGATCAGCGAGATGACTCAGCATACGCTTGACGACAACGTGTCGAGAAAATCCTTCAGCGCCCTCTTTTCGAGCTAAAAACACCTCACCCATGCCGCCTTGGGCGATCTTGTGGAGCAACAGATAGGGACCAAAGTGGTCTCCGACCCGGGCGGACATTATCCTACCCTCTTCACCATCAGCCTAGCGATAGCGCAGAAGCGAATCGAGTTCGGCTTGGGCGCGCTCACTAAACTCACCGCGGGGGTCGACTTTGAGACTTTCTCTTAGAGCAGCCTCGGCGTCGTCATAGTTGCCACGTTCCTTCTGAAGCATACCGACGCTTAGGTGGCCGCTTCCGCTTTGCGGCTCAAACTCAACGCAGCGCTGAGCGGCGCGCATGGCTTGACGGAATCGACTGCGATCGATTTGCAGTTCGGCAATCCGGCAGTACGCCTTGCCCATCTTACGGTTAACTCGAACCGCTTGACGATAAGCTCTTAGCGCATTGCGTGTCTGGTCTTTACCGCCCCAGCGGCGATAGACTTCTGCTTTATCGTAATACAACGCAGCGTTGGCGCCGCGAATCCGTAAAGCCTGATCCAAATCAAGCAGCGCTTCAGGATACTGCCCTTGATCTCGGTAGGCGCGGGCACGCCACTCACGAGCGTCAGGCGAGGATGAGTCCGCCTGAATCGACTCGGTCAACGCGTTGATCGAGTCGAGCAGTTGGTTCGCTCGATAAAACGACTCACCCATCGAAAGTAAGGTCGGGCCGTGCTTCGGACGCAGCTGGTCGGCTGTGCGCAAATAGCCCAACGCCTTATCCGGCTGCTTTTCGACAAAGGTGACGCCGAGGAGATAAGGGATGTTTCCATTTTTACGATCGATGCCAGCGGCGGTCGCCAAGTAGTTACGCGCTTCGTCCACTCGGTCTCGTTTGAGCAAGGTGAGCGCCAGCTGAACATAGAACTCATCTTCTTCAGGCATCAGTCGAATCGCGCGCTTCATCAGGTTTGCGGCTTCGTCATGGCGCTTCAAGCGATCTAAAATACTCGCCTTTTGAACCATATACTTCGGGTTCCGCTCTTCAATAGCGAGCGCTGTCGAGGCCGCCTTCAGGGCATCCTCGACTCGATCTTGCTTAAGCAATGCTTTGGCGAGCAGGTAGTGCGCACGCGGTTCTTTTTCGGCGCGCCGAATCGCTTCACGGTACTCTCGTTCCGCAAGCTCATAGTTGTCCTGAGTCCGATAGAAATCGCCGAAACCAATATAGACCCAAGCATTTTCGGCGTCGATACTGCGCGCCGTTTGCAAGCGCCTGGTCGCGACGTCGAGTTCACCGTCTTGGATGTCGATGCGTGCCATCGCTACGAGCGCGCGAACAAACTGGGGATCGGTACGCAGAACTTTTTCGTACATCTCACGAGCTTCTTTTCGCTCACCCATCAACCAAAGCAATTCAGCATGCCAAAATTGCGACGCCGCCGACGGCTTTGCTTGCTTGGCGATCAGCTCTCGGATCCGTGCTGAGCCGCGCTCGTAGGCTGCGGTTTGAATAAAGACATCAGCGAGTCCGACAATACCCGGCTCGCTATTGGGCGACATCTTCAGCAAGACTTCCCAGGTTGCCATCGAACCGTTGAAGTCGCCGCCGAGACGCAAAACGTGCGCTACCCGCTCGACCAACAACGTATCCTTGGGCAGGAAGGTCCGTGCCTTCTCTAAGAACTTAGCCGAGGCACCAAAATCCGAGCGACGAAGTTGAACCTCACCCAAAATCTTGAAGATTTGTGCCTTCCAGAGCTTATGCCGACCTAGCGAATCAATCTGTCGCTTCGCCTGCCTCAAGGTCGACTCGATCGGTTCGAGTTGCTCTTCAGTGAGCTCTCGCGGGTCGATCTTTTCGATCTGACGCCAAGCCACACGGCTTTGTCCAAGCCATGCATCAGCTCGGGTCGAGTCACCGTCAGTTACCTTTGCGTAAGCTTGCCGAGACTCCTCGAAAGCGTTCATCCGCTCGTACGCACGTGCTGCTGTGAAATGGGTGCGCTCGACGTAACCAGGACCGCCAGCCTCAAGCGCCATCTCGCGACGCTGCTCGAGCAGGTCTTTGTCCCCAGCCGCAGCAGCTACCAAAATGGAGAGCTGCAAAGCCTCGACGTCTTTAGCCTTGATATGCTTGGCAAGGTAGACCTCCATCTGACCTTCATTGCGATCAGCGAGCGAGCGGCAGGCGCGAGCGATATCAAAAGCGTTCCCGCGGATCATTTCCTCGGTCATACCCTTGAGGGCGTTGACCATCTTCATCCGCTCTAGGGGCAACTCGAAGCGAACATTTAGATCGCAAGAGATGCGGGCAAGCGCCACGCGAGCTTCGAGGTCCTGGTTGGAGCTCTTAGTCACCGCATTACGCAACAAGGTGCCGCGTTTCATCAACGCAGCGAGGCGGTCTTCTTTAAGGACGTCGTTAATCCGCGCAAAGCGCGACGAGGTCGTCGCAATCCCGGCTCGGCTGCGAGGAGCGAGGGCGGTGGAGCCCATTTGCTCACCCCCAGACGTTCCGCCGAGCTGCCAGGCAGCAACACCGCCCACGACAACCAACAAGGCGACACCGACGAGGAGCTTTTTACGTCCGCCTTGTTTCGGTTCGTCACTGAACTCACCCTGTATGACCTCAACGCTCTTGTTGTCGTCCATCACACGGACCTGAACCCCGACGAGCTCAGGCAGTTGTTCTTGATCGGTCGCCCCCGCAGCAAACTGGGGTGAATCATCGACAGCAGCGAAGCTTGAACCCTCAACGAAGGCTGAGAACTCTGGGTGCGCTCCTAATGGCTGCCACGACTGCCCATCGACGCTGATCTCCTCGTTTCCGAGCAGCATCCCTGTACGAAGCATGTTCTCGACACGATCGCCCATATACGGACCGACGACGTCTCCAGTTGCCATCCGCAGCTGATACATCGACTGATCAGGCTCTTCGAGGAACTCCTCGAGCTCGCCGCCTAGAACATTGAGCAGGGGGTCTTCTCCATCATCGAGGGAGAATTCAAAGTCGGACGAGCCGCCACCAGCGATCTCAGTTTCCACAATATTTGGCGATTCAAAGGCGTCATCGACTAATCCAGCCAGCGGGTCATCAGCCAAGCCGGCGAGTGGGTCATCAACCCCATCGCTGGCGATCACCGTGGAAGCCTCTTCAGCCTCTTGCGCAAAAATATCGGCTTCTTCCACCGCTGGCGGTGCGTCATCAAAGTCATCGCCGCCGAACAAAGCGTCTAAGTCTTCTTCCTCCAACGAAGAGGCTTCGCCCGTTCCCGGTAAGGCGATTAGCGGATCGTCATCGTCATCGAAGAACCCATCGAGGTCTAAGCCACCATCATCATCTGCGATGACTTGGGGTGGTTCACTCGAAGGCAGCGGCACGCGCTCCTCCCCATCGACCATGATCGTTTCGGCTAGATCGGATGCGTCCTCAGCCTCGACGATAAGAGCCCCAGCTTGCTCCGCGAGGTCATCATCCTCGACGATCAGAGTCGGCGCTTCAGACACCTCATCAGCCTCTTCACCAAAAAGGTCGTCGAGGTCCATCTCGCCGTCGACGCCGCCATCAGGCGAGTCAGCCTGACCCGGTAAAGGGATAAAGTCATTGGTACCTAGGTCGCCAAAGTCGCCCAGATCTTCAAACAACTCGTCATCAGCATCAGCTGGGGCTGCATCCAGTTGCGCACCACACGAAGGGCAGTCGGTTAACTGCTCATCACCGAGCTCAAAACCACAGGTAGGACAAGTCCGTTGCATCACACCCTCTCGCGACCGCGAGGCCACTGTCATCGAACCTAGTGCATCACGCGCAAACTCATAGGTCAATTTTGCGGCCTCGGCCAGACGCGATGTACCTTTGCTGTAACCGCTACTAAGCTTGACCCCTGATCCACCCGAAGCCACACTATCTAGCATGCGCTGCCTGTGTTTAATTCTCGCTCTTTGTCTGGTCGCCTGTGGCGATGGCGGGGACCTTATCGCCAACCGAATGCCTCAAGCGTTCGCAGGCTTTGATCGAGCTGTTGCCCAAGGCAGCAGCGTCCAACTCGATGGTAGTCGCAGCTATGACCCTGACGGTAATGGCTTGGAATATCGCTGGTACTTAGTGAGCGCTCCAGAGGGGGTGACGCTCGAAAACCCAACGAATGTTCAAGCTACACTGAGCTCATCCGATACCTTTCAAGGGACGATAACCGTCGCGCTAGAGGTCAGCGATGGCCCCGTGATCTCGTGGCCAGACTGGGTAGCTGTTAGCTTTGTGTCGGCGACCTCGTTGGCTCGACCGACAGCCCTCGCTGGCGCTAACCGCCATCTTCGCACAGGACAGCCGCTCATTCTCGATGCTGGCGAAAGCGCAGGTCTGATCGATCAGTACCGATGGACTCACCTGCTCAGTCCCGCCCAAGATCGGCGCGCTATCGATGACGGTGTCACGGCGCTCTTGTCGGATCTCGAGGCCGGCCTGCACATCTTCGGACTCAGCGTTCGAGCCGGCGACCAATGGTCGACCATGGATTGCGTCTCAATTTCGATCTCAAACGAGGTCCGACAGGACCCGTTTCCCGACATCCGAATTGAGACGCAAACATCAGATTCAGTGACTTTAATCGCAAACGCTGTGAGTCAATTGTCCTGGGCGTTAATCTCAAGCCCGGACGGCCAATCAAATCAACTCGACGGACAGGGTGACAACGGCACCCGCTTAGAGTACCGGTCAGAAACAAACGGAACGCATCTCTTCGCAGCAACCCTGAACAATGGCTTGTCCGATTGGGTCGCAGTAGAGTTGGAGAATAGCCCATGAGCACTTTGAGTTTTATCCTATTGGCACCGATCTTTCTCGCACCCAGCGAGGAAGGCCCGGCGGTCATGACGCCCGACGGATTAGCGTGGCATCAGATCGACGCGAAAAGCGCTCGCACCTTCGAAGTGCCCCGCCGCGGGCAGTTGGTCGTTCTGGTTCGCCGGATTGCCCCTAAAAAAGGGCCAGAGAAAATCAAAGTGGTCGTGACGCAATCAGGCGCTACGGTCTGGAAGACGTCACTCAAACAAGGGCGCGGCTCGCAGCTCGGCAGCGTGACCGCTGGCCGCGCTCGACGAGGAACGTCGAAGTCGATGGTCGAGAAAGGCACGATGTCCGTGGAGGCGCCCGATGAAGGGCATGGCGGAATTTTGATCCAAGTCGAGCTAGTTCCTGACCTAGGAACCACTCCAGCCGATGCAGTGGCGGCGCGTTCCGAAGCGGGCGCTAGTGCGCTGACCGACCGTCCTTCGGTCCAACCCGCGGATGGCATGAACCTGAACGAGCCTGCCCTGGTCAAGCCAGGGACTCCAGAACCGACATCGGCTCCTATTACGGTGGCCAAAGCTGCACTCCCTGCGGCAGGTACGGCGGTTCCTAAGGCGAAAGCCGCAGCCACTCCTGGAGTAGCTCCTGAGCCAGTGCTGCCGCCCTCTGCAAACGATGTCATGCCAGTTGCACCAGGCATGGGAAAGAAGAAGCCCTTCTTCTTATCTGGAGTCGACGGTGGTCTGGGTCTGCGCCAAGTGGTCGGCGGGCTGATGCAAAACAACGCGAGTTTCCGCCTCGGTACCGATATGCGACAAGAGATCCTACCCACGATCAACTTGGGCATCGAGCTGCGTTTGGCGTTCCTCTCGGCGGCCGGTAATGCTGCGATTCCGATGGCTGGAATGGTTTCGACCGCAGGGGGCCAAACTTCTCAATCGGTCGATATCTCAGGCTGGTCGATGCCGCTCCTGCTTCGTCTGACTCAAACGAGCAGCAGCCAACTGCAAACCGTGTTGTTGATTGGTCCCGCATTCGGTGGGCTGTCGGTGACTCCGGGTAGTCGGTCGGCTCAAACGCATTCCATGACCGGTTTGGCGACGATTGTTCGGCTTCAACCCAAAGAAGGTATTGCTCTGGGTCCGACACAACTTCGCATCGGAGCGGAGCTGGGCTGGCAAGGTCTGTGGGCTGACAAGGTCAGCGCAAGCCGTGGCTTCTTTGGCGTCGATCTGGGTCTTCCCTGGAGCCTGTGATGCGCTCGGTCGCCCTCGGGATTTTGCTGGTAGGCTGTGCGCCTGAGGCGACGATTAATGTCGTCGAACCACCCTTCTTGGTCGATAGCTACCCAGGCAACGGCAGCGTACTGCCTGCCGAGCAAGCCACGCCGCTATTGTTTCGCTTCTCGAAGCCGATGGCAGATGCTGCGACCGCAAACCAACACATTGCGCTCGAGCTACTCGATGATTCAGGCGAAGCGAGCGCCACATTGCCTTTGAGCAACTGCAACGCCTCTGCAGAGGACTTGCTCCTTGAATGCCCAGTGAACGCCACCATGCAGCCAGGCAGCCGCTATAGAGTGACCGTGGGCACTGGGTTGACGTTTCTTAGTGGGGAATCGCTCTTGAGTCCGCACCAGCGCTGGTTTCAGACCTTACCTGAATCAGGCTAGTCGACGCGCAGCCGAGTAAAGCGCACCGCCCGACGCATCGAGTTCGAGTGGCTGGCAACAAAGATCACCAAACGACCACGCGCAAAGCCGATCGAGCTGGGAATACTGACGGGCTCGCGCCCAGACTCTTCGACTCGAATCATCTGGTCCGTGACGACAAGTTGAAGGGTCACTTTCGAAAGTTGCCGACCTTCTTTCCCTTTCTCAGGCCAACCCTCTGTATCTCGAGCGATCTCCTGACCTCGGCGTTGGACTAAGACCTCACGTCGCGCATTCGCGCCAGCGCCAGCGCCAACAAAGCTGACATGAGCTACCTCGCTAAGATCTCGAGGGTCACCCTTGAGGCTAGCGCCTTCCGGGACGATCGCAAGCCCCGCTGTGAGGTAGGATGCGTTGCTGTCTTCGAGCCAGTGTAGGCCTAATGTAATCGTTTGCGGTCCCGATAAAAAGTCGAGCGCAGGCTTCCAAGCGACGGCAGCGACGCTGACCTCATCATGCGCTCGAGCATAGGTTTCAAGGTCGATCATGAGCCCCTCTGGGCTCGTTGCAACCACACTTTTACTTGGATCGACTTGATGACGCCAGACCACCCATTGGTCACTTAGCGCCTCACGAAAGCCCTCGTCCAACCGGGCTTTACTGACCGGTTTGAGCTCGGTTATCGGCTGACTAGGTGCCTCGGCAGTCTTAGGTTGGGGCTCGGCGACCTCGGCAGGCGGACACCCGACACAGGCGCTCAAACCTGCACACGCTAGCAGTGCCCCCAAACGCAACGAGCGTTATTTCAGCAGTAAGAGGTAGGCACCGGCACCCGCGGCAATAATCCCCGGAAACATCAACACATCGGACATCAAAGCCGATTGCTTCATCTCGCCCACTTTGTCCTCTCGGACATCGGCTGCGAGAGGCTGCGTCAATTGGTCATGAAGATCCAAAGCTGCCAGACCAAAATAGGCGCCTCCGCCGATCATGGCGACGCCGCCGCCGATCAACGCGTAAGACAAGTTCTTGTTCGAAGAGGCAGACGGTGCTGCAGCAGCAACCGCTGGCGCTTCGGCTGTTGTCTCAGGTGGGACCACAGTGACTTCGGTCTTTTCATCACCAGCAGCAGCCTCTGCGCCTGGCTCCATCGCAGCCTGAGCTGCCGGTTCGGCAGGTGCTTCGGGCTCGGGCTCAGGTTCCGGCTCTGCGGGCGCAGGAATCGCCGCGACGAGCGCTCTTCCGAGCTTGTCGTCGATGGGGCCATTGGCGCCACCAATCTTCTTCATGCTCGACAGGTCAAACAAAGCGACCTCGCCGAGTTGTTTATTTTTCAAAGCCCAGACCACAACCACCACGGCGTACCCCGAGTTCCCGGATGCGATCTTCGCCAAGCAGTCCACGTTGCCTTTGCACGCTAACGCTTTCTTCCCGGCGTCACCGCTTAAAGCGGTCAAGTTATGACCAGCGGTCTTTGCCGCCGCTTGCACAATCTTTTCGAGCTTAGCCGCCGCTTTCCAATCGGCGCCACGTGCTTTGCCACCCGCAACAATACCAGGGATCTGAAAGAGATCGGCAGCTTGAGCCGGGAAAGCCATACCGGCGCATACAACAAGTAAAAGAGATCGAATCATCTAGGCACTCCGTGAGTCTCCTTAGCTACATACCCGCGCCGGGACAAAAAGGAAAAGCCGGCATTGCCGGCTTTTCCACAAATCCCAACGATTTGATTTCAGCAGACTACTCGCAGTAATCGGCCTCGTCGATCGCTGCAAGCAGCGGATCTTCTTCATCGTACCAGTAGCGGTTGTACAAGCGAACGATACGACAGCGGTTTGCCATGTATCGATCCAGTGCAGCATCCACTTCACCGTTTCGCAGCTGCTCCATGCCGGCTCGCCATTCGGCGATACCCGTCACAGCCATCGGATCATCCTGGTAGTTCAACTCGTCCTCTTCATCACCGTCGAAGGTCACCAGAGCGTTGTAGCTGTAGTGAAGCGAGACATCGAGCATCGCATAGACCGTGTGAGCAAGAGTGGTACGCCAATGCGCAGTGTCCACCAAGGCGCTCTGAATCTCGCGGAAGTAATCAACCACTTCAACGATGTTCAGATAGCAAAGCGTGAACTGACGGTCGTTGAGACCCTGAAGAATCAACTGATCAGTACAACGCGTCACGTTACCCATCTTCTCGATCGCGTCCGACAACTGAGTGTATCCAACACGACTCACATCACGAGCCGTGCGCAGTTGCTCACGGAAGACCCATTGCAAGAAGCGCTGGATCGAGACGGTCAAGCCGATACGAGCATCATCAAGATCCTGTTCATCGGCTTCCTCGACCTCGAAGACGCTACGAGCCGTGTCCCGGTTCTCTTGAACTCGAGAGAACGTATCGTACTCAAGTTCATAGAGGTGCGCGAGTTGGTTGTATGCGTCTCGTGCTCGAGCTGCTTGAACCGAACCCACCGTGCTTTGACGACCGTTTGCTAGCGTCGCCGTGGCTTGTGAGACGTAGTTCGTCCACCAGTTCAATGCGAGATCACTCTCATCGCGCAGATCATCGATATGCGAGATGTACATGGTCATCTCACCAAGCATCGCTGAACCAATATCCTTCGAGAAGGTGCTCAGGACGCGTGGTCCATCGTTGCGACGACCCATCAACAAGGTGTTCGCTGCATTGACCGCACGACTAAAGCTCGGGCTCCAAACGATCTGACGATCACGGAATCCAGGACCGGCATTCTCACGAGTGCGAGCATCCCAGTAGCCGAGTGACTCCGTCAGGTGAGTGATGGTCGCGTTAAGATTATCTTCATAATCTTCGCCACCAGCGCCCTCGAGCATCGTCTCTACGCGACCCTTCACGTCCACCAAACTGCTGCGATAATCACGCAGTAAGAAGTAGCGATCGACCGTGGTCACGTTACCCGCAAAGTCACGAATCTGCAGACGCAGTTTGTGCTGATTGGTTCGACCGTCATCGAAGGTACGAAGACGTGCCATATCGAGGAACGGACGCTCGTTGGTGCTGCGGCAGATCTCTGAGCCTGCCACACAATCCAAACCACTCACCTCGCGAGAGCCGGTGATCAGGACGCCGCGACCGCGAACGGTGTGCGAGAGCAAGTTCGCCTCACCACCCCATGGACGACCCGGATCGCCCGGGTTGATCGCCATCAGGATCGATTGGATACCTGAACGCTCATCGTTCATCGTGACGCCGCCAATATCCAGACGGTTACCCACGAACTGCCTGAGGAACGTATCCACGTTCGCCGGATCCACGCTGTTGTTCACAAGCTTCTCAAAGTCATGAGTCGGAGCGACAGTGTCGATACCGAAACTTAAGTCTGGGATGAGTGCGAACTCGTCACAGTGCCAAACCATCACGTAGCCACCAATAAAGTTCCCGTCCTCGGCAAAGATACCGGTGAACAGGTTCTGATTGGGCTGCTGGATCACGCGCGTCGGGATCGGAATCCAATCCCACTGACCAGTCCGGGGATCTTCACCGCAACCCGGAGCCCGGGTGAGCAAAGTAACCTGAACGGACACATCATCACGAACGTAAGTACCCATCTCGACTTCGGCGCCACCGCTGGTGACTCGAACTCGAGCTGTCAGCGTCGGACGGCGTACTTCGACACGCATATCAACGCTACGACGGTTGCCCTGCGGATCAGCAATAGTCCAAGTCACGGTGTGAACTCGGATATCACCTTCCATCACGCCGCCTTCATTCCAGCACGTACCGCCCTGGTTTTCAGGACCGTCCGCAATGTTTTTGGTCAGCGTCAAACGGTTGTTTGGATAGCTGTTATCCAGCACCGACGGACGAGGCAGATAAGCGGTCACACAACCATCACGAAGACCCACGATCGCTCGTGGAACCATGGTGAAGGTCGGCGCCGTCGTATCGATAATACGAACCGGATAAGTACCCACGGTCATATTACCCGAGTCATCTCGCACACGAACACGGACGGTATGGTCACCCACACCATCAGGATTCGTCGAGCGAGCGAAACGATGAGTCGCTGCAGACACATAACGACCATTGACCAAAGTCTCTTGCGTCACGTCCAAACGGGCGTCGCAAGCATCGTTCGACTGGAAGTTGTTGGTGTCGGCTGCATTGGTGGTCAGATTCTTCAGCTGAACAATCGTACCCGCAACGCTTTGCGCTTCAACAATCTTGACCGGACCGCCGGCATAAGTCGGACGAGTCGTGTCTCGAACATCGAAACGCTGGAACGCACTGAAGCCCTCGTTGCCCGCACCATCAGTGCCACGCCAACGAACATAGTGCGTACCCTTTTGACGGTAAGCCGTAGGATCCCACGCCACGCAGGTCTGAGCGACCTGACGGGGGCAGTAGAATGCCGTCGCGTTGAGGCTCACGCCTTCAACTGCATCGTCCACTCGCGGCGTGCCAAGTTGAGCCACGGTAATCCGTGAACCGGCTTGGACTTGCTGCTCATAGACTCGGTAGGACGGCGGCGTCACACGCGGCGCAGTGCGATCGAAGACAAAGTGTCTTGCCGGCCCCTGAACCACCGTACGCCAAGGTTGCCCACGACTATGCTCAGCGATCACACGCCAGCAGTAGTAGGTGTTGTCATTGAGGTTCGCGATGGTCGCCGTATGGCTGCCACGCGAATCACCTGTCGCTAACGTTTGCCAATCACCACCACCACAACCGGAGAAGCGGTTGGTGCCCGCCGAACGGTATTGGACGGAAGCATGCGCATCGGGCGATACCGAGAACGCCAAGTTGACGCGTCGGTTCGGCTTATCAATCGAGACCACGCGCTCGCTGGTGATCGACGGGAATCGACGCTCAATCCAAGGCGTGCTAGCTTGACCAGCTAAGTTGGTCGCCGTCAGACGGGTGAAGTACGAGCGACCTGCTGTAATACCAGGATTACTAATCACTCGGTTACCCGTACCGGTGTTGCGGATTTGACCCGCATTATCGGTAGCGATCACATTGTTTGCATCGGGCGAGGCCACCTGAGCGACTACACCCACCGTGGTGTTCGGCTGCATGGACCAAGTCACCGTACCGGTGCTGCCGGCTTTGACGTACGGACCATCAACTTCATACCAATCCATCACCGTGTTACGATCGCCGCGGCCCAGACCATCTGGGTTACCGTTGCAACCACCACACCAGTCGTTGGTGAAGTTGGCACGGAAGGTGTGACGACCCGCAGTCACGTTCGCCACCACTTCAAGCTCATTGAAGTCAGTGAAGCTCGTCGAATACAGGTTACGGCTTCCGATGCTTCGACCGTCGAGCTCGAATGCGAACTGAACGGGGTCCCCGCCAGCCTGCGTCGCCGAGGCACGAAGCTTGAACACGTACTGACCGTCTTCTGGAGCAACGAAGGTGTAGACGCGACCGCCATTACCACCTTGCATCACGTTCCCATTGACCGCTGCACTTTCGCCGTTGCCGGCAGGAAGCGACTCAACCTCAACCCGGCGACGGGTTGCGTTGGCGGTGGGTCGAAGACGAACATCGTTACGCAGAATGCGAGGGATAAGTTGGAGCTCGGGGGTCACGACCGCACCGACACCAACACCCGCGGTGTTCTCAGACTGAACACGAACGCAGTACGGGGTACCACGCGTCAGACGTGTAAAGTTGTGAGAGATCGAGGTGGCGCGACCGTTGGTCCGGTACGCTGCATGGAATGCACCGCCCGAGCAGCTGTTACCGCCGCCGCCTCGGTAAATACGAATCTCCATGTCACCCGGAACATGCGAGCGCCCGGAGACCTGCATCGACGCAGCGGGATGATTCAGAACAGCCGTCACACCGCTGACTCGCGGAAGCTCTTCTTCGTAGCGAGGGTTGCGCATTGAAACGACCGCACCGGCTGAAACCGCTGCTGGCAACAAACGACCATTCAGGTTGACGCTGGCGTTGCCCGCGCTCATGCCCTGCTTGACCCATCCGCCGCCCCGGAAACGGGCGAAGTGTACGTCACGGTAGCGATAAAGCACATGGTTGCGACCACGCACGAACACCGTCTGGAACTCAACTCGTGAGCCGTTAGCACGTTCACGACAGTCCCAGCTGATGATGAAGCGCTCAGGCGCACCGGTGAGGTGCTTCCACATCACTCGGTTGCAATACAAGTTCGCAAACATCGGCGCGATCAAGTTGTTTGGATCACCTGGGCTTCCGAAGTTGGAAGGACTGGTGTCGACGCCAATGTTTGCGCCACCCATGGACATCCAACCATCGGTCGAAGCGACCAATCGGTTATAGATGGTGCCAAAGTAGATGAACTTGAACGGCAAGCCGATGTTCACCGTCCGGTCGTCTTGATTGACGATCTGGCTAGGTCTCAGGTCGGCAATATTATCCCACCCACCCGTGTTGGCGATCGTCGCCGTGTAACCAGCTGACGATACGGTCGGTGCGAAGGCATCGATATTGGCAGCCTGTGACACGGAGAGTGGACCATTGATCGCCCGAGTCTTCACGCAATGCGTTGCGCTTTGAGCATGGTTCGTCGTGCGCCAATCCAAGAAGGCTGCGTTGCCCGTTCGACGCGACAGGCGCGTCCCGGTGCAGTTACCGCCCGAAGCCGTGCCACGCCAAACCTCAGCTTCCCAGCTCGATGCGTGGCGGTACTGAGTTGCCAAATGGATACCCAGACCCGCCTGGTTACCCGTTCCTTGGAAGAAGGTAATCTGCGGATAATGCAGCACAAACTCAGTCCGAAGTGATCGACGATCACCGCCGGTGCTGAGGCGCAGGATAATGCAGTAGTGGTAACCACGTGCAACCGACCACGTCCGGTTCATGCTGCCGTCGCTCGGATACGAACCACTAGCCTGCAGACCTTGCGTGTTGTTGCAGCCGCCGTTTGCCGGCGAGCCACCACGATACAGATGCACCGTGTAAGCTGACGAATAGGTCCAGTCGGCGGTCACGTTGATACGACCACTGAGCTGGTTCACGCTCGCACGCACCCACTGGATCTCTGGATTAAACAGCGTTCCTAGGTTGAGAGTTCGCACGTCTTGACCCAGCGCCAAACGGGCGCAGTACTGATACCCACGTCGGATCCCAGGCGTATTACCCGGCGTAAAGACGTACCCCAAAGCGTTTTGCTGGTTCCACGAGATGGGGACCACCTTGATCGGACCACCCGTGCAGTTGCCGTTACGATACAGCGAGAGGTTCGCATCCGCCGCGGCGTAGCGACGCCAGCGAGCAGTGACCGCAAAGGTCGCCGCCTCTTGGTTGATGTTACCCGTCAAACTGTGCGGCGTTCCGCGGTTACTTCGAACCATAGCACCCGCTACGCGATTACCACCATCTCGAGTCACAGCCTGGAGGCAGTAATTCGTGTGACGTGCAATGCGCGGCCATGCGTTGGTGTTGGTGAACGTCCTCGAGACCGAAGTGGTCGTTCCGTAGCGTTGACGGAACACCTCTTGACCGTTGACACAGCGACCGCCTGAGAGCGCTCCACCTTTGTACAGGTAGACCTCAATCGGCGAGCCAAAGTTGGTATTAACTTGCGCCCTGAGCTGCGGGTAATCTGGGTTGATCGCGCTCAGCGTGACATTCGTGAGTCGAGCGTAGTCCACCACGGGTGTCGTCCAGGCGTGCTGATGCTCTCGCCCAGCGCCACGGTTGTTCACAAAGTGCACACAATAATGATGCCCACGGTACAACCCGCTAAAGTCGTAATTTGCGGACGTTCCAGAGAAGTTGACCTGCCAGTAGGTTCCGTATCCAGGACGGACAGGGTGGGAGTAATCACGGCAAGCGTTTCCGCTACCATGAGAGTAGGTCCTGCCGCCTCGGAAGAGCCTCAGATAACCCGTACTCGGTCGGTCAAGATTTACCCTGACTCGTACGGTCGCATTGGGACCATCAACCGATATATTACGGCTTGTGACGCGTGACCCTAAGATCGGCGAGGTGGTTGTCGACCACGCGGTTCGGTGGTTTCCATCTGTGTTGCGTATGTGCACACAATATCGCTGACCTGCGTAGCGCCCATCGGAGGCCCATCCCATGCCTCCGAAGTTGACGTTATTGCCTGAGTTGTTGGTCGACCAGGTCTGCCGGTGCGAACCATTGTGACAATACCCACCTGAAGCATAACCGCCCCTGTAGATGTAAACACGAGTGGTCGGATCACCATAACCTGCGGTGTAGTAGTGTCGGTACGCCTGTTGATAGCGTTGTTGATAAGCTTCTAGGTATCGTTCTCGGTACGCGACTCGGACGCGCACCTGTCTACTTCGCAAGACGGCAACGAGGACACGCCGGAGCTCACGCCGGTACCCCCATCCCCATACGTAGACGTAGTAACAGCGGTAATAACAAACGGTTCGCCAACCACACTGTTGCCACCACCAGCTGCCCCAACACTGGTAGGTCTGATAGCAGTAGCGGTAACAGCGGTATTGCAACTGAAGCGTGCGGTAGCGAACATAGACCCAGCGGTACTGCCACTCATACGACCAGTAGTACTCGGTGCGGTATTCCCAACGGTAAGCCCAACGGTAAGCCCAACGATAGGCAGTCCGATAAGCCCAGCGGTAACGAATTTCATAATTTCGCTTGGTCCCGCGATTGAAATTGTAACGCACATTCAAGCGCATATTATGCTGGTCATGGCTGACGCTTGCACTGCTAATACTTGGAGCGGGCTCCCACCACCAAGCGTCTGCATCCCCTGCCCACAAGCAGATGACAAAAGCCAACGCTATGGGCGCACCACGAACTAATGATCGTGCCAGGTTTACCATGTTCTTTTCCTCCTGTGTGCGCCTACCGCTAAGCGCTTAAGGGCAATCCGCTGGGATGCGGCAATGCCCTTGAATTCCTTGTCCATCCGCCACGCAACACGAGCCCGCTAAGGCGTTTGTGCAGGTGGCTTGATTCTGAGTCACGCACGAGAGCGTGCAATACCATCTATTCGGATTATCTGTACCCTGAAGACACACACCGCCGCCTAGAGCGCAGGCCTGTGGGTTGTTCCGGAACTCGGTGCAGTCCGTTCCTAAGAACACACGTGGGCCGGTATCAACAACAGGTGGCGTGACATCAGGATAGGCGCCGAGATCGATCAATGGACCGTCGTACGTGCCCATGTCCGGAATCGGACCGGCGTCCGGAATCGGACCATCATAGCCAGGCGGAAGGGTATCCCCAATGACTTGAGCGTCCAGCTGAGGCGGAGGCTGAGCTCCGTCCGGGCAGTCACGCGCATCCGCACAACCGGTACCCCACCAACCTAAGTCAGGCCGGGGTCCCGCATCTTCATTAAACCAACCGTAGTCCCGAGCCGGACCGATATCCGCCGGGGGATCCGCATCTGGGAAGCCCATGTCGGGGAGGCCGCCTTCTGGCGGCCCTTGATTACCCACGTCTGGAAGCGGACCTAGATCCATATTACCGGCATCAGGTGCCCAGAGATCGTTGATCGCAATATCCGGCAGACCACCGTCCATATTGCCAACATCGAGACGAGCTCCGTAATCCGGGATCCCTCCGTCGATGTAGCCGTAATCAGGCAGCCCAGGACCATCATAAACACCCGAATCTGAGCCGTTACCCATATCCATCATGCCCGTATCGATCAGAGCGACATCGCCGCTATCCCAAACCAAAACGTCCGGCAAAGCGTCGACATCGCGTCCGAGCATGAACTCGCCCGTCACGTTGATTGCGGCGACAAACTCGCCATCGATATAGGTCGAGTCGACCGACTCCCACAGCTCGCCTGCCTGGCTACGGTGCCACACCTTGTAGCGCGCCAACTCGCCGGCCTCGAAGTTATCAGGGACTACGATCGTGATCGTCGCTTCAACGGTCAGGCTCATGAAAGGCCGAACTCTCCAGCCGTTGCCTTGGTGCACAACACCCACGGTGGGCGGATTATCCCAGACCGGGAAGGTGTCGATCAAGCAATCGATCTCATCGATGCTGTGATATTGAATCCGAAAGACGCCGCCTGCTGCTGCGCACGCCTTATAACCAGCATCGTTCGCACGCTGCCGGGGGTCGGTGCCACCAGCAGCAACACAACTGCCGTCACGACAGATGTAACCCGGCCGGCAATCCCCTGCGCCGACGCAGGTTCCTGAGCTGCCCACAGTACAACTGGTGGCAGTCATCATTGTTGCGCTCAATAACATTAGTTTGCGCAGCACGTATGCCCCTTTCGAACAATCAACGGACGTCGACGCGCCCAAATATGCACAAATCGTGCCGGCCCGCGCTCAGTCGCTTCGCAACAGACCACCCGGAATAACAAGGTGTTCCTGTCTGTTCCGAGCTTACCATGCGCAAATGCTGCACGCTACAGGGCGCAGTATGCGTCGAATCGACAAAAAAATGAAACCCCCGACACGTCGGGGGTTTCGAGATTTGTTGTCCGAATCTCTTTAGGGAGCGCTCACACCGTAATAAACATCTTTGTCATCTTCACGGTTTGCTCGCTTCTCCCACATGGCGTGAATCGCACCACCGGGATCGACCGCAGCGCTCGGCTTATAATCATCTTGTTGATCATTATCTTCGCCATCAGCTGACTCGGTAATCACCGTCACCGCAGGCTGATCTCCTGTACCATCATAGGTACGGGAGTAGCGACGAAGCACGATGTCTTTGTCGCCGCCCGCGCCACGCGTCGGAGCGTCCGTTTGCCACACAATCGCCAGCGTCTGAGTGGTCATGTCCCCTTCAACGCTGTGAACGGCGATGTCTGGGCGACGGTTTGCTGCGGTAGCGAACTCATCCCCTGCCGAGGCAAGGAAAGCGCCAGAGCCATCGGTGCCACTCGTGAACGGTGCGCCCTGCTCAGTGTACGCCCAGCGAACTGCCGTATTTTGGCCCACACCGCAGCCGCCTTCAGCGAGCCATGCCACGTAGGCTCGATTGTTGGGGTCTTGAGCGTCAACAGTGATCACAGGGCTCGACGTTTCACGAATCGGGAATCCATCTTCATCGAGATTGCCCGACTGTCCGCAGTTGCCGTTGACCAATAAGGAATCAGCACCGACACCCGTGTTGACATAGAGGATATCGACGTCGTTTTCGGCGTCGCCATCGCGATCGCCATCGTCTTCCCAAACAATGTGTGCAGCGCCCGAGCCATCAATCGAAAGATCCGGCTTATCAGCACCATCTTCACCGCCTGCGGTGTTGTCAGAGATCAACTGAGGGGTCCAAGCGCCTTCCTGACTTGTCGCCAGGTAGACCTCATAGGCTCGTCCCGTATTTTCTGAGAGCGTATCGATCACGAACACCGCAGCGGGTCCAAGAGGACCGGCCCCGATCCGTGCATAGGTGGCGTCTCCGCCTGCGATCCCTTGCGACGTAATCGAACCCACATCGCCCATGCCGCTCTGGCTCTGCATAAAGCCAGCCCAGCAAACAACTGGTGTTTCGGGGTTCTGAGGCTGCTGCACTGCGCCGGCGTTGGCGCAGGTGTCTTCGGTAATGGTCGGCGCCGTGCCGTCCCACGTGGTGTAGACAATATTCGAGGCGCCATCGCGTCCACCGACGCGACCCGAGTCAGTCCAGACGAAGTGAGCCAAGCCATTTTCATCGACCGCTACATCCGGCGTGCTTCCGTTCGCCGAGTTGCGAATGTTCAGAATAATAGGATCGCCCCAGGTACCGTCTTGCCCAAGGTGAGCTGCTGCAACCAGCTCCATCTCACAGGCGTTCAAGCCGACACAGGTCTCCCAAGTTGCAAAGACCTCGCCATTGGTACCCACTGCGAGGCGCGGCACTTGCGAGTTCCAACCGTCTTGCTCGTTGGAGATAATGAGCGGTTCGCCGCTTCTAAAGACAGCGATCTCTGAGCGCGTCTCAGTCCCTAAGCCGTCCGTCGCCGATGCCCACATCTCAATCCGTGCACCTTCGGCAGGGATATCGATCGTGCCCACGTAACGACCGTCATCGTCGCCGCTGGGCTCAAGCACAGTGCCTTCGCCTTCGCCGATGCCCACACGAACCGTGTCCACGCCGTTGTACGCATCGTTCGCTTCGATCACGACCGAGGACGTGCCCGTGTTCACCCAAGAGTTAGCCCGAGGCGTAATCCAGGTAACATTCGGACCCGTGTTGTCCACATTGAGCAGACGCGCTGGGTTATCGTCCTGAGCCGACACATTGCGCGCCATGTCGATCGCCGAGAGGTAAAGGTTGTTGTCTCCCTCAGCCAAATCCACCGTCAAGCAGAAGGCGCCATCTGCATCTGCGCTGCCTTGAGCCTGAGCTT
>Ga0315321_10000551_pt1 | contig 27952 bp, 25 predicted proteins | sample M180m21515metaG_FD_203464 | JGI IMG/M metagenome (GOLD analysis project Ga0315321, IMG submission 203464) | Ammonia-oxidizing marine archaeal communities from Monterey Bay, California, United States - M1 80m 21515 | ecosystem: Environmental > Aquatic > Marine > Intertidal zone | place: USA...
GCATTGCTGCCTTCAGCATGCTGTTGCCGCCGCATCTCTCGCCAGACATAAAGACCGAATGATCCAGCAAGCGTGAACGGCATAGCAATCATCAAAAGAATGCTATAAAAGTATCCGCGAGCTATATTCGCGCCCTCGCTGTCAGCTGCCTGTAGCCCGTCTTTACAGGTTGGACAACCCCACGCATCACTACCTACGGTAATGCTGATGATCAACACGAACAAACCGGCTAAAGCATACCTTCTCATAATTTAATTGTAGACGATTCGTCGCCCCAAGACAGGGACGATCATTTTCTACTCGGTGCCGGCTAAAACAAAGAATCCATGGGATTTTCACCAATTCCCACGTGGCTCTGTACCTTTCCTCGTCACAAAAACAAAGCGTTTCGGCTGCAGGGGCTGCAAGTTGGCTACTTAGATACATCAGTTCGTTGTCTAAAAATCAGATCGCACAAATCATCAGCCAAGCCTTTAATCTTGAAAGAAGACTTTGTGAATAGTGTTGTTCTTTATGCTAAAGAACAACACGTGCATTTCTGATTGAGCACTATTTCAGCATGATCTTTTCGGCTTGGGAAGAAAACGTACACCATGAAGTAAATAATGACACCAGTCACTGATACATACAACCAGATTGGCAACGTGACCTTTCCCAATTGCCGATGACGGTGCCAACTGCCACGAAACGCAAGAACGAACATGGCGACTGCCAGCACTGGAACTGCGACTGCCAGAATAATATGAGACACTAAAATGCAGAGGTACACGACCCGTATCAGCCCCTGCCCGCCAAACGAAACATGGCCAACCAGATAATGGTAGGCCAGGTATGAGATAAGAAAAATTGTTGAAACCGAAAAAGCTGCGATCATGACCGCCCGATGCGCTTTCCAGTTGCCACGTGCAATGAGGGCCCATCCCACAACAAGAAGCACAGCGGCAATACCGTTGAGAACCGCATTAAATGTCGCAAGCCACTCATACCCCATTAACTTGATCCCTCGGCATTGGCAGTCGTATCATCTTCTGCAAGGACATCACGAATAAGTTTTTTCAGCCGTTCCACTCTGTCTTCCTGCAACAGATGGTAACTGCCGCGGAGTCGTCCCTCGCGGTCAAACACAGCGCCTCGCTCAGAATGCACGCCTATTTCTACTGGCAACAAAAATGTCTTCGTACCCACCCGTTTAATAACATCCATATCTCCGGTTAAGAACTTCCATCGCTGAGGATCTGCCTCAAAACGATCGGCGTAATGCTCCAGCGTTGCAGGAGTATCATTCTCAGGATCACAAGTCAGGCTTACAGCAACAAAATTCGGGTCGTCTATCTCACGAAGGATATCAGCGATTGCCTGGTTTTCACGGAAACATGGGCCCGGACAATTGGCAAAAAAAACACTGCCCATCCACACCTTGCCTTTCAGGTTTGCCGAATCGAACTGATTCCCTTCCTGATCCGTCAGTTCAAATCTCGCTGCAGGTTCACCTAGTGAAACTGGAGTCGCATCGGAGGATTTTTGGCTTTCGTTTAGGCTGACCGGCTTCGAACGAGCCTGCAACTTTTCTAAATCACCGGAATCGCTACAGCCAATGAAACTGATGGCCAGCAGTGAAAAGAAAGCAGCTCGCTTTATATTTCGTAATTTATTCGTGGTCATGCTTCTCAACTTCACCTGATGAATCGGCGGATGCAGCTTTTTCTAACAGCAAAACATCGGAACCACGTGCCATGTGGAGGGCACGTTCCTGAGCAACCATACGGTTTCGCAGGCCAATGTCTGGTATCAACATAATAGCCAGGAAAATGGCCATCATGGCTGCGGGAATTGTGAGCACGTACTTCCAATTAGCCTCCCACAGGACGTGCATAAAAAAGAGCACCACGAGCAATGCCTTGGTACACGAAACGGCCATCATAAAGGCCCAGCCGACCTGCGGCTCATCTCTCCACGGCCAATAGGGCGAGTAGGTCAAGAACGACATTGTTGTTAAGAAGCATAGAGCAACAAACACAGCCATGTACTGCATAATTCCGCCATGTTGCTCATGTGCTTGCTCGTCCTCTGCAACACTTTCAATATCTTCAGGCAACTTACCTGGAGAAGTAATTGGCCCGTGCGTTACATTCGAACTCTTGTGGGGCTCTGAATTGCTCATAACTGCCTTCTTACAACGCGATCTGAAGTATTTTCATCAAATATCTTCAAAACAAATACAAAAGTGGAAAAAGAAATATCCAAACGAGATCTACAAAATGCCAATAGAGACCGGCATTTTCAATCATACCAGCGGTTTTAGGACCGAGTTCATAAAGAAGTAAAATACTGAATACAATCAACCCAACAATGACATGGATTGCATGAAAGCCAGTCAAGAAGAAATAGGTACTCGCCCACATATTCCCTCCGGGTATCACGGCCGGTAATTGAAGCCATGCAAATGTGTCATTGAGTCCACCGCCATGGCCATGGCTATCGGAACCTTCTCCCGGCAGTGGCATGATCTGATCTGCAACAACTGCAAGATCGAATGCCTGCTGGTCGGGGTTATTAACCATGTCTCTGACTTGCTTCAGGCGGCGACGTCCCGTGATCTCAGTATCTGAAAGTTCGTTCTCAGGTTGCCCGTCGAGCTCCTTCAACTTCGCAAGGATTGCCGGATCACTCAGTCTTGCTCGCACGGCTGAACCGTAATAGAGATCAGGACGCTCATAAATTCTTCCACGTGGAGCCCAGGGATAAATACCATGGTCAAATTTGGAAGAATATTCATATGCTTTCACACCAAGAAAAAGAGATCCCAGTATGAGAGTAATGAGCATCCATGCTTTTGCGAGAGACCGCTTATTTGCTCGGGCTGCCTCAAGTGCAAGTACAACGGTGACGCTAGAACAAATGAGCACAAACGTATTGAAAGCGCCAATTGGCTCACTCAGGTGCACATGATGAGGCTTGGGCCACACAGCGGCACCAAAGCGAAGGACAACGTAACTGCCGAGCAAGGCCGCAAAAAACATAATTTCAGTCGACAGAAAAAGCCACATAATAAGTTTGCCTCGAGAGAGCGGCAAACCGGGTTGATATTGGAGGACTGGCCCATGGTGTCCGTGACTTTCATGGCCAATAGCAGCTGAAGCATTCATAAAACGTGTCGAATATCTTGAGTCGTGTGGTAATTCAAAAACAAAAAAGAACTAGAGGTACGAACCTGTCAATATCTTTGGGGCACTAAAGGCTACTGCAGACGTCATAAGAATCAAAAGCACACCCAGCGATGTAAAGAGGAGAATACGGGCGGACCGATCATCTCGTCGGAAAGCAAAGTTTACGGAAACAAGCACATAGACGGTAGATGCGAGTGCCGCAGTGAGAAACATCCGGATACTGCCGCTTGGTATTGCCATTGCCAAACTTACCGGAATCATGGCGAGAGCTGCTGCTAACGACTGCCCCGCTGCTCGTAAACCGCTTGGGTCAGTAACAGTGAGCATTTTAAGATCTGCCAACCCGTACTGTTTGCGATAGAGCCAAGCAATGGCCATGAAGTGAGGGAACTGCCACAGATAGAGCAATGTACCAAGGGCTGCTACAGCGAGCGATGCAGAGATGTCACCAGCCAGTAACTGCTGCGGGCCATCTGCAGCAAGCCAGCCAATTGCAATCGGTAGGGCACCTGCCACGGCGCCAACCGCTGTATTGAGTGGTGTGATTCTTTTCAGTGGCGTATAGACCCCGACGTAAAGAATCCATGTAAGCATTGCCGCGCATGCCGCCTGCAGGTTTCCAGCCAACCACACGCATCCAAAGCCCCCAATGAAACCCGCTACAACGAGAAGCCAAGCAGAGCGATTCGACAGTCGTCCAGCAGCAAGAGGACGTGACGCCGTACGAGCCATCAGTCTGTCTGTGTGTCGTTCAAGAATTTGATTTGCGATACTTGAACTCGCTGCCACGACTGCTGTGCCAAACAAAACGCCAACAACAGACAGCCAATTCAATTCACGAGAACCTGATGTGAGCCACATTGCCGCAAACACGGTCACAAGCACCATCATTGCGATGCGCGGCCTCACGAGTTGTGAGGCATCCGCGAGCACAGAGCGTCGTGATGCAACACGAGGGCGTGTCGCTGCATCAGAAATGGCAGATGATGGGGGAGAGGCGAGATGATGCTGGGCAACTAACTGCGTCACGCTAATGCCCTCCGCCGAGAAACTAGTTTGACACCTGCTGCCTCGGGCAGCCCGCCACTCGCAATACAATAAACAACACTTGCTCCAAGGATCATCATCCCAACAAGAACATGCCCTGTCACAACAAACGAAGACAGGCTACTCCTTGCAACGACTACCGAAGCCGTCTCAGGAACTCTGCTAGCAACAGAGTCCGGAAGCAATCCAAGCGGCAGTCCCCAGCTAACAATCCAGGCTCCAAACCCGAGAAGGACTTGGCTACAAACGAAAAAAAGTATGGTCGATGACAAGAATCGACGACCGGCGTTCTGAGTATCACTGACGCCCAAAAAGCCGAACGACTCACACACAGCAGCCAGACTCAATACTGCAACTGTCGCAGCACCGACGAGATGAAAAAGAACGAGCCAACGAAACGTGATCGGTCCCACTGTTGGATCTAAATGACGCAACTGCGCTCCGGCTACAAGTTGAATGTATGAGGCAAACAGAAGACCACATGCGATCCATCCACCGATGGGAATTCCCGAACCCACTGTTTCCGACCTTGCTTGGTTATTCTGAACTCGTCTTGATGTCAGCGTAGCAACAGCCACGGCAACCGAGAAAAACAGCGGGCCCGTGCATGCATGAACTTTGGCGACAGTTTTGTCGTCGAGTAAGACACGCAGACCCCCAAGAACGCCTTGCAACACGACAAGAAAGACTGCGGCTACAACCAAACCTCGAACCACAGACGACTGATTCGTCTTCCAGACGGCACCTGCTAGAACAAGCGAGATCACACCAACCGAAGCACCAAGAAGCCTGTGGCCATGCTCCAGAAACAGGTCCCATGGACCAAAAAACCATTCCGCAAAAGGGAACAGGAACATGTTGTGTCCGTAGGTCCCTGGCCAGTCTGGAACAGCCATGGCTGCCTCATACGTAGTAACGAGAGCGCCAAAAGTGAGCAACACCCCGGTTACAGCGACAAGGCAGCATGCAATCCAATGAGCCACGTTTGGACTCTTCACTGCACTGTGTGGCGGGCTTAGTTTATCTGGCATGATATTTACTGAACAGAGAACAACCTCTTAGTGGGCGGCGGCGGCGGCGGCGGCGGCGGTTGCATTCGGAGGATCCGTCTGCATGAGGTGGTCGCTTTCAACACCAGGCACTGAATACTCATACGGACCTCGGTGGACAATTGGCTGGAAATCAAAATTGCCATGACCAGGAGGGCTCGGCGCCGTCCATTCCAAAGTATTTGAATTCCAAGGATTTCGGCCAGCTACTGGCCCATAGAACATGCTCCAAAAGAAATTGACTGCGAAGATAATCTGACTCGCCACCATGCCGATAGCACAATACGTCATGAAAGCGTTGAGTGGCTGCAGGTGATGAAACGTTTCGTAATGGTACGCATCTGCGAGCCTACGGGGAAAACCAACCGCCCCCAAAATATGCATCGTAAAGAAGGTGCCGTTCAAGAAAATAAACGTTAGGAAGAAGTGCACTTTGCCCCAGAACTCATTCATTGTCCTGCCAAACATCTTGGGAAACCAAAAATAAATAGCTGCCCAAACACCCATTGCCGTTCCAGCGAACAGGACATAGTGAAAATGAGCAACTATGAAATACGTGTCGTGGATGAAAATATCAACGGGAGTCGCCGCCATGAAAATCCCTGACAGTCCACCGATAATAAACATGGAAACAAACGACAATGCAAATAGCATCGATGTCGTAAACTGAATTCGGCCACCCCAGATTGTTCCAAGCCAATTAAATGTCTTCACGGCACTCGGCAAAGCGATCATCATCGTGGAGACCATAAAGGTAACCCCAAGAGCCGGATTCATACCTGACATGAACATGTGGTGTCCCCACACAATGAAACCCAACCCGGCAATCCCTGCAACTGAGTAAACCATCGGGCGGTATCCGAACAACGGTTTTCGCGCGAAGCATGTCAGGATATCTGAGACCATGCCCATTGCCGGCAAGATCATGATGTAAACGGCGGGGTGACTATAAAACCAGAAGAGATGTTGCCACAGCAGTGGCTGTCCTCCACCAGCTGTCGCAATGGCGTTATTCACAATATTGCCCTCGGGAGTGAAAAAACCCGTCCCGAGAGACCTGTCAGCTAATTGCATGAATCCAGCCGCAGTAAGCACAGGGAGTGCGAAGGCCTGCAGGACGGCTGTGATGAACATCGCCCAAATCGTCATAGGCAAGCGGAACATCGTCATGCCCGGTGCCCGCATCAGAATTATTGTGGTCATATAATTCACGCTTCCAAGCATTGACGACACACCAACAAAGGTAAGCCCAATAAGCCAGAGCGTTTGCCCCCACCCAGCACCTGGGGATGAATTCACGTTTGTTGCGAGAGTTGGATAACTTGTCCAACCACTCGAAGCCGCCCCACCTTCGACAAAGAAACTCGAACCAAAGGCAATAAACGCGGGCCACATGAACCAATAGCTCAGCATGTTGAGCGTCGGAAACGCCATGTCATCAGCACCAATCATCAGCGGGATGAGAAAGTTGCCAAATGCACCAGCAAGAATCGGAATGATCACGAGAAAAATCATGACCGTTGCATGCATCGTAAAGAGCATTGTGTAGAACTCTGGAGCCATTTGCCCACCTTGTTGAGCAAAAAGCTTTCCAACAACGGGCACGTCCGACCAAGGCCAGGCCACCTGCCAACGCACGGCTAGTGCGAGTAGGCCCCCAATGAGAAACCAGAGAAGCGTTGAAAAAAGAAATTGGAGGCCAATAACCTTATGATCTTTTGAAAAAACATATGTGGAAAGGAACGTCGACAGCTTTCGTGCTGAAGACGGCTGGGCGCGTACATGAGTCTCTTGCTTTTCTGGTGCATCCTGAACGCTTGTTGCTTTCGTTTCTACAGTACTCACGGCTAACCTCATTGGTGAAGCGGATGTCTAGGAATTTTTATTAGCTTGATCAAATTTTTCAGTGACTTCTCAAAATCAAGTCTCAGCGTTACTCGCTTGGGTAGCTTCTTGCTCCTGATACTTGACTTCAAGCCATTGCTCAAATGACTTGCGTGACTCAAACGTCACCCTGCCCTTCATCTTGTAATGTCCCCAGCCACAAAGTTCAGCGCAGACAATGTCAAACACACCTTCTTCCCGAGCTTTAAACCAGACTGGAATTTTCATGCCGGGAACTGCGTCCTGTTTAATTCTTACGTTAGGCAGAAAGAAGCTGTGGAGCACGTCCATACTTTTCAACTGAATGAGAATATCTTCGTCGATGGGCAGATGAAGATCATTCACAAGATGAAGGTCGTCAGGGGTGCCCAGCACACCGTCGCGCCCGGGATAGCGAAGCCTCCACTCAAACTGACGCCCAATGACCTCAACGGTCGGAGCCATGTTGGGCCTTCGCATCTTGACGTCCGCCCATGTGTTCATCTGGTAGATCGCTAGAAACAGCAAAACTCCCGCCGGAACGATGGTCCACACGACTTCCAGAACGTGGCTACCGTGACGATATTTAACTTCAGCCTTTTTATTGTTCGCATCGTATTTCCATATAAACCAAAAAAGAGCAACTTCCGTTACAACAAATACAACACCGGTGAGCCAGAGAATGAAGTAGAACAGTCCATCTACGGCCGCACCGTGTTCTGACACGTCTTTTGGAAGCCAGATGTCATACGCCGGAGCAACCGCAAAAGTGACTACTCCCAAAATCGGAACAGCCAGAAAGAGCAGACTCCAAAAAAGTCCTGCTAAACGCTTCATCCCATTGTCTCCAAAAATAACTTCTGTTTTTTAATTTGCTTCTTGAACTTACATGCGATCCCGGGCAACCATCGGTCGATCCACTCCGAGCGTTCCGTTGAAGTCATACGGGAGCGACTTTATGTAATTAACGATGTGCCAGATGTCCTCTGGTGGCACGGTGCCTTTAGCAGCAGGCATTGGTGCCCCATTGATTCCGGCATGAATCCTGTAATACAGATCAAGGGGACGCATTCCGCCGCGATACACCCCCTGCCGGAGGTTTCTTGGACGAATCATACGGGGACGCAACGCATTTCCATCGAGAACAGTCTCAAATCGATCGAGCCATGCCAGTTCCGTTCGATGCTCGTCTCGCTCTTCGGCTGACATATCCCATGTCGATGCCTTTTCCGCCTGCTTGACACCACCATCTACTGTTTTTTGTGCCTGCAGGACAACCTTATTCCAGTCGTCATAATCATTGGCTTGGCCATCACCAAGACCACTGACCCCGTGGCACTTCACACAATTTGCTTTGTTGCCATAGAACAATTCTTTTCCTTTAGCGATCGACGCAACCATATCGAGGTCTGCTGGCATATCAGGTACGTCGATAATTGCATCATCGGCAGCAGCCCACATTTCCGTGACCGGATCAATGATTTCCTCAAACAAGAACTCGCGTGACTGGGGCAAGACACCCTCATCTTCGTCATCAAGTTCAAAGTATGCCCGCATCAGTGACAACTCAACTTGACCTCGGACGCTGAGATATTTCACATACTCGGCAAGTGCATCAATTTTCGCATCACTCAAAAGCGCAAAGGATGGCATTGAACTGCCAGCCAGACCGTTCCGTAAAACCATCACCAGATCAGAATGGGTTGGTTTATCTGCCCGCTCCGTGCTCTTAAATTTGAAGACGCCCGGGCGATAGTCTCGTGGATATGGATTCAGGAAAGCTGCAGTTGGACCCATTCCGTCACCCGTGACACCATGGCAGTGGGCACAATGTTCTCTGTACAGCCCATTCTTCCGTCCAACGATATCGCTCCGAACTGGACCAGCGGCAAGTTTTAGTTTTGCGACATCAAGATTAATCTCAGGGGGGACCCGTGGTTCATCCGGTGTTCCGAAAAGTGCCGCGAGAATCGTAGCGACTTGTTGTTCTTGTGATGCGGTTAGTTGTTGCTTTGACGACTCAACAAGATTGAGACGAAAAGTAGCAGCCGGAGTCTGGCCGCATCCTGTTGCCAATAAAGAGACGGAAACAACACACATCAGACCCAGCAAGTTCGCAACTCTTGCTTTCTGAACTGGACCGAACGCACAACACCATGCAATCACGTTGTTCACAACGACTGACTCCATAATTAAAACTAAACTTTCTCTTCTCTACCTTAAGAATAGACCAGCGCTCCGCTGCTAGGAGCCAGCCCCCTTCCAAGGAGGGGAGCAGGCACATTGAACGACTGAATCAACCACTAATTGCATCCGCGGGTATTTCAAGCGTCCCAAGATCACGCACTTCATTCTCTTTCAAAGTAATCTTAAACCGACCCTTTGAATTCCACTTCAACTCAGGCTGATCAAGCTCCAACGCACCACTACGGCCGGTCGCCCGTTCATGCCAGACCTGAAACTCAAGTGGTTCTCCAGCTGGAAGATCTGGAATCTCAAACGTTCCATCACCAGAAGATACCGCGACATACCCGTCTTTCCGAAAAACCGCATAAGCTTTCATCCACGGATGAATGTTGCAGGTCACAGAAACTGGCAAGCCAGTTTCCCGACTTGGCGTAAACACAGTCGAATCGCCGGAGGGTATAAGTTGATTAAAACTACTTCCCGAAATATTCGTATTATGACCAATTGGATCACTATTTTTCACATCAACAGCCTGACCAACCCGTGCCGCAAAAACAGGAGTGAGAAACTCACAGTTTTTTTGATCCATAACGAGTTTTTCTGTCGCCGACTCGTTTTTCACGCGACTTGACTTCCGCAGAAAAACCACAACGTTTGCGAGGCCTTTGCTCGCCTCGTCAACGATGAGGCTTTGCTCGAAAAGTTGCATGCCGTCTTTGGAGCACACAGCAGTGTCTTTATCGACAACGAGGGCTTTCGGGGCACCAGGGCTTCCGGCAAAAGTAAATTTCCCTTTGAGAGACGCCCACCCGGTCCCCAGGGCTTTCTCTTCAACTTTGCCTTCGGCACCAGTCTCTTTCTCAAGCGTTTCTCGCAAGTCGAGAGCAGCTGCCATGTCAGGTGCAGGACCTACGACTCGTTTTTGCCCACACCCAAGACAGAGTGTTGCTGCAAACAACACAAACAGTATTTCGTAACAATGTCTCAGCATCTCAGTCGATTCTCGTTTTCTCCAAAAAAAGCAAATAAGACCACATATGGCCAATTATCAAATTAGTTAAACATCTTGGCATCTACAACGATGTCACCGAGGTCTGTTCCACCCTCTTCAACAGTGAAATCTATTCGGCCCCTTTTTGCGGAAGCCTTTTTTCCTCCGAGTGTAAACTCATCAAGATATCCGCCCTTCTCGTGCCAGAGCTGAAATTCAAGTTCCTCACCCACCGGAAGATTCTCTATTTCAAAACTGCCATCTGCCCCACTTACCACGCCATATGGATTTGGGCGAATCACCAAATACGCCTTCATCCAAGGATGAATATTACATGTCACTGACGCTGGAATAGCTTCGTCACTACTGAACGTCACGTCCGACGAACCATTGCTCGGAACAAGACTATTGCTTGGTGAGTTTTTCATTGTTGCGATGTTGCTGTTATGACCTACTGAGTCAGAGTTTTTAATTGTCAACGTCTGTCCCGTTTGGACGAATCCCACATGGGGCTGAAACCGGCAATCTTTATTATCTAGAACGACTGGATCTGCCTTCGACCCGTCTTCCAAATCTGGATGCACCGTGACTCCCTTTGAGCGAACAAACAGGACAACGTTTGCGATTCCCTTGTCATCCGAAACAACAAGTTCCTCGTTTACAAGCTTGTGCTTGCCACACACTTCAACGTCCTTATCGGCGGTGATTTCAACAGGAGATGGCGGTGTACCATCAAATACAAACCGGCCTTTGAGACTCGCCCACTCAGCAGCCGGACATTGACTCGCAAGTGCGAACACAAACAAGCAAACGAACAAACTGATTGCAGGATTCAAATACCGATTGACACCCACAGAGTTCTTGCAACGAGCCATGCTGAAATCCTTTCAAAGGGGAGATTCTACTTGAGTTACGGTTCTATAAGCCTTTGCACCACGAATTGGTATTCCCGCAGAACGTGAATTCTTGGAGTTGATCGATTCACCAGTACCGCTCATTACGGAAATGTCATTTGGAGACGGATCGTCCACCTTCACCTGTTCGTCAGAAGCTTTTGGAACGTCCGGGTTTTGCTCTGCGGATCCCTCACTGGCCTGCTCTTCAGCAGGAGGCGATGCTGCCTTAGGAAGATATGGCTCCAGAGAGAATTGCCGTTTCGTAAATTCATCATAGTGCATAAGCAAGTCTGTCAGCGCACCGAGTTGTTGCTCACTATCACCGACGTACAGATCTTGGCTAACCGGCTTATCGTATGGGATGTTTACAGGCATTCCGGTGTACGGAAGATACCTCTTTGGGTTCGCTATCCAGCCATGGACGTAGTCCGGGCGAAGACGCTCGTGCACTCGCTCAAGTTGGGGAGCAAGAGCCTTCGGGTTACCCGGTGGTGCGTAGTCACCAACCAGATGGCACTTCACGCAATAATTGTTATTCGTAACTATCCGCATGGCTCCATCAAGATGCCCAGGATGCTGCTGCTCAGCAATATCAACTGCCGACTCATCGAGACGCGGGTCGTAAACATACGGGTACTCAGCTCCATCCACTACCGAAAAGTAGTCAACCAATGCGGCAGCCTGGCTCGATTGCAGATTGAACTTGGGCATCCTGAGGACAGCCGCTGGCCGAATGGGGTGAGGGTTCAAAAAGAACTTGTGAAGCCACGGAGACTGAACTTTTTTCCCTTCGCCAACAAGTGGCGGGGGAAGCCAGCCCCATGCATCACTCGGCTTGACATTGGGATTAATTGCCTTCTCATCCTCAATCACAACTGGGAAGAGCAGTCTTGCAAGATCTCCACCTTTTGCCGGGTAGTGCTTGCCAGCCTGTATCGCGTCTTCGGGAATAAACACATTCGGCCCACCAACGAGCCTCGCCTCACCATCGACAAGAGCATCTTTCCAGAGCGACACAGGTCGATGAAAAATGACATCTTCTTCATCTGGCTCGACAGGAATCCCATCCTCATCAACCAGTTGTGGGACTCCTGTTTCAGGATCAAGAATCGGCATACCAACGATCGACGTGCGCCTTCGACCGGCAGTGTCGACCTCGAGCGAATCACGCACCTGATCCGGCGAGAAATGCCCTCTGAAGAACGGATAGTCATTGAAAGCAGGAGGTTCGCCCATCGTCTCAGGCTCGTACGCAAGATCCCAACGGTCCATTTGGAGCGTATGACATCCGGAGCAGTTAAAACGCTCAGCTACCACAAGGCCATCAAGCCTTGCCTTCTCACGAGGTGTTGGGTTGTAGACAAATTCACTCGCTGGAGGATCAGCGACGAGACCGAGGACAAAAGTCATCACTTTTTCCCGCTGCTTTGCATCAAACGGGAACTGCGGCATTCGGTAGCGCTCGTTATACGATTTGTTTTCAACTTTTTTGTAATCGTAGCTCCGCGGACGTCGCAACTTCTGCCAAAGAAAACCTTCTCGCTCATGCCCAAGCAGCTTCTCTAAGAAATAGCCCGTATCCGGGTCCAGACTTTCTGGTGAAATATGATGCTCTTCTTCGCCAACTCCGTAGGCCAGTTCAGTTGCAAATACATCGTCTTCTACAACGCTCGCCTCACTGACTCCGTGCGTCTTTTCGCCATGAGCATCATGAACAGGTTCAACTTCGGCACCAGCATGGCTCGCATGCGAGGACATCATTCCCTTGTGCGGATCATCATGATGACCACCGTGCGAAAGATCATTCATCACGAATTGAACAACTTGCTCAAAAGCAATTCTTGAGGGATCTTTCCTCCCCCAATCGGCAAGTGCCGCACCAGCGGGTTTTGCATCTTCGAAGCCTGGAATGTCATGGCATGAGTAGCAAGCAAGTTTTCCAATTGTCTTCTTGCCAACGTAATTGAGAAGTACCTCATCCCGCTCGGCAGCAGCCAAGCCGACAAACACCTCTTCATCTCCAAGAATCCTTGTGCCCTCGGGGAGCCCATCACGGAGGACGGTGGAGGCCTTTTGAGATGGAAAACGACCTTCCAGATAAAGCATCGCAAGCTCTTCAAGCGCGGCTTTCTCATCACCTGACATCGTTGCCGCCGGAATGTCTTCTGGCTTCCATCCTTCTGTCGACTGCAAGAGGTACGCCACCGCATCCGCAGCAGGATCACTCACCGATCCGTCCGCATTCGTGACGGGCTCAAGCAACACATTTGGCATGATTGTTCGTGGGTGATAGGCCGCCGGATTACGAAGCCAGCTGTAGAGCCACCGAACACCGTTTGGCTGACTTGCAACCTTCGCCCCAATGCGGGACAAATCCGGACCGTGATTGCTTTCGGCGGCAGGAAAATCAGCATGCTGATGACATGCAAGGCATCCTCGAACCTCCACAACTTTCTTACCCCGAACAACATCCGCAGCGGCTGTAATACCCTGGTACGGTTCTATGTACTTGAATGGCTGACTACTTGACGTCAGATAGGCGATCATGGAACGTATTTCGAGAGGCTCGTAGCGCTCAGACTCCTCAAGCCCCGCTCCCTCAAGATGCTCCCATAGCCCAAAGAATCGTGGCATTTTTGTAGACGGCCGAAAGTCCTGAGGATTCCGAAGCCACGCGTACAGCCACTCAAAGCCAACTTTCGAAGCAACATGCCGAAGACTTGGCCCTACCTTCGGAAACATGCCGGGCGTCTCGGGCGTCTTTAAGAGAGATGCGAGTACGTGAGTCCGATCGGTCAACTTCGCGTCATCACCGAGTGCAGCATCTGCATCAATCGCTTCACGAAGACGCTGCCGAGCATCATTACCATCGGGACTTGAGATTACATCGGTTACCCAATCATTGAAGGTGCCATCCATTTCCTGCGTACCTGGATCAACAGCAACGGCCTGGGCAACCTCATGATAATTTGGCTCGAGTCGCAAATCTGGGCCAACTCGCTGATCTGGACCTGACCACCCTTTGATTTCATGGCACCCATAACAACCGTACTGACGAATCAAGTGGTAGCCGGCAACAACCTTAGGCGCCGGAGGCTCCGGAAATCGCTCACTTGGCTCAAGATCCACAACCTCATGATGACACTTCAAACAGCTTGATTCTTCAAACCTTTCCGGCAGCATCGGAAAAATCCAGTGATGGTTGTTAAACCAACCGTATTCATCATGCCAGACGTGAGACTGCTTCGGCGTGTTTGGTGTATGAGAAGACCACTTGAAACTTGTTGCACTACCCTGCCCTTGATGACAGATAGTACAACCAAACGTCTGCATTGAATGAGGACTGGAGTCGCTTACAAAAAGGTCAAGCCGCGGATGCGTTGCATATGGCTGTGGGACACCCCGCTGTACTTCTAACCGCAAAGGCGTGCCCCATGAAACATTTTCGAGTAACGCAGTAACTGCCAACTCGCGAACGGAGGTACGACCACCACCAACAGATGTAATTACATCTCCACTTTGAAGGCCTGCAATTGCAGCCGGAGATTCGGGCAAAACAACACTAATCGTCGGGGAATCCTCACTGAACAATCCTTGGCTCGCAAGCGAAAAGCCGAAGGCGTTTTCCATCTGAAGCGATTCACTCTCGGCTCCTTCGGACGCTGGCGGTTCATTCGGCGTTGGAAGAACCACTTCAACCATTGTTGCCTCTGGATAGGCCGGCTCTGACGGCGCCCCGGGTGCAGACTTATTCATGCCTTGGTGGCACGTCGTACACCTGTCGAACCGAGCGACGTCTCGGAAGTTATTGTTAAGTGTTAACTTTGGAAGCCAGATCTGATCGACACGCAATGGACCATTAAACGCATCAAGAACCGGTAACTCAAGGACCGTCTTGCCGGCATTCGGCGCTCGATCACTCAGGGTTTTTTTCAGCAACGCCAACGTCTGCCGATGATCTGCGAGACTCTTCGCAGCAGTATCCTCAGGCGACGTGATCCTCCTCAATGTCTCAACAAGTTGTTTCCGGTGTGTATTGGCTGCCTGAAAAGCAAGTGTTGCCTCTGCAACTTCTTTTCTGTTGTCATCGGCAAGGGCCAACAACTCCTTTTGCTTCGAATCATCCTTCTCTTCGGAAACAGCTAGCTCGTAATCAGCTCGCCGCTTATCAAGCTTTGCCTTTCGCAATTTTAAAGTACCGGCAAGGTTATCTTCACGAAACCTGGAACGATCAACGATGTCTTGAAAACGTTGCAGTAAGTCGCCCCGGATCTGAAATCGACTATCTGGATCCTGTGCTTCGCGCAAGCGGTTGACGTCTTCTTTTGCAAACGCAGCGGCCTCCGCGTCCTCCTTGACTGTGACTGCTCGCTCAAGAAATTCTGTGACTAAGGCCGGGTCAAGATCTGCCCTTCGAACTTCGGCCAGAGAAGCCTCCAGTTCAATCGATTTTGCCTTAAACGCTAACGAGTCCTCTGAATCAACTTGCGCTGAGGCCGACCACGTTTCGAGAGCGCGAAATGTTCTCTGATATTTTTTCCAGGGTCGATTATGATCCGCGGCAAGCATAACTACAGTCGCAATTAACAACATCACCGCCAACACACAAAATGTGATATGGAGGACGTGCATGTTCCACCAAGTTTTTTCTGTAGCTGGCATCTATAGGCTCGCGGGGGTCGACTTACTTAATTAATCGCTTTTGGGTCTGAAAAGTCAAAAATTTAACGAGAACTCTGGAATACTGATTATGTACTTCAAATTGACTGTCCAGCGGAGAATCATTTTGAGTGGAAGAGTAAGCATCAACAGCATCAAATTCGACATCACCATGTATCTTATGAAGCCCATTTTGGCATAAAAACCACGGAATATTGTGACGGCCATCAAAGGCGGAAGAGCAACCAAGTAAACGCCCATAATGAGCAATCCGGGTGCCTCTCTCAAAAATATAAATCCAATTTGTGATAGGACTCCAGCATTTTCTGGAGCGCGTGGGAGAGGCTGATTAAGCCACTGAACCCAAAACATTTGTGGAAGATCGACGTTGTTGAGAACTTCCACTTTATACGGTGTCCAATATTCAAACGGACCAAAGAAATTCCAATTGGGCCCCCTCAGGAAGGTGCCAAGAATAATCAGGGTGATCCATAGCTCAAAAAAGCCGAACTGGTACACGAGATAGCTGAACTTCCGCTCCTCAATTGAGTAATAGCCATTTCCTTTTTTATTGAAGTCGAGATAGGGCATCGCCATCAAGCCAAAAACGACAAGACTCGGCAAAACAACACCTGCGTACCAAGGATCGAAATACACCAACATCTCTTGGAGGCCTAGGAAATACCAAGGTGCCTTTGAAGGATTCGGTGTCTTCACGCTTGAAGCCGGCTCTTCAAGAGGCGCGGGAAGGAAAAGCGCCCAGACAAGAAGCAAGGCAGACACACCGACCATGCAAATCAATTCCGTGTACACCAGATCTGGCCAAACAAGCACTTTCTCATCATTTACTTTTTCAACAACCGGCAAACCCTGCTTTATTCGCTCGTCGTTGACTACTGCCTGCTTTGTTGCCACCCACGTAAAGAACGCCAGTAAATAAACAAGACCAACAATCGGCACATTGTCCGGCTTCATCACAATGGCTGCAAAGTTTTCATCTGCCATCGACAGGCCAAGAAGAAGCAACGTAAAATTCAACACCGACCAAGCGATCATTGGCTGTACAAAGAACTTCCGGAAAACGAAAAGCCCAGTAAATAAAGCGGTTGTTCCAAGCGTGTAGAGCACCGGGCCAGAAAGGCTGTTTACGAGACTACGAACTGCCATCGGCAGCGCAGGGACCATGGACTTCGACGCCGACAAGGCAAGGCTAGCCAGAATCATCATCACGCCCGCGAACACAGACCACACGAGCGCCCACCCCGGCGCATTTTTCTTCCGCCACAAAATAAATGCAGCAATGCCATTCATAATTGCCAGGAAGGTGTAGTACCCACCCAGAAACCCAGCAACGTCGTTAAGAAAAAAACCACTTGAATGCATTTTGAACGATTACTTTCGACCGTGAAAAACGTGAACAGGAAACTCTTTTTCGCCTAACAAGCAACGACATTCGTATCGATTACAGAGGACCACTAATACCACCGTCCTTACGAACTCTCCAGAAATGAATGGCCAACAGAAGTGCAGCCGCTAGCGGTATAGCAATGCAGTGCAGCACATAAAACCGATTCAAAGTTTCTTCACCAACGAAGCGCGCGCCTAGCAGACCAAACCGAGCATCAGATCCGTCAGTGATCATATCGATGCCGCCAATGGTCAAGAGCTGCTGACCAGGCCCTTCATACCCAAGAATTGGCGTGGCACGTGCCATGTTCGAACCGACGGTAATCGCCCAGATCGCTAACTGATCCCATGGAAGCAAGTAGCCTGTGAAAGACAACAACAGTGTGAGTAAAAGCAGAATGACTCCGATCACCCAGTTGAATTCTCTTGGAGGTTTATAGCTACCAGTCAAGAACACTCGATACATGTGCAACCATGTTGTGATAACCATTGCGTGCGCACCCCACCTATGCAATTCCCGAAGGATGCCGAGGCTCGTCACGTCACGAAGCGCAAGGATATCGTTGTATGCCCACTCGAGCGTTGGACGGTAGTAAAACATTAAAAGCACGCCTGTCACCGTTTCAACAAGAAACAGGAAAAAGGTGACTCCGCCCATACACCACGTAAAAGAAAGTGCAATTCCCTGCTTCTTAATCGAAACCGGGTGAAGGTGGAGGAAAAAGTTCGTCAGCATGACGACAATTCGATTCCGACGATCTAACGGCATCGGATGACGAAAGATACTTTTCCAAATTTGTGAGTTTCGGATTGTTTCACCAATGGCCATTGAGTGCAGCCCAGTTCATTAAGTTAAAAAGTGCTCGTCATAGCGAGCTGTATTATTGTCACGCTGTTACGAACGACGCCGGGTCATTCCATTGCCCAAGTTCTTCCTGAAACGATTTGCTTTTGTCGATCTCAAGTTGACCGTCATCAGCAATTTTGATCGCATATCGTTCAAGGGGACGCGGGGCGGGGCCTTCGAAATTGATCCCATCTTTGTAAAACCCACTGCCGTGACAAGGACACTTGAATTTTTGTTCAGCCTCGAGCCAATTTGGGGTGCAACCAAGGTGCGTGCATACAGTTTTTAGTGCATATATCTGCTGGACACCCTCAAAGTCTGCATTCACAACCCACACGCCATACTGGGCGACGAATTTTGTTTCAACGACTCCGGAAGGAAATCCTTCCTTACTCCCAACTTTGAAACTACTTGGCGGTTCTGCCAACACATTCGGAAAGAAAAACCTCGCAAGCCCCATACCGAAAAGCCCACCGGTTACCGAGAGTGCTGTGAACCCAACCGCCATAAATGAACCAACTGTGTAAGCCAGGAAACCCCGGCGATCTTCGCTGGCTCCTGCCTTCGCGGCTTTCTCCGACTTCTGACGAACAGGTCGTGGTGGAACGGGAGGCGGAGGTGCTTTGGCAACCTTTTTCGCTGCTGGCTTTGCTGCAGGTTTCGAAAAGCCCGGTGCCTCCGACTTACTCACCGGACCCGGTTTCGTTCCTGCCCTCGCTGCCTCGAGAATGCTTGCCGTATCTCGCTGCACATTCTTTTTCGCACCGCTTACAACCGGTGTTTTCGCAGCGACGGCTTTCTTGGCCGCCGGTTGCTTCGCTGCTGGAGTGGACGACTTTTTCGGCTCTTCAGCAGGCTTTCCTTTTCCTGATCGAGCCATCGCAAGAATATCCGACACGCTTGGACGTTCCGATGACCCAGAAGTTTTGGGCGTACTTTCTACGCCACTCACCTCTGCTGGAATCGAGTCAGCAGATGCGCCTTCTGGTGTTGCCGCGGGTTTCTCAGCGTCTGACACAGGCTGCTTATCGGCTCTCGCCGCAGCCAATATGTCCGCCACCGACATCTTTTTCTTTTCAGCCATGGAGCACCCTCACCCAACTGCAACGCACCTTCCCTGTACCAGCGGCACAACACGGAGGTCTCGTGAAATCAATGAACGTTTTCAACAGCACTCTTCCTACGCTTGCGTCTTGCAAAACCGACCTGTTTCCGTATAAAAAATCCATTTTTCCCGGACCTTGGACGACTTCGTGATTTTTTTCACGAACTCTATTTAACTTTATCGATCACACCGCTGGTGTCAACGTCGGATGGAGCAGGAATACACCCTCGAAGCCCTTATTTCGGGTTGTTTTCAGAGGGTTTTTGAAAACCTGCTCAATTCCCTCAATACTTTTTCCAGAATTAGGGCAGAATTGAGAGATACTGACACCCTCTCACAATACACCAAGAGCAGATTTTTTAACCAGAGATATAAATTTTTTCATGCACAGATCTAAGAACATACTTGTTGTAGGTGGCGGAGGACGCGAACATGCCCTCGCTTGGAAATTGGCCCGCGACGGAGCCAATGTCTTCGCCGCGCCTGGAAATGCCGGGACCGCACGTGAAGCGACGAACCTACCTATTCAGGCAACTGACAGTGACGCCCTTCTCGCGGCCGTGAAACAGCATGAAATCGACCTTGTTGTTGTTGGCCCTGAGGCCCCGTTGGTCAATGGACTTGTTGACAAACTCACCGACGCTGGTGTTCGAACATTCGGTCCAAGCGCTCTCGCAGCCCAACTCGAGGGCAGCAAAATTTTCTGCAAAGAGTTGCTCCACACTAACGATATACCAACTGCGACCTATCGGCAGTTTGATTCACTCGACAAAGCCCGTGGCTTCCTCGAGTCCCGTGAGGATGAACCTGTTGTTGTGAAAGCCGACGGACTCGCCGCCGGCAAGGGTGTTTTCGTTTGCAGCAACCGTGAAGAAGCACTTGACGCAATTAACCAATTACAGCGAGATCCGCAATTTCGTACAGCAGCATCTGGCGTGCTCATTGAAGAACGGCTCGATGGCGTTGAGGTCAGTGTCATTGCCATAACAGATGGCCGTACCATCGTGACGCTACCACCACTGCAGGACCATAAAGCTGCGCTTGATGGTGATCGTGGACCGAATACTGGTGGAATGGGCGCTTTCTGCCCTGCTCCCTTTGTGACCCAGGCACTCATGACAGAGATAGAGGAACAGATTCTCGTCCCAACTGTTCACGGTATGCGTCGACGTCGAACACCTTTTCATGGGATTCTCTACGCCGGCCTCATGCTCACGTCACAAGGTCCCAAAGTCTTAGAATTTAACGTCCGTTTCGGTGATCCTGAATGCCAGGCCCTTTGCATCCGCCTTGAATCGAGCCTCCTTGAACTCATTGACGCGGCAGTTGATCGGCGTCTCAATGAAATAGCCGCACCAACATGGAAATCTGGGGCGAGCGTTACTGTCGTTATGGCTTCGGAGGACTACCCCGACACTGTTGAAAAGGGACACGCCATTCGTGGGCTTGGTCAAGCAGACGAACTGGACAATGTTGTCGTGTTCCATGCCGCAACAACAACAAGCCCTGACGATCCGGAAACAGTACTGACCACAGGTGGCCGAGTTCTGGGAGTAACTGCTCATGCTGAATCTCTGGCACGTGCAAAACTCAAAGCGTACGAGGGCGTCAAAGAAATCCGCTGGCGAGGCGCATGGTGTCGTAAGGACATCGCTGACAAAGGCTTACGACACGAACAAGAACAAGCGGCCACTGAATCCACTGATTCCAGCTCACTATCTTCAGAAGGCACGGCATGAAACTGGGCGTTGCAATTGTCGGCCTGGGGGATCGCTGGGAAGGGCAATACCTTCCGGCGATTCGATCGCTTGCTGATCGGTTTGAAGTTCGAGCAGTTTGTGAGCAAGTATCACTTCGGGCTGCTCGTGCAGCGTCTGAACTTCATGCCGAAGCAGTTGATGGCTTCAGAGTCACGGCTGGCCGCGAAGATGTCGATGCGGTTCTCTGTCTCGGTGACCAGTGGTACGGAACCGCTCCTATCCTCGCTGCGTGTGACGCAGGAAAGGCAGTGTATTCGGCGGCTTCTCTTCCGGCCTGCCGAAGCCAATTGAACCAACTCTTCAATCGGGTTGAATCCTCTGGTATTGCCTTTATGGCCGAACTGACACGAAGACATGCGCCAGCAACGGTCCGACTGAAAGAACTCATCGCCACACAACTCGGACGCCCCAAGATGCTTTTTTGTCACCATCGACTCCCCCAGCCGTCGGATCCGTGCAAGCAATCCGTACGCACCGCAGGCAGTGACAGCTGGGATCTTCTTGAGATGGTCGATTGGTGCCGTTATGTTGTGAACAAGGAACCAACAAGTGTTGTCTCAGTTCACCACACCAGTCGCTGTCAGGATGAACTCTCTGATTATCAGATGATGAGTTTGGACTTTCCGGGCGACGAAGATTCCACGACTCGTTCCTTGGCCCAAATCAGTTACGGCCAATATATCCCTTCCTCATGGCAGGAGGCGGTTGCTTTTCGGCCTCCAGCTGCGTTGCAAGTCGCGTGTGAGCATGGCATCGCATTTATCGATCCACCGACAAACCTTGTCTGGTTTGATGAAGCCGGAAGACACCAGGAGGCACTGGAAAATGAACGGCCCGTCGATGAATCGATGCTGCTTCAATTCCATCGATCGACAATGAGTCTCGTTCGCCGAATGGGTAGCCTCCAGGATATTACGCGGGCCCTCCAGATTGTTGACGCAGCTGCCCGTAGCCAGAAAACAGGAAGTCGTGTTTCAACAGTAACCGCGTGAACTGCGTGAACATTACTCCGGCGAATCGAGGGCGGCGACTACCAGGTCACCAACCTCACTTGTACTGAAACCCATGCGTCCGGCAGCCTGGCTCTGCATTTTCGTACCAGTGACAGAAGCTACGGCCTTATCAATTCGGGCAGCTGACTGAGGATGACCAGAGTGCTCAAGGAGCATCGCCATTGCATTGATGGCCGCAATTGGATTGATCTTGTTCATGCCCGTGTACTTCGGTGCACTTCCACCCATCGGCTCAAACATACTCACTCCACCATCGTCTGGATTGAGGTTTCCGCCAGCTGCCACGCCCATCCCACCCTGAAGAATACCCCCGAGGTCAGTGATGATGTCACCGAACATATTCGTGGTCACAATGACATCGTACGCATCAGGGTTTTTTACCATCCACATACAGCAGGCATCGACATGATTGTAGTCTGTATTGACATCTGGATATTCCTTCGCAACCTCTTGGAAGGTTCGCCACCAGAGATCGTGACCAAACGTTAATACATTCGTTTTCGCGACAAGCGTTAACGTCTTCTTGGGGCTATTCCTGCGACGGGTGTACTCAAAAGCCCAGCGAATACATCGCTCGCAACCCTTTCGGGTGTACACAGCTTGCTGCACAGCAACTTCGTCCGCAGTCCCTTTCTTTAAATACCCACCAACACCGCAATAAAGGTCTTCGGTATTTTCTCGCACAACCACAAAGTCGATGTCGTCAGGCCCACGGCCCGCAAGTGGTGTTTCAACTCCAGGCAAAAGTTTCACGGGCCGCAAATTGATGTACTGATCCAACTTGAACCTCAACTCAAGGAGCAGGCCTTTCTCAAGAACACCTGGTGCAACATCCGGATGACCAATTGCCCCCAGAAAGACAGCGTCCTTTGATCGCAGCAGATCGAGGCCGCCCTCAGGGATTATTTCACCGGTTCGCAAATATCGATCGCCGCCCCAATCAAGGGATTCGACAGTAAATTCAAATCCATCCAGACGGGCAACTGCATCGAGAACTTTAATGGCCTCCGATGTTACTTCAGGGCCAGTTCCGTCTCCGGCAATGGTGGCGATGGAAAGCGTAGTAGTCGTCATGAAACTTCTCCTGCAGAGGCATTGAATATCCAAAACCTACTGACCAGCCAAAGTTCCGCAAGCGTGACACAAAGTTCCTGCTAAAAAATGAATCCCAACGACCGTACTCAGCGGCTCATCCGCGACTGTGCAAAAAAAGAGGGCTCTGCATCTACGGCAGCCGCACGCAACACGAGATGCTACGTTTACGACATGCGGATCACAAGAATCGCTTCTTCAACTGGGGTCAGTTGTCACTAAAAGTAAATGACTTATTTGACTGAATCCCTAAAGGATTTTGAAGGAAACGTTGCCGACACGCATCACACAAATCAAATCGAAGTGAACGAGTGCCATCGTCAAGAAATGCGGCAAGATCCTGCTCCTCGAGTCTTTCGAGAAGATCATGCATGTCATCGAGGTGATCGTCACCGAGAGATTCACTTTCGTGGGAACAGCTCTCATCATTTTGGGAATCGACCGCAGGAAATACATTGATCTTCACAACGTGGCGAATACAGACCGCAGGGTCGATTGGCCTTTGACAGAAGTCACAAGAATAGTGAAGCACATTTGCCTCCAGAGTCTGTCGAAATAATAAATGAAAATATAACTCTGTGTCGGGGACTCTCTGGTTTTTCACCAGTGCATCCTCACCCAGCCAAGACGCTATCCCTCAAGACGTTATTCTTGAAGTGTGACGGTATCCGGCAGGAAAGGCAAGTCATAAACCTTCCATCATTTTGATCTTCCGAATCTCTGGATCTGCCAGCTCGAGTCGACAATTTAAGGAAATCCTGATTTGGCAGCAGTTTCAGCGAGCAAGTACACTTTTGTTCGGTCAAATGGAGAAGTAGCTAGCAACGCAAATAAGCACACAACGTAAACAAGGGCACAAGGATGAGCACCGCAACAATCCTCCCATTTCAACGACACACAGCTCTGGCCATGAGTGTTCTGGTGCTGAATCGCTCTTTTGTTGCTGTCCATGTCACGAATGTCCGCAGAGCCCTCGCACTCCTTTTTCGCGATGTTGCAGAAGTTGTGCATATTGATCAGGGCCATTTTTCAGCTCACTCTATTGAATCATGGCGAGAACTCTCTGCTCTCGAAGCACTCGATAGCTCCCCCGATCAGGACTGGGTTCGAGGTGTTGGGTATGACCTCCAGGCCCCCCGCGTCATTCGGCTGCCTCGTTGCAACCAACTGCCACGAGAAAACATGCGATTTAATCGTAAGAATGTGTTTGCCAGAGACGCAAACCGGTGCCAGTACTGTGCCCGTAACCAGCCGACAAGCGAACTTTCGCTCGATCATGTGATCCCAAAGAGCAAGGGTGGTCCAACCACATGGGACAATATCGTTTGTGCATGTGTCGCCTGTAATGTGCGTAAAGGAGGACGGACTCCACGAGAGGCTGGCATGAAACTCATTCGGAAACCTCGCAAGCCCAGGTACAGCCCTCTCCTCACCATGAAACTACATAACCCAAAATATGTGAGTTGGAGAAGTTTCGTTGATAAGGCGTACTGGCTTGCGGATCTTCAACAGTGAACAGAGCCTCACTGCTACGAGAAGCATGAGGCCCCATTTTTTGTTTCTTACGAATCAGGGATGAAGGGCGACTACCGGCAGAAACATTTAACAGAGTGGGTCCTTCTTCTCTGTAATCACAGGCAGTTGCGGCGACATCTCAGCGTTCAATTCGGTAAAGGGTTTCCATTCTTCCGGCAAATTGTCTTCGTGGAAAATTGCTTCTACCGGGCACTCTGGGACACATGCCTCACAGTCAATGCATTCATCTGGATGAATGTAAAGCATCTGGTCGCCTTCATAAAAGCATTCGACCGGGCAAACAACAACACAGTCTGTGTACTTGCAGGCGAAGCAGGGTTCAGCAACGACATGCGTCATATCAGGCTCACTCCTTTACCAAAAGTCATTAAACCAGCCGCTGTGCGACTACGCACATCGGCACTCCAAACCAGCCAAGACGTCAAGCCGTATCGAATAGGCAAGCCTTATGGATATCGACGGACGTCCCAACAGCGGCATAGTAGGCAGCACTGAGCCACCTGTCAACGAATTCTCCATCGGATAAACTGGAATCCAAACTTCAGCAAGAGTCTGCAGGGGTGCAGAATTCGTCTCTTCGGCACACACCCGACTTGGTTGTCGTCAGAAACAGGGGGTATATTTCATAAACTGCAAAATTTCTGCGGAGACATCGGCGTGACTGAGAGCACGAGAAACTTGGGTGAAGAGAATCGGTCTCACTGCTCCCCTATTGATCAGGCACTCATCAAGGCATGTCTTACTGGCGATGCCCAGGCTTGGAATACATTTGTCAAACGATTTGGACGTCTTATTCGAGCAGTCGTCACCAAGACCGCACAGAGACGAGGCTGGAGCATCACAGCCGCCGACTGTGACGACATCACAGCCGAAGTCTTTGCCCAACTGGTTTACCGTAACGCAGCCTCTCTCAGACTCTTTGCCGGCCGCTCAACATTGACAACCTATCTCACGGTCATTGCTCGGCGGGTCACCGTACGAGCCATGCTCAAACAAAGCACCCTCCCAAAAACTCTTTCCCAGAATGCCTCTTTGCCAGAACAAGCAGACCGTACTATCCCTCCGCAACAACACATTGCACAACAAGATGAAGTAGAACATTACCTGAAACATCTCTCGACAGAAGAGCAGATACTTCTTCGTATGCACGACCTCGAGGGACATAGTTACAGTGAGATTTCCCACGCAACCGGAATTCCAGTCAACTCAATTGGACCTCGGTTATCCAAAGCTCGTAAAACCATCCGTCAGAATGACCACCAGACGGACAACAATAGCAGCATGCCAGACGAGACCCGATAAGACTCATTGACCCGGCGAAGCAACAGCAGGGGCGATGACGACTGATGGATCGGCTAAATTGATTGGCTCATACCCATCGTACGCTGGCATGTGCCAGAGTTGGCCCGGATCAGTCGACGGAACATTCGTCACCAAACTCGTCACCTCCAGAGTAAACTCAACTCCGGATCCCGGCCAAGAAACATCAATAAGCCGCGGCAACGCTGCACCCGACCCAGGGTCTACTCGATGTCGTGATGCACGAACACTTGCCAAACGCTTCCCAGCAGACGTAAACAAGTGCTGCTCTTCGACGAGCCCTGTCATCGGATGGAGGATAATCGATCGGACCAGTTGTTCGTCTGGAGAATTAATCGTGCTGCGAATTTCGAGTCGACCATCGGCAGTCATAAATGGCCCTTCATGTCGGTGCTGAGGACTGAAGCGAACCAGGCCCAACAACTCCGGCATCCAGTCCGCTCGAATCGGCAATACTTGTCGAGCAGAGGATTGTTCATACTTATCATGCTGACAAAAGAGCATGATCGGCGGTTCATGCCGGCGAATCCAGAGCCAAAAAAGATCGTCGTTACTGCCAATATCGAGTTCATTTCCAGTCAGTGATGTTTGGGCACGCAACCGAAATCGTCTCGGAGGCTCACAGGCAACCTGAGCAGAAAGCCGTGGCACCCCCGGCACGACAAGGACTGCCTGAGTGGCCGCATAACTGCGCACGCGTGACGTGTTATCCTCAACGGCTGCAATGATCTGCTCACGGGTTGGCTGTGCCGGAAGTGTCCGAGGCAACGGCATCATTCCAACCTGATAACCACGGATTACATTTGGACAACTTGCACCACTGCCGGCAACAAGAACAACAGCAGTCACAAAAAGCACTAATGGAACAGACGCTTGAGCCGGCAACTGTTTAGAAGAACTCATGACTCGCCTCCAGACCACAGGAGCGAGGCCAGTCGCTCTTCGAGTGCAGCATGTTCTTCGGCTTCAGGCATGACTGCCACAACCTCGTACGAACAATCTCTTCGACGGCAGACAAGCGACACAACTTCATCTTCACCATCACATGTCTCGCTACTTTCCGTCTCGTCTTGACCGGGGCTGTCAGCAAATCGAAGTACCTTACGACGCAGAAGCTGAAGGGCTAACAAATAGCGAAGCGACGCTTCCTCAGGCTGATCAGCAAGCGATTCCAAGGTGTCCAGAAGAGCTTCAATAGGGGCTAAAGAGACTCCTCCGTCTTCTTGCTCCGGCACAACGCTTCGCCACCATGCAAGTGTTTCATCAGGAGCGCCTGCCCACTCGCCATGGGACCAATCATAGCGAAGGAGTTTTCCTTCCTCTCGAACGAGCGCAGAAAACATTACATCGCCAGCTTTGAATTCAGAACCGGACTTTTTGCAGGTTGGCGATGGTCGCTGAATCTTGAGGTCCATGTAGATTTTCCATGTGCAGATTCGGCGTTTCAACCGAATGGCATGACAGAAGAGACACGACCTTACCTCTAGAGAACACGCCTTTTTCTCACAAGGCGAGTCGTCAAAAGCAGTTCGCCGTGGCAAGATGCGAGGAATAGGCGCTAACGACTTGTCAGAATCTCCACTAATTCAAGAAGCCCACCAGATTCGTGGCAACCAACGACATGATCTGCGGCGTCCTGCACTTCTTGGCGTGCATTCCCCATCGCAACACCAAGACCTGCCCCAATAATCATTGGGAGGTCATTTCGGTCGTCACCCGCAGCACAAATAGCTTCGGCTGGAATTTCCCATGATTCTGCAAGTTGGAGAACACTCGACCACTTGTCAACTCCAGCAGGAGCAATCTCACAAAGCCAATCACGATACCGGGGACTGCGTATCGTATGGACAGACAACATGTCAGGGAAACGTGAATTCAGGGTAAACTCGAGTGACTCCATTTCGCGGACATTTCCCATGACAAATCCTGAAAACGCATCTGCAGGTGGAGATTCACAAAGCGTTGCCACGACCCGAGCCAGCTGTTTGTTTTTCTGGAGGTATTCACCAAATC
>Ga0315321_10000552_pt1 | contig 27947 bp, 26 predicted proteins | sample M180m21515metaG_FD_203464 | JGI IMG/M metagenome (GOLD analysis project Ga0315321, IMG submission 203464) | Ammonia-oxidizing marine archaeal communities from Monterey Bay, California, United States - M1 80m 21515 | ecosystem: Environmental > Aquatic > Marine > Intertidal zone | place: USA...
CGTGGCCGACAGCGCCGGTCGCACCTGCAACAGCAACCTTGTAGCCCATGGCGAAGGGTCCTAATCAAATACTCAAGAATGGAAGGAACGCGTGAAATAAGGCGATCCAGCGCGTTTAGCAAGTGAGGCAGTAGCATGACTGAGCCAAATATGGATGGAAAATACCAAACATACGCTGAATTCTGGCCTTATTACATGTCAGAACACCGAAAGCCAGAGACCAGGGCGCTGCACTATTTTGGCACGGGCCTTGGCATCGCGTTGATGATCGCAGCTGCCATTCTTCTAGATTGGACGCTCATCCCTGCGGCTCTGATCAGCGGATATCTATTTGCCTGGATCGGACATTTTTTTGTGGAACGTAACCGCCCGGCCACGTTCACCTATCCGCTCTGGTCAATCGTGAGTGATTTCCGCATGCTGGGACTTTGGCTAGTAGGTAAGCTTGATGCCGAATACGCCAAAGATGAAATTGACGCGTCTTAGAGGGTCCAAACACGATGAATACCAATGCTAACGCCATGCGCGTTCTATACTTTACCCGACCGATGGAAAATTCGTTTCTTGATGTCCTGGAAGCCGATGGCGGTTTCGCTGTAGAGCAACGACAACTGACTGATCCAGAAGACACCATTTTTGAGGCACTCGGCCAGACGCACGTCTACAGCATCTCCAGTGCCAAGGATGAATTGCCGAAGCAGTTTTGGGGCGTGGACTCATTGTTTGAGCGCTGCCCGAACATTCTGATGCTGTCCACATATGGCGCTGGGTACGATGTGTGTGACCTGGAAGCCGCGACGCGGGCTGGAGTCGCCGTTGTCAATCAAGCGGGCGGGAATAAGGAAGGCGTGGCTGAACACGCGCTGGCCATGATGCTGACGGTTTCAAAGCGCCTTATGGAGTCAGACCGCGCCGTTCGGCGAGGTGGCATTACAGATCGTGATGCTTTTAAGGGTACGGAGCTTAAGGACAAAACCGTTGGCATTATTGGCCTTGGCCATGTTGGCAGCCGGTTGGCGGACCTCTGCACAGGCCTCTTCAACTGCCGCATCATTGCATATGACCCACTGCTTACTGCCGAAGAAATCACGGCCAAGGGCGCTACGAAATTTGACAGCTTGCATGAGATGGTTGCGGAAGCTGATTTCGCTTCTCTGAACTGCCCACTCATCCCAACGACGCGGGGCATGGTCGACGGATCAGTCTTCGATGCCATGAAAGATGGCGCGATCTATGTCGCGACTGCCCGTGGCTATATCCATGACGAGGATGCGCTCGTAGCAGCCCTCAATTCCGGCAAGCTTGCAGGTGCTGGCATTGACGTATGGGACATTGAGCCGCCGCCGACAGACCACCCATTGCTGCAGATGGATAATGTCTGCCTGTCGCCGCACACAGCTGGCATTACGGTCGAGAGCCGCCGCAATATCGCTAAGATTGGTGCCGAGCAGTTGGTTCAAGTCCGGAACGGCGAAAAGCCACCGCGCCTGCTGAACCCGGAAGTATGGCCAAAATTCCAGGACCGTTTCGAAGCGGTATTCAACACCCGTCCGGAAGACTGATACCGCTAGACTTGGTAATCTTGTGGGCAAGGGGGCTCAGACGATGCTGACCAGAATACAATTCCTGGCCACACGCTGGGCCCTTGCTGCGGCGATACTAACCACAATCCTAAGTGTGGGCATATCCAATGAGGCCTGGGCGCAGGCGATCCATCCGGCCCAACGTGCCATTGCTGCGGCCAAAGCTGAAAAAGCCGGCTAAGCTGAAACCGATCCGGCTAAGCAAAGCTTGGAAACGCTGATCGCGCCCATCGTGCGGGATGCAGTTCAGGCGGAACTGAAATCCGCTAAAGCGGCAGAGCCTACCGGCGACCCAATGGATCAAACCAGCAGCGCTGATCCATTTCCTGACCTCATTGAAAAACTGCGCACAAGTGTGGGCGAAATCGCCCGTAATTTCGACCGTGTGATGGTCATCGCAAGCAATCTCGAAGGACACGCCAACCGCGCCTTTCTGCTGCTCACAGATCTTGAGGGCTGGCCGGTCGCGTGGGCTGGCCTCCTTAATCTGGCAATGATGTTAGCAGCAGGGCTTGCTGCCGCGTCATTCGCCTACCGGAAGTGGGAGCGTTTCATCCGCCCCAAACCTTGCGAAAGCTTTCACTTAATCCCAAGGCTATCTGCGTCACTTGCAGGCCTCGCGCGCGATGGCTTGGGGCTTTTCGTGTTCGTACTCGACGCCTTCGCTCTTAGCCTCCTATGGTTTGAACAGAATGCGCCAATCCGTATTCTGCTGCTGGGCGGGCTTGGTGCCGCGACAACTGGATATGCAGGCTGGATCTTTAGCCGCTTTCTTTTGGCACCCCAGGCACCTGAGCGGCGGATGCCGCATCTACTGAATGCCACCGCTGATCGCACATCTAAATGGCTGACAGTGGTTATGCTGCTGGCTGGTTTCATGACCTTCGCTGGCGGCGTATTTAACCTAACAACAATGCACCGTGGCGCATTCGCATTATTGCTCATGCTTGGTGGTCTAGCCATCGCGTTGCGAACGGCACGTTTTGTTCTGAGAAGCGCTGGAAGTTCGGAGAATGCCGATTACCCGGCGCTCAGCAGAGGGGTGCGTTTTTCTTTACTAAGTGGGCTATTGCTGCTTACATTGCTCTGGGGCGTATGCCTGCTCGCCGGCGACCTCAGTAAGCCTGTTGCAGTTCTGGCTGTCTTCGCGGCAACAGCGGGGGCCCTATATTTTGGTGCGATCAAAGCCCGCCGCGTTCACGTTGTTCATCAAGTGACTACCGAAATCCCGGTGGATCCAGAAGTTATGGCCGAAATGGATGGCGCTGCGAACCAGCCCGAACCGCAGCCAGACACGTTGGAGGTCGAATACACCTCCGCCTGGTTGGCGAAAGTGCTGCAATACGTATTGTTCGGCTTAGCTGGGCTGGCGCTCTTGCATGTGTTCGGGATGGATATGGTCGCCGCGTTGAATAGCTCCATCGGCCTCAAAATCGCAGAGGCCGCGGGGAAAGTAGCAGCGATCCTTGTTGTTGCAGCTATCGCATGGACACTGGTTGAACAAAGCATCGCCCGCATTGTGGAGCGCGAGGAGGCTCTGGCCCGCGCCAATGCTGACGATCAAGCGCTTGATGAGGATGGGCTTGGCGGGCTTGTTACCTCCCGCTTCGGCACGCTTTTGCCGCTGATGCGCGGGTTTGTGCTTTCGGTGCTAGCAATCATTACGATCATGGTCGTGCTGTCACCCATGGGTAATGATATCGGGCCATTGCTCGCGGGCGCTGGTGTTGCTGGCATCGCCATTGGTTTCGGGGCTCAGGCTTTGGTGCGGGACATCATTTCGGGTGTGTTCTTCCTAATTGATGATGCATTTCGTGTAGGCGAATACCTGGAGTTTGGCGAAATTCGTGGGCAAGTAGAGAAGATATCCATCCGCTCCATGCGCCTTCGCCATCATCGCGGGGCCATCCATACGGTACCGTTTGGCGAATTGCGGTCCATCACCAACTACAATCGCGATTGGGCCATTTATAAGCAGGAATTCCGTCTGCCTTACGACACGGACACTGAAGCTGTCCGCAAGATCATCAAGAAGGTTGGCTTGGCCCTGCTTGAACACCCTGAGCTTGGTGAGAAGTTTATTCAGCCACTGAAATCACAAGGCGTCTTTAGGATTGAGGAGGGCGCGCTCATCCTTCGCACTAAGTTCATGTGTAAGCCGCGCGAACAATTCGTTATCCGCAAAGCCGTATTCCAGGACGTAAAGAATGCGCTCTAAGCGGCCGGTATCGAATTAGCGCAACGCCGTATCCAGATCGAATGGAATGAGCACGGACAGGCTGGTGAAGAAGGCCAATCGACTGCGCAACCATCTGGCCAAGCCATCGCAGCAGCGGGAGGCGCTGGTCTCATAGCCTCGACGGGTAAAGAGAAATCCGCATATCCTGACGAACCATAAGCAGACGCGATAACGTATAAAGCGATAAAACCAGGAGGTTCCCATGCAGGGCATCGTATTTCTCGGCGAACGGCAAGTTGAATTACGGGAGTTTGATGATCCCACGCCTGGGCCACGGGATGTGATCCTTGAGATCAAGGCTTCAGGCATGTGCGGGACGGATCTAAAGGCCTACCGACCTAAATTCGAGCCAGGTGTTGTTCGTGGCGGGATCAAGCGGGCTTCAACGCCCCAGATTGCCGGCCATGAGCCTTGCGGTGTCGTGATAGAAGTCGGCTCCGCTGTGACAGAACGAGAAGCCCGCATTGGCCAACGCGTTATGGATCACCATTACGATGGTTGCGGCGTATGCCGTCATTGCCAGTCTGGCTGGTCACAAATGTGCGACGATGGAGCGATTGTCTTCGGCTCCGTCGCCCATGGTGCCCACGCGAAATACATGCGCGTTCCCGCCCACACATTGGTGCCGCTACCAGATAGCCTTTCATTTGAAGCGGGTGCAGCAATTTCCTGCGGCACTGGCACGGCCTATGGTGCGCTCAAACGCTTGGGCTTAGAAGGCGACGAGACGCTCGCCGTATTCGGGCAGGGACCCGTTGGTCTCTCCGCGACCCAGCTTGGTGTCGCAATGGGCGCCCGCGTGATCGCCATCGATATCTCACCTGAACGCCGACAGATGGCATTGGATATGGGTGCTGAAGTGGCACTGGACCCAATGGCCGTTGATCCGGTAGAGGCGATCAAAGACCTAACCCACGGTGAAGGTGCCCACAAAACCTTGGACAGCTCATCCTCTCCAGAAGCCCGCCGGGCTGCCATACGCGTCACCCGTGCATGGGGCAGCGCATGCTTCGTCGGTGAAGGTGGTGAGGTTGTGCTGGAAGTCTCACCAGACCTCATCCGCCGCCAAGTAACATTAATGGGCCACTGGACCTTCTCCAAAGTAGGCCAAGCCGACTGCGCCCGCTTCGTCTCCGACCGCAAAATCGACGTCGACGGCCTTTTCAGCCACAAATGGTCACTGAACCAGGCAGACGAAGCCTACAAACTGTTCGACCAGCAGAAGACCGGCAAAGGCGTGTTCCTGCCGCAGAGTTAAAACCGGACTCTCTGTAGTCGGCGAGAATGCTTAGACGATCTGATTGCAGAGGTCGTTGCCCGCAGCCATCCGTTCCAGATTGTCCATCAGGATATCGAGAACGTTGTCCTCATACATTCGGGTTTCACCGCCGGAATGTGGGGTGAGTAGGATGTTCTCAAGGCCCCACAGCGGCGAGTCTGCGTGGAGGGGCTCGGGTTCTGTTACATCAATGCCGGCACCTGCAATTTGGCCATTTTGCGCTGCAGAGACTAAGGCATCATGGTCAACACATCCGCCGCGCGCGACGTTCACGAGATAGCCGGTTTCTTTCATTGCAGCAAAGGCTTTGGCGTCCATCAAGTTGCGTGTCTCAGGCGTCAATGGGCAAGCCAGTATAACAATGTCAGCGCGCGGCAGGAGAGACACAAACTTGTCGGTCGTATGGAGTTCGTCTACACCATCCACCGCCTTGGATGGGTCACGCCGCACACCAATGACAGTCATCCCGAACGCTTTAGCGAGTCGTGAAATCCGGCCACCGATCTGACCCGTGCCGTAGATCAACAACGTTTTCCCGGGCAACTCTTCTTCCCGGCGAGAGATGTCAGCGATCATCGGGCGCCAATGCGCCTTTCGCTGATTGTCCCGCGCAATATGGGTGAGGCGCGTCATCCCGAGGATAAGCGCCAGCGCGTGATCGCTAACAGCGTTGGCATTCACACCCGCTGCATTCGCCAGCTTGACGTTGTTTGCTTTAACGGCAGCTTGATCAAATTGGTCATAGCCAACCGCACAAACCTGAACAAATTGCAGGGCTTTGGCTTCATCTAGAAAGTCATTCTTCCAGAAGCCAGACGCCACAAGCACATGCCCTTCGCCAATGCGCGCACGGGTATCTTCAGGCGTAAATGTCTGAAAATGCTGTATCCCTGTACCCCGCGCCGCAAACCGGTCAGCAAGCTGATAGGCACTGTGGGCGAAATGGATGTTGAGGGCGGACGTATCTGGGAAATCAGTCAATGGATGATCCTTGGGAAACAGATATATGGTAAGCATAAAACTACATGAGCATGGTCTTCGGGCCAAGTATGCGATGAATCACTGCCTTTGACCCCCGAACCATGACCGCACTAGACTGTCCGCTAAGGATTATTCCGAATGGAGAAGCCGCGTGCGTACAGTTCGCATTTGTCGTGAAGATGAGTTGGAAGATCAGGGTAAGACCGTTGTCGAGATAGACGGCCTGCAAATTGGTGTGTTTCGGCTCGGCCACGATTTCTTTGCATACAAAAACCTATGCCCCCATCAAGGCGGACCGGTTTGCCAAGGGCGCATTTATCAGAAAGTAGTTGAAAAGCTCGCCCCTGATATGAAAAGCCGAGGTCGTGATTTTGATACGGGTGGCGTTCATATCGTTTGCCCGTGGCATGGCCTGGAATTTGATGTACGCACAGGCAAATTCGCCGGCGCAGCAGACGTCGACATCATGAGCCTGGAAGGATACGCAACACAGGTTCAGGACGGGGATGTCTATGTCATCGTCGAATGATGACACCCGACAGAACGACCCGGCTGCCGCCGTCGAGGATATGTCCGATAAAATCTGGCAGGATGCGAAGGTGCTTTTAGCCGAAGGCGAGGCGGGCCGCGTTTCGGATGCTGCTGTCGCGCGCATTATGACAGCCGCGATAAAACTGTACGCCGCAAAAGCTGACGGCGAGCAACGTAGCCCAAAAGCCGTTCTGGGCTACACAGACGAGGTGGTCACGCCGACAGAAGCATTGACTGCCGTAACCGAAGTTTTGCGGGCGCTCCGCATGGGGCCGATGGAATTTGGCCTCTGGTCGAGACGGCGCCCGGAGGACTATCATGATCAACCGCCAGAGATCCTGAAAGAGTAGGCTCGGCGCCGCATTGACTAGCCCAGGAGGCGACTATGGACGCCAATATCGTTCGATCAAAGGCCATGCCCGTCCAGGAGATGGACGTCTATACCGATACCCGGGATTATCTGGCCCCCGCACGTCGTGATGCCCGCGAAATGGGTTTTGCTGACTGGTTCATCTGCGATATCGACGCACATCACCTGGAAACCGTGCATTGGCACGAGGTGATTGAGCATATCGAGGACCCCGTCGTCCGCCATCAGGCGATGATGTACCAGAAGGAGCGGTTTGGCGCGCCGCCTTACGGTCTGAACGGTGACCTTGGTTTGCGCTACCAGGATGTTGGCGGGCGCATTCCGCACCAATCCGGCCAGCGTGAAAAGGTCGAGGAGACGGATGTCCATCGTGACGTCACGTTGACCCGCCGTGCCATGGAAGCGCTCTGCGTCGACAAAATGGTGGTTTTCCCAACGCCGATGTTGTTCCTTGGCATGCACCCCCAAGCTGACATGGAAGTGCTGCTGACCCGCGCCTACAATAAGTGGCTGACAGAGCGTGTGCTTCCGGGTGATGAAGGTATGGCAAGCCTTGTATTGCTGCCATTCAACTCACCAGAAGAAGCCTGCCGTACCGTTGAAGAGTTTGCGGACAAACCGGGCGTCATCGGCTTCACCGTGACATCAACGCGGTATAAGCCTGTCCACGCGAACGAATATATGCGCCTCTATTCCATGATTGAGGAAACGGGCAAGCCGATTGCCTTCCACGCTGGCTATCATTGGCAAGACCCGTCCTTGGCGACCTGCAATAGCTTCCTTGGCATGCACGCCCTTGGGTTCGCCTGGTGCAATATCGTGCATATGACGAACTGGGTGCTGAACGGCATTCCTGAGCGTTTCCCGAAGCTCAAATCCGTATGGATTGAAAGCGGATTGTCATGGATCCCGTTCGTGATGCAGCGATTGGATGACCAATATCTGATGCGCATGTCAGAAGCGCCGCTGCTGAAGCAAATGCCCTCTGACTATATGCGCCAGAACTGCTGGTACACGTGCCAGCCAATGGAGAAATCAAGCGAAGTTGGCCTCAAAGCCACATTCGAGATGATCAACGCCAAGACCCAGTTGCTCTATGCATCCGACTGGCCGCATTTCGATTTTGATGCCCCACGGGTAATTGCGGAAATCCCCTGGATTGATGAGGAATCCAAGCGGAATATCCTGGGCATGAATGCTGCTTATTGCTTCGGGTTAGAGCCTAAATTGCGCTGGAAGTAAAAAATAGCAAACACTGGCGTGGGCGAATTGGATGTTCTCCCCTACGCCGGTGATTTCTATGGCGACGCCTAGCAACGTTGGACATTGTCTGCCTGTAAACAGACAAGCCACTCAGGGCAGGGCGGACCAATGCGCACCCTGCCCAATCGGCACTAGTACGTCGCACGGCCGCCTGAGATGTCGAACACAGCACCGGTCGTGAAGCGCATTTCCTCGCTGGCGAGCCACGTCGCCATACTGGCAACCTCCTCAACCGTTACAAACCGACCGCGAGGCACCTTAGAGAGCATATAGTCGATGTGCTCCTGGCTCATCTGATCGAAGATGCGGGTTTTAGCAGCTGCGGGCGTCATGCAGTTCACTGCAATGTCATGGCCTGCGAGCTCTTTACCAAGCGATTTTGTCAGTGCGATCACGCCAGCCTTAGCGGCTGAATATGCTGCAGCGTTTGGATTACCTTCTTTGCCCGCAATAGATGCAATGGAAACAATGCGACCATAGTTCCGCTCAATCATTTCGGGCACCACCGCCTGGGCGCAGTAAAATACAGCGTTCAGATCAACCTCGATCACCCGCTTCCAATCGGCGATAGGGTATTCAGCGACTGGAACAGTTGGGCCAGCAATCCCCGCATTATTGACCAGAATATCAACCGGACCATTGGCCGCCCGGCTCGCTTTTAGCCCAGCATCGATTGATCCGGGGTCTGTCACATCCCCCTGAACGGCAGTAGCACCATCTCGGCTGCCAGCCGCGCCAGCAAGCTCATCACCATCGATATCCCACATGGAGACTTTGGCGCCGGATTCAAGCAAGCGGTCTGTGATGGCCAGGCCAAAACCTTGAGCTGCACCAGTGACAACAGCGTGACGGCCAGAAAGGTCGATCTTATTCATGGATTTATCCTTAGATTAAAGCGTCAAGCCGCCATCGGCGACGAATACTGTTCCGGTCGTGTAGGCGCTGTCGTCTGAGGCCAAATACATCGCAGCCGCAGCGATCTCCTCTGCCGTCCCAAGGCGACCCATTGGCTGGCGGGCGATAAAGTCCTTCCGCGCCTGCACAGGGTCATCAAAAGCGTTGATGCGGTCGTCCAATGATGGGGATTGTACGGTGCCTGGGGCGATGCAATTGCAGCGAATTCCAGCACCAATCACATCACGCGCAACCTGCTTTGTAAGCCCAATGACAGCCGCCTTGCTGGAACCATAAACAAGCCGGTTCTGAACGCCCGCTAAATGGGAGGCCACAGAGGCCATATTGATGATCGAACCGTGGCCCTGGTCCAACATGCCGGGCAGGAAAGTTTTTATGGTGCGGAACATCGATTTGACGTTTAAGTCGAACCCGAAATCCCATTCTTCTTCCGTTGCTGCCAGGATATCGCCGTGGTGGACGAAGCCCGCCACATTGCAAAGGATGTCTGGCATGCCGACTTCTTGTGCAAGTGCACGGACCGACTCCCATGAGGTGACGTCACATGCACGCGCTTCAACGCCAATGAAGCCATCAAGCTTTCCGGCATCAAGATCAGTCGCGTAGACCTTGGCACCGGCATCCCGGAATGCGGTTGCGATTGCCCGGCCAATACCTTGGCCCGCGGCAGTGACGACAGCGGTTTTTCCCGCCAAACGGTCTGACATAATCTTGATCCTCTGAATGATCGCGCGACCATATGGAGCGGCCCCAAGGATGGCAAGAGAAAGGGCCGGTGCCATTCGTACCGCACCGGCCCTTCATCTGCCATAACCGCTCAGCGCTTAGAGATGCGCCAATGCTTCCAACACTTCTTCTGGATGCTCAGCCGGTTTCACAGTATCGAAGCGGCGGACGACTTTGCCGTCCGGCCCAATCAATACCGAGATCCGCGTTGGGCGGGGCGATTCATCATTCGCCGCGCCATAAGCGATCGACATGCTCTTATCCGTGTCCGACAACAGGTCGAACGGGAAATCAAACTTGTCTTTAAAGGCTTTGTTGTCGCCGGGCGCATCGAAGCTGCAACCCATCACAACGACTTCTTTTGACTGAAAGTCTTGGATTCTGTCACGGAACCCTTTGCCTTCAATCGTTCAACCAGGCGTATCCGCCTTGGGGTACCACCAGATTAGCACATACTTGCCAGCTTGGTCGCTCAACGAGACTTGAGCGCCATCCTGGTTCGACAGGCTGAATTCGGGGGCCGTTTCACCAACCCTTACCATTTGCCGTTCTCCTTCAGTGATGTCACGGATGTGACCGTTTAAATGTAGGCTAAGCCGCTGCCGCTTTCTAGTTCGCTCACGGCCTTAATCTAGCCTAGAAACATGGTAAGCTTTCCCCATTAGTCAGTGAAATTTGGGGATAAGTCATGAGCACACGTTTAATCGTACTGGGGACGGTGTTCGCCTCGTTCCTTGGAACTGGTGCTGCTACGGCAGCTGAACCAAGCTTTGATTGCACCAAAGCATCAACCAATGTTGAGAAGCTAATTTGCGGCAACGACGCGCTGGCGACCAAACACGCCGCCATGGCGGATGCATACCGCGATGGCCGAAAAGTCCTGAGCGGCCCCCGCCTTGATCGACTAAAGCGGACGCAGCGCTTATGGGCCAGAAGCCGGGCGGAGGTTTGTCCTGCAACGGCTGATCCAAAGGCGCGCCAAGCGGCGACGGCGTGTCTCGCAGGCATTTATGATGCACGAACAGACGCCATTTTTGCGATGACAGCACGCCCCATGCTGCGCCAGCCAACGGCATCGATTGAAGCTGATCGACGCTCGCCGCTGGTTTGCATAACGTTCGACGCAAAACTGGATGCGAAACAACCCGCAGCCCTCGAAAGTTATGTATCCAGCAAGAATGGGGCGAATCTCGCCGCTCGCATTAATGACAATCAGCTCTGCGTCGAAGGCTTTCCCCATGGCCAGAAAGACCAGCTGATAGTTTATGCTGGCCTGCGCGGTGCCAGTGCGCTGCTGCGTAAGCCACAGACAGTAAATTTGGATGTACCAAACCGCCCACGCCGCGTCGCTTTCCCGTCCTCCGGCCTAATCCTACCGCTGACAGGGTCCGCTGGGCTGCCAATTGAAACCGTCAATCTGGATAAGGTCCGCGTACTGGTGTTGCGGGTCGATGACCGCGATGTCGTCGCCAATCTCCGACGCGGGCTGATTGGTCAGCAGGTCAGCTATAATGAAGTTGGCCGCGCAGCCAGTAAGCTCGGTCAGAATGTCTGGACTGGCGACCTGTTAATCGACGGTAAGAAAAATCAATCCGCCAGGACCGCCCTGCCAATTGGCAAGGTGATGCCTGAATTGAAGCCCGGGGTATATTTGGCCGTTGCGGAAGACCCAGAAGCTGATTTTCACGACGCATATTGGGCGACGGCACAATGGTTCGTCGTATCTGATATCGGCCTCACAGCCTTCCAAGGCCTCGACGGGTTGACGGTTGCAGTCCGATCACTCACCTCCGCTTTGCCGCAGCCAGGCGCAAAGCTTGTGCTGAAGTCCAATGATGGTGCTGAATTGGCGACTGTCACGACTGACGCTGACGGTCTTGGAAAGTTCGCCGTTGGTTATTTGCGTGGTGAGGGCGATGCAGCGCCTCATTCTGTCCTGGCTTACGGCGAAGCGGGCGATTTCGTCTATCTGGACCTGAACCGCTCATCGCTTGATCTCTCAGATCGTGGCGTTGATGGCAGGCCTGCGCCAGGGGCTCTGGATGCCTATTTACGGACAGAACGCGGCGTCTATCGCCCCGGTGAGCCTGTGCATTTCACAGCATTGCTCCGTTCCCCAAGTTCCACCGCTGTCGAAAGCCAGCAGCTAACATTGCGTGTCGTCCGCCAGGATGGGCTTGAAGTTTACCGTCGCTTACTCCGCGATAAGGGAGCAGGTGGGTATTCCGCAACCATTTCATTGCCGCCCACTGCGGCAACTGGCAAATGGCGCGCGAGCCTGCACGCATCTGCGAAAGGTGAAGCCATCGGAGCTGCCAGCTTCCTGGTAGAAGACTTTGTCCCACCGCACATTGAAGCCGCCGTCGAAGCAAACCGTGATGGCCAATCGATTGTAGCGACGGTTCAGGCAGATTTTCTATACGGTGCCCCAGCCGCCGATATTCCGGTTGAAGTGGCTGCCACGGTTCGTGAAGCACGGAACCCAGCGCCCGCCTTCAAAGGTTACAAGTTCGGGCTTGCCCAGGAATCCACCGTAACGGGGGTTAGGCTTGGGCTTGGCTTGGGTGAAACAGATGCAAGCGGTGCCGCGGCAATCGCGGTCGACTTGGACGATCTTCCGGCTACCACACGGCCACTCGAAGGTCAGATTAAGGCCAGCGTCTTTGATATTGGCGGCAGGCCCATCATCGCGCGCACAACGGTCTCCTTGAAGAACTTACCGCAACTGATTGGTATCAAACCATTGTTCGAAGATGGCGGCATTCAGCAAGGGGCCGTGGCCAGCTTCAACGTCGTAGCGCTTGATGCGTCCGGGACGCCAGAAGCCAGAACGCTAGAATACGCAATTATCCGCGAGGAATATGAGTATATCTGGTTTGATGCCGGTGGGCGCTGGGACTACCGGGTGCAATACTTGGATGCAGGCCTCGTCGACGTTGGCACCCTTGATATTGCCAACGATAGCCCTGCGCTGGTCTCCAGACGCTTCGATGAGTGGGGCCGCTTCCGCCTGGACGTGACCGATCCAGCCACTGGGGCCGCTACCAGCGTTCGCTTCCATGCCGGATGGTGGGGTGCAGGGGCAGGGGCAGACCCGGCACCGGACAAAGTTAAAATAGTGGCTGGCCCAGGCCCACATAATACCGGTGACAGCGTTCGGGTAACAATTGAGCCACCGTTTGATGCCCAGGTCATGGTGACGGTCGCTGATAGTGCAGTTTACTCGACCGAGATGGCGTCGATTCCGGCATCTGGTGGCGAAATCACCGTGAAATTGCCTGATACGGGGGCCGCAGGCGTCTATCTGCTGGTCAACGCATTTGGCAAAGCCGATGGTGAGCGAACGCAAGCACCACGACGCGCTATTGGCGCTAAATGGATTGCCTTTGACCCCGCGCCCAAAACTCTAGATGTAACGATTCAAGCGCCTGAAACAACAGAGCCAGAGCGGCAGGTAAGCGTGACCGTGCAGCTTGACGCTGATGCTGCAGGCGACCCAGCCTATGTCACGGTCGCCGCTGTTGATGATGGTGTACTTGGTTTGACAGGCTACAAATCACCCGATCCAGAGGCGCATTTCCTTGGCAAGCGCCGCTTAGGCTTGGCATTGCGCGACGTCTACGGCCAATTCATTGACGCAGCAGGCTCTGTTGTTGGTCGAGTACGCAGTGGCGGCGATGCAGAAGCTGATGCGAACGCCAACCAGCTCTCCAATTTGCCGAAGAAGACACAGCCGGTGCTGGCGATCTTTAGCGGCATTGTGCAAACGGACCCATCAGGCAAAGCCGTTATCCCACTTGACCTTCCAGATTTCACGGGCCGCGTCCGCATAATGGCGCAGGCCTGGAATCCAGAACGCGTCGGTGCCGCCGAATCCACCATGCTCGTGCGGCGCCCAGTGGCAGCAACGCTGGCGATGCCGCGGTTCTTAAGCCCGAACGATACAGCCGCCATTAGTGTATCCATCCGCAATCTTTCTGGCCCTGCAGGCGAATACCGTGCCGAGCTGACAACATCCGGTGTGATTGGCGCACCGGAAAACGCCGTTTTGACTGCTGATTTGAAGCCCGGCGATCCAGATGCACGCACAGCCTTCGAAGTGCTGGCGATCGCGCCCGGTGACACTGATATCGTGTTGACCGTGACGGGGCCAAACGGCAAGGTTTTCGAGCGCCGCCGCACAATCAGCACCCGCCCAGGAGCAGCGGCACAAACTCGGAAGTTCATCACTAAGCTTAAGCCAGGCACTTCGCTAACGGTTGATCCGTCTCTGCTGGCTGGTCTGTATCCTGAAACAACGAACGTCGTGCTTGGCGTCAATCCATTGCCAGACCTGGACTTGCCGTCGATTTTGTCAGGCCTATCCAGATATCCCTATGGCTGCGCTGAACAGACGACATCCAAGGCAATGCCGCTGCTCCACGTAAAAGCGCTCCAAAGTGCTTTGCGGATCAGCCATGCTGGCCCGCCAGCAGATGCCGTGAACAAAGGCGTTCTGCGATTGCTGGGCATGCAGTCTAGCAGCGGTGGATTTGGTTTCTGGAATAGCCAAAGTGAAGCCGGTGTATGGATTTCTGCTTATGTCACCGACTTCCTGGTCGATGCAAAACAGGCTGGATACGCAGTACCTCAGGCCGCATTAGACAGGGCGTTGACGCGTTTGAGCGGCTTGGCTGATATTCGCTACCGCTTCGACAGATCGCCAGGCGGCACGGATGCCGCATATGCGCTTTATGTAAGGGCAAAAGCAGGTGTGGCTGATCCAGCGCGGGTCCGCCGGTTCGGGGCACAGCTGCCAAGTATGAAACCGACGAGCCTTAGCCGCGCATTTGTCGCTGCCAGCCTCTCTGCCGTTGGCGATAGGGGCAGGGCGCGCGCGCTGTTTGCAACCATCCCGATGACCAAAAACGCACGAAATGACGCGCATTATTATACTTACGGCTCAAATGTGCGGAATGCAGCGGCAATCTTGGCGCTGATGGCGGCAAGCCAGGATGTGGACTGGCCAATGCTTGAAGCGCGAGCAGAGGCCCTCTCAGCCATGGTGCATGAGCGTCGTTGGCTCTCGACCCAGGAGCAAGCATGGATCGTGAAAGCGGCGGCTGGTCTTAATGGCGGCGACGCAAGCAGTGTCGCCATTGGGGTTGATGGTGTGAATGTGACACTCGGTGGTGGGCAAGGTCTTTACCGAACTGTGTCCACAACCAACATCGCTTCCGCACCCCGCATGGTGAACAACAGTGACCGCCAGATTACAGGCCTCGTGACGGTAACGGGGTCGCCGAGCCGTTCGCTGCCAGCTGCCCAACAGGGCTTCAAGATTGAACGGAAGCTGTTCACCGCAGATGGATCGCCCTTGGACCCAACCAAAGTCCGCCAGAACGACATTGTCGTTGTAACGTTGAAAGGCCAAATGATCGCGAAGGGCAGGGCGCGCGCATTGGCCGTGGATTATTTGCCCGCTGGGCTTGAACTGGAGAACGCTAAGCTCGGCGGCGATGATCTAGGTGCCTATGGCTGGCTTGGCGCAGTTACCACGCCAGAGCATGTCGAGCTGCGCGATGACCGCTATATTGCCCAGGTAAATCTATCGCAGAAGGGTGAGTTCCGCGTTGCCTATATCGCCCGCGCCGTCACGCCCGGCATCTTCGCCCATGGTGGCGCGCATATCGAAGATATGTACCAGCCGGAACAGTTTGGCCGGGGTACAGCGACATCTATCGTAATCAGCAAGCGCTAGGATATTTGGCGTGCGACGGTGGTGCAGATATCTCGCAGGGGGCTTGTTCGGCGTTGGCGTTAGCCTATTTGCGCTTGACCAGGCAGCCCCACCGCCACTGGTGCGGTTTGAGGACCGCTCACTTGTCGTTGCCGATAGATCAGGCGCACCATTACGCATCTTCCAAAGCGCGGATGACAAATGGCGGCTCCTGACACGCCCAGCTGACGTCGACCCGCTGTATCTGGCCATGCTGCAAGCCTATGAGGATAAGCGCTTTGACCGGCATTGGGGCGTTGATCCGCTGGCGATAGGGCGGGCTACTGGGCAGGCGGTCGTAGCGGGACAAATCGTTTCCGGCGCATCGACACTAACGATGCAGGCTGCAAAACTGCTGTCGCCAAGACCCCGAACGCTGTTGGCTAAAGCGATTGAGATGGGCCGGGCAGTTCAATTGGAATCCCGCCTCGCCAAAGACGATGTTCTGGCTATCTACCTTACCCTGGCTCCCTTTGGTGGTCCGGTGGAAGGCGTTCGGGCGGCGTCCCTCAAGCTTTTCGGTCATGAACCCTCTCTACTGACGCCTGCAGAGGCCGCGTTGCTAATTGCTTTACCGCAATCGCCGAACGCCCGGCGGCCAGATCGCCAACCGGCACAGGCTAAAGCCGCCCGCGCTCGCGTACTGGAACGCGCACTGAAAGCAGGCGTGATCACGGCGGAGGCTGCCGAAGCAGCAAAAAATGCGCCACTGCCCACGACCTATGCCAATTTGCCATTCCACGCGCCTCATTTTGCAGAAACGCAATCGACAACCTCAGATACAGCGCACACCACTCTGGACGGGCGACTGCAAAAATTGGCCGAAGTAAGGCTTCGTGCAGCGCTTCAGGACCATGCATCCCCAGCCACAGCTTCCGCCATGATTATCCATGCGCCGACAGCCGAAATCCGAGCAATCGTTGGCAACCCAAACTATTTCGACGCCAAACGCGCCGGCATGACGGATATGACCCTTGCGCTCCGCTCTCCGGGTTCAGCGCTGAAGCCCTTTATATACGGCCTCGCGTTTGACCGGCTCGTCGCGGCGCCCGGAACGCTCATTCATGACCGGCCCTGGCGATCAAAGGGTTACGCGCCCACCAATTTCAGCGGTGATTGGGCTGGAGAAGTCACGATCCGCGATGCGTTAATGCGCTCGCTTAATGTCCCAGCCGTCAAAGTCCTGGGCCGTGTCGGCCCCGCCCAATTCGATGCAGCGCTGGCGACTGCTGGCATTAACCTGACCTTCGACCGCGATCGCGGCGATGCCGGATTGGCGCTGGCGCTTGGCGGCGTTGGAATTTCTATGCGCGACATAGCCAGGCTTTATGTGGGCCTGGCATCCGGCGGACGAGTGCCAGACATCCTCGCAACTGCACAGGGGCAAACGGTTAATTGGGTCGAGCTTCTGGCACCGGAAGCGGCATCAGAAGTCCTGACGATTTTGAAGGAAGCACCCCCGCCAACCGGGCAGACAGTTACGGCAGCGGCCTTAAGACGAAAAACGTCCCGCATCGCTTTTAAAACTGGCACCTCCTATGGCTATCGTGATGCTTGGGCGGCGGGCGTCATCGGCGAGTATGTTATCGTCGCCTGGGTTGGGCGAGCGGATGCAGCCCCCTGCGTTGGGTGTGTCGGTATAGGCGCGGCAGCGCCAATCTTATTTGATCTTGCAAAACTAATAGAAACTCCGGGCCGAATGCATCACAACCCGGTTATTGCTAAAGCGCCGCCACCGCATCTGGCGCATTTCGATGGAGCAAAGCGACGTAATAAATCAGCAGGGCCGCCAGTACTTATCAGCTTTCCGGTAGATGGCGCACGCATGCGGCTGGGCAGGAGCGGACGGGCACCGCTTTCGGCATTAGGCGGCCAGCCACCATATCGTTGGCTTGCCAATGGCGCTCCTGCAGGCATCTCGACGCCGGGCCGTTCATTGCCCTGGGCACCGAAAGGCGGCGGATTTCATGAGGTGGTCGTGATCGACAGCGCTGGTGCAGAAGCCTCAGCGCGTGTGTTTATTGATTCTGGGTCATAGATCAAACGTCATCTGAGCCCCTGGCAGCTTTGGTGCCACAAACTTTGTCGTATCTAACCACGCATCTTCATCGCGCGGATCGAGCTTTAAGCGTGTCCGCGCCTTCCTAAAGCGAACCCGGATGATTTTAGCATAAGCGCCAGAGCCCGCCATGCGGCTGCCGAAATTCGCGTCATTCAGTTTGCCGCCACGGGCAGACCTGATCAGAGACAATACTTTGCTGCGTCTATCCGGGTGATACGCTGTCAGCCATTCATCGAACAGGTCTTTTACCTCAAGCGGAAGGCGCAGCAGAATGTACCGTGCAGCCATCGCTCCAGCGTCTGCTGCTTCAGAGAGTATCATCTCAAGCTCATGGTCCGTCAGGCCGGGAATGATGGGCGCTACATTGACGGCGACTGGTATATTCGCAGCTGCCAAAGTTCGGATCGCAGCGATGCGTCTATGAGGTGAAGCGGCGCGCGGCTCCATCGTCCGCGCCATGGCTCTATCCAGTGTGGTGACAGAGATTGTTACGTGAACAAGCTGCTCTGCCGCCATATCTTGCAGGATATCAATGTCCCGCAGCACCGCGTCGGACTTCGTCGTAATGGTCACCGGGTGACGTGTATCCCGCAGCACCCCCAGAATATCCCGCATGATTCGAAGCTTGCGTTCGATGGGCTGATAGGGATCAGTATTTGTGCCTATGGCGATCAGCTTTGGTGCGTAATTTTTTGCGCCAAGTTCCTTCTGCAGTAATTCAGCCGCATCGTCTTTCGCAAAGAGACGACTTTCGAAATCCAAACCAGGGGATAGGCCCAGCCAAGCGTGGGTCGGTCGCGCAAAGCAGTAGACACAGCCATGCTCGCACCCTCGATAGGGGGTGATCGAACGGTCAAAGGATATATCCGGTGACTTATTGGTGGTGATGATCGATTTCGACGCGTCACGCCCAATGGTGGTTCGCAGCGGCGGTAAATCATCTAATTCAGTTGGCCAGCCATCATCCTCCGCCTCGACCACATGGATTTCAAAGCGGCCAGCGCGATTTCCAATAGCGCCGCGACCTCTGATCTGCATGGATGGTGCAGAAGGCAGAATGGTAGGTTGTTCGTCCATGCTCGAAACATATCATGAATTTGGAACAAAGAAAGAATAATTATTCCCAATCGTCCGCAGCAGCCATAATCCTGGCTTCAGACAAGCTCGCATCAACATGTGATCTGAAGTGAGAAGCAGCTTTCACGCCCAACCGTTCCGCTGACCATGGCCCCTGAACTGCCGATTCTTTTCGCCATTTCATGAAGAAGCTGATCGTTCGTAACCATACCGCCCGGCGCGCCATCAAAATCCTCGGCTCTACCACTGCGGCGACAGATGCTGGAACAGCCTCTAACCATGCATCGACAAATGCCTGACGGTCAGCTGCTGAAAGTACGAGACCTGCTGCGGGGTCCCAAGCTGACGAAATACCGATCACGGCATGTGCAAGGTCAATGGTTGGGCAAGAGTATGCGGGCTTTTCAAGGTCAACAAACACGGCCCGTCCATTATCAAGAATGCGAAAATTGCCGGGATGCGCATCACTGACCGTCAAGCAAGTAACGGGCGCGCCAATGTCGTATCGGGCAGTTTCTATCAACCATTCCAGGCGCTTTCTAATCATCGCCTGCGCTTTGGCTGTCAGACCAGCTGAGCCAAGGTACACCTCCAATGTCGCTTTTACATTGGCTGCCAGGGGAACAAAGGGCTTCAGGTGGTGGAGAATAGGTCCGCGTTCAGTAGGTGTCGGCATAGGTAGGCTGTGAATAGCCGCTAGCGCGCGGGCCATGTCAGGTAAGTCAGTAGCGAATTGTGGTAAGCGCCCACCGATCCGCTCAACGATCAAGCCACCACGAGGAAGCGAATCGGAAACTGGCAAAACTGCTTTCAGCTTAGGCGTAGCGCCAGAGCGGGCAGCCCGATCAAACGCCGCTGCTTGAATGGAGAGCTGCCCAGCCGCATCCATCCCAGATTGGCTGAGGTGTGCGGCTCTTAGAATCCAATCCGTACCGGTAATGCGATAGTGGTTATGGCTTACGCCAGTTCCTGGCATAAGTTCCAGATCTGCGCCATGAAATCCGATGGCGGAAAGATCAGCGGCCAGCGCCATGGAAAGCCTTGCTGCAGAATCAGACATTATGAATAGCGCTCGGGAGGCTTGATTGGATTAGATATGCTGAAGCCTAGTGACATTTCCATCATCATTCCCTCCCTAAATTGCAGAGCCCTTATAGACCAGCTTTTGCCCAGTGCTTTAAGTCTTTCTAACGATGTAATTGTTACAGATGGCGGATCAACAGATGGCACACAGAATACCGCAACTGCATTAGGCGCAACCGTCATAGAAGCTGCCCGAGGCCGGGGCCAACAATTGGCTTCCGGTGCGGCCATTGCTCAAAACAAGTGGCTGCTCTTCCTCCATAGCGACACGAAGTTACCAAGATCAGCAGACCGTGTGATGTGGGAATTTATAGAAGCTCCTGAAAATTTTCGAAAAGCCGGATACTTCGCACTCCGGTTCGACGATCAAAGCCGCGAAGCGCGTTTTGTATCAGGCATGGCAAACTGGCGATCACGAACGCTTGGACTTCCCTATGGGGATCAGGCGCTACTAATAAACCGCGCTTACTACGAGAAGCTTGGCGGGTACAAGTCGATTCCGCTGATGGAGGACGTGGACTTAGTCCGGCGGATCGGTCGTAGGAATCTGTGTGCGCTTGATGGGGCCGTCATCACCTCGGCTGCAAAGTATCGCCAGGATGGATGGATGCTCCGCCCGCTCCGCAATCTCTTCTGCCTCAGCCTCTATTTGTTGGGTATTGCGCCAGAAAAGATTGCGAAGATTTATGGATAGGCGAAACCGACCAGGCCCAAGGCGCGCAAGCGCGCGGTTAACACAAACAGTGATCCTTTTCGCGCGAACAGTCAGACTCGGACGCGGCAAACGACGGCTAGCGCGAGAAATAGGTGATATTGGCGCGTGGCAGTTTTACCGGGCCGCACTTCACCAAAGTTTGCGTATAGCGACCCAGCACCCATGCAGGACGGTAATCGCAGTACTTGACCCTATCGCCGATGTATCCACACCGGGACAGCCCTTCACAGGTGCGCTGAATAGCAGACTTCTAGCTCGACCTCAGGGTAGGGGTGACCTCGGCCAACGGATGGTGCGCGCTCTAAACCAAGCGCCGCAGGGGCCGGCTGTCTTAATCGGGGCAGATATTCAGGGCCTTACAAGCGCCGCGCTCGGGCGGGCCTTAAAGGCAAGTCTCTCCGGCGATGTTGTTTTCGGTCCGGCGACGGATGGCGGGTTCTGGCTCCTTGGTGCTCGTGACGGATTGTCGATCCGTCAGTTTCAGGCCGTAGGTTGGTCTGAACCAACGACGCTGGCGCAATCGATTAATGCATTTCCTGCAGCCAGGCGCGTTCATCTCGTCGATATATTGTCGGATGTGGATTCAATGAAGGATTTAGCCAAGTTTTCTTAAACCCGCATTAACCAGCTAGGTCGTCCAATAGTTAATGCCCGCAATTACAATGAAGCATTAGCCATGCGCGGCTCGATTGACGTTAAGGACGAGACTGAAATTCCCGCCCGCTCATCCAAATTCATCTTGGCAGCGGCCGCGATCCTACTCGCAGGCGCGGTTGGCGTGGGCGCACTCGCGTTTCGCGCCATCCCGCAAGAAGTGCCAGACCTGCGTGCGCCCACAGCCGCATTAGCTGCGGCGCGTGCGTCTGCCGCTGCACAGGCTATCTCGCAAAAAGTCGCAAGTGTTCGGCTGATGCTTGAAGCTTTGGCAGAGAAGACCGGTGCCCGGCCTGGCAGGCGCAATGCCACTCGATTCGCCATTCGCGCCTTCAAGAAAATAGATGGACTGGAGCAATTGGCTGCCTATAGCCTTAACGGTAAGACCCGCTGGGCGATGCGACCGGCGAGTAGCGGGTCCATGATGTTCCCGAACTCCAAGAGCTTTCTGGTTGCGCTTTTAGACGCGCCAGAAATTGACGCCCGTGCCGGCGCGCCTTTCCAGCCCCGTGGATCAAAGGTCTGGTGGACCCCAATCACGCATCTTATTTCCAACAGGAAGGGCGAGCCATACGCCATCCTGACAGCCTTCATGAACCAAAAGACGTTTGCGCCGCTTATGCACGATGCTGGCGAATCCGCTGCATTGCTCACTGGCATTGGCAAACTAATTACAGGTGCGCCTATAGAAGCAGCCCCACTTGGCGCGTCTTTTGCGGAAGCGCCGGGCTTTGCCGTTGTCCGCGGTCAAACTGGAGCAAATGGAGCTTATGAAGGCGGTGGGCTTGAGAATGCTGGCGCACGCGGTCAAATGATTGGATATGCTAAACTTGCCTGCTGCGATGCTATCGTAACTTCAGCCGTGAAAATCCCCGCATCACCACCGCCTAAAGGCGAGCTGGCAGTTCAATGGCTCACACTTTCGGCAGCGGGCTTAATGATCTTGTTAGCGCTTGGCCTTATCAGTCGCCGGATGCTGAGCCGCCCCAAAGACCCTTGGTTAGACTTTGGGGCTGAAACTCAATCCGTTTCATAACCTTTGAACGGCGTCGCGATCCGGTTAATATCCTGAATCAGCTCTGGCGGCAGGTCCGCTGCTTGGGCCGAATTCGCACTGGCGTAGATGGTGTCGGCAGATGTTCTGAAGCGTTTTTCGATAATGCCTGCGATCTCATCGTGACGACCGGCGGCTACAAAAAGGTCAAGCACGTCATCTGATATGACGTCCGCAAGCTGGTCCCATTCGCCTGCCTTGGTCATACGATTCAGCTTCAGCCCTAGGTCTTTCAGATCATGTGCTTCTAAGACAGGGTAATATGCGGGCGTAGAACCATAAAAACCGACGCGGTAACGCACCCATTCCCTTAGCTTATGCACTGCCTCATCATCTGGTCCGGTCGCGACGAACCCACCACCGGTAATCTCAAATGCTTCGCGGGTCTGGCCACTGCGTGCCATGCCAGTTTTGAGCTGTGGCATCACCGTTTCTTCCAAATATTTGGCTGTACAGAACGGATGCAGACGCACGCCATCTGCGACCTCGCCTGCGACCCGCAGCATGGCCGGACCTACGGCAGCGAGTGTTACCGGCGGGAGGCGAAAGCCTTGGCTTTCAGGCACGAAGTACGGCGGCATGAGTGTGAAACGATAGTGATCACCTTCATAATTTAACTTCTCGCCTGTTCTCCAGCTCTTCCAGATGGCCTTTAGAGAGAGAGTGTATTCCCGCATGCGTGGGGCAGGCGGCGTCCATGGCACGGAAAACCTGCGCTCATTGTGCGCCTTGATCTGTGTACCGAGCCCCAGCACGAACCGGCCACGACTAGCCTCATTCAAATCCCAGGAAAGGTTGGCTGCGACCATGGGGGAGCGGGAGAACGAGATCGCGATGGACGTTGCCAGCTCTACCGTTTCCGTTTCAACAGCGGCGATGGCCAGCGGTAGGAACGGGTCGTGCTTGTTTTCCATCGTCGTGATCATCGTATAACCATCACGCTCTACGCTCTTGGCAGCGTCCTTTACAAGGCGAAGATCATTTTGGGGAACAGTTGTTGCAATGCGCATGGCGACCTGTCTTTCGATATCTGTGGAATCGGCCTATATTAGAGGGAGGGCTGTCCCAAGAGCGAGTGTATCAAATCTGATGACAGACGATACTTGGCGGACAGCGCTTCCCAGCACGTGGATTGGCCCCGATGGGGAAACTGTGTCTTGCACAGAAAAGCTTAAGGTGCTGGAGGAAAACTTGGCGGAGATCGCTGAGCTTGCCCAGGACGCGCTTGAAGACGCTATCCTAATGGGCGTTGCAGAAGATCAAGCTCGGATGACACTCTCTGGCGTGATCGAGCAACTCAAAAATCCATATCGGAAATAACTTTATTCAGAAATCAGGCGGCGATAGCGGCCTGGCTTTTTTGGAAGATTGCGATGATTTCTTTTTCATCGGTCGTCGCCCGCAATTTTGCGCGGGTCGCCGGGTCGCGAAGGACGCGGGAGGCGCGCGACAGGGCTTTCAGACATACGGCCCCGGCTTCTTCCGGCGCCAGCAATAGCAACATCAGATCAACCGGCTCGCCATCCGGGCTTTCATACTCAACGGGCGTTTTCAGGCGCGCGAAGCCAATCGCGAGGCGCTCAAGTCCTTCCATACGGCCGTGAGGCATAGCAACACCATGGCCCACGCCCGTAGCGCCAAGACGCTCACGTTCGAGTAGGTGGTTCATGATCTCGCGGGAATCGATGCCTTCTGATTGCGCCACGGCATCCGCAAGCGCTTTAAGGGCGCGGCGTTTGCTCGTGACTTCAAGATCAGGAAGCACGGTGGCGTTCTCAAAAATATCGTCCATGGAATGATAGATCCCTTGGCCGCGATTTCGAACCGGCTTTTCGGCTGGCGTTGTTACCAGCCTAATGCGCGATCCTGGTTTCTGTTCCACGTTCAACCAGCCTCAATTGCTATTTAAGGTCAAGCACCGGTTCATACCAGTTACAGGCAGAACCAGTTTACACAGTCCTAATTTTCTTCCGCTGGGTCAATCCACCCGACATTTCCGTCAGTCCGACGGTAAATCGCATTCAGGCGATCATTTCCAGCGTGGCGAAAAAATAGGACAGGTCTGTCTGAAAGGTCCATACGCATAACCGCAGCTGATACAGTTAACGTGGGGATAACCATAGTCGTTTCGGCGATCGTGATTGGCTCATTGCCACCGCCCAGCTCCGCTTCTTCGCTGTCCGGGTCATCTTCAATCGTCGTATCCCGCATCTCCATGCCAATCTGGGCCGGTGTCGGGTGGTGATGCGCAGACACCAGCTTGCGCTTATAGCGTCGCAGCTGCTTTGCAACACGGGCGAGGGCACCGTCAAAAGACGCATGGGCGTCACTAGCGGAGGCAGAGCTTTCAACAAAAGTGCCTCGGGCGACATGTACCCGAAGGGCAGTCGTGAAACGCTTATTCTGGCGCGTCAGTGTTGCATTGCCTTCAAGGGCACCTTCGAAATATTTTTCGACTGCTTCTGGCAGTTCATTAGAAATGCGCTGTGCCAGAGCATCGCCGACATCCATATTCTTGCTGTTAATCTTAACGTCCATGATCACTCACTCGGCGTAATGCCCACCCCAAAACGAGCCGGACTTATTCGCCCATCTGTTCATTGAGTCAAGTTTGCGAACTGCATTGATTATACGCGGTGCTATTGGCTAGGAAGCAAGTGCCAACTTCTGGCGACGGCGCTGAACGGAGGAGGGGATATAAAGCGCCTCCCGATATTTGGCGACGGTGCGCCTGGCGATTTCAATGCCGTCGATTTTCAGTAAGGCAACGATCTGATCGTCAGACAAAACTGCGTTTGAAGCCTCTTCATCGATCAACCGCTTTATCTTAAGTCGGACGGCCTCTGCCGAACTGGTTTCGCCACCACCAACGCCAGCAATCGCCGCCGTAAAAAAGGATTTCAATTCCACGACGCCGCGCGGGGTCGCGATGTATTTCCCGTTCACGACGCGGCTGATGGTGCTCTCGTGCATCTCAATCACCTCAGCGACGTCTTTCAACGTCATAGGCCGAAGTGCGATGACGCCATGTTGAAAGAACGCACCTTGGCGACGAACGATCTCTGCAGAAGCCTTGAGAATTGTATGCGCGCGTTGCTGTAACGCTTTGACTAACCAGTTCGCTGACGCCAGATTCTCAGTCAGAAACTCTCGGTCAGTCTTTTCACGAACCTTGGCGCGCAAAGATTCGCAGAAGCCAGTATCGACCAAAACCCGAGGCATGGTCTCGGGATTGAGCTCGACGATCCAATCGCCATCTGGCCCCCGTCGCATCAGCACATCGGGGGCTACCACTTCAACCGGCGGGGCCTCGAAAGACGAGCCCGGTTTTGGGTCTAGCAATTTCAGTTCGCTGATCATATCGACCAGGTCATCGCCATCGACGCCGCAGATCGCGCGCAACGTCTTGAAATCCTTGTCTGCAAGTAGCTGAAGATTCTCCACCAATCCTTGCATCGCGGGGTCATAGCGATCACGGTCCTTCAACTGCAACGCAAAGCATTCTGCTAAATTACGTGCGCCTATGCCGACAGGCTCAAGTGTTTGGATCTGGCTTAGGAGCGCTTCGACCTGTGTCAGATCGGCCCCGAGTTCCTCAGATAGCTCCGCCATATCGGCGCGCATGTAACCGTCTTGATCGATCAGGTCGATAAGGCGGAGGCCGATCATCTGGCCCGCAGGGTCTTTGCATTCAAGGTTCAACTGCGTTTCCAGGTGGACACGAAGCGTTGGTTGGTCCGCAATAGGTTCCTCCCAACTGGCCCCATCCTCATCAAACCCGCCGCCGCCTTTGCCCCAGGGCGACGTGCCGCCAAGGCCGCCACTATCCACGGACCGGTCGCCATCCCACACGTTTTCGTAGTCTGCATCCGTATCAGCAGCGCGTTCTGCAACCGCAAGATCATTGACGAGTGCGTCGGCGCTATCCGGGCTGGAGACATCGCTTCCGGCGTCGGCAGAATCCACTTCGGAGCCTGGCGCATCACGATCGGCAGTGTCGTCAGCTGCAGCTGCACCGGTATCGCCCAAATTGTCGGGACGCTCTCGGTCAAGCAGGGGATTGCGTTCCAGTTCCTGCTCGACATAGGCAGTCAGGTCCATGGACGTCAATTGCAGCAGCTTGATTGCCTGCTGCAATTGCGGCGTCATGACTAGGCTTTGCGCCTGTCTAAATTCGAGCCTTGGGCCGATCGCCATGGTTTGGTCGCCGATTATCCGAAAACGAGGGTCAGGCGTAATACTTAAAGGCGGAACGTTTCACCCAGGTAAACACGCCTAACATCCTCGTTTTCAATCACTTCTGATGGGGTGCCGTGCATCATCACAGAACCATCGTGCAAGATGTATGCCCGATCAACAAGGTCCAGGGTGTCACGGACGTTATGATCAGTGATCAAAACCCCCACGCCCCATTCAGTTAGCCTGCGAACCAGCGTACGCAATTCGGCGACCGCGACAGGGTCAATCCCTGCAAGTGGTTCATCCAACAGAAGGAAATTCGGTTTGGCGGCGAGCGCTCGGGCAATTTCGACCCGGCGCCGCTCACCGCCAGACAATGCGGCGGCTGGGGATTTCCGCAGATTCTCTAGGCCGAAACCTTCGAGCAATCGCTCCGTTTCTTCGCGCCGCTTACGGCCATCGCGCTCCACCAACTCAATCGCGGCGCGGATATTGCCTTCCACCGTCATGCCCCGAAAAACGGAAGGTTCCTGCGGCAGATACCCAACGCCAAGCCTGGCGCGCCGATAAAGCGGCATCCGCGTCACGTCCACGCCGTCCAGGACCACTTGGCCATAATCCGCCGAAGCCAAGCCTGAAAGAATGTAGAAGCAAGTCGTCTTGCCTGCCCCATTTGGTCCGAGCAATCCAACGGCTTCACCCCGACGAACACCAAGGCTCACATCGCGGAGAACCTGCCGCCGACGCCAGCGCTTCCCCACATGCAAGGCAAGCAGCCCTGTCATCACCGGATCATCGTTCGGTTGCTCAGAAGCGTGATAGGTAGGAGCGGCCATTATGGTTTTACAGCCTGCGGAAAAATAAGACCACGCACGCGGCCATCATTACGACCGCCATCGCTGACCTTCGCACTGCCTGTCATGCGGCTAATGCCAGTTCTAAAGTCGATCACGGCCTTACCGCCAGTCAGCACGTTCTGGCCACGCGCGAGGCGGACATTGCCTGTCGCAGTCGCCCGGCGGCGGATGAAATCATACTCAGCGCGATTGGCGCGTACCGTTTCATTTGGCGTTACGATAGTGACACTGCCTGTAGCAATTGCGGTGCGTAACGCTTGGGCACCGGATTGACGGAACCGGGCCTCAATGACATTAGCCGCAATCCGCCCGATTTTGTCTTGCACGCGGGCATCGCCGCGCGCCACGGCCCTGCGGTCTTTCACGTAATATTCTAGCGTTCGATTAGCAGTGACGGTTGAGTCAGCGTTGGCGTACTTCAAGCCACCGCCGGAGAACACGACCGCACTCCGGTCTAGGTGAAAGATCGCGCGCGCACCTGTCGCTACATCACTGCCGCTTTCAACCCGTGCGCCGCCTTCAGCATCCACTCGGAATATCTCAAGCTTCCCGGCAACTGATTCGCGATAGGCTGCGACCAACCTATCCGCCTTAATCGTGACGCCGCCTTGACGCGCAACC